>Ga0299906_10001941_pt1 | contig 17485 bp, 20 predicted proteins | sample RVTome_14_FD_200259 | JGI IMG/M metagenome (GOLD analysis project Ga0299906, IMG submission 200259) | Soil microbial communities from uranium-contaminated site in the Upper Colorado River Basin, Wyoming, United States - RVT145D125 (version 2) ...
GTTCGTCTACGAGTTCGACGCGCGGCCCGCCGGGACACGCTGGTATCACACGCACTTCCAGGAGCACCGGCAGATGGACCTCGGCCTGGCGGCGCCGCTCATCATCGAGCCGTCGGCGCCGGAGCCGCTGGCGTACGACCGCGAGGTCACGCTCGTCCTCGACGACTGGGCGGCCGGCGCCGCCGAACCGCTGCCCCCGACGCGCGAGGGCACCGCCGGAGGCCGGGGCCGCATGGGCGGGATGATGGGCGGCATGATGCGCGGCCGCGGCATGGGCGGCATGATGGGGGGCGGGATGATGGGGCGGCGCGCCACGGCCCACGAGCCCGCCCATGACACGATGACCATCAACGGCAAGGCGTATCCCGCCACCGTGCCGCTGCGCCTGCGGAAGGGCGAGCGCGTGCGGCTGCGCCTGATCAACGCGAGCAACGAGCACACGCACGTCGTCCGGCTCGCCGGCCACCGCCTGCAGGTCACTCACACCGACGGCAATCCGCTCCACTCCGCGGTCGCCGTCGACGCGATCCCGATCGCTCCCAGCGAGCGGTACGACGTCGTGGTCATCGCCGAGCACCCGGGAGCCTGGCTGCTGCACTGCACCCAGCCCGGCCACGCCGGCGCCGGCGAGCAGATGCTCGTGCTCTACGAGGGCCATTCCGCGACTCGGCCGGCGGCGGCGGAGTCGAGCCTGGACGGCCTCCGCCTCTGGCAGTACGGGCTCGGACGCGGCCGCCAGATCCTGCCCCCGCCCGACGGCGCCACCCGGACGTTCGAGCAGACGCTGAGCGGCGGCATGATGGGCAGCGACGTGTGGACGATCAACGGCAAGGTATGGCCCCGGACCGATCCGCTGGCGTTGGCCCGGGGCGAGCGAGCGGTCGTACGGTTCCGGAACATGAGCATGGAGGCGCACCCGATGCACCTGCACGGGCAATCGTTCCGGGTGCTGGCGATCAACGACGTCCGCCTCGAGGTCCCGATCGTCAAGGACAGCGTCGACATCGAGGGGCACATGGGCTCCGCCGTCGTGGAGCTCACCGCCCACAACCCGGGCGACTGGCTCCTGCACTGCCACAAGCCCATGCACATGGACGGCGGGATGATCAGCCTCGTGAAGGTCCGCTGAACGCAATGACGGTCTGGGGCCGTCTCGTGCTGCCGCGCCTGATCGACCTCGTCATGCGCAACCAGGCCGCCGCGACCGAGCGCGCCCGGCTGGTGCCGCTGGCCTCGGGGGTCGTGCTCGAGATCGGCATCGGGTCGGCGCTCAACCTTCCGTACTACACGTCGGCCGTCCGGGCGCTGGTCGGCGTGGATCCGTCAGAGGAGCTGTGGCGCATCGGACGCAGGCGGCTCGGGCCCGGCTCGTTTCCCATTCGGTACGTCGTAGGGTCCGCGGAAGTGTTGCCGGTCGCCGACCGGCGCGTTGACACCGTGGTGACGACGTGGACGCTGTGCAGCATTCCCGATGCGGGCGCCGCGCTCGCCGAGATGCGCCGCGTTCTGCGTCCGGGGGGCCGGCTCGTCTTCATCGAGCACGGCCGCTCGCCCGATCCGTCGGTGCGGAGATGGCAGGACCGCCTGACACCGCTGTGGGCCCGCGTGGCCGGGGGCTGCCACCTCAACCGTCCGATCGACGCGCTGCTCGAGAGGGCGGGCTTCCAGCCCATCACGCTCGACCGCGGTTACGGAGAGGGCCCGCGGCCGATGAGCTATCTCTACAAGGGCGTGGCCGTGGCGCCGGGATGATGCGCGCGGTCGGCTGCGGGCTGCTCGCTGCCACGGTCCTGCTGGTCGCCTGCGGCCGGGCCGCCGGGCCCGAGGACGTCGCTCTCGAGTACGGTCGCGCCATCTACGCCAGTGACGCCGAGACGGCGTGGCGGCTGATCTCGGAGGCCGATCGCCAGGTAAAGGACAAGCCGACGTTCCGGCGCCAGCAGCAGGCCCTCCAGGGGCTCGCTCGCGACGCCGTGCGGCAGCTCGCCGGCTACATCACGGCCACGCCGGTCACGACGACCATCACCGGCGACCGGGCGACGGTGACACTGCGCTTCCGCCTCCCCGACGCCAACGCACCGACGGTGCGTGCGTTGATGCTCGACTGGGACGAGAAGCGACTGGCGGAGCTTTCGGCCGGGGCGCACGAGCGAATCGCGGCCCGCCTCGGGGATCTCCACGCGCGGGCCGAGCTGCCGGCCATCGAAGGCGACGAGACGATCGAGCTGGTCCGCGAGCACGGCCGGTGGCACGTCTTCCTGAACTGGGCCGGCGGCGTCCACGTCGCCTTCACCGCCAGCGTCGATCCCGCGCTGCCGCTCGACGTCAGCGTCTCGCCGTCCTCCGTCGTCCTCGCCCCGGGAGAGCGCGTGCGCGTCACCGTGAGGGCGAAGAACACCGACGTCCGCGAGGTGACGACACGCGTGAGGCACCGGATCGAGCCCGACGCCGAGGCCCACCACCTGGCGCTGCTGCAGTGCCCGCTGCTCCTGCCGGCCCGCCTCGCTCCCGGAGGCACGGAAGAGTACGAATCGGAATACTTGCTACTCGCGGAGGTGCCAGCCGGGGTCAGGGCGTTCACCGTGACGTACCGATTTCCGGCCGTGTCGGCGCGCCGGCCGTGACCGCCCGGTGAGGCTCGAGCGCCGGGTGCTCGGACTGCGGAACCGCGGGCGCGGACGTCACGGGAACGGTGTACGGGGGCACCTTCCTCGCCGGTTGGGCCGACTCGCGAATCTGGCCCCTTGACCTTGCCCCTTGGGGCAGGCTCTATGCTTCCCTCCATGGAACAGGGCCTGTTCATCGGGGAGGTGGCGGCGCGGACTGACCCTCTCGGAGATCGCCGCGATCGTGGCGCTCCGGTGCGCCAAGGCGGGACCCTGCGTCCACGTGCGGGCGCTTCTGGAGCGCAAGGTCGCCGACCTCGACGCCATGCGGCGAGAACTCCGGAGAATCCTGGAGGCGTGGGCGGTATCGAGCCGCCGTCGCGGGGTCGTCTGTCAGCACATCGAACGGGACGGAGGTGATCCATCGTGGAGCGAGTCTCTCTCTGCCCCTCGTGCATCCACTGTCCGGAGGTCGTCCTGGAAGGCGACACCATCCGCATCGGCGAGGACGACAACGTCGTCGTCCTCGAGAAGGCGGAATGGAACGTCCTCGTAGACGCCATCACGTCCGGCCGGCTGGGCCGGGTCTGACTGGAGCCGGGCGCCGGAGGCCCCGCGGCGGCCTCCGGCGCCTTCAACGGTCCCGGCTCACTTCGCGGGCGGGCTCTCCTGCAGCTTCTTCGCGTGCTTCAGCATCACCTCGCCCATCGCCTTCATCATCTCGCCGCGCATCTCCATCATCTGGGCCATCGCCCCGGGATCACCGGCCTGGCCGCCCATCATGCCCCCACCCATCATCCCGCCCATCATGCCCCCGCCCATGCCGCCACCCATCATGCCCTGGCCCATCCCGGGGCCCGGCATCGAATGGCCGCCCATCATGTCCCGGCACATCTGCATCATCGGCATCATGCCGCCCATGGGCGCGCCGGGCCTCGGGGTCTCCTGCCCGGCCGACGGCGCCGGCCCCTGAGCCTGGCCCTGTGGGTGATGCGGGTCGGCCGGCGTCGCCGGCTGCTGCGCGTACACCGTAGTTCCCGTGGCAAGCACCAGCATTCCGAGCATCGCGATCAGGCGCTTCATTCGTGGGCCTCCTTCCATTCCGCGTGCGCGTGCGACAACGCGATCGCGCTTCCCCTACCTCCCAGCAATGAACCGGCCACCCTCCGATCGTTCCAACGGCACGAGATACCAGCGATCCTGAGATCACGGCGGTCTGGCCCGCGCGAAGGTGTGGGGCCGCCGCGCCGCACTGTGGCCGAGATGCCCCGCCGGCCCCACCGCGAGCGCCCTATAGCTCGGCGCGGCGCAGACGCAGCGCGTTGCCAATGACCGACACCGAGCTGAACGTCATGGCCGCGCTGGCGATGATCGGGCTCAGCAGGAGGCTGAACACCGGGTAGAGGACGCCGGCAGCGATCGGCACGCCGAGCGCGTTGTAGACGAACGCGAAGAAGAGGTTCTGGCGGATGTTACGCATCGTCACCTGGCTCAGCCGCCGGGCCCGCACGATCCCCCGCAGGTCGCCCTTCACCAGCGCGATGCTGGCGCTCTCGATGGCCACGTCGGTCCCCGTCCCCATCGCGATGCCGACGTCGGCCTGGGCCAGGGCCGGCGCGTCGTTGACGCCGTCGCCGGCCATCGCCACCTTCCGGCCCTTGCCCTGGAGCTCGCGCACCACCTCGCTCTTCCGCTCGGGCAGCACCTCCGCCTCGACGTGCTCGATGCCGAGCTTGCGCGCGACCGCCTCCGCCGTGCGCCGGCTGTCGCCCGTCAGCATCACGATGCGCAGCCCCGACCGCCCCAGCGCCTGGAGCGCCTCGGGCGCCGACGGCTTGATCGGGTCGGCCACGGCGACCAGGCCCGCCACTCGGCCGTCGACGGCGACGAGCATAACCGTCTGGCCGTCGCTGCGGAGGTTGTCCGCGGCCTCGGCGAGCAGCGGGTCCACTGCGACGTCCAGGTGCTGCATGAGGGCGAGATTGCCGAGGGCGACGGCGCGACCCTCCACGCGACCGACCACGCCTTTCCCGGTGAAGGACCGGAAGTCCTCCGGCGCCGGGACGGTCACGCCGCGCTCGGCGGCGCCGGCCAGGATCGCCGCCGCCAGCGGGTGCTCGCTTCCCCGCTCCAGCCCGGCGGCGAGCCGGAGCACCGTCGGCTCGTCGTGCCCGGGCGCCGGCTTCACCACCGTCAGCCGTGGCTTGCCCTCGGTCAGCGTCCCGGTCTTGTCGACGACCAGGGTGTCGACCTTCTCCGTCAGCTCCAGCGCCTCGGCGTTCTTGACCAGCACGCCGGCCTGGGCGCCGCGGCCGGTGCCGACCATGATGGACATGGGCGTCGCCAGGCCGAGCGCGCAGGGGCACGCGATGATGAGCACGGCGACGGCGTTGACGAGTCCGTAGGCGAAGCGCGGCTCGGGCCCCCAGAGGCTCCACCCGATGAACGTCAGCACCGCGACGGCCACGACGGCCGGCACGAACCAGGCCGACACCTGGTCCGCCAGCCGCTGGATCGGCGCCCGGGTGCGCTGCGCCTCGGCCACCATCTGCACGATCCGCGCGAGGAGCGTCTCGCTGCCCACGCGCTCGGCGCGCATGACGAACGTGCCGGTGCCGTTGACCGTGCCGCCCGTGACGCGGCTACCGGGCACCTTCTCGCCCGGGATCGACTCGCCCGTCACCATCGACTCGTCGACGGCGCTGGCGCCCTCGAGCACCACGCCGTCGACCGGGATCCGCTCCCCGGGCCGGACGCGCAGGAGGTCGCCCGCCTGGACCGCCTCCAGCGGCACGTCCTCCTCCGCGCCGTCGGGCCGCACGCGGCGCGCGGTGGGCGGGGCCAGGTTCAGCAGCGCCCTGATCGCGCTGCTCGTCCGGCTCCGGGCGCGCAGCTCCAGCACCTGGCCCAGCAGGACCAGCACGGTGATGATCGCCGCGGCCTCGAAGTAGAGCCCGACCTCGTCGCCGTGGGTCCGGAACGACTCGGGGAACAGGCCAGGCGCCACCGTGCCGGCGACGCTGTAGACGTAGGCCATCCCGGTGCCGAGCGCGATCAGCGTGAACATGTTGAGGCTGCGGTTGACGACCGAGACCCAGCCGCGCACGAAGAAGGGCCAGCCGGCCCACAGCACCACCGGGGTCGCCAGCACGAGCTGCAGCCAGGCCGCCACCCGCCCGGGGACGAGGTGGCGCAGCGGCTCGCCGGGCAGCATGTCGCCCATGGCGAACACCAGCAACGGCACGCTGAGGACGAGGCCGATCCAGAACCGGCGCGTCATGTCGGCCAGCTCGGGGTCGGGGCCTTCCTCGGCGCCGACCGTGAGGGGCTCGAGGGCCATGCCGCAGATCGGGCAGGTGCCTGGCGCGTCGCGGACGATCTGCGGGTGCATGGGGCAGGTCCACTGCGTGCGCGTCCTGACCGGCGACGGCGCCACCGGCTCCAGGGCCATCCCGCACGTGGGGCAACTCCCGGGTCCCTCCTGGCGGACTTCGGGGTGCATCGGGCAGGTGTAGGTCCGCTCCTCGACGGTGGCGGCCGATTTCCTTTCAGGCATGGCTCATCATCTCATCCTCATGCGGCCTCCACCTGTCACTGCACGTCGAGATCATCGTGAGCTGTTCTCGGCAGCTCCATGCTATCGTCCACGGCGATGAGCGCAGCCGCCGCGCGGGCCGTCACGTTCCTGCTCCTGGCGCTGAGTCTGGCCGTCTGTACCTCCGACGCCGGTGCCACGGACGTCCAGCGTGCCTCGGGCATCGCCAGCGATAACCTCGCGGAGGCGCGCGGCGATTGCGGTCCGGCGATCCTCAGCGATCCGAGCATCTCCACCCTGAAGGCGCAGCCGCTGGCGCTGGCCGCCGCGGTGGGCGATACGACACGCCTGAGCCCGGTCCTCGTCGGTACCCTCCCGGCGCCGTCCGTCTCGCTCGTGCAGCACCCGGTCCACGAAGTTCCCGCTTCACGCGCTCCTCCCCGCCCGTAGCTCACCCGCTCGGCTTCGTTCGTTTCGCCTAGCTCGCGTTCATCGGTGCGTGGTCGGTTCAGGCTCGGCTGATCCGGCGGGCACCCGGGAGGCGGCTCTGTGAGTTCAGGATCACATCGCGTGCCATGACGTCGACGATCGGATACGGAAGTCTGCTCCTCGCCACGCTCCTGGCCGTGGCCGGCATGATCGCGCCCATCCTGTGGCGCCGGACTGGCCGGAACGCGTTCTTCGCCTCCGCCCTGGCGGCGATCGTCGGACAGTTCGCCTTCGTGACGGTGGCCGGGCTCGCCCTGGTCTACGCGCTCGTGACGACCGACTTCAGCATCCGGTATGTGGCCATGAACACGACCCGGGCCACGCCGATCTACTATCGGGTCACCGGTCTGTGGGGCGCGCTCGAGGGCTCGCTGCTCCTCTGGGAGTGGATCCTGGTCATCTTCGCCGCGCTCGTCGCCTGGCAGTACCGGCATCGCGAGCGTGAGCTTCTCCCCTGGGTGCTCTTCGTCTTCTCCGGCGTCTCGGTGTTCTTCCTCGCCGTGACGGCATTCGCCTCGAATCCCTTCGAGACGCTGGCGCCGATCCCCGCCGACGGCCGTGGGCTCAATCCCCTGCTCGAAGACACGAACATGCTCACCCACCCGCCCCTTCTCTACACCGGGTTCGTCGGGCTCACCGTGCCGTACGCCTTCGCCGTGGCGGCACTGATCACCGGCAAGCTCGACGACGGCTGGGTGGTCGCCACGCGGAAGTGGACGCTGACGGCCTGGTTCTTCCTCTCGATGGGGAACCTGGTCGGCGCGTGGTGGAGCTACCACGTCCTCGGCTGGGGTGGCTACTGGGCCTGGGATCCGGTGGAGAACGCCGCCTTCATGCCGTGGCTTCCCGCCACCGCCTTCCTGCATTCGATCCAGATCCAGGAGCGACGCGGGATGCTCAAGACGTGGAATCTCGCGTTGATCATGCTCGCGTTCGCGCTGACGATCTTCGGGACCTTTCTCACACGCAGCGGCATCATCTCGTCCATCCACGCCTTCAGCAGCGGCCCGGTCGGGCTCTTCTTCCTCGGCTTCCTCGCGCTCGTCGTCCTGGGGTCCGGCGGGCTCCTTCTGTGGCGCGCCGGCCGGCTGCGCGATCGGCTCGAGCTCGACTCGATGGTCTCCCGGGAGTCGGCCTTCCTCTTCGGCAACGTCGTGCTCGTGTCCGCCCTCTTCGCGATCTTCTTCGGCACGGTCTTCCCGCTCCTCTCCGAGGCGGTGGCCGGCGTCAAGGTGAGCGTCGGCGCCCCGTACTTCACCGGCGTCACCGCGCCCCTGTTTCTCGCGCTCGTCTTCCTGATGGGCGTCGGCCCGCTCATCGCCTGGCGTCGGGCGTCCTGGGACAACCTGCGGCGCAACTTCCTCTGGCCGGCGGCGATCGCGCTCGCCGCGGGCGGCGCGTTCGCCGCCGGGGGGTTCCGGGACGCTTATCCATTGCTGGCGCTGACCCTCTGCGTCCTGGTGGTCGCCGGCATCGTCTTCGACACGGCCCGCGCGGTCGACGCGCGCCGCGAGATCGCCGGCGAGAGCGCCTGGCGCGCGCTGGCCACCATCACGCGGCGAAACCAGCGGCGGTACGGAGGCTTCGTCGTCCACCTCGGCATCGTCCTCATCGTCATGGGTCTCGCGGTGTCGATGAGCTACAGCATCGAGCGGGAAGCCACGCTCGATCGTGGCGAGTCCATCGACATCGGTCGCTACCGGCTGACGTTCGAGGGTCTGACGGCGACGCAGCAGCCCACGCACGTCCGGGTCGAGGGCCTGTTCCGGGCGGCGCGCGACGGCCGCGAGGTCGGCGTCCTCAACCCCGCGCTCAAGTACTTCCCGAGCCAGCAGTCGCCGATCGGCCGCGCCGTGATGCGGATCAGCCTGACCGAGGACCTCTACGTGATCCTGTCGGGATTCAGCAACGTCGAACAGCGACAGGCGACGCTCAAGGCGCTCGTGCGCCCGATGGTCGTGTGGATCTGGCTGGGCGGCGGCGTCCTCACGCTCGGCACGCTGCTCACGGTGTGGCCGCTGGCGGCGAGGGCCGGGGCCGCGGCGCCGGCAGCCGCCGTCGCCGGCGGCCGGGTGGAGGCGGCGGGCGGGTGATGTGGAGGCGGGTGGTCCTCTTCGTCCTCGTCGCCGTGTCGCTCCTGTCGCTGCTCGGCTACGGATTCACGCGGGACGCCAAGGAGATCCCTTCGCCGCTGATCGCACGGCCGGCGCCGCCCTTCGCGCTCCCCCGCCTCGACGCGGGGACGATCGCCCTGGAGAGCCTGCGCGGGAAGGTCGTCTTCCTGAACTTCTGGGCGTCCTGGTGCGCGCCCTGCCGTGCCGAGGCGCCCGCGCTCGAGGCGGCCTGGCTCCGCTACCGGGACCGCGATGTCGTCTTCGTCGGCGTCGACATCCAGGACAAGGAGGAGGACGCGCGCGCGTTCCTCCGCGACTTCAGGATCACCTACCCCAACGTCCGGGATGTCTCCGGAAAGGTGGCGATCGACTACGGCGTCTGGGGCATTCCCGAGACGTTCATCATCGACCGGGACGGACGCATCACCTACAAGCACGTCGGCGCGCTCGGCCGGGCGACGATCACGGCGAAGATCGAGGAGGCGCTGCGAGGCGTGGTGAGCGCCTCCGAGGGCCGGGGCGAGTACGGTGCCACCCGGTAGCCGTCACCGGATGCTCGCGCTCGTGCTGGCCGCCCTGGTGACCTCGGCGCTGGCCGGCTCGCCGGCCGAGGGCCAGACGCCGCTCGACGATCGCGTCCGCGAGATCGCCGCCGCCCTGCGATGCCCCGTCTGCCAGAACCTCTCGGTCGCCGACTCGCCCTCGGAGATGGCGCAGCAGATGCGCGCCGTCATCCGCGAGCGTCTGGAGGCCGGCGAGTCGAGGCAGGAGGTCGAGGCCTACTTCCTGTCGAAGTACGGCGACTGGATCCTGCTCGCCCCCCGGCGGCACGGTTTCAACCTCGTGCTGTGGCTGGGGCCCTTCGCCGCCGCCGCCGCCGGGCTCCTGGTCGCCGCCTACCTCGTCCGCCGCTGGGCCCGGAGGCGCCCGGCGGCGCGCCCGGGCGCGACCGATCCAACGCTGCTCGAGCGCGTCCGCTCCGAGACCGCCGCAGATGCTGCGCCGGTCCCGGCCGAGGTGTTCGCGGCCCTTCCCCCGCTCGAGCGCGAGCGGGCGCGACTCTACGAGGCGCTCCGCGAGCTCGCCTTCGACCATCGCGCGGGCAAGCTCTCCGGCGAGGACTACGAGGCGATGCGGGCGGACTACGAGGCGCGAGCGGCGCAAGCTCTCGGAGACCTCGACGCGGGACGGGCGCGGGACCGCGCTGGCGCCCGCCGCCGCTCTCGCGGGGAGGAACGCGCCGCCGACAGCGAGTCGTCGCCCGCCTCCGCGCGGCGCCGGCCCCTGCGCACCGCCCTCGCCGGAGGCTTCCTGCTGGCCTTCGGAGTGGCCCTCGGCGTCTTTCTCGTTCAGGCAATCCGTCCGCGGGCGAGCTCGATGGATTCGATGACCGGAGACTTCCTGACGGGGACCGGGCCGGGCGGGGTCTCCCCGACGCTGTCGATGCAGGGCAACGCCCTCGAGCGCGACCTCGAGGAGGGGCGCGCGGCGCTCGACCGTGGCGATCTCCGCATGGCCGCCGATCACTTCAAGGGTGTCCTCGCCATCGAGCCGGACCACCCGGCCGCGCTCAGCTCGCTCGCCCTGATCCTCGCGCGCGGTGGCCACACGGACGCCGCGGTCGAGGCGGTCGAGCGCGCGCTGGCCAGGGCGCCCGACGACTCGTTTGCACTGTGGGTCAACGGCCTCGTCCTGTACGAGGCCAAGCGGGACTACGCCGGCGCGATCCGCGCCTGGGAGGCGTTGCTCGAGCAGCCGCTGGCGCCCGATGACTCCAGGACCGTGACGCAGATGCTGGCCGGCGCCCGCCAGCGATTGGACTCGGGGGCCGCGGCGGCTGCCCCGTCCGTGCCGGTGCCGGCGCGGAACGCAGGCGACTCCCGTTACATCATCGGGGCCGTCCTGCTCGGCGACAGCCTGCGAGCGGCGGGGCCGCCCGCCGGCACGCTGTTCGTCATCGCCAGGCGTGGAGGCGGCCCCCCGCTCGCAGTGAAACGAATCGTGTCGCCGCAGTTCCCGGTCGAATTCTCGCTGGGGCCCGAGGACGTCATGGTCCAGGGCGGCGAGTTCAGGGGTGAGGTCACGCTGCTCGCGCGGCTCAAGCGGGACGGCCGAGCCGGCCCCGCCTCCCCCGGCGACCTCGAGGGTGTGGCGGAGCGAAATCCAATCCCGGTCGGGACGACAGGCGTTCGCATCACCCTGGAGACGGTGCGATGACGTGGGCCCTGGTCGTCGCGGTCGTCGCCGTGAGCGCGTACGCCGTCGTCTACGCCGCCGGCATGGGCGAGGCCGCGGTGCTGCGGGGCCGTGTGCTCGTCGCCGCGCTGCTCGGGGGCTGGGCGCTCGCGTTCACGCGCCCGCTCCTGGTGGTCCTGATTCCCTTCGCGACGGTCGTGTGGCTCGGACCTCGTGAACCCACGGTGTCGAGTCCACGGTGGTCGTGGCGTCCGCCGGCGCTGTTTCTCGCGGGATTCTCGCTGGCGTTCGTCGTGGCCATCGGCGGTGCCCCGGCCCTGGTGGCCCAGAGCATCTACCGTGCCCATGAGGTGATCGAGACTGCGGCTGGCAGCTTGCTGGGCCTGTGGGGAGCGCTCGTCGCCGTTCGCGTCCCCGTCCTCGTCGAGGCGCGGTCCGGCTGGTGGGCGGCCGGGCTCGGCGTCACCGTGGGGTTGCTCTTCTATCATGAGCTCGATCCGTCGTACGACTCGGTCTTCTTCGCGACGGGCAATGCGGTCGCCGGCTCCCACGCGCCGCTCACGATCGCGACGTTCTCGACCGCGCTGTCCGTCCTCTACGTCGCCGCCGCGCTCTCGGCTGGCAGATGGCGCCCGCCGGCCGGCCGGTCGATCGCGGGCGCAGCGACGGCGCTCCTCGGCGTCGCCGTTGCCGGTGGCTGGTTCGCGACGGTCCGCGGTGTGGTCCTGCGATGAGATGTCAGGCGCGGGCAATCGGGCCCGATCAATCACACGATCGCAATCGGAGGCGTACGATGGAGCGACGCATCGTTCGAGGATCGACCGTCGTGGCGGCCGCCCTTGTCGCGGTGACGCTGACGGCCTGCGCCAAGCGCCCGGCCACGACCGCAGCGGGCGCGCCCGCGCCGACCGCCGGGGCAGCGAGCGGCGCTCCCGAGCCGGGACCGGCCGGCGCCCGGCCTGCGGCGCCGGGTTCTTCGGCCACCGCCACCCCCGGCACTCCGCCACCGGGCGCGACGGCGCCGCCCACCACCCCCGCCCGCCGAACGCCCGCGGAGTTCCGGCCGATCGAGGCGCTCAGGGACGTCCGCTTCGACTTCGACCGGTACGACATCCGCCCTGGCGACGCCAGGATCCTCGACGAGAACGCACAGTGGATGAAGGCGAATCCGGGCTCCCTGGTCCTGATCGAGGGACATGCGGACGAACGGGGGACCAACGAGTACAACCTCGCCCTCGGCGAGCGGCGGGCCAGGTCAGCGATGAACTACCTGGTTTCCCAGGGCGTTCCGGTCGCCCGCCTGACCATCATCAGCTACGGCGAAGAACGCCCGCTCTGCACGGAGAAGACCGGGGAATGCTGGTCGCGGAACCGCCGGGCCCACTTCCTGGTCAAGCCGCGGTGAGGAGCGCAACGGAGCAGTTCCTCGCCCGGCTTGGCGCCGAGCGGGAGACGCTCCTCCGCGAGCACTTCGCCGCAGCGTGGGGATGGTACGAGCGCCTTTCGTCGCTCTGTACCGCCGGGCGGATTCACGCCTGGCGCAATGAGTGCGTGCTCGCCTGCGGTCTCCGAGCAGGCGACCGGGTGCTCGATCTGGCGACCGGAAGGGGCCCACTCCTCCTGGGCGCGGCCGAGCGGCTTGGCCCCGCGGGGTTTGCGGTCGGGCTCGACCTGTCCCTCGCCGGGTTGATCGATGCGCAGGCGGCGGCGGTCGCCCGCCGTGCGCGCGCCGAGTGGGTTCAGGGACGGACTCTGTCGCTGCCGTTCCGGGCCGGAAGCTTCGACGCGGTCCTGGTCGGCTTCGGTTCCGTGACGGTCAAGCCGTAGTCGGAGCGCCGTGAGCCGGGAGGGTGGCCCTGCGCAAGGGCCGCCCCCTCGGCCCGCGTTTCAGCTGTGTCCGTCGCGTGCGCGACAGACGCCGCACGAGGCGCACCATGAAGATGAAGCGAACGTGGCGATTCTCCGTCCTGGCCGCCCTGTGCGTGTCGGCGCCCGGGCTCGCGGAGGCCTTCAAGTGCCCGGTCCTCATCCAGGACGCCAAGACCGTGCTCAACGCGGCGAAGGGCCCGACGGCCGCCGGCGCCCGCCGGTTCATGGAGGAGGCGCGGGCGCTGATCGACGATGCCAGAGCCGTCCACCAGGCGGCCAAGAGCGCTGACGACCACAACCTAGCGATGGCGAAGGCCCGGGCCGCTCGCGTCACCGCCGAGCGGGCTCGAGCCCTGGGGAAGTGACGGAGGCGGAGGAGGCGCATGTCGCGGAGAGAACGAGAACAGGCCAAGGCAACGAGGAAGGAGGCCGAGGAACGAGCCCGCCGCCGCAAGCGGCTGCTCGAGAAGGGAGCGAGGTGGAGCCTGATCGGCCTGGTCGCCGTCGGTGGCCTCGGGTGGCTCGGCTACTGGATCGCCACCGCCAAGCGGCTGCCGCCCACCTCGATGGCCGACCACACGGAGGAAGTCCCCCCGGCCCGCATCCTCACCACGCCGATGCCGCTCCCGGTTCAGAAGCACATGCTCGAGCACGCCGACGGCAGCGGTCAGCCCGGGGTGATCATCAACTACAACTGCGCGACGTTTCGCTGTCCGGAGGGGATGGTGGAACACCTCGCGACCATCGCGCGGTCATACGCCTTCGTCTATCTCGCGCCCTATCCGGAGATGGACGTGAAGATCGCCGTCACGCGGCTGGGGAAGATCCTCGTCCTCGACGACGTCGACGAGCTGCGGATCCGCGCGTTCATCGGGGGGTGAGCCATGCGCACGACCCGGTGGATCCTGACCGTCGCCTTCGTCCTGACGCTGGCGGGCAGGTACGAGCTCTGCTGCGACATCGGGCTGCACCGGTCGCTGGCCATGGAGGGCGTCGTCCTTGCCCGGTAACCCCCGGAGGACGTGTCCGTGGGGCGTCAGGCTGGTCCTCTGTGCGCTTGCAACCGTCCTCGCTCCCGACAGGTCGGCCCTGGCGGCCCAGGACGATCCCGCGTGTCTGCGCTGGAGGGCGGCCTTCGCCGGCATGCCGGGGACGACCCTCGTCGTGTACGCCTCCGGAGGCCGACGCCTCCGGATCCCTGCGAAGGCGGCGGTCACGGATGAGGCGCGCTGGGCCGGGTTCCAGTGCGCCTCACCCGACGAGATCCGGACCACGGTGATCGTCTTCGACTTCCATCGCGAGATGCTCGGGAGCTTCCACATGCAGAACGTGGCGGCGCCACTGGACATCGCATTCGTCAAGGGGTCCGGCCGGATCTTCTCCATCCTGCGCATGGAGCCCAGCCCGACGGCCACCTATGGCCCGCTGGGCGCGTATCGCTACGCGATCGAGGCCCGCGCGGGGTTCTTCGAGGAACGTGGCATCTCCGCCGGTGACGAAGCCGAGCCGGACGGGTAGGGCCGACCAGCGGCGATGTGGCCAGTAACCAGGGTGGGCGCTGGGCGGCTTCACTGTCTTTCAAGGACAGGGCTGGATCCGGCCGGTCTACTTCATGATCCTCGTCTCCCACACCGTGCTGGCCGCGACGGTCCCCCCGCTGGCCCTGATCCTCCTGTACCGCGCGTTCCGGGCGCAGTTCGCGCAGCACCGGCGGCTGGCCCGCTGGGCATTCCCCATCTGGGTCTACGTGTCCGTCACCGGGGTGATCGTGTGCCTCATGCTCTATCAGCTCCCGCCACGATGAGGACCGCACGCGCCCAGGAACCAGCGGGCGGTCTGCGCGGGCCATGCTGCTCCTCGCGATCCTGCCTGAGATGCGGCTGATCGGCGAGGTTCGAGCGGCGCTCGGCTCCTTCAGCGCCCGTGGGTGGCTCGTCGCCGCGGGCGCCGCGCTGGCCACGCTGGTCGCGATCGGGGTTCCAGCGGCGCTCATCGACAATACCAGCCGGGCGCCGGCCGGCATGCCCCGATCCCGACCACGTCGCGGTTCAGTGAGGCCACATGCGCGTGATCGCGCTGTCGCTCCTGGTCGGGCTGCTCGGCGTGGTGGCCACATGGTTGGCGATCGGGCGCCTCGCCGCGAGAGCGACCGAGTGCAACCCTCACGTCTACTGGGTCCTGGGGCTGGTCGCGGCCCTCCCTGCCTGGCTGGTCGTCTTCCTGTCCCTGCTGGGATCGACCCCGGCCCCGCGACCCGAGCCGGTGTCCTCCGTCGCATGGATCTCGTCGACTGCTGCCGGCCTGATCGGAGCGATCCTGACAGAAGGCGCAGTCCGCCGGGCGAGGGGCGCGGGGACGATGTCGACCCCTCGGACCTCCTGGCGGCTCGGCCTTCTCGGCCTTGCACCAGCCTGGGGCATTGCCTTGCTGGGGTACGCGCTCAAGGCGGCCGTCGATTGACGGGATCGTGACCCCGAGCTGCCGACGCTCAGAAGCGGTGGTCGAGCTCGGCGGCTCGCACGGCGCCTGACGCGTCGAGCCGGAGCCGGAGGACCATCGGCCCCCCGAGAGGGTGGTCCACGTGCGCAAGGTCCTGGTACTCGATCACCCACGCGTCGCCCTCGCGAACCGCGCGCCGCCACGGCAGCTTCGCCGCCTTCCAGAAGGCCTCCACCGCCGGATGGCCGTCCACCGACGGGGCGCCGTCCGCAACGCCGGAGGTGGGGAAGAGCCGGCCGCCCGCCGGCGTGACGTCCCACACCCAGAAACGTGCCTGGACGATGCCTCCGGAAGTGTCGGCGGCTCCCAGCCAGCGCAGGAGAGGGGGCAAGGCGGGCACCACGACCGCCCGGGCGGACGGCGAGGCCGTGGCCCCCACGACCCGACCCCAGCGCGTCTCGACCGACTTCATCACCACGACGCCCAGGAGCATGTAGCCGAGGAGAGCCAGGGCACCCGCCCTTGCCACGCCGGTCGCCTGTCGCCTCCGCCAAGGCAACAGGCCGGCGAGCAGGATGAGCATGACAATGGGATCGGTCGCGTGGAGCGATCCGACCGACCACCGGCGCCAGTCCAGCGGCCAGAGGAACGCGGTTCCGAACGGCGTGAAGCTGTCGAGCGCGACGTGAGTGAGCAACCCCAGGTACGCCAGAGCGGCGAGGCGCCAGAAGCGACCGCCAAAGGCGCGGGCTACCCCGGCCGCCCCCAGGGCGAGCACGACCCCACCCACGAGCGAGTGGGTCGGGATGCGGTGGGTCGAGATGGATGCCAGGGGGTCCCAGAGCTTGGCCGCGGCGTCGACGTCGGGCGCGAGGGCGCCGATGACGGCGGCGGCCACACCGGCGCGACCGGGGGTCGGGTTCACCGCCCGAGCGACCAGGAGGCCAGCGAGGCCGTGGGAGACGATGTCCATGGGTCCGTCAGGACATCAGGGGCGGCTGTCCTTGATTCGGAAGACCGTCGCCGCGTTCGTGGCGGCGACACGCGTGGCCACGTCGGGCGCGAGCTGTCCCAGAACGCGGCGGACCCATCGCATGAGGCGGTCGAGCATGGCTGGCTCGAAGAGGCGAGGCGCCCAGACGTCGATGCCCATCAGGAAACGGTCGGGCATGCGTTCGATGAGCATCTTCCAGGCGGGCTCGAGCGGGCCATGCTCGGACGCCAGCGAGGGGGTGCGCTGGAAGTGCATACCGGACAGATCCACCAGCAGGTTCGGATGCCGGGTGAGCAGGCCTTCGATACGGTTCGGCGTCGTCTGGCCGGCGTGCGCGAGGATGACCGTTTCCCGGGGCCGAGCCCGAAGCGCCTCCTCCAGCCGCTGCGTGGCGCCGTCGTCCAGCTCGGCGTGGATGACGACCGGGACGTGATGGCGGGCGGCGACCTCCAGCACCTTCAGGAATGCCGGCGCCGCTGGATTCCGGTCGAGCTTCGTCGTGCGCCCGATCTGCCGGACGTGGACCTCCCCGATGACACGCGCGCCGCTGCGAGCGAGATCGGCATCCAGTTGTCGGGCGGCGGTCTCGCTGCCGGGATCGGGCAAGGGGAGGCCAGGGATGACGCGATCGGGATATTTCTTGACCGCGTCCGCGAGCCAGGCGGCATCGTTCCTTTGCAAGCCGCCCACGCCGAGCATGACAACCTTGCTCACGTTGTGCCGCTTCATCGCCTCGACGTACGCGTCGACGGCGACGGCGTTGGGCACGTGGGAGTGGGCGTCGATCAGCGGCCCCATGTACTCGCCGGCGCCGGCGAGGCGGGCAAGCGTGAGGATCAAAAACATCGAGAGCGCACTCAGCCATGCCATCGTGCTCTACCTCCGCCGGGCAGGGGGGCTCGCGTCAGCGGCGGCGCGCCGGACGGGCGGACCGCGCGGGCCTGTCGTCCGTGGTCGAGGCCTCCAGCCCCGTGATCTCGCCGAGGCCCGCGGCCCTCAGCGGCAGGCTGATGCGGTCGCGGATCCACTTCTCGTCCCACCACTCGATCGGCGTCACCGGGAAGCCGTGCACCAGCACCTCGTAGTGGAGGTGGTCGCCGAGGACGAGGCCCGTCGTGCCGGTGCGGCCGAGCTCCTGGCTCTTCTCGACCTGCGCGCCGACCTTGACACCGATCGACGACATGTGCGCGTAAAGGGTCTGGAGCCCGAGTCCATGATCGACGATGACGGTATTGCCGTAGAT
>Ga0299906_10001943_pt1 | contig 17460 bp, 19 predicted proteins | sample RVTome_14_FD_200259 | JGI IMG/M metagenome (GOLD analysis project Ga0299906, IMG submission 200259) | Soil microbial communities from uranium-contaminated site in the Upper Colorado River Basin, Wyoming, United States - RVT145D125 (version 2) ...
CCCTGCACGAAGTGCGGCAGCAAGGACCTCGTCGCGGGCGCGGTGGTCTGGAACGCGCCGCTCCGCTTCAAGCCCGAGGGCGCCGGCAGCTTCAGCCGTGGCAAGGAGCTCAAGGCCACCGCCTGCGCGGCCTGCGGCCACGTCGAGCTGAGCCTCGCCCGCTGACCGGCTTGGCGATCGCGACGCCCGTGCACTACCCTTCCTGCCGGCCCCTTGAACGAGGGCCGGATCATTCCACTGGACGGGAAGCTCCCAACCCATGGACATGCCGAGACGCCCGGCGCGCCGCATTCGTCGACGGGGGAATGCGTGGCAGTCCCGCTGCTGCAACGCGACGGGCGCGATCGAAATGACGGCCTGCCACCAGATCGACCTCAGGGGTGCGAGCACCTGAGGCGCCTGCCGGGCTTTTCGGCCATGTCGACGGCTGCGGCCATCTGCGCGGAGGTGCCAGAGAGTCTGCGCCGCCCCTTCGATGGACCGCACAGCGATATCTGGCTGATCGCCAACAATCCGAAGCTACGTCACTTTGCCCTCGAGGATCTGCCCCTGGGCCCCGACAGCTTGCTGGTTCAGTTCAACGGCGCGCGCTTCTTCGACCGCCTTGCAGGGTGCGACTGCTTCAAGGACTTCCTCTTCATGGGCCGACGGGACAGCTACCACGGCTTCGTCGGCGTCGGCACGCCACGAGCGCCCCTCTTGGACCGCCGCCGGCGCCGGCTGCGCATCGGCCTGATCGGCGGCACGCCCGAACCGCACCTGCCGGCGCTGCAGCAGGGCTTTCCTGGAGCTGGCTGGCTCCATGTGCCGACCGGCACGCTGATCATGCGTGGCTACCCTGCGAGGCTGACCGCTTCCAGTGGCTTCGTGGTGCTGCAGATCCATCTTGCCATCGAGCAGGCCCGGGCCGCGGCCGGCCTGGCGCCGCGGCCGATCCATCTTGTCGGTTTCACCGGCTTTGCCCGCGGCGCCTGGCCGGGGCACGACTGGTGGACGGAACAGATCGCCTTGCGCAAGGCTCCGGTGATCCGCCACGCAGCCAACGCGCGAGAGCGGCTCCACGCCCTTCGGGCCCTGCGCTGGTGGGCGCATCACTGCTGGGCGCTGCGGCACGGCCGGAAGAACTGAACGCCGCTGCCGGCGCTGCGAGCCGAGACAGCCGCGATGCCCCGTGCCAAGGACGCGGGCGCGTCCGAGCCTGGCAGTTCATGCCGCCTGCCGCCAAGGGGCCCAGGGCGCCCGGCCTTCGCTCCAAAGGCTTTCCAACCTTGCACGGTCGGCCGGCGTGTCCATGCAATCCCAGAAGCCTTCGTGGCGGTAGGCGGTCAATTCGCCCTCCGCGGCGAGGCGCGGCAGAACATGGCTCTCCAGGCTGCAGCCCTCCGCGGTGAGCCGCTCGAAGATCGCAGGGTCGATCGCGAAGAATGCGCCGTTGATCCAGAGTTGGTCGAGCCGCGGCTTCTCCTCGAAGCTGGTGACGCGGCTGCCCTCGAGACTCAGCATGCCGAAGCGGGACGGCGGATGCACCGCGGCCAGGGTGACAAGGCGGCGCTCGGCGCGATGGCAGGCGACGAGCGCCTGGAGGTCGAGGTCGGCCAGGCCGTCGCTCCACGCCATCAGAAAGCCGTCGCGGTCGAGCCAAGGCCTGAGTCGGAGCAGGCGGCTGCCGTTGCTTCGCTCCTGGCCGCTATGAACGAGACTGACGCGCCAGCCCCCGCGCAACGGTTCATCGGCATCGCCCTGGCCCGCTCCGGCGCTGCGGAGGTCCAATCCGCGCTCGGAGTCCGCCAGACGCCGCAGATAGGCTTCGATCTCGGTGCCCCGGTGCCCCAGCGCGACGATGAAGTCGTTGAAGCCCTGGTGGCGAAACTGCTTCAGGACGTGCCAGAGGATCGGTCGGCCGCCGATCTCGACCAAGGGCTTGGGCGGCGACTCCGGACGATTGCCCAGGCGCGTGCCGCGTCCACCTGCCAGAATCGCAACCTTCATGCTCGCCGCAGACTGCCGCAGTCCACGCTTGGACCGCCGCTCATGCCTCGGCCCCCCTTCCTTCGACCCGCCGACGCAGCCCCCTCTCTCAGCCGCAGTATAGGGCGCGGGACCGCCGGGCGGAAAGGCTCGGCACAAGCGGCGCGGCCCGCCTGTCTCACGGTGTCGATTGCGCGCCGCCTTGGGTCGCGGCGGCCTCCCACATCCTGCGGTGCCCAGGAGCGCAGCGCAGCCAGCACACCCGAAGCCCGCACCACGTCGCCCAGCGCGCTCAGCCGCACCACCGGGATGCTGCGCGGCCGCCAGTCGGGCGTCACGATCATCGTGGCTCCGGCAAGGGCGTACGCTCGAGCGCGCCGGCCAGCACCGGTCCATGCAGTCTCAGCTCGCCCTGGAAGGATGCGAGCACCCATCTGAGGTAGGTCAGCTCCGCAGCGCGCTGGTGCACCGGCGCATAGGCGTTGATGCCTTCCGCGTCGCCCGCGTAGCGCCCCGCCGGGTGCTGGAACAGGTCCAGGCCGGCGATCGCTATTCGCCTCGGCTGCAGCGCCACGGCCGCGGCCACCATCAGCGCCCCGCCGGACGGGCGGGCGCCGAAGTCGGCGCCCTCCAGCACCGGGTCGACCTGCTGCAGCGCCAGTGCGCGGAAGGACGGCCGCCGCAGACGGCGAAGGCTCTGCCAGCTGGCCATGCGGGCCTCCGCGACCGACCGGAAGACGAGGATCGGCGCGCACACGAATCGCGGCGTCTGCGGCGCGCCGGCCACGATCAGGTCGGGCTGGTCGAGAAAACCCCGATGGGCCCAACGGTGGTTGACGCGGAAGAGGCTATCGTGCCGCTCCTGCAGCAAGGCCGCATCCTCGGCGCTGGGTCCGTTGCCCAGGCAGAGGATGACCTGCGGCCGGCCGAGCGCCTGGCCGAGCTCCTGCCAGCCCGCTATCGGCGGCGGAGCGAAGCAGCGCACCGCCAGACGCGGGATGCCGGCATGCCAGAGACGCCGCAGCGACCGCGGCCGCCGCCAGCCTTCGCGGCTCTTGCGGCTGTCCGGCAGCCGCGGCAGCGCCGCCGCCAGGCGATCGAGGGCTGCGCCGGGATCGCCGTCCGTCCGCTCCACGCGAAGGCCGCGCTGGCGCAGGCAGCGGACCGTTGCCGGGTCCTCGGTGCCGGCGGCGACGTGGAGGGCTGCCACGGGCCGCAGCGCCTGCAGGAAGCGGCGCACGCCGAGGGGCCGGGGCCAGGTCACGACAACATCCGAAGGAAAGCGACGGCGCAGATGGCGCTTGCCGCTGCGCCCGGGAGCCGCGAAGGCAAGCGGGAGTCCGGGATGGCTCTCCTGCAGCGCAGCGAGCGCGCCCTCCGTGGCCGGCAGCAGCGAAAGGTCGTCCACCAGAAGAAGCAGGCAGCGCCGCAGCCGCGGCAGGCCGAAACCCAGCGCCTCCAGCTTCTGCGACGCCACCGCTCACCCCCCGAGACCTGTGCCGGACCCCAGCTTGCCGGATCGCCGCCGTCGGCAATAGCGGGAGGCTGCCCTGCGGTCGACGCCGCCGCTCCAGTGGTGCCTGTGGAGGGGCTCGAACTCCACTCCCTGCGGAGAGCTCTGCAAAAGTCTTCGATTGCCCACGCTCGTCACCCCGGATGCACCGCAGCGCGCAGCGGTGCGGTGCTGATCCGGGGCGTGTGTAACCGACGAAGCTCCCGGATCCCGGCTCGAGGCCGGGACGACGTCTGCGCTGCAGCACTCCCGTGCTGCAGCGCGTTCGGGATGCCGAGATCGGCTCGCTCTCCGATTTCGCAGAGGTCTCCTGCGGACGCTGTCTTCAGTCGGGCGCGTCCACCGGTTCCGCCACCGGGGCACTGCGATGCGAGGCTGCCGGATGAGGCGCGGACAGGCGGCGCCTCGCCCGGCTGGCGCGGGTCACTGCACCGGTTGCGGCGCGCGCTTCCGCAGCACCTCGGCCGGCGGCTGCTGGCAGGGCCCGGCCTGGTGGTGCAGCAGGCGCCAGCCGCCGGCCTCGCGGCGGAAGACGTTGGTGGCAGCCAGCACGCTGCCGCCCAGCACCTCGTAGCAGAGCACCACGCCGAACCCGCCCAGCGGTTCGGCTACCGCGCCGCGGCACTCGATGCGCGGCGTATTGCCGCCGTGGAAGATGCCGGTCCAGCTCTCCAGCACGGCTTCGATCCCCTGCAGCAGCGGCCAGCCGGGATGCAGGCAGAAGGCCGGGCCCTCGGTGACCCAGACCTGCGCCATCGCCTCGGCCGAGCCGGCGTTGAAGGCGGCGTAGAAGGACTCGTTGGCGAAGAGCAGCCGCTCGCGCTCGGCCGGGGTCGCGCTCTCGTGCTTCATCGGGAACGCCGCGCCGGGCGAAGGAACTGTGCCGCGATGCCGACCAGGGCGGCCACCAGCAGCGCCAGGCCGGCCCAGGCCGTGCCCTCGACAAGGGTTTTGTTCTCGTCGTTACCGCCGGCGGCTCCTTCGAGCGTCAGGCTGAGCGCGAAGAAGGCGAGCGAGAGGACCAAAACCACAATGGTCGACCGCGCCAGCGGCGCCAGTCCCGCCGCTCCCGGCCGCCGACGGCGATCGAGCCCGAGTTGCACTCCAACGAGCACCATGATCACGGCAAGAATGCCCAGGTAGATCAGACCGGTCTCGTCCGAAAGCGAGACCCCGCCGCTGGCAGAGGCGGCGGCCAGCCCGACCAGCCCGACACCAAGCGCCAGGCCATACCATCGCGCCAGGGTCGAGAATGCGCGGCCCGCCGGCGCCCGCACGCCCGGCCTTGGCGGCGGCGCGGTCCGAGGCGCCTCGGCCTCCTGCGGGGGTGGCGGCGACAGGTCGTCAGTGCGCCGCGGCGGCGCGCCGGGAGAGGGCGGCTCAGCTGCCGCTGCCGGCTGCCGCGCCACCACCTTCTCGATGGCGCGAATCAGCCGGTCCATGTGCACGTGGAAGTCCTTGCCGGAATCAACCTCGGCGGCGTTGCGGTAGGCGAAGCTGCGCAGGGCTTCCGGCAGCTCCTCCGGCGCCGGCATGGCGGCGTTCTCGATCAGCACGGGCACGACCGGGATCTTGCGCCGCAGGCCGCCCTCCAACTCGAGCCGGACCAGGTCGGTCGGATCGTCGATGCGCCGCCGCCCGCCCTCGCGCGGCCCGGCCCACTGCGGCCCCACCACGGCCAGCACCAGGTCGCAGTGCGCGAGCGTGGCATCGATGTGCTCGCGGTAGTCCTGGCCGATCGGGATGGAATCGATGTCCATGAACACCGTGCCGGCGCCGAAATGCTGCGACAGGCGGTCGAACATGCGACCGCTCACGCCGGCGCTCTCCTTGCGGCGGTAGGAGATGAAGATGCCTGGCATCGCTTCCCCCTTCCGGGCGCGATGGTAGCACGTTGCGCCGTCTGCGCGGCGCTGCTAGAGCCTGCCGCCTGCCGGGGGCCCTTCCGATCCATGCTGCGCCGCCTCTACGACTGGACGCTGTCGCTGTCCGCGCGCCCGGGTGCGCTCTGGGCGCTGGCGGCGATCTCGTTCATCGAAAGCTCGATCTTTCCGATCCCGCCGGACGTGCTGATCGTCCCGATGGTGCTGGCGGCGCGCACGCGCGCCTGGACGATCGCCGGCGTCGCCACCCTGGCCTCGGTGCTGGGCGGCTTCGCCGGCTATGCCATCGGCTACTTCCTGTTCCAGGAGCTGGGCCAGCCGATCATCGACTTCTACGGCTACGGCGAGGCCTTCGAGGAGTTCCGCGCCAGGTACAACGAATGGGGCTTCTGGATCGTCGCCGCGGCCGGCTTCACGCCCTTTCCCTACAAGGTCATCACCATCGCGTCGGGTGCCTTTGGGCTTGACCTCCTGACCTTCGCCATCGCCTCGGCGGTGTCGCGCGGCGCGCGCTTCTACGTGGTGGCGGCGCTACTGTGGAAATTCGGACCGCCGATCAAGGCCTTCATCGAGCGCTACCTCGGCCTTCTTACCGCCATCTTCTTCGTGCTGTTGATCGGCGGCTTCGTCGCCATCAAGTATCTGCTCTGAGGGATGATGAGCGTCGCCACCTGGAGCTCGGATCGCGGTCAAGTCTGGCGCCCCTACCTGGCGCCGGGGCTGGTGGTGCTGTTGAGCGCGGGCGCGCTCGCGGTGGCCTTCCTGGCGCAGTACCAGTACGGCCTGCTGCCCTGCGTGCTCTGCGTCTGGCAGCGCTGGGCCTACGGCGCGGCGCTGGCCTGCGGCCTGGCCGGGCTCGCCGTGGCGCGCCGGCCGGAGGCGCGGCAGGGCGCGCTCTTCCTCGCCGGCCTCGCCTTCCTCTGCGTCACCGCGATCGCCGCCGTGCATGTCGGCGTCGAGCTGGACTGGTGGGCAGGCTCGGACAGCTGCCAGGGGGCCGATCTCTCCTCCGCCACCTCGCGCGCCGACCTGAAGGCGGCGATCCTGAACGCGCCGGTCATCGCCTGCGACGACATCCCCTGGTCGCTGGGCGGCATCTCCATCGCCGGCTTCAACGCACTCTTCTCGCTGGCCTTCGCGGCCATGACCTTCTGGCTCGCCTTCCGGCGGCCAGCGCGATGAAGGCGCCCAGATGAGCTGCCCGGAGGACATCCAGGTTTCCGAGGGGCAGGTCTCCAAGGGGCAGGTCTCCAAGGGGCAGGTCTCCTCGGGCGCCGGCCAGGCCCGGCGCTACCTGCCGGGCGACCGGCTGCCGGAGGGCGAGGTCGCCGCCATGCTGCGCGTCGACCACGCCGGCGAGTACGGCGCCAGGCGCATCTACGAGGGCCAGCTTGCCGTGCTCGGCCGCAGCGCCTCGGGCGCCGTGCTGCGCAAGATGCACGCGCAGGAGCTGCGGCACCTGCAGGCCTTCGACAAGCTGCTGGTCGAACGACACGTGCGCCCGACGCTGCTGGCCCCGGTCTGGCATGTCGCCGGCTTCGCGCTCGGCGCGGCCACCGCGCTGCTCGGCGAGCGCGCCGCCATGGCCTGCACCGTCGCCGTCGAAGAGGTGATCGACGCCCACTACCGCGGCCAGGTGGAGCGCCTGGGCGAAAGCGAGCCGGCGCTGAAGGAGACCTTCGAGGAATTCCGCCAGGACGAACTGGAGCACCGCGACACGGCGTTGGCCCAGGGCGCCGCCGAGGCGCCCGGCTACCCCCTGCTGACCGGCGCGATCAAAGGCGCCTCGCGCTTGGCGATCTGGCTCTCGAAGCGGATCTGAGCGCGCCGGTCGCAAGCCGCTGCGCCGACCGCGGGCCGCGCGCCGCGCCCGACGCTAGTCGTGGCAGAGCTTCGGCTTTGCCATCGGGTCCCAGCCGTGCCCGCCCTGCGGTTTGGCGGGCTTGTCGCCGGGCTTCGGCTTGGCCGCGTCGCGCGGCGGCGACGAGGTCTTTCGGCAGTAGCTCTCGTAGGCGGTCTCGCTGCCGCCGACGATGATGATGTAGTTCGTGCTGCTCCAGCCGCGCCGCTCGAGCTGCGCCACGTAGACAGGGGCAAAGACGCTCTGCTCATGCCGCTTCGGCATCGACAGGTAACCCAGGCTGAACAGTCCCACGTCGAAGTCCTCCTCGCCGAACGAGCCGCCGGGCAGGCGGCCGTTCAGGTCGCCGAGCACGGCGCGCGCCGCCTGCTCGGGCGCGATCACCTTCACCCGGTCGAAAGGCTCAGCGACGATCGGGCGCCAATCCAGTCCGACGGCGCCGATCCGATTCTCGCCGGCAAGCTCGACGAAAGCCGACGCGCGACCCCAGACCGGCAGGTCGTGCAGGTAGCGGCGGAACGCGCCGACCGCCCGGCAGACGACCTCTGGGCTGCGCACGCCGCTTCCGTCCATGCCGGCGGCCTTGATCTGCCAGAGCCGCTCGAAGAGGAGCTGCTCGCCGGCGCCGACGACCCGGTCCAGTCCGAGCCGCTTGGCGGCCGCAACCACCGACTGGGTCAGTGCTGCCTTGTCGGACCTGTCGCCGATCAAGTGCTCCATCGGAGCAAGAGCGGCCTTGGCGACGATGGCGCCCGAGGCATGAAACACGCTCGCCCGCACCCCTTCCGCCAGCAGGATGTTGCTGCGGCTCTGCCCGCGCGCGACATGGGATTTCGCGTCGCCGGCGTCTTCGCCCGCGAGGCTGCCCGCGAGGCGGATCGCGAAGCCCTCCATCTCGTCGAGGGATCGCTGCTGGATGCGGAAGACAGGAACGCTGTCGCGATGGTCGCAGACTTTCGCCACCAGCTTGTCGAGAAGCGCAGCCATGACTCAGCCCTCCGCCCAGCGCCAGCTCAGCCAGAACTTGCTGGCGGGAAAGATGTCGCCGACGGTCGTGCCGTGCCCCCAGAGATGATCGCGGTTCATTGTCGTCGACGCCCACAGGGGGGCGCCGCCATTCCAGGTCGATTCCCTCTCCGCGGCGATGACGATCGGATGGTTGTCGACCCACCAGTCCGAGACGCCGTCGATCCACGAGGTGACGACCGTGTCGCCGTCAGTGAGATTGTCGCCGACGTCCTCGCCGACCTCGTCGGTGGTGACGCCGTCCCACATGTTGTCCCAGGCGCCGCAGAGCTGGTGCAGGCGCTGGAAGACGTCCCAGAAGCTCAGCGGATTGGCGAGGTCGACGGTCTTGCAGCCATAGATCAGCAACCACTCGCAGTTCACGTTGCCCAGGCGCCAGTTGCCGGAATTGCCGATCCACTCGTTGATCTTGATGTCGTAGGCCAGGATCGCGTTGCCGGCGTCGTTGTTGCCGTGCGTCAGAATGAAGAAGAGATCGACGTCGTCCGCCCAATCGTCGTCGGCGCCACCCAGGCCGCTGCTGTGCAGGTCGATCTCCCAGCAGTCGCGGTTGGCCCAGTAGAAGCGCCGTGTGTGCCCGGCGTTGCGCAGCTCCCGGTCGAGGCCGTTGCATATGTTGAAGACGTAGGTCAGGTCCTCGGCCTTCGTGACGAGGCCCGTCGCCCGCAGGTTGGGGAAGTATCGAATGCCCTCGATGCCGAAGCTGGCCATGGCGCGGCCTCCCTGAACTGGGAGGGAGCTGCCGCCCGCCGCACGGGCTCTCTCGCTCAATACCCGGTGTGGGTTTGTTTTGCGATGTTATGCTCATTGTTGGCAATTGGAAATGTCGTCGCGCTGCGGTTCAAAGCCGTTGCACGACTTGATCGTATACAGTATCCATTATCCATGACGCCTACGCCGCTGGCTCGCCGTTCCATCCCCGAGGCGCTGGCCGAGCAGCTCCGCCAGCGGATTCTCTCGGGCGAGCTGGCGGAGGGCACGGCACTGCGCCAGGACGCGCTCGCCCGGCAGTACGGCGTCAGCCGCATCCCGCTGCGCGAGGCGCTGCGCCGCCTGGAGGCCGAAGGCCTAGTGCGTATCGAACCGAACAAGGGTGCGGTGGTCGCCGACTTCCGCCCCGAGGAGATCGGCGAGCTCTTCGAGATGCGCGCGGCCTTGGAATCCGACCTGGTCCGGCTGGCCGTGCCGCTGGTGCGCCAGGCCGACCTGGAGGAGGCCGCGGCCGCGCTCGCGCTCTACGAACGCGCGCTGGACCGGGGCCAGGTGGCCGACTGGGGCGCGCTCAACTGGCGTTTCCACGCGGCGCTCTACCGCGCCGCCGGGCGGCCGCGCTGGCTCGAGGCCGTGGCGCAGCTGAACCGGCAGACCGACCGCTTCGTGCGCCTGCAGCTGGCGCTGACCGGCGCGCTCGACCGCGCGCGCAGCGAGCACCGCGCGATCCTCGAGCTGGCCCGGCAGGGCGACGCGGAGCAGGCGGCGGCGCTAGTGCGCCGGCACATCCTGGAGGCCGGGCAGATGCTGGTGGGGGCGCTGGCCGCGGAACGCGCGGCGGCGGAATAGGGACAGGACATGAAGATCACGCGCATCGCCGTGCACCAGGTCGACCTGCCGCTGGTCGAGGGGCGCTACGCCTGGTCCGGCGGCAAGTTCGTCGAGGTCTTCGACTCCACGCTGGTGGCGATCGAGACCGACGCGGGCGTCACCGGCTGGGGCGAGGTCTGCCCGCTCGGGCCCTTCTACCTGCCGGCCTACGGCCCCGGCGCGCGGGCCGGCATCAAGGAGCTGGGCCCGCACCTCCTCGGCCTCGATCCGCGCGAGCTGGCCAAGATCAACGACGTGATGGACCGGGCGCTGCTCGGCCACAGCTACGTGAAGTCGCCGCTCGACATGGCCTGCTGGGACCTGCTGGGCAAGGCAGCGAAGCTGCCGGTCGTTACGCTGCTGGGCGGGCGCTTCGGCGAGGCCGTCGAGCTCTACCGCGCGATCAGCCAGGAGGCGCCGGAGAAGATGGCGGCGCGCGTGGCGCAGTACCGCGGCGAGGGCTACCACAGGTTCCAGCTGAAGGTCGGCGGCGGCGCCAACGTCGACATCGAGCGCATCCGCGCCTGCCGCGCCGTGCTGCAGCCGGCCGACATCCTGGTCTGCGACGCCAACACCGGCTGGCTGATGCACGAGGCGGCACGCGTGGTGCGCGCGGTCAAGGACCTCGACGTCTACATCGAGCAGCCCTGCCGCTCCTACGAGGAGTCGCTGACCATCCGCCGGCGCACCGACCACCCCTTCGTGCTGGACGAGAACGTCGACTCGATCGAGATGCTGCTGAAGGCGCACGCCGAGGGCGCCATGGACGTGATCAACCTGAAGATCTCGAAGGTCGGCGGGCTGACCAAGGCCAAGCAGATCCGCGACCTCTGCGTCACGCTCGGCATCGCCATGACCATCGAGGACTCCTGGGGCGGCGACGTCACCACCGCGGCGATCGCACACTTGGCGCACTCGACGCCCGAGGCGCTGCGCTTCTCGGCGACCGACTTCAACAGCTACGTGACCGTCTCCACCGCCGAAGGCGCGCCCAGGCGCGAAAACGGCCGCATGAAAGCCTCCGACCAGCCGGGCCTCGGCATCACGCCGCGCCCCGAGGCGATCGGCCCGGTGCTCTTTGAGATCACGCGATGACGCCCTCCCACCCCGCCCGAACCGTCATCCCGGCCGAAGCGAAGCGAAGAGCCGGGACCCATCCCTCCGCGCGTAGGGAACGATGGGTCCCGGATAGGCGCTCCGCGCCTTCCGGGATGACGGCTTGGGCTTGCTGGCGCACGAAGTGCGCTGAATCGGAAAGGACGACGAGATGAACAAGGTGACCTGGAAGGGCGTGATGCCCGCGCTGATGACCGAGTTCAAGCAGGACGGCTCGCTCGACCTGCCGGCCACCAGGCGGCACGTCGAGACGCTGCTCGAGGCCGGCGTCGACGGCTTCATCATGCTGGGCACGCTGGGCGAGAACCTGTCGCTGACGCCGGCGGAGAAGTCGGCGGTGCGCCGCTGCGCGGTCGAGGCGGTGCAGGGCAAGGTGCCGGTGATCTCCGGCATCGCCGAGTACACCTCGGCCTTCGCCATCGAGCGCGGCCGCGAGGCCAAGGCCGACGGCTGCGCCGGCCTGATGGTGCTGCCCTGCATGGTCTACAAGACCGACCCGGAGGAGACGCTGGTCCACTTCGAGACCGTGGCCGACGGCGTCGACCTGCCGATCATGATCTACAACAACCCGGTCACCTACGCGACCGACGTGAAGCCCGCCGGCTTCGCCCGGCTGGCGGCGCGCAAGAACATCGTCGCCATCAAGGAGTCCTCCGACGACGTGCGCCGCGTCACCGACCTGCGCAACGAGGTCGCCGACCGCTTCATCATCTTCTGCGGCGTCGACGACATCGTGCTGGAGTCGGTGGCGCTCGGCTGCGACGGCTGGGTCGCCGGGCTGGTCAACGCCTTCCCCGAGGAGTCGGTGGCACTCTACCGCCTGGCGGCGCAGGGCAAGGTGCGCGAGGCGCTGGCGCTCTATCGCTGGTTCATGCCGCTGCTGCACCTCGACTGCCACACCAAGCTGGTGCAGTACATCAAGCTGGCGAACGCGATGACCGGGCTCGGCAGCGAGTGGACGCGGCCGCCGCGCCTGCCGCTCAAGGGCGAGGAGCGCCAGCGCATCCAGTCGATCATCCAGCAGGCGATCGACAGCCGCCCGAACCTCGAGGCGCTGGCCGTCGCGGCGGAGTAGCGCCTCAGAAGCGGTAGCTGCGGCCGACGGCGGAGGGGACCACGACCTCTTCGCCGAAGGCCTCGACCAGTCGATGCAGCGCGCGCCAGCCGGTACAGTGGCCGGCAACGATGCGCTGCAGGCCGAACTGGCGCAGCTCGGCCACGGTCTCCGGGATAATCTTCTCGCAGGCGGCGCCGGAGAGGTGGAAACCACCAACCACGGCAAAGAGCGGCACGCCGGCAAAGGTTTCGCGCGCGTGCCGCAGCACGTTGATCAGTCCGGCGTGCGAGCAGGCGGTGAAGACCAGGAGGCCGCGCTCGCGCAGGCGCAGGGCGAGGAAGCGCTCGTCGAGGATCCACGGATCGGGCACCCAGGCCGCGCCCTCGCGCCGCACGTGGCCGGGCAGGCCCTGCTCGAAAGACGTCGTGCGCGGGATCTCGCCGCTGAGCCAGGCGCGCCCGTCGAGCAGCAGCCGGGGTGCCGGATCGTTCACCGGGCGGCCGCCCGCCGCGGCGATCGCCGCAGGCGCCGGCACGTCGCGGAAAGCGACGACGCCCTTCGGCGCGCTGAGACCGCGGCTGACGAACATTCCCGGGTTGACGTGCACCGGCGTGCCGCTGCGTCCCCTGCCCACCAGCAGGGCCAAGACCGCCAGCAGCCCACCGGAGTGGTCCCAGTGGCCGTGTGACAGCACGATCTCCTCGAACCCCTCGGCGGCGATCTCCAGGCGCTGCAGATTGCGCTCGAACGCATAGGCCTCGGGACCGCAGTCGAACAGCAGCCGGCGCTCGCCCTCGGCGTCGCTCAGCTGCACCGACAGGGACAGGCCCCAGCTCGCGCAGCAGAGCTCCTCGCCGCTGAGCCGCCAGGACTCCGGGCGGAACGTGCGGGCCAGCTCGCCGCCGACCCAGCGCGGCGTCGTCGAGAGGATGTCGGTCACGTTGTCGACCAGCACGGTGACCTCGGCCGCGTCGACCTCGCGCAGCGCCGGCGCACTCATGCGGCACCTTCGCCCAGCTCGCGCAGCTTGCGCACCAGGATCTTGCCGCTGGGATTGCGCGGGATCTCGGCGATCTCCCGCCAGCGGCGCGGCCGCTTGTGCGGTGCCAGCGAGCGGCGGGCGAGCTCATCCACCGCGGCACGGTCGAAGCCCGCGGCGGCGGGCACCACGAAGGCCGCGATCACCTGCCCCCAGGTCGGATCGGGCAGGCCGACCACGACGCAGTCGGCGATGCCGGGACAGCGCAGCAGGAACTCCTCGATCTCGGCCGGATAGACGTTCTCGCCGCCGGTGATGATCATGTCGTCGACCCGGCCCAGATAGTAGTAGTAGCCGTCCTCGTCGACCGTCACGAGGTCGCCGGTGCGCAGCCAGCCGTCCTCGATGGTCTCCGCCGTCTTCTCCGGCTGGCGATAGTAGCCCAGCATCAGCTTGGGTCCGCGCGCCACCAGCTCGCCCTGCTGCGGCAGTCGCTCCAGCGCGAAGGCCTCGCGCAGGGGCCTGCGCTCGGGCACCAGCGCCACGTCCATGCCGAGCAGCGGCCGGCCGATGCAGTTCACCGCCGACATGCGGTGCGTCTGGTCGGGCGGCACGATGGTGATCAGGCTGCAGGCCTCGGTCTGCCCGTAGACGTCCCAGAGCTGCGGCGTCACCCCTTCGCGGATCCACTCGATGGTGTCGAGGCGCGCCGGCGCGCCGGTGATGATCGCGTGCCGCAGGCGCTGGCGCTGCGCTTCGGGCAGCGGCTTGCCGGCGTTCGACCAGAGCTCGAAGTGGGTCGGCGCGCCCAGCACCGTGGTGGCGCACTGCTCGGCCACCAGGGCGGCGACGCGCTCCGGCTCGAAGCGGCGCACGATGACGTTGCAGCCGCCGACGAAGAGCACCGGCAGGGCGACGACATGGAAGGCGGCGACGTGGAACAGCGGCGCGAACTGCAGCGGCCGGTCGCTCGGCAGGAAACCCAGCTCGGCGATCATCAGCACGGTGTTGATCCACTGCGCCTGGTGGCTCAGCACCACGCCTTTCGGCCGCCCGGTGGTGCCCGAGGTGTACATGATCAGGCTGGGCGCCGTGGCGTCGATCGGCGGCAGCGGCGGCGCCTGCGCGCCGGCCGGCGCGACCAGCGCGGCGTAGTCCGGCATGGCGCCGAGCGGCGGCGCCTCGCCGCAGGCGAGCCAGAGCGCGACCTCCGGCAGGGCAGAGACCGCCTCGGCGACCGCCGGACCGCTGCGCTCGTCGTAGAGCCAGGCGCTGGGCCGGCAGTTCTCGCCGATGAAGCCGAGCTCCGGCGCGGTCAGGCTGTCGTTCAGCAGCACCGCCACCGCGCCCAGCTTCTGCGCCGCGAAGTAGCCGAAGAAGAGCTCCGGCCGGTTGCTGAGCGACAGCGCGATGCGGTCGCCGGCGCCGAGGCCGCGGGCGGCCAGCGCATTGGCCAGCCGGTTCGCCTCGGCGTCGAGCTGGGCGAAGGACCAGCGCCGGCCCTCGAAGACCAGCGCCTCGCGGTCGCGGCAGCGCAGCGCCAGCCGTCGCAGCTCCTCGCCCAGCAGCATTGCGCCCGCGCCCCTCAGGCCTGGATGACCTCCTTGGGGTAGAGCGGTTCCTTGGCGATCAGCAGCAGGGCCTCGCCGTCGGCCACCACCTGGCCGTGCTGGTTGGTGGTGACCATGCGCTGGCGCAGCAGGCCGCCCTGCGGATAGGACCGGCTCGGCTTCTTCTCCAGGATGGTGATCTCCACCTCGAGCTGGTCGTTGATCTTCACCGCGGTGGGCAGCTTGAAGTTCAGCTCCAGGAGCGCCATCCCGGTGCCGAAGGCCAGCATCGCGAAGGTGTTGAAGGTCAGCGCCGTGGTCATGGTGCCGGGCGCGATGCGCTCGCCGTGGATGGTCTGCTTCGCCAGCTCGGCGTCCACGTGCAGCGGATTGAAGTCGGCGGTCAGGCAGCAGAAGTTGTTGATGTAGCCTTCGGTGATGGTGGGCAGCCGGAAGCGGTGCCGCTCGCCCACCTGGAACTCATCGTAGGTCCTGCCCCGCCCGTAGTTCACGCCGACGGCCATGGCATCCTCCTCGCGCGTTTCCCGTGATTGAAGCGCGCGAGGCTATCGCGCGCCGGCGGAAGGCGGCAACCACAGGGCGGGCATGCCACGCGTGCGCGCAGAGCGGCCCCAAGGAATGGGGCCGCCCGACGCCTACTCAGCCGTGGCCGGCTCGATCATCGAGCGGACACGCGAGATCTTGTTGGCGGGAAAGCCGCCCTTCTTCGCGTGCTCGCGGATCATCTCCTCGTTGGGTGCGAAGTAGATGCAGTAGAGCTTGTCGTCCGTCACGTAGCTGTGGATCCACTGAATCGACGGACCCATGTCGCGCAGCACGTTGCAGGAGGTCTGCGACGCGCCCTTCAGGTCGGCCGGCGACAGCTTGCCGGCACCGGGCATATGGCGCTCGATCACGTACTTGGGCATGACACTTCCTTCCGATTGTCGATAGCCGCCCAAGCATCGGCATAAATCCCGCAGCGAGCAGTGAACGCGCTCGCAGGCCTCCTTCTCCGCCCGCGGCAGGGCGCTGGTGTCAAGTGGCCGTCGGCTGAACTTTGGAAAGGTAGAACCGCACCAGGTCCAGCCTCGGGGTTGGCCTGGTCGGCGGCGTTTACCTTTAGGCAAAGCTAGTACCGTGTCGTGCTGAATGGCTTTACGGGGTCGAACTACCCTTCGGTCGCCCAATCGTCAGGAAGACCATCTGGAAGACCTACATCGCGGCTCCGGGCAAGAAGTGTCGCACCAAGTCGAGGCCTTCGGGGCTGGCCCAGTCGGCCGGGCCTTCGAGATGGCCCTGTACGAGGCCCTTGGGATCGATCAGCAGCGAGGTCGGCAGGCCGCGGATGCCGTAGGCCTCGGCCAGCATGCCGAGCGGATCGGTATAGGGGATGAGGTGGGTCAGGCCGTGCCGCTCGAAGAAGGGCACCACCGCGGTCTCGCCGCCGCGGTCCTGCGAGACGGCGACGACCGCAAGCCCGGCCTCGCCCAGCTCCTCCTGCAGCCGGTCGAGCGCCGGCATCTCGACGACGCAGGGCAGGCACCAGGTGGCCCAGAAGTTCATCAGCACGGTCTTGCCGCGAAAGTCCTCGATCGTCACCGTCGCGCCGCCGATCGCGCCGAACTTCACCGGCAGCGCTGGCAGCGGCGTCTGGTGGAAGATAAAGTAGGTGGCGAACTCGCCAGCCAGCGGCGGGGGGCCGGGGTCCGCCGCGGCGAGCCTTGGCGGCCAGCCCGCCGATGCGAGCCCGCCGCCCAGCCCCGCAAGCGCGGCCAGCAGCGAGCGCCTGGTGATCGGCAAGGGCGGGGTCCTGCGGACGGTCATGGCCAAAAGACTTAGGGCGGCAGCCGGCAAGAGTCACGTACCCGCCGACAGGGCGGCGGCGAATGCGCTCTGGGGCGGCCGCTTCGGCAGCGGCCCGGCGGCCATCATGGCCGAGATCAACGCCTCGATCGGCTTCGACCGCCGCCTGTTCCGGCAGGACATCGAGGGCTCGCGCGCGCACTGCCGCATGCTGGTGCAGCAGGGCATCGTCAGCGCGACCGACGGCAAGGCGATCCTGGCCGGGCTCGACCGCATCGAGCAGGAGATCGCCGCGGGCAGGCTCGCCTTCCGCTCGGAGCTGGAAGACATCCACATGCACGTCGAGGCGCGGCTGGCCGAGATCATCGGCCAGCCGGCCGGGCGGCTGCACACCGCGCGCTCGCGCAACGACCAGATCGCCACCGACGTACGGCTCTTCCTGCGCGACTCGATCGACCAGCTCGACCGCAGCCTGCTGGCGCTGCTCGACGTGCTGACCCGCCGCGCCCTGGAGGAGGCGGCCACCGTCATGCCCGGCTTCACCCATCTGCAGGCGGCCCAGCCGGTCACCTTCGGCCACCACCTGCTGGCCTATGCCGAGATGCTGGAGCGCGACCGCGGGCGCCTCGTCGACTGCCGCCGGCGCGCCAACGAAAGCCCGCTGGGTGCAGCCGCGCTGGCCGGCACCTCCTTCCCGATCGACCGCGCGACGACGGCCAAGGCGCTGGGCTTCGAGCGGCCGATGCGCAACTCCATGGACGCGGTCGGCAGCCGCGACTGCGTGCTGGAGTTCCTCGCCGCCGCGGCGATCCTCTCGACCCATCTCTCCCGCATTGCCGAGGAGCTGGTGCTCTGGACCACCGACGCCTTCGGCTTCGTCGCGCTGTCCGACGCCTTCACCACCGGCTCGTCGATCATGCCGCAGAAGCGCAACGCAGACGCGGCCGAGCTGGTGCGCGGCAAGACCGGCCGCGTCCTCGGCCATTTCGTCGCACTCGCCACCATGCTGAAGGGCCTGCCGCTCACCTACGGCAAGGACATGCAGGAGGACAAGGAGCCGCTGTTCGACGCGGTCGACACCCTGGCCCTGACGCTGGCGGCCACCGCCGGCATGCTGGCC
>Ga0299906_10001945_pt1 | contig 17457 bp, 14 predicted proteins | sample RVTome_14_FD_200259 | JGI IMG/M metagenome (GOLD analysis project Ga0299906, IMG submission 200259) | Soil microbial communities from uranium-contaminated site in the Upper Colorado River Basin, Wyoming, United States - RVT145D125 (version 2) ...
TATATCTTGGATTCTGGGGTCCCGCATGTTCTATGGCGTCGCCCTGAATGTCGACGAAAAACCCATACGGAGGTTAATCCCGAACGTTTTTCATCTTTCTTGAAGTTTCAGAGGAAGTCGCTCAGCTTCGCCTTACGCACCTTGTCGTTGTTGAACAACGACTCGACGGCGGACTCCAGGAGAAGGATGCGCTGCTTGGTGTAGCTGTCGATGTTGTACTTGTCCGCGATGGTCTTCGAGATCTCCAGGTACTTGCGCACGGAGCCCTCGTGGACCGTCAGCGTCAGCTTCGGGTTCCCGCATTGCAGGCAGGCCCCCTTCAGGGGCATCCGGCGGTACTTGGCGTTGCACTGCGGGCACCGCACCTTCTGCTTGGAGAAGGCCTTCAGGTTGCCCATCAGGTCCGGCAGGAAGTGGGTGCCGATGACCTTCGCGCCGACGTCGGCCTCGTCGACGGCACGGATCTTCCGGCCAAGCTCCATCTGCGCCGTCATCTTCTCCATCATCGTCTCCAGCACCTTGTAGGCGGACATGGCGGGCCCCTCGGCGATGTCGGCCGTATCGTGCGTGAAACCGAAGCCCTCGTACTGCTCCGGCTTGCCGACGCGCTCCTCGACGAGGCCCATGATCTTCGCGACCTCCTTGGCGTGCGCGTGGCGCGTCGTGGCCTCGAAGAACTCCAGGGGGTAGCGGGACAGCGTGTCGACGTTGTGCGCCTCCTTGTCGACCTCGTTGGGATCGAGGCGCGTCGTCAGCACCAGGGGCAGGTCCATGAGCCCGCCCCGCCGGTCGGGGACGTACTTCAGGCTGAAGTTCAGGAGCCCGTCCATGAGGAGCATGACCGCGTCGCCGTCGCAGTTACGCCTTTTCGCCGCATGGAAATAAGGATGCCCGAAGTGCCCCTGGACCTTCGCGTAGCCGACGATGCGGCACAGGACGCCTCCGGACGTGTGCGGCGCAAGTCCGATGGCGAGCTGCCCGATGACGTCCTCCTCGCTCTCGCAGCGGTAGAAGGACTCGAGGCCGTAGAAGCGCTCCAGCAGGTCGTCGAGGTACCGAGTGCAGCGCAGGAAGTACTCCATGCAGGAGTCGCTCACGATGATGTCCTGCACGCGCAGCTCCAGGAGCTGGTCGTCGCGCTCCAGCGCCCGGCCCTCGGTGTCGTGCGTGTAGCCGAGGGCGCGGAGGCGCTCGACCGGGGCGTGCACTTCGCGTGGCCGGAAGTGCGTGATCGGGATGTCCGTCATGTCGAAGCGGACGGTGCCGTCCTTGAACGTCCAGAGACGGTGCTTTGCGCGCAGCAGGGTCTTCTCGAGCGGCTCGGGGACCTTGTCGCGGTTGATGACGCCGAGCACGCCTTTGAGGGACTCCGGCAGGCGCGTGCCGCCCAAGGCTTGGCGGGCCCGCTCCAACTCCGTGCGGAGGTCGATCGTCCGGACCGGTTTCTCGAAACCCTCGGCGGGCCGCGGCGGGCGCGGCACCGGTTCCGTGTGGCCGCCGCAGTCGCAGAAGGTGCGCCAGTGCTTCCTCCCGCAGGCCTGGCAGACGCGCTCCCCGACCTCGACCTCGATCTTGCCCTTCCCCGCGGCGTCCTTGATGAGGCGCTGGTTGCCGCCGTACGGCCCGATCGGGAACAATCCGTGCGGCGGGGGCTGCATCTTCCGCACGTCCGCCTTCTCGGGGCGGCCCATGCGTCCGCCGACGCGGCATGGCGCGCGCGGCCGGACGTGGAAGCCCGCGAGGCGCGCGGCCAGCTCGACGCTGGGGTAGCGCGTCGTGAAGTCCGGCTGGCACGGGTCGTGGAGGATGCGGCGGCGCTCCGTCTCGACGAGGCGGCCGTCCACCACTTCGAGGCCGAGGCAGCGCACGAGCGGGTAGGCGAGCGGATCGTCGACGCGCAACCGCCCGCCCTCGACGCGGTGCAGGCAGAGGAGGCGCACGAGCAGGTCCTTCACTTCCTCGTCGGCGGGGAGCCAGAGGCCGCCCTGCCCGGGCCGCGCGCCCCCCGGGGGGTCCCAGGCGCCCCCGGCGCGGACCGCGTCGCTGAGGATGCGGATCTGGACCGGCTCCAGGTCGTGCCAAAGCAGCGTCCCGTCGGGGTGGAGGGGGACCCCCGTCACTTCCGCGAGCTCGACCATGGTGGGGCCGTCGAGGCTGCCCGGGGGATGGACGTCCTCGGCGGTGTCCGTCGCCTTCCGGTGCTCCTGGACCCACCATTCCCAGCACCAGGAGGCGTGCGGGAGCAGGGCGTTGTTCTCGGCGAACTCGCCGAACGGGACGAGGATCTCGCCGAGGTCGACGATCTCGTCCACGGCGGGGCGGTACTCCTTCACCTCGCGCACGCTCCGGAGCCGTCGCAGGTCGCCGTTTCTCAGGAGGACGGTCGGGCCCTCCAGGGTGTCGCACGGCGTGGCCAGCGTGCCCTTGCCCGGGCGCTCGACCTTGAGCTGCGTGCCGACGGCGAGGAAGTCGTCGACGAGGACCATCGTCGCGGGGTGGAAGGCGTTCGCGGCGAGGCCGCCGGTGCGGGCCCGGCCGTAACGGAGGCGGAACGCGCCCGGGCGGCTCGGATGGCCGAAGACGGGCCGGCCCGCGATGATGTCCTTCACGAACTTCGGGTTCGGCGGGATGTCCGGCACGCCGTCCCCCCCGACCCCGCCATCCTCGTCCTTCTTGCCCTTCTTCAGGAAGGTGTCCAGGAAACCCCAGCCCTCGAGGCCCAGCTTCTCCACGTGCTTCATCAGCTTCGGGGCCTTGAGCACCAGTCCCTCCGCCATCACGAGGCACGCGCCGCCGCGCAATTGGTTCGTCTCCACGCGGGGCAGGTCGCGGTTGCCCGTGACCTCCTCGCGCTCCGTGCCCTCGCCGTTGATGCAGACGGGGCAGTTGCGGGCGATGAGCTCGATCTCGTCGCCGCTTGGCGTGTACTGGAGGTTGGCGCTCTGCTTGTACGCCGGGATCTCCTCCTTGTACCGCTCCACCTCGGCATCCGTGGGCACGTACGTGCCGATCCCCAGCTCGCGCCGCACGACGTCCGCGATCAGCACGCTCATGGCCTGGCCGGTGCCGCCCGCGGCGCGGATCGGGCCCGCGAAGAACAGGTCCACGTAGTCGGAGCCGTCCTGGTTCGCGCCGATCTTCACCTCCGCGATGCCCTCAAGCGGCGCCACGAGCACGCCCTCGGTGAGGATGGAGAGGCCGGTGCGGACCGCCTGGTCGAGCGCCTTCTCCCTCTTCTCGCCTGCCTTGGAGAGCTCCGCGGCGACCTCGGAGGCCACGCGCAGCGCGACGAGCTCCCGGTTGCCGATCTCCTTCGTCGCCTGGCGGATGCGGCCGGCGACGCCCGGGGGCCCCACCTGGGCCTCGACGCGGGCCGCCAGGTCCTCGGCGGGGGGGATCTCCACCTCGAGCACGGGGTCCTTGCCCTTCGCCCGCGCGGCCCGCGCGACGGCGTACTCCCGCATGGCAGCCTCGTACAGCGCCTCGAAGTACGCCTTCTGCGCGGGGGAGCAGGCCGGCCCCTTCGCGGCCGGCGCCCCGTCCTGGGCGACGTCGACGTCGCTGACCTGGACCGCGCTCCCCTCCATGGGGCGCTTGGAGGGCGGGGCCTGCTATGAGGCTTGGCCAGGAACCGGCCACCGGCACGCTGAAATCCGCCCATGCCCCCACCTGTCCCGTGCCCGAGCTGCCGGAGGTCGAGACCATCCGCCGGGGCCTGGAGCGCGAGCTCGTCGGCCGCCGCGTCGAGGCCGCGGAAGCATGCGGAGGGCCGCTCCGTTCCCCATCGCCCCTGCCCCTCGGCCGCCTTGCCGGCCGCCGCTTCGCCGCCGCCAGGCGCCACGCCAAGTTCCTGCTCCTGGACCTGGACCGCGGTGTGCTCGTCGTCCACCTTGGCATGACGGGCAAGTTGCTCTTCGCGGCGCAGGGCGGACCCCGCCGCGCGCACACCCACCTCGTGCTGCGCCTCGACGACGGGCGCGAGCTGCGGTACGTCGACCCGCGCCGGTTCGGCATGCTGCGCCTCTACCGCGACGCGCGGGACGTCGAGGAGGCGCGGCACTACGGCATCGACGCGCTCGATCCCGCGCTGGACGACGCCGTGCTGGGGGCGCTCCTGCAGCGGAGCCGGGCCCCGCTCAAGGCGTTCCTCCTGGACCAGACGAAGGTGGCGGGGCTCGGGAACATCTACGCCTGCGAGGCCCTGTGGCGCGCGGGGCTCTCCCCGCGCCGCCTGGCGCGCAACACGCCTGCCTCGCGGGTCCCGGCGCTCCGCGGGGCCATCGTCGGGGTGCTCCACGACTCCCTGGCGCAGGGAGGAACGAGCTTCAACGACTACGTCGACCACATCGGCCAGCCGGGCCGCTTCCTCCTGGACCTCGCCGTCTTCCAGCGGGACGGCGGGGCCTGCCGCCGCTGCGACGCGGACGTGCGGCGCATCGTGCAGTCGGGGCGCTCCACGTTCTTCTGCCCGGGCTGCCAGCGCTGAGCCGTTCCGCCTGAAGCCGTCGATGGACGGGCATCTGCGGGTTCCATGCGCGGATTTCAAGCATTGCAATGAGGAACCGCGCCGATGATTCTATCATCGCCTGGGCGCATGAGCCAAGCCATGGTTGGTGTGCAGCGCATCGAGGTCTCGGATCCCATCGAGATCGTTCTTCCTGACGGGATGGCCTACAAGATCCGTCCCGGGCCCTACGGCAAGGGCGTCGCCGTGGTGCCCCTGGTCGGACGCCAGGGCGCGCCCCGCGGCGACGGACGACGCGGGCGAAAGCCCCGGGACAGCACGGTCCAGCTCCGCAGGAAGCTCGACGAGGACGCCCGCAAGAACGAGGTGAAGGAGCCCCGCCACTACGTCAAGTGGCTGATCTCGCAGGACAGCGACGTGAGCCTCGCCGTGGCCCGCCAGGTCGTGTACCGCGAGCGGCGCCGGACCCTCGAGGCCACGGACTGAAGGCGCCCCGGATGGGCGCGTCGATCCCACCCGCCCGGACCGCGGGGGCGCCACGACCGCCGGGTCGAACACTTCATGAGAACGACCTCCATCGAAGCCGCCGTTGGCACGACGGTTCACGTTCGACGGGCGCCCCGTGCCCGTCCGGCCGGGGGATACGCTGGGCAGCGCGCTGCACCGCGCCGGCGTCCTCGTCCTGAGCCGCAGCATGAAGTACCACCGCCCGCGCGGCCTCTACTGCTGCACCGGGTCCTGCGCCTCCTGCTTCGTCGACGTCGACGGCGTGCCCAACGTGCCCGCCTGCACGACCGCCGCCGCACCGGGGATGGAGGTCCGCAGCCAGAACACCCTGGGCTCCGCCCGGCGCGACCTCCTCGGCGTCGTCGACAAGGTCTACCGCCGCGGCTTCGACCCCCACGGCGCCTTCACCCGCCCGCGCATCGTGAACACGATGTTCCTCAAGGCGGTGCGTTTCATGAGCGGCGTCGGCGAGGCCCCCGAGGAGACCATGGCCGTCGAGGGCGCGGGACCGCAGCGCCTCCAACTCCACGTCCACCACCTCGTCGTCGGCGGCGGGCGCAAAGGCCTGCTGGCCGCCAAGCGCCACGCGCATCGCGGCCTCGCCACGCTCCTGGTCGACGAGGCGCCCCGCCTGGGCGGCTCCGCCGCCTCGGACCCGGCGGAGCGGGACACGCTGGAACTCGCCGCCGCAGCCGAAGCCGGCGCGTGGCCCGCGGTCGAGGCCTGGACGGGGACGCTGGCCTTCGGTGTCTACGGCGACGTGGTCGCCCTCCGGCGCGGCGACGACCTGTGGGAGGTCCGCGCCGACCGCATCACACTCGCCCCAGGACGTCACGACGCCTGGCCGCTCTTCGTGAACAACGACCTGCCCGGCGTCCTGAGCCTCCGGGGCGCAAGGCGGCTCCTGCACGGCCACGGCGTCCTGCCCGGCCGCGCCGTCGTGGGACACGGCGATCCCTTGCCGGCCTCCTTCGTCGAGGCCCTGGAGGCGGCCGGGGGCCGCGTCGTGGGCCAGGGCGAGGTCACCGAGGCCGCCGGCTCCCCCGTCGTCGAGAGGGCCCGCCTCGGCGAGGCCTGGGTGCGCTGCGACGCCATCGTCTGCAACCTGCCCGGCACGCCGCGCGTCGAGCTCTTCCAGCAGGCGGGGTGCCGCCTCGGTTTCGAGGGCGGCGTCCTCGCCCCCGCCACGGGAAAGGACGGGGCCACCAGCGTCGAGGGCATGCACGCCGCCTTCGGAGGCCCCCCATGAGCCGCAAGACCCTCCTGTGCCGGTGTGAGGACATCACGGTGGACGACTGCGAGACGGCCGTCGCGGACGGATACGCCTGTTTCGAGGACCTGAAGCGTTTCCTCGGTGTCGGCACCGGGCCCTGCCAGGGCAAGGCCTGCGTGCAGACCGCGATGCGCATGCTGGCCGACCTGCGGGAGATCCCCCTGGACGACATGGACGTCATGACGTTCCGCCCCCCGGTCCGGCCGATCCCCTTCGCCGTCCTCGCGGCCGCGGACGCCGATCCCCGCCCGGAGCCCGAGCGGCCCGGCCCCACGGAGGGCGTGGGGCCATGACGGGCCTGGGACGCCCGCCGCGGCGCGGCCACTACCACGCCGTGGTCGTGGGCGGCGGCGCCGTCGGGCTCAGCATCGCCTACCAGCTCGCCAAGCGCGGCATCACCGATGTGCTCGTGCTGGACAAGGACAGCCTCGTCAAGGGCGCCACGGGCCGGAACGGCGGCGGCGTGCGGGCCCAGTGGACCACCGAGGAGAACATCCTCCTCGCCAAGCGCTCGCTCGCGGCGTTCCGGCGCTTCGCCTCGGAGACGGGGCACAACATCTTCCTCCGGCAGGGCGGCTACCTCTTCCTCACGCGCAGCGAGGAGCAGCTCGCGCGCCTCCGCGAGGCCGCCGCGTTCCAGAGCCGCCACGGCGTCCGCACGCGGCTCATCGGGCTCCCCGAGGCCGAGCGGCTCGTGCCCGGCCTCGACACGACCGGCTGCGTGGGCGCCTCGTTCAACCCCGACGACGCCGTCGTGTTCCCCTGGCCGCTCGTCTGGGGCTGGAAGGCCGCCGCGGAGCGCCTCGGCGTCGAGGTCGCCACGCACGTCGCCGTCACCGGCCTGCGGACGTCCGGCGGGCGCGTCACGCACTTGGAGACGGACCAGGGCGCCGTCGCCTGCGAATGGCTCGTCAACGCCTGCGGGGCCTGGAGCCGGCAGGTCGCCGCGATGGCCGGCCTGCGTCTCCCCAACAAGCCGGAGCGCCACGAGATCCTCGTCTCCGAGCCCCTCAAGCCGTTCCTGGACCCCATGCTCGTCGACCTCTCCACGGGCTACTACATCAACCAGGACATGCGCGGCGAGCTCGTCGGCGGCATGGGCGGCGACCACCGCGAGACCATGGACTGGTCGAGCAGCCTGGAGTTCCTCCGCGCCTTTGCCAAACAGACGATGCGGCTCCTTCCCCGGCTGGGTCCCGTCAAGGTCCTCCGCCAGTGGGCCGGCTCCTACGACGTCACGCCCGACGCCAAGCCGGTCCTCGGCATCGCCGAGGCGGGGCCGGCGAACATGGTCCAGGCCAGTGGCTTCTCCGGCCACGGCATGATGATCAGCCCCATGGTCGGCACCCTCATGGCCCAACTCGTCGCGGGCCAACGGCCCGAGGTCGACCTGCGCGCCTTCGCCCTCGAGCGCTTCGAGCGCGGCGAGGCCAAGCGTGAGGGCATGGTCATCGGGTGATCCCGGGCGCCCCGGGGTCCCTGCCCTCCCCGCCACGCTTTCAACCCAGGCGAGCCTCCCGGGCTTGTGCCTGAGACGACGCTCGAGCCCTTCGGGACCCTGGACCTCAAGGACGCCCTGGTCCTGCTGGCCTTCCCGACGACGGGCTCCGCCGGCTCCATCGCGGCCCATTACCTGCAGCGCCACCTCGACCTGCCGCTCGTCGGCCACTTCCGCATCGAGGGCCTGAACGGCGTCGTCGCCATCCAGGACGGGATCGCGACGACCCCGGTGCGCATCTTCGGCGGCGAGGTCCACTGCAGCCTCGAGGAGGACCGCTGCCCGCGCCTCTTCCTCGTCACGACCGAGCTCGCGCTGCCCCCGGACGTCGTCCACGACGTCGCGGTGGCGTTGATCCAGGCCGCCGGCGACGCGCGCCTGCTCCTCTGCCTCGAGGGCGTGGTGCGCCAGGAGGGGGACGAGACGCCGGACGTGTTCATCGCCGCCGACGGCCAGTCCACGCTCGACATGCTGGCGCGCAGCACGGGCCTGCCCGTCGCCGGTCGTGCGCTCCTCGTCGGCATGACGGCCGAGATGCTCCTCGGGTCGGACGGGAGGACGCAGGCGGGCGCCATGATCGTCGAGGCACGCGCCGACTTCCCTGACGGGCGCGCTGCCGCCGCCCTCGTGGAGGCCCTCGACAAGCTCATCCCCGACATCCGCGTCGATCCGAAGCCCCTCGTCGAGGAGGCGTTGGACCTGGAGAAGCAGATCCTCGCGGCGCAGCAGGCTGCGGAGCCGCAGCTGCCGCGGGGCCACCAGAGCACGTTCATCTGAGCCTAAAGAAGCTTGACCCCGCGTTGCGGGGCTTCGCTTCGCTCAGTCGCCGTGCGGGTATCCGCGATCCGCCGACGCCTTTCCGCCGCCGAGCCCGACAGCGGGGACCACGTGGACGGATTCGCGGAGTGCTGGCCGGAGGCCAGGGCCCTGGCGCCTCGGCGTCTTCCCGTCGCTTCGCTCCGGGGGCCGCGCTCCCGCGCCGCCCCGCCATCATGCTTCCTCTTGGACCCGGGTGACGCGGACGAACACGTGTTGCGAGGCCGAGGGCCGTGACCCACGTGCCGGATGATCGACGGCGGTGATGCCGACGAGCGTCGGCAACACTCATCCCGGGCCCCGGCATCGCCGGGCCGTGCACGCCACGGTGTGGTTCGACGGCGCCTGCTCCGGCAACCCCGGCCCCATGGGCGGCGGCGCGGTCGTCGAGATCGACGGGCGGCGCGAGACCGTCTCGCTCGCCCTGGGCCGCGGCACGAACAACGAGGCCGAGTACGGCGGCCTGATCGCCGGCCTCGAGGAAGCGCTTGGCCATGGGGCGACCTCCGTCACGGTCCGCGGCGACAGCCAGCTGATCCTGCGGCACCTGGAGGGCCGCTACGCCGTGCGCGCATCGAACCTGCGCCCCCTCTACGAGAGGGCGCGCGTGCTCCTGGGGCGCTTCGAGAGGGTCCGATTCGAGTGGGTGCGCCGCGAGGAGAACGGCGCCGCCGACGCCGCCGCGCGCGCCGCCATCGCGCGCTGAGCCTCCGGCCACCCGTTCCACCGTAGCGGGCCCCGCGGGCCACCGGCGCTCTCGTCCCCTTGCCGTTGTATAAAACGGAACCTTCATGCACGGCGCGCCGGCTCGGACCTCCCAATGGGCGACGGGATCCGCTGGTTCATCCGGGCATGGCGCCGCCTCGATGCCACGCTGGCGTCCGTCTTCGGGTCCCTGAAACGGCTGCTGCGCACCCTGAACGTCCTCCGCTTCCTCGTCTTCTTCCTGATCCTCATCGTCCTCGCCGTGGCCGTGCTGGTGGTCATCTTCCCGGAATGGACGCCGTACGTCCTCGCCGGCGTGGTCCTCCTGTTCACGATCCCGCTCGTCGTGCTCTTCCTTCTGCTGAGCCTCCCGTTCCGCGCCAAGAGCCTCGTGAAGCTGATCCGGACGGGTTATCCCGAGAACATGCAGGAGCTCGTGATCCGCGTCGCGGCGCGGAAGCTGCACGAGGAGTCCATCGAGACCGAGCGCCTGCTGGTCGAGACGGCGTGGCTGGAAAGCAGGAAGGTCCTCCGGCGCTACCGGAAGCGCGTGGACCGGCTGAAGCGGCAGCTCGACGAGATGCCCGACGACTGACCCCTGGCGGGGACGCCCCGGTCTCCTCCAGGCATACGACGGACCGCGCGGCGTGGACGACAACCGAGAAAAAGCCCTCCCGGCATGGGCCCCGGGATGGGGGAGGGCCAGGGACCTTGGCTGGGCCGCATGGTCGGGGCGTTGTCGCTCCGCTCGGCGGCCAGGCCCAAGAAGACCATCGCCTGGATCCTCGTCCTGACGGCGGTCGTGGGCCTGGGCATGGTCCGCCTGGAGACGGACGCGGACCTCCTGAAGATCCTCCCGAAGGACGACCCGACCACGGCGGCGGCCCGCAACGCCTCGGAGGAGTTCCGCGGCTTCTACGACTTCGTGACGGTCTTCTACAGGATCGATCCCGTCAAGTGCGAGGCCGTGAGCGATGCCCGCCTGCCGTATCGGATGAGCGCGGCCGACTGCGGGAACGTCACGGACGAGGCCTACGTCCGCGGCATGGAGGAGGTGGGCGCCTTCTTCCAGGCGCGCCTGCCCGCGATCGAGTACCGCATCGACCTGGCCGGCATCATCAAGACCGTCAACTGGACGAACTCCGGCTACTTCAGCGACGATCCGCGCCGGGGAGTGCTGTCGCCGCTCCTGGAGGGTCGGCCAGAGCGCATCGGCGCGCCGCGGGACGAGGCGTTCTCGATGCCGGGCACGGACCCGGTGGGCGCGGCGCAGTACCAGGCCGCGTGGGAGGGCGCGAACGCGGCCGACGACTCCGTCAAGGACGTCGTGGCCCCGACGTGGAAGGCCGGCCGTTCGCTCTTCTTCTTCAACGCGTCGCAGGAGGACGTGAGCCGCGTCGAGCGGGGGCGCGCGTTCTACGGCGTCGTCGACGAGTACGCGGAGGCCGTGCGGGCCTGCGACGCGGTCCCCGACCGGGCGGCAGGACCGGATGCTGCGTGCACGCTGGAGTGGAACGTCTTCGGCGCCGACGAGGGGCTGCCCGTCCGCGGAGTCAGCACCCTCGACGCCCACGCCTCGGACACGACGAAGCGCGACATCAGCATCCTCGGCCCCATCATCGTCTGGGCCATCGTCGCGATCCTCTACCTGGCCTTCCGCGACGCCCGCGTGCTCCTGGTGGCGATCGCCAACCTCCTCATGGCCTTCGTCTGGACCGCGGGCCTGATGGGCTGGCTGCGGATCCCCTTCAGCGCGCTCAACATGACGATCGTGCCTCTCATCCTCGGCGTGGGCATCGACTACGGCATCCACATGGTGAGCGAGTTCCTGGAGCACAAGGGGGACCGCGACGCGGACACGGAGGCCTTCCGCAAAGCGGGCGGCCGCGCCGGCCTCGCCATGTTCATCGCGACCGTGACCACGGTGGGGGGCCTGGTCCTGATGGCCTTCAGCCCCAGTGTCCTGATGGCGCAGCTCGGCATCGTGTCCAGCATCGCGCTGGGGGTCACATTCCTCTTCACGGTCACGTTCATCCCCGCCCTCCTCGTCCTGACGGGCCGCGACCGGCTGGGCCGCCGGCACCGCGGCAGCGAGGCCATGCTGGCGGTGGCCCGCGTCGTCGGCCGCCACCGCGGCGTCGTGATGGTGCTCGTCGTCGTCCTCACGGGCGCGGCGCTCTGGAGCATGCAGCGCCTTGAGCCGGAGCCCTTCGGGAACCCGGAGCTCAACTATCCGCCGGGCGACCGGGTCCGCGACGACGCGGAGACGATCAGCGACCTCTTCTTCGGCGGCTCGACCGACACGCAGTCGAACTACCTCATCGTCGAGGGCGACCTGACGCAGCCGGAGGCCCACCGTTTCCTCGACGCGCTGACGCGCAACCTGGAGACGCATCCTGACCTCCAAGGCTTCAACACGGCAAGCCTGACGCGCATCGTGCGGGCGTGGGTCGCGATCGACCAGGGGACGCCGGACGCCATCGTGAACCAGTTCCTGCTCGGCAACGCGCCGGAGGAGACCGGCCTCCGCGACACCCAGTACCCCCAGACCCAGGAGGAGATCGAGGCCACGTTCGAGGCTGTCTTCGCGAGCCCGTTCGCGAACTTCATGACGATCCTCCTCAGCCCCGACGGCTACGCCATGGGCATGGTCTCCTACGACACGCGCCAGGACCTCTCCTTCGACGAGGTGCAGCGGGTGTGGACCGCTTCCCATGAGGCCATCCACGCGGCGCAGCAGGAGGTCTACGGCAAGGACCAGGAAGAGTCCGGCTACGCGGGGCCCCGCGCCCACGTCTTCGGCAACAACGCGTTCAGCTACCTCTTCATCACGAAGGAGCAGCCCTGGGTGAACACCATCGGCGTCCTCTCGTTCGTGTTCGTGGTCGGCCTCATCGCGGTGCTGACGCGCAACCTGCGCGCGACCCTCTGCACCGCCGCCGTCATGGCCGTGACCGGTGTCTGGTGGCTCGGGTTGCTGCCCCTCCTGGGCGTCGGCCTGTCGGTGGGCCTTATGCTGCCCATCGTGTTCATCATGGCGATCGGCAGCGACGACGCGATCCATCTCATCTGGAACATGGAGCAGACGCGCGACCGCGCCCGCGTCTACCGCTTCGTCGGCAAGGCCGTCTTCCTCACGAGCGCCACGACGCTCGTCGCCTTCTACATCTTCAGTTTCCAGACCGACCTGCTCGTCACGCGGACCCTCCGAGCCACCGCGATCGCGATCGCCGTGATGTGGTCCGCGACCATGCTCATCGTCCCCGCCTTCTACCCGCCGCCCCTGGCCGCCGAGAGCCCGAGCGCCCGCGTGCGGCGCGGACGCCGGCTGGGCGCGGGCCGCGCCAGGTCCGACCGAACGGCGGAGCGCCTGCCCTCCGCTCCGTCCCGGGGCCCCGATGCGCGGACCCCCCAGGCACGCGACGCCATGCTGGCCCCGCTTCCCACCCCTGCGGCCGCCCACGTCGGGGACCGGGCCGCCCGCTCGACCAAATCCTTATATCCCGAGAAGCCGGAATCCCGGTGAAGGGGTGCGGGCATGGGTGACCCGGTGGGCACCCGCGCCCGCTTGCTGTCTCCTCCAGCGGCACGACGCCGGAAGGCGTCGCCCCTTCCCTCTCCATCTTCCCGGGAGGCCACGCCCCCGCGCCACGGCCCTCGTCCGCCCCGCCGGTCCCGGCCGGCCTCCTCCGTCCCGCCCCCGGGCCGTGGACCTGTCGCCGTCCCGAAGGCCTTACCGTCCTTGCCCGGATCGCTGCGACGTGGCCGTGCCCGAGCTCCTCGTCCTCCTGGCCGCCGGCTTGGCCGCCGGCGCGCTGAGCGGCCTCTTCGGCATCGGCGGCGGCATCGTGATGACGCCCGTCCTCGTCTACGCGCTTGGCCGGCCCTGGGAAGAGGCCGTGGCGCTCAGCCTCTTCGCCATCGCCCTCCAGAGTCCGCTGGGCGTCTGGCAGCACCGGCGCCGCGGCGCCGTGGACCTCCGCCTCGCCCTGCCCATCGCCGTGGCGGGCCTCCTCGGAGTGGCCTTCGGCGACTGGCTCCTGCCCCGGACCCCCGTGCCGTGGCTGAAGCTCGCCTTCGCGCTCCTGATGGCCTTCGCCGCCTACCGCATGGTGGCCTCCGTGCCGGCGCCGCGCGTGGACGACGCCCCCATGGCCGCGCTTGCGGGACTGGGCGTGGCGGCCGGCCTGGCCAGCCGCCTCTTCGGCATCGGCGGCGGCCTGTTGACCGTCCCCGTGCTCGTGCTGATGGGGACGCGCACCCACGTCGCCGTCGGCTCCAGCCTGGTGCCCGTCTTCGTCGCCGCCGCGGCCGCGACCGTCGTCCACCTCGCCCGGGGCACGCTCGCCCTCCTGGACGGCCTCGTCCTCGCCTTCGGCGCGCTCGCCGGAGTCACGGGCGGCGTCCGGCTCGCCCACGCCCTGCCGGAGCGTGGGCTGCGCCGCGTCTTCGCCATCGCCCTCGTGGTCGCCGCCGTGTACGTCGCCGCCACCAGCGGTGTCTGATCCCGCAAGGAAGGGGCTTCCGCGGCGGCGGGCACGCGGCTCAAAACGGTCTTGTGCGGCCCCCGCGATCGCCGCCCGGCCGTGTTCCACAACATCCTCGTCCAGGTGGACCCCGCACGTCCTTTCGACGCGGCCAACCGGTACGCCGTGGACCTCGCGCACCGGTTCGGGACCAAGCTCGTCGCCTGCTACGTCATCGACGAGCAGCTCCTTGGCCCCGTCGGCGACGAGGCCGCCAACAGCCTCGACGTGGCCCTCGAGTGGGTGGGCCGCGACGCCGTGGAGGACTTCGCGCGCCTCCACCCGGACCTTGACGTGAAGAAGACCATCGCGTACGGCTCGACGCCGACCGCGCTCTTCCAGGTCGTGCTCCAGAGCGGCGCGGACCTGGTCGTCGTCGGCGGCTACCATCCGCTTGCCGCGCCCCGCGTGTGGGGCTCGGTCGTCGAGGACATCGTGCACCACGCCGAGCGCCCGGTCTTCATCGTCCGGAAGCCGGCACGGTTGCCCGGGCCCGGGGACACCATCGTGGTCCCCTTCGACGGATCGGAGCGCCCGGTCCTGAACCTCGTCCGCATCACCGAGCTGGCCCAGCGCCTCGAGGCCTCCATCGACCTCGTCCACATCGCCCGGGCCAAGCACGCCGCGCGGGCCGCCACGGTGCTCGAGAAAGGCGCATGGATCGTCAAGGAGCACGGCGTCCAGGCCACGACGCACGTCCTCCAAGCGAGCCTCCTCAAGAACAAGGGCCGCATCATCCTCGACCACGCGAAGGCCACCGAGGCGTCCCTCGTCGCGATCTCGCGCCTCGGCCGCCGCGGCATGGAGACCGGCCGCAGCCGCACCGTCGGCTGGCTCGCCGCCCATTCCGGCATCCCGGTCTGGGTGGTGCGCAAGTGACGCCGGGCCAGGCCGCCCTCCGGGCAGGCGCCATCCGCAAGATGGTCGTCGGCGTCGTTCTTGGCGCCATCCTCCTCTGGCTGCCGGAGCCGCAGGGCCTGAGCCCCCAGGGCAAGGACGCGCTCGTCCTGTTCGGCCTCCTGGTCTACTTCTGGGCGACCGAGGCCCTCCCCCTGCCCGTCACGGCGCTCGGGGCCGGCGTCGGACTGGTCGTGCTGGGGATCGTCGACACGCCGAACGAGGCGTGGAGCCCGTACGCGCAGGACACGATCTTCTTCCTCCTCGGAAGCCTGATCCTCGCCGACGCCGTCACGAAGACGGACACGGACCGCATCCTGAGCGCCCGCATCCTGCGGGTCATGGGCCGGAGCACCGACAGCCTGCTGCTCGCGATCATCCTCGCTTCGTCCCTGCCCGCCATGGTGATCAGCGACCACGCCGTCGCCGCCGTCATGGTGCCGCTCGTGATCTCCATGCTGCGGGCCACGGACCTCCTCGGCCGCCCGAACATCGCCGCGGCCTACATGCTCGCGATCGCGTTCGGGGCCAACATCGCGGGCCTCGCGACGCCCAGCGGCGGCGCCCGGAACGCGATCGTCCTCGGCTACCTGGACGAACTGCACGGCATCAGGATCGGCTACCTCGAGTGGGCGCTTCACGCCGTGCCGATCACGTTGGTCCTCATCCCCGTCGTCTTCCTCGTCCTGAAGACCGTGTTCCGCGTGCCGCACGAGCCCATCGACCGCGCCGCGCTGGCCCTGGACCGGTCGCGGCTCGACCGCACGCAGCGCACGACGCTCGCCATCATCGGCGGCACCGTCGCGCTCTGGATGGTCCTCGGCGAGGAGATCGGCCTCGGGACCGTGGCCATCATCGGCGCCGTCTCGCTGTTCGTGCTCGGCATCCTCGACTGGGTCGACACCCGGCGCCGCATCGCGTGGGGCGTCCCGCTCATCTACGGCGCCGCCCTGACCATGGGCGCGGCGCTCAAGGAGACCGGCGCCGCCGAGTGGCTCGCGCGGACCCTCCTTGGCGCATCCCCATGGGACACGGCGACGGCGCTTCTGCTGACGGCGCTCGTGGTCACGGTCCTCCTCACGAACTTCATGAGCGACGGCGGCACCACGGCCGTCCTGGCGCCGGTCACGCTCTCCATCGCCGCGCTCGCGGCCGTCCCCGTCGACCAGATGGGCCTCGCGACCGCCATCGGCAGCGCCTTCAGCTTCGTCCTCGTGATCGGCACGCCGCCCAACGTCATCGCTTACTCGAGCGGCCTCTTCTCCACGAAGGACATCGCCAAAGCCGGCTCCGTCCTCACGGTCGTCGCCCTTGCCGTCATGGTCGTCGTGGTCACCGTGTACTGGCCGCTCCTGGACCGGCTGGGATGGGGATGATCCTGGAAGCCGAGGCGCCCTAGAACCGTGATGAAGCCGGTTCTACGAAGACCCCGGGCCGGCGACGCGGGCCAGCAGGAGCCCAAGGATCCCGAAGACCACGAAGATGCCCACCGTGGAGGCCATGCCCACGTCGGCGATCGGGGTCGCCTCCCAGAAGACGCCGGAGATGCTGACCACCAGCAGGAGGAGCCCGAAGAGGAGGCTCGTGGCACCCGCCACCGTATACAGGGTCCGGTTCACGGCCGCGCCACCCGACGGGGGGTCTTGACCCTTGCGGGCCCGTCCCCCCTCAATCGCGCCGCCGCGACCGCGCCGCGAGCGGGATCGGCAGCGCGGCCACCTGGAGGGCAGTACCGAGCGCGGCGGCCACGGACTCGACGAACGGGAGGCTGGAGGAGTCGCCCGCCTGGACGACGAGCTCGCCCCAGGCGGCCCCGTCGCGGAGCACGGGCACGCGCATCCGGTCCCCCTCGAACTCCCCGTTGCCCGCCAGTCGTGCATCGCCGCGGACGAGCACGCAAGGCACCCCCGTCGCCTGGGAGACGGCCTGCACGGCCTCCGTCGCGAGCTCCTTGGACCCACCGAGGGCCGCGGCCACGAAGTCGGCCAGCGCCCGCTGCTCCCGCTCCCGGGCCGCCAGGCGCCGCTCCGCGGCTTCGTGCGCCTGCTGGCTCCGGTCCCGCTCCACGGCCAAGCAGAGAAGGTTCGCCGCCCCCTGGAAGAAGTGCAGGTCGTCCAGGCCGAAGGCGCCGTCCTCGCGGCCGTGCACGGCCAGCACGCCCCACGGCCGCCGCTTGGAATCCTCGATCAGCATGCACAGGCCGCTCCGGGCCGGCACCGGGAGCCCCGGACCGCGGAAGCGTCCCTCCTCCTCGTAGTCGTCCACGACGACCGCCCCCCAATCCAGGAGCGCTTGGCCCACGTGGTCCTCGCCGATCGGCACCGGCGCCGCCGGCGGGTCCCAGCCCGTCGCCGCCACGACCTCCCCCTCGCGGCCCCCGGGCAAGAGACGGACGACGGAACCGAACGGCTGGGTCAGCACGTGCGACACGGTGGACACGGCCTCCTGCAGCAACGGCACCAGGGGGCCGCCGCGGAGGACGAGGTCCCCCAGCCCCGCGAGGGCGTCCTGCTGGCGCTCCCGTCGCTGGTCGCGAGCCTCGTCCGCGTGCCGCGCCTCGCTCAGGATGAAGCGGTCGGTCACGTCGCGCATCCTGCAGACGAGCCCGGACCGGTCCGGCATGTGGCGTGTGCTCACAAGGACATGCCTTGTCGTCCCGTCCCGGCACCGGAGGCGGGCGTACCGGTCGTGGAACTCCTCCTCGCGGTGGAGGCTGCCAAGGAACTCCTCCGCCGTCTCGGGGTCGCAGTGGAACCGGGCCACGCTGTGG
>Ga0299906_10001946_pt1 | contig 17446 bp, 15 predicted proteins | sample RVTome_14_FD_200259 | JGI IMG/M metagenome (GOLD analysis project Ga0299906, IMG submission 200259) | Soil microbial communities from uranium-contaminated site in the Upper Colorado River Basin, Wyoming, United States - RVT145D125 (version 2) ...
CCCCCCGCGCTCCTTACTTCCGCCGTCGACCCGCACCCGCCCGTGCCTCACGCGGCAAACTGCGTCACCACTGTCCGGACGTGTCGGTCGACTGGCGGGCGTCCCGCGTCATATACGAAAGCGGTCATGCCAAGAGACACCGCCTCGTCGGCCCCCGCCCGCCCTCTCCGTCGCCTGGTCGTCGCCCTCGCTCTTTCGTTCTCGGTCGTGGGCATCGCCGGTGCAGCACCGAGCGCGAAGCGCCAGTGCATGACGAGCTGCAAGACCCTCCAGAAGAACTGCAAGGTTTTCGCGAAGGCCGAGCGCACGGTGGCGCAGGACGCGTGTCCGACCGAACGCCCCGAGCGAGCCACTTGCCGCAAGACGGCCAAGCAGACCTTCAAGGCCGACGTCCGCGAGTGCCGGGCGGCGCGGAAGGCGTGCCGGCCCTGCTGCGACCTGGGCGGGCCCAACGAGTGCGCCCGCACGCAAGGGGTGCCGCTCACCGCCGAGCCGCAGGAGGCGGGGGACGCGGCAAACGGACGCGCCCTGCTCCTCGCCGGGGACTTCATGACCTGCGGCGTGCCGTACAAGCTGTGGGCGCAGGGCGGCGCCTTCCCGGACGTGATCGCGGCCGGTTTCGGCGGCACGGCGGACGCGCCGCGGCTCCCGGAGCGCACGGGGAACAACGCCGACCTGCCCTACTTCCTCAACGCGTTCGCGGCCCCGGACGGCGCGGAGGTGATCAACGGCAACTGCCTCATGTGCCACGGCGGCACGTTCGACGGCGAGCTGGTGATCGGGCTCGGCAACGCCACCGCCGACTTCACGAACGGGGCCGGCGGCGGGCCGACCAACGTACCGCTCACCGACCCGATTCTCGACGCGCTCGGCTTCGACGACGCCGAGAAGTCGCAGATCCGCACGCTGGTGGCGCGGGCGGCCATCCTGGGACCGCAGACCCGCATGCGCACGGTCGGCCAGAACCCGGCCGAGATCCTCGCCATCATCCTGATCGCGCACCGCGACCGCGACACGCTGGCGTGGAGCGACACGCCCGTCGTTCCCATCGACTTCGTCGACGCCGACGGCGTGTCCCTCCCCGACCCCGCCCCCGCCCTCACCTCGGATCCCCCGCCCTGGTGGCGCGTGCACAAGAAGAACGCCCTCTTCTACAACGGCATGGCGCGCGGCGATCACCGCGCCACGATGGCGCTGGCGACCTCGGTGTGTGTCGACTCGACCGAGCGCGCCGCCGAGGTCGACGTCATGTTCCGCGACATCCAGGCGTTCGTGAAGTCCGTGCGGGCGCCGGCGTACGGGCGCGCGATCGACCCCGGCCTCGTCGCCGACGGCCGTGCCATCTTCGAGCGCGACTGCGGCATCTGCCACGGCACCTATGCCGAGCAGGACGCGGACGAGACCTATCCGAACCTGCTGATCCCCCTCGACGTCGTCGGCACCGATCCCGTCGTCGCCGAGACGGGCGTCGTCCACACCCCCGCGATCTTCGACTGGTACAACCAGACACCCTACGGCGCCGTGACGCGCATGGTGCCGAACGACCCCTTCCCCGGCTACATGCCGCCGCCGCTCGACGGCATCTGGGCGACCGCTCCCTTCCTGCACAACGGCTCGGTGCCCACCGTCGCCCTGCTGCTGAACAGCCGGGCCCGCCCGACGTACTGGCGGCGCGTCGACCTCGACAGCACCCACTTCGACGAAGAGGCACTCGGCTGGCCGTGGCTCGCGACGGACGCGCCGAGCACGCTCCCCGAGGAGGAGCGCAAGTTCGTCTACGACACGACGGTGTGGAGCCAGTCGAACGCGGGCCATCCGTTCGGCGACCACCTGACGGACGCGGAGCGGCGTGCGGTCATCGAGTACCTGAAGACGCTGTAGGGCGCCGAGACGTCAGCGCGCGCTCGCCTCGTGCACCACGTCCACGAGGCGGCGCACCGTGTCCACCGGCGTGCGCGGCAGGATGCCGTGCCCCAGGTTGAAGACGTGGCCGGCGCGGCCCCCCGCCTCGCCCAGGATGGCGCGCGCCCGGCGCTCGACCTCGTCGCCGTCGGCGAAGAGCACGACGGGGTCGAGGTTGCCCTGCACCGCCACGTCGACGCCGATCTGCTCCCAGGCGGCGCCGAGCGGCACGCGCCAGTCCAGCCCCATCATCGTCGCGCCGACACGTCGCATGTCGGCGAGGAGGCTGCTGCAGCCGGTGGCGAAGTGGATCACCGGCGCCTCGGGTGCCCCGGCGCGCACGGTCTCGACCAACGCCCGCGTGTGCGGCAGCGCGAAGCGGCGGTAGTCTTCCGGCGACAGCGCCCCGGCCCAGGTATCGAAGACCTGCACGGCTTGGGCGCCGGCCGTGAGCTGGCGCAGGGCATAGGCCGCCATGGAGCGCGCGAGCTTGTCGAGCAGGATGTGCCAGTCGCGCGGGTCGCGGTACATGAAGAGCTTGGTGTGCTCGTAGTTCCGCGAGCCACCCCCCTCGATGAGATAGGCCGCCAACGTGAAGGGCGCCCCCACGAAGCCGAGCAGCGGCACGTCGGCCGGCAGCGCCGCGCGCGTCATCCGGATGGCCTCGTAGACGAAGGCGAGCGCGTCCGGGTCGACGTCGCCGAGGCGGCGTACGTCCTCGCCCTCGCGCACCGGGTTGGAGATCATCGGCCCCTCGCCGGCGACATAATCGAGGTGCGCCCCCATGGGCTCGAGCGGTACGAGCAGGTCCGAGAAGATGATGGCGGCGTCGGTACCGAGCTGGGTAGCCGCGCGCACCGTCACTTCGGCCGCCAGCTCGGGGGTCTTGCAGAGCTCGAGCATCGAGACGGTGCGCCGCAGCTCGCGGTACTCGGGTTGGTAGCGCCCGGCCTGACGCATCAGCCAGATGGGCGTGTACGGCGTCGGCTCGAGTCGACAGGCGCGCATGAACGGGCTCTCCCAGAGAGCCGTGTCGGGCCGCGTGACCGCCGGCGCCGCGGTGGTCCCCACCGGCGAGCGCCCGGCACGGCGCTTCGCGTCGAGGAGGGAGTGCGCCGCCTCGGCCAGCTCGTAGGCGAGTGGCCCCATCTTGGGCCGGCTGGGCTCGAAGTCGACCGGGAAGTCGACGGCCCGCAGCGTCTCCGAGCAGGTCGGCCCGATCGACACCACCACCAGTCGGCGGAGCCCGGCGCGCAGCGCCGGCTCGACGCCGAGCTCGCGCGCCACCGTGAGCAGGTTGTTCACCTGCTGCGCGTTGGTGAAGACGAGGACGTCGCCCTCCCCGGCCGCGAGCATCTCGATCGCCGCCCGCAGCGGCGCGGTGTCGTGGGGGAGTGCCCAGGCGTACACGGGCACCTGCAGCACATCGGCGCCGCGGTCGTCGAGGCCGGCGAGGAGAGCGAGGTTCGGGACGCCGTACTCCTGCACCGACACGCGCTTGCCGGCGACGGACTCGTGTCGGTCGAGCGCGAGCAACAGCTCGCGCCAGGTGTTGGGCTCGGGCACGCGCACGTCGGGTGTCAGTCCGAACTCCCGTAGCGCCGCCACCGGCTTGGGGCCGCGCGCGACGATCGTCACCTTCGCGAGCGCCGCCAACACGTCGGCCATGGGGAACGCGGCTCCCACGAGCTTGAGAAGCGCCCGCGTACCGACCCCGGTGAGGCACAGGTGCACGTCGACGTGGCCGGCGAGCAGGGCGTCGGCCCAGGCGTGGGCGGCGGGGTTCTCGGCGAGCGGCATCTCGCGCATCGACGGCGCGGACACGACGCGGCCGTCATGGTGCGCGAAGAGCGCCGCCAGCTCGGCGGCCCGGCGGCTCTCGAGGGCGACGACCGTCAGGCCCGCGAGCCCGACGCGTGTCGGATCAGTCCCGAGCGCCGCCGTCATCGGGCTCGACTCTAGCCGGCCGCGGGGCGCGCTGCGAACCGTCGTCCCCGCCGCACCGGGTCGGCCGCCCGCAACACCGCGTAGTGCGGGCACGAGTCCGCGATGGCGTCGCCGGTGAAGGGGTCGAAGCGCACGTCGATTGCCGCGCCACGGCTACCTGGGTAGGGGAGGCCATGGCCGAGGTGACCGTCTACCACAACCCCGTCTGCGGCAAGTCACGCGGCGCGCTCGAGATCCTCGAGGAGCGCGGCGTCGAGCACGACGTGATCGAGTACCTGAAGACTCCGCTCGAGCGGTCGACGTTGGAGCGGTTTTTGGACCTGCTTCCGGACCCCCCGGCGGAACTCGTCCGGAAGGACAAGCGCTTCAAGGAACTGGGGCTGCGTCCCGACGACTACGTGACCCGCGCGCAGGTCGTGGCGATCCTGCTGAAGCACCCGGAGCTGATGCAGCGACCGGTGGTCATTCGTGGCGGCCGCGCCGTCATCGCCCGGCCGTCCGAGAAGGTCGCCGATCTCCTCGACTGATCGCCGCCCCGCGGCGCGGGAAGTGACGCAGTGTGCCGCGTGAGGCACGGGCGGGTACGCGCCGCCGGCTCCCGGGCGTCGCACACCCCCGCCCCACCGCTCATCCACCCCCCGCGCTCCTTACGTCCGCCGTCGACCCGCACCCGCCCGTGCCTCACGCGGCAAACTGCGTCACCACTGCGGCGCGCGCGGCCTTGAAGTCGCGGAGACGGCAGCGCACACTGCCGAGGCCGATGCGGGGAGCAGCCAGGGTGCGGACGCTCGCGTTGATGGCCGCGACGGTGGCCGTGCTGCGCGGCGTACCCGCCGCCCTCGCCGGCGAGATCGTCACGGTGGACCCGAGCGGGGTCGTCGCGTGGACCGAGATGCCACGGAGCGGCGAGGCCCCCGCCGCCGTCACGCCCCGCGGCCCGGTCGTCACCACCGGGTTTCAGGCGCTCGGCGACGACGACACCGCCATCCCACCCGACACCAACGGTGCGGCCGGGCCGAACCACCTGATGACGATGCTCAACACGCAGGTGCGCATCCAGGACAAGACCGGCGGCGTGGTCAGCACCGTCTCGCTCGACGCGTTCTGGACGGCGGGCACCGGGCTCTCCGGCAGTCCCTTCGACCCGCGCCTCGTCTACGACGCCGGCAGTGGTCGCTGGATCGCGACGGTCGACGCCGACTCCCGATCGGCGACCTCGGCCGTCTGGTTCGCCATCAGTGACGACGACGACCCGACCGGCGTGTGGTCCTTCTACGCCTTCGATGCCGACGGCACCGACACGAACTGGGCGGACTTTCCGGGCTTCGGGGTGAACGAGCAGTGGATCGCCATCGCCAACAACATGTTCACGATCGCCGGCGACGCGTTCTCCGGCGCCAAGCTGTGGGTGATCGACAAGGCGACCGCCCTGGACGGTGGCTCGATCAGCACGACCGTCTTCCCCACCAACTTCGACTTCGAGGGGACGTTCGGGACCAGCGGCTTCGCCTTGCAGCCGGCAGTGACCTTCGGGACCGAGCCGGCACTCCATCTCGTCGACAACAGCGGCTTCACGGCCGGGAACGCCCTCATACGTCTGTCGCGGATCACGGGCACGGGACCGGCACCGGTCTGGTCGGTCGTGCCGGGCTCGGCGTTTGCGGGCACCGGCCTCTTCCCCGTCGACAACGACTTCGATCAGCTCCAGATCGGGGCGTCGCAGTCTGGCATCGCGTCGACGTGCAGCGGCGGTCCCAACGACGGCGACCCGTGTGACACCGCCGACGACTGCCTGGGCCCGCCGCCGCCGGACGGCGCCTGCCGGCGCGTGGACACGGGCGATCCCCGCATCTCGAGCTCGCCCGTCTTCCGCAACGACCACCTCTGGACGACCCATACGGGTGGTCTCCCCGTCGGATCGCCGGATCGCACGGCGATCTTCTGGTACGAACTCGACCCCGACCTGCTGGGCGCGCCCGGCGGCCCGATCGTCCAGTCCGGCGTGATCGCCGCCGGCGCCGACACCCACGTCTTCTATCCCAGCATCGCCGTGAACGCGGCGGACGACGTCTGCCTCGGCTTCTCGCGCTCCGACGCGACCCGCTTCGTCGAAGCCGCCGCAACCGGCCGCGCCCTCGGCGACGCCGCCGGCAGCATGGACGCGGTGACGGTGCTCAAGGCGGGCGAGGACGGCTACTTAAAGACCTTCGCCGGGCTCTTCAACCGCTGGGGCGACTACAGCGCCACCGTGGTCGATCCGAGCGACGATCTCTCGTTCTGGACCATCCAACAGTACGCGGCGCCCGACGTCGGCGCCGGGGTCGACGACGATCGCTGGAGCACCTGGTGGTCCGCCAAGGGCGCCGGCGGCACCACCACAACCACGACCACGTCGTCTTCGACCTCGACGTCGTCCAGCACCTCCAGCTCGACGTCGTCCTCGACCTCGACCTCGACGTCGTCCAGCACCTCCAGCTCGACGTCGTCCTCGACCTCGACGTCGTCCAGCACCTCCAGCTCCACCACCACCTCCTCCTCGGTCGTGACCACGTCGTCTTCCAGCTCCACATCCTCTTCGTCGTCGACCTCGACCAGCACGTCCAGCTCGACCTCCTCCTCGGTCGTGACCTCGACGTCCTCGTCCACTTCGGTGCCGTCGACGACGGTGACAACCACCTCGTCGTCGACTTCGTCCTCCAGCACGTCGAGCAGCAGCCTCACGACCTCCTCGACGAGCACCTCGTCGACGACGTCGACGACCGTCGCGAGCACGAGCACCACGACCTCGACGGCGCCGACGTCGAGCACGAGCACCCTGCCATCGACCACCACGACGTCGACGTCCACCACCACGATCAGCACCTCGAGCTCGTCCACCTCGACGACGGTGCCGACGACCACGACGTCGACCACCACGTCGACCACGACGACCGTCACGTCGACTTCGTCGACCAGCACCTCGACCTCGCTCCCCGGCACCACCTCGACCACGAGCACCACGGTCACGACGTCGACCACCAGCACGTCCACGTCGACCACCACCGTGACCTCGTCCACCACCAGCACGATGTCTCCGAGCACCTCGACGACGACCACGTCGACCAGTTCGACGCTCGCGCCGGCCACCACGACGTCGACGTCGTCCACCTCCTCGACCACCACGTCGACGCTGCCACCCCCGTGCCCACCCGTCCCCACCGCCGGCTGCGCCGTGCCCCAGAAGGGCACGCTGGTGGTGAAGGAGAAGGCCGCCGGCAAGGAGCGACTCAAGGTCGTCCTGAAGGGGTTCCGCGCCGGCCTGCTCCCCCAGCAGCTCGGCGACCCGGAGGACGGCACGACGGCCTACCGCCTGTGCGTCTACGACGCCGCCGACACCCTCGCGGCCGCCCTCACCGTCGACCGGGCCGGCGAGACCTGCGGGTCGAAGCCGTGCTGGAAGGCTCTCGGTACGACGGGATGGAAGTACCGCGACACCCAGGCGTCCAGCGACGGGGTGAACCGTCTGATCGCCAAGAGCGGTTCCGGCAAGGCGCGGGTGCTCTTCTCGGGCCGCAACGACCCGAAGAAGGGACTGACGTCGCTGCCCACCGGCATCGCCGCGGCGCTCAGCGGCGGGCAGCAGGCCACGGTGCGTGTGCTCACCAGCGACGCCGACTGCTTCGGCACGACACTCGATCGCGTGCGCAAGGACTCGGGCTCGTTCTACAAGGCCACCGCCCGCTGACGAACGTCAGCCGTCTTGCAAACGCCCGGTCGCTCGATTAGGCAGCGGGGTCCATGGCCGACATCGCCCCGATGCACCAGCGGCAGACGATGGAGTTCCCGTACAAGCACTCCACCGGTACCACGATCGGCCGCTTCCTGGCCGGCTTGCGTGATCAGAAGAAGATCTGGGGCCAGCGGGTCTCGGGACTCGGCGTGGTCGTGCCCCCGCATGGCTACTCGGAACTCGACGGCGCCGAGGGGGGCGACTGGGTCGAGGTCGCGGCCACCGGCACGGTCACGGCCTGTACGCTCGTCGAGGAGCCGCTGCCGGGCCTGCATCCGTCGGACCGGCCCTTCGCCTTCATCCTGGTGAAACTCGACGGCGCCGACACGGGCATGGCCCACGTCGTCACGGACGAGGCCGACCGGGTGGCGGTCGGGAGTCGAGTCGAGGCGGTCTGGGCCCCCGACGACGCCCGCATCGGGTCGATCCGCGACATCGCCTGCTTCCGCCTGCTGTGAGCGAGCCACGCATGAGTCAGCCCCCCGTCGATCCCGTCAAGTACATCGAGACCACCGTCCGGCTGCCCTACCACTACGTGGCCGGCGACCATCGGGCGCGCTACCTGCGGGCCCTGAAGGACCGGAAGATCCTCGGCTCGAAGTGCAGCAAGACCGGCAAGGTGTTCGTGCCGCCGATCAACAACTCGGCCGAGAGCATGGCGCCCTGCGACGAGCTGGTCGAGGTCGCCGACCGGGGCGTCGTCACCACCTTCTGCATCGTGAACATCCCCGTGGTGGGGCGCGATGTCGAGCTGCCCTACGTCGCCGCCTCGGTGGCACTCGACGGCGCCGACATCTCCATCTTCGCGCTCGTCCAGGAGTGCAAGGCCGACGAGGCGCGCATGGGCATGCGGGTCGAGGCCGTCTGGAAGCCCGACGGGGAGCGCGAGGGCAGCCACGAGGACATTTCCCACTTCCGGCCGACCGGCGAGCCGGACGCCGCGCCCGAGACCTACCTGAACCGCCTATGACGACGCTGCGCGACGTCGCCATCGTGGGATACACGCAGCTCCCGGTCGTCGCGCGTGACGAGCACCGCACGGCCATCGAGATGCTCTACCCGGTCGTGTGCGAGGCGCTCGGGCAGGTCGGCGTCGATCGCGACGGCATCGACTACCAAGTCTCCGCGTCCACCGACTACATGGACGGACGCCCGTTCGGCTTCGTGCAGGCGCTCGACGTCATGGGCTCCTGGCCGCCGCGCCAGGATCTCCACCTCGAGATGGACGGCTCGTTCGCCGCCTACTACGCCTGGCTGAAGATCCAGACGGGCGAGGTCGACACGGCGATCGTCTGTGGCCACGGAAAGACCTCCGAGGGAAGCCCGGAGCACGTCTTCAACCTGCAGCTCGACCCGTTCTACCAGGCGCCGCTCGGGCTCGGCCCGATCACGACCGCGGCGCTGCAGGCCAGCGCCTACCTGGCGCGCACGGGGATCGGCGACGACGACCTGGCGGCCATCGTGGCGCGCAACCGGGCGGCCGGCGCGTCGAATCCGGACAACCAGGTGCGCGAGCAGACCAGCGTCGAAGCCCTGCAGCAGTCGCCGTGGGCGGCCCGGCCACTGCGGCGCAGCTATCTGCCCCCCGTGGGCGAGAGCGCGACCTGCCTCGTCCTGGCCGCCGAGGAGAAGGCCGGCGACCTGTGCGACCACCCGGTGTGGATTCAGGGCGTCGATCATCGCAGCGAGTTGCAGACGCTGGGCGCGCGCGATCTCACCCGCGCGGCCGGCGCCAAGCTGGCCGCGCAGAACGCCTACGCCATGGCCGGGATCGCCGGGCCACGCGACGTGCGTTTCGCCGAGTTGCTCGCGACCACGCCCGTCGAGGAGCTGATCGTGTGCGACGCGCTCGGCATCGACCCGGCGCGCAGCGACGTCGTCGTCAACCCGTCGGGCGGGCCGCTGTGCGCGCATCCCATCATGAGCACCGGCCTGGTGCGGCTCGGCGAGGTCTTCCGGCAGCTCTCGGGTCACGCGGCCGAGCGGACCGTCGACGGCGCGACGCGCGCCATCGCCCATGGCGCTCAGGGGCACTGCCTGCAGCAGAACGTCGTCTGGGTGCTCGGCACCGACCGGAGGGCCGCGTGACGCGCGCCGTCGCCGTCGTGGGCGTCGGACAGACGGAGCATGCCGCGCGCCGGGCCGACGTGAGCATCGCCGGCCTGGTGCGCGAAGCCGTGCAGCGGGCGCTCGACGACGCCGGCTTGGAGCTGGCCGACATCGACGCGATCGTGATCGGGAAGGCGCCGGACATGCTCGAAGGCATCGCCCAGCCCGAGCAGTACCTCGCCGGGGCCGTCGGCGCGCATTTGAAACCGCTGCTGCGCGTACACACGGCCGGCTCGGTGGGCGCGTCGACGGCGATCACGGGGATGACGCACGTGGCCTCGGGCCAGTACGAGCGCGTGCTCGCCATCGCCTTCGAGAAGCAGTCCGAGGGCAACGCCATGTGGGCCCTGTCCCCGAACATGCCCTTCACGGCGCCGCTGGTCGCGGGCGCGGGCGGGTTCTTCGCCCCCTACTGCCGGGCCTACATCACCAAGACCGGCGCGCCGCCCCACATCGGTCCGATGATCGCCGTGAACGCGCGCGAGAACGCCGCGCGCAATCCGTACGCCCATCTGCGCGACCCCATGACGATGGACGACGTGATGGCCTCCCCGATGCTGTGGGACCCCATCCGCTATCTGGAGACCTGCCCGTCCTCCGACGGCGCCATCGCCATGGTGCTGGCCGGCGAGGAGCAGGCGCGCAAGGGCCCCCGGCGTCCGGCCTGGATCAAGGGCGCCGCCTCGTACGCCGAGGCGATGTGGATCCCGGGGCGCGATCAGGTGAGCCCCGCGGCAGGCCGCCGCTGCGCGAAACACGTGTACGATCAGGCCGGCATCACGAACCCGTGGAAGGAAGTTCAGGCCGTCGAGATGTACGTGCCGTTCTCGTGGTTCGAGGCCATGTGGCTCGAGAACCTGGGCTTCTGCGAGGTCGGCGAGGGCTGGAAGGCGATCGACCGCGGCGCGCAGCGCTTCGGAGCGCACCTGCCGGTGAACCCGTCGGGCGGCGTGATGTGCACGAACCCCATCGGCGCCTCCGGGATGCTGCGCCTCGGCGAGGCGGCCCTCCAGGTGATGGGCCGAGCCGGCGCGCATCAGGTGGACGGCGTGCGCAATGCCGTCGGGCACGCCTACGGGGGCGGGGCGCAGTACTTCGCCATGTGGGTCGTCAGCACGGACCGGTGATTCACCGGCTCCCAGTGCCCGCGGGCGCCGGCACGTACCAGATGGGTGACGTCCAGGCGCGCTCCTGCACCGTGCGCGGATGGGCCGGGTCGCAGCAGGCGGCGAACCCCTCGCCGATCGTCGCCGGCTGCGCACAGTCCACGCCGGTGGCGTTGCAGGCATGGGCGGTCCAGCGGCAGCTCGGGTTCTCCAGGACCCGCACGTAGTAGAACGCCGGCCGCTCCGGGTCGAAGGCCGGGTCGCGCCAGACCCCGCACAGACTGTCGTAGCCGTCGCCATGCGGCTCACACGTCTCGAGGTCGACCGTGGCGGTACCGGCCGCGTTGCCGGCCACGTCGTAGACGTGCTCGCGCGCCTCGCCGTCCTCCACCCAGCCCTTGACCACCTGCACGCGCTGCAGGGGCGTGCCCGGCTCGCGCTCGGTCCCCGGGTCACGCAGGGTCCACATCGCGAAGACCGGTGCGACGCCCGCCGACGGCGGCGGCGCCAGGACGCCGCCCATCGGTACGCCACCCTGGTAGCCCTGCTCGACGAACGGGAGGCCGTCGCACATCGCCTCGGTGAGGTCCCAGCCGCCGAAGAAGCGCACCGTGAGTCGCGGGCCACTCGTGCCGTACACCTCGCGACGGCGGAGCGACTCGAAGATCGCGGTGCGCGAGTTCTCCTCCGCCCACACGACCGCCAGACCCCCCGGGTTGAACTCCACGTCGTCGGCGAGGCCGGGCGGCATCGTGGTCATCGCCGGGGTGCCCGCGCCCCCGTGTCCGGGGTGGTCGCGTTCGCTGACCGCCCCGGGCGTGCCCAGGTGCGTGTCGGTGCCGGCGATCAGACCGAAGCGGAACGGGTTCACGCCCAGGCGCTGCTGCCAGACCAGCCCCTCGCCGAGCGCGGTGCGCACGAAGTTCCGCCCCGTCGGCGCCGTCGCCATCCACGGGACGTACTTGCCGGCGAAGGTCTGGTACGGAAGCTTCTCGAAGCCGCAGGCCTCGTCGCGGGCGCCGACGCCCGGCAGGCATTCCGAATCACCCTTGTGCTGCATCACCTCGATGAGCGGCTCGGCCTGGGCCCACGCGGCCGCGTGCGCCGGCGTCATCTGCTGGTTCGACGACGGGTCGAACATGAGGCCCCCGCTGAGATTCGAGTTGTGCGGGATGGCGAGGAACTCGCAGCCGGGCAGACGCTTCGCGCAGCGCCGGTACAGCAGCCGCCACAGCGCCGCCGGGGACGGGGCCTCGAAGTAGCTGACCGGCAGGTCGGGCACGACGTCGCCGCCGAAGAGCACGTTGCGGTGCAGGTTCACGCCCTCGGGCGAACCCGTCCACTCGTAGCCGACGAAGGTGGTGAACTCGCAGGCGCGGGTACGATCGTAGGCTTCCTCGGCCGCCGCCCGAATCTCGGCCCACACCGTCGCCGCCGCCTCCAGACAGTAGATGCTGCGCGGCCCGCAGAAGGCGAAGCGATCGGCCGCCGGCGCGTCGCGGCTGGCGCGGCCGTTCATCAGGTAGAACGCCAGCCGCGGCCAGCGCCGGTACACGCGGCAGACCAGCGAGTCGTAGCCCGGCAACCCCGGCGTCTCGCAGACGCTGGTCTCGCCGAGCAGCTCCGCGTGGTCGGTGACGGCGGCGAAGTCGAGCCGCCGGGACAACTGCAGCGTCCGCCGCGGCGCGCCGTCCGGGCCGTGGGGTTGCACGCCGATGGGCTCGCCGCGGGCGAAGCGATAGGCCTCACGCGGTCCGACCCGCGTCCCCTGCGTGCTGGCATCGAGCGAGAAGCGGGTGTGGACGTGCAGGTCGCCGAAGAAGGCGCGGCGTTGCGGATCGCGATCGGCGCACGGCTCGCGACGCTCCAGAACGGGACCGGCCGGCGCGACACCCGCCAAGGCAGCCAGCAGGCCCACCATGGCCGCCGGGAGCGTCCTCACCCCCAGATCCCGACGAGATTCGTCCAGCGATTGGCGACGACGGGCGACCGGTAGACATCACACCAGGCCACGGCGCCGAGACCGGCGACCAGGGCGCCCACCAACCACGACGCCCGGGGCGACGCGAACGCCTCGAGCGGCGGCACGAGCAGCCGCGCGGCGAGCGCGAGCGCGGCCGTCGCCAGCAGCCCCTGGACGCCGAGAACCGCGGCCAACTGCCAGGGAACCCAGCCCCCCTCGGCGAGGCCCACGGCCCCGGCCACGGCGGCCATGACCAGCATCCAGAGGGCCGGCACCCAGCCGTCCTCGACACCGGTGTAGGGAACGGGAACCGTCGCCAGCGCCGCGCACCAGACGACGACCCAGCCGTGCCACCACCGCCGCACGGCGGGAGGTGTAGCACCCGTCCGCCGGAAAGAGAATTCCCCTTCGAAAGATCCGGCGCGCGGGACGTCTGCCCCGCGCGCCGAACCTCATACGGCCGAGCGCGATGGGTCAGGGGCAGCCGTGGAGGCCGCCAGGAACCTGCGAGCAGTCGACCAGGGAAACCACGTTGAGGGGGGTCGGGAAGCCACCGTTGGGGATCACCTGATTGGCGAAGGCGAGGGCCTCCGAGCTGTAGTTCACGAGCGCGCTGCCGCCGACCACCAGGTTGAGGTTGGCCGTCCACAGCGAGCCATACACGGTCGCGTTGCCGGTGACGCCCAGCTCCGAGTCCTCGTTGATGGCCGTCTCTCCGCGCACCAGGATCAGTCCGTAGAAGTCGAGCGTGCCCTGAATGGTCAGGTCGCCCTCGATGATCATGATCCCGTAGCCTTCGATACTGCCGTTGCCCCGGATCTGGAGCTCGTTGGCGGTGAAGTGGGAGATCTGGGGACTGGCGGCGGTGCCCAGGGCGCCGGCGAAGGTGGGGGTGTTGCTGTTGTTGATCTGGGTGGTGTTGAACGTGTTGTGAGGCTCCGCCAGCAACGAGTCGATGAGCGCGTTCAACTGGGCGACGGATGCGCCGCTCGGCGCCGTCTGAATGGCAGGCACCGGAGGCGGGCCGGCCTGAAAGCCCAGGCCCTCGACGTTGTCGAGCTGCGCACCACCCAGCGCGTCGATGGTCTCCTGCGTGTTGGTGTCGTTGCGCGTCGCAATGCCCGGCACGGCCGGCTCGGTGCCGGGCGTGCCGTCCAGATTGTGGTCGTTGCCGTCGACAAGGAAGTTGTTGCCCTGGAAGGTCGCATCCGTGGGGTTGTCGTTGGCGAGGTAGATCGCGCCCGGCGCCGTGCCGGGGATGTTGGAGCGCGCGACCCGCGCCACCGCCGTGGCGCGAACGCCCTCGGGCCCCGCCGCGCTGGCGATGAACCAGCCCTGCTGGGCGGGGGCCGCCGGATCGGCCACCGGCTGCACCGCATACTGCCACCCCCCGAAGCCGAAGTCTTGATCCGAACTCCCGAAAAAGTTGCCCCAGCCGTCCACCACCTCGTTCTCGTAGTTGATGACGCCGACGGCGTTCACGTCCTGGAGCGCGTGCGTGAGCGCCGACTCGGCGACGAACGTCGCCTGCGACGCGCCGCGGTAGTTGCGCGTCGCCTGGATGTCGCCGCTCCCGACCAGCAGGGCGCCGGCCGACCCGATCAGCAGCGCGGCGAGCGAAAAGATCACGGCCGCCAGCACCACACCCCGTTCGTCGCGTCCGTTCGACCTGTTGCGTTTCGTCATGCTCTTCATTGGAGGGCTCCTTCGGGTCTCGGAACGTTCGGACATCAGAACTTGCCGATGGAACGGTTGCGAATGGCGACGCCGGACTCGACGACCGACTTGAGGTTGTTCATCGACGGGTGCGGCGCATCGATCTCCGCCGCGATGCGGATCTGGATCTTCTCGACGCAGGCGCGCTGGTCCTGGGTCAGCATCGGAGGCGACCCGGCCGGGACCAGCTCGTTGGGAGGGACGGCGCCGTCGAAGTACGTGAACTGGAGGCCGTTGGCAGGCACGCCCGTCACGAGCGCCACCCCCAGGCCGCCGGTCCCCAGGTCCCAGCGCAGGATCTGCCGCGCGACCTGACCGTACATGACGTCTTCGCCGGCGCTGGTGAGCAGGCCGTCCCCGTCGAGGTCCTGCTGGAGGCGGACCAGGCCCGGCATGGCGAGCGGCAGGCCCTCTCGGACGTTCACGCACGTGGGTCCGGGAGACTGGGTGAGTGCCGTCAGGGTCGGATCGAAGCTCGACATGCGGATCTCACGACCGATCAGGTCGATCGCCGTGCGCGTCACGTTCTGGCTCTGCGCGTAGCTGTTGACGGCGGCATAGGCGCGCTGCTGCGAGTCGAAGAAGGCCATCAGGCCGAGCAGCACGATGAGCGACACGACGCCCGCGACCAGCACCTCCATGATGGAGAAACCGGCACTGCGGCGGCGCCGGGCGGACAGGCGCTTCGGCACGGGGTGCGTCATGGGCAGGGCACCACGCTGCAACGCACGAAGCCGGCGAGCTGCGTCTGGTGCGGCAGGGGATCGTTCCAGCTCACGGTCACCACGACCGTCTTCAGACCGAAATCCGGCGTGTCCGGGTTGGAGACGATCCAGCTCTCGTTGAAGATGCCGCCCGGCTGCCCGTCGGCCGTCATCGGGTTGCTCGCCGAGTCGTAGTTGCCCGACACGTGGCTGGTGTGCCCGAGCGGCATGCTGCGCATCAGCTCGAGACGCTGTTGGGCCATCGCGTTCGCCGCGCTCGTGGAGTCGGCCGTCTTCGTACCGCGGGTCAGCGTCAGCGAGGCCGCGTTGAAGGCGAGCAGGGAGAAGCCCAGGAAGGACGCGGCCACGAGCGCCTCGAGCAGCGAGAAGCCGCCCTCGCGCCGGCGCCGGGTTCCGTCAGCCAAGATCGATCCCGCCATCGGTGATCGTCGCCTCTCCGAGAACGTTGATGGTAATGGTCTTGGTTCCCGATTCACCGCTCACCTCCATGGTCGCCGGCACCGCGAGCATGCCGCGGGTGTCGAAGATGGGACTGCCTGGTGTCCCGCCGAACGCGCAGCCTGCCGGCAGCGTGCGCGTGCCGCCGGCGACCTCGAACGTCCCGGGGGCGGTCTCCTGCTCGAGCACCCAGGTGCCGGGGCCTTGGCTGAAGGCCAGGCGCTGGCGCCGGTTCTGGGCGATCGCACGCATGCGGGCCACGGCCACGTCGGAGGCGATCGTCTGCGCGGCGGATCGCAGCGCATAGGGCGCCCGCATGGCCGTGAAGCTCGGGATGGCCATGCCGAGGAGCACGGCCCCGATGCCGAGAGCCACCATCAGGTCGGTGATCGTCGCTCCGCGTTCGTCTCGTCGCGTCGGCCGCATACCCGACGTAGCAACCGCGATGCCGCCGCCCACCATGACCGAAGAAGCCCGCCGACACATGAGCGGGCGTGGGCGCCACGACGTGGGAGCGTCGAGAAGTGGTCGAAGCGTCATCGGGACTCCTCGGGCTCTCCGTGTGCTCTGCGCGGATGCTGGCCGTTCACGGCGCCTCGCCGTTCATCTCGGCGACTCGGCGCTTGAGCTGCGTGTCGACGGTGCGTTCGAGCTTCTTGTTCCGCCAGAAGCGCTCCTCGATGCGCTCGCGCCGGCTATCCGAAATGTCCCTGAACTTCGCCTCGGAGCGCTCCTGTTGCGCTCGCAGGAGCCGTTTGGAGGCGCGGTAGTCCTCGGCCGCCAGTTCGTCCATCGTCCACTCCTCGAGCGGGCGCTGGTCCTCGTCGCCGCTGCGGGTCGCCGTGCGATAGCCCTCCGGCGGCATCCAGTCGCTCGACGCAGTCGCCGGCGCCTCGCTCGGAGCCTGCTCGACCGCGGCTTCGCGGCGCCGCGGCGCCGGCGGGGGCGCTGCCTCGTCTCCGCCCTCCTCCAACCGCCGAATACGCGAGGCATCGACGATCATGTCCATGCCGCCACGGACGAGGTGGACGTTCTGCCCGTCCCGCCAGAAGCTCTCGACCGTGAAGGTCTCGCCGGTCTCGAGTTCGACCACGTAGCCCGCCTGCGCGCCGAGCGCAGCCGTGCAGATGAATGCCGTCACCAATGCGAAGCGCATGCGCGTTTCGTGAGCAACGGACGTTCCAACGCGTGTGCCCGAGCAGACGCGGGGGGGCCTACCGCGGTGTCAGTCGATTGGCTCGAGCGTGGTCGGGCGCTACCCGGGGTGCACGTCCACTGGGAAGTGGCCCCAGGCCTCCCCGCCCTCGACACCGACGTGCAGAAGCTCGGCATCGTGTTGGAGAACCTGGTCGGGAACGCCGTCAAATTCACCCAACGGGGGACGATCAGGATCCGCGTCGACTACGACCGAGCCGGCGATAGGCACGTGTTTCGAGTCACCGACACGGGACCGGGAATTCCGGCGAAGACCCTGGCGAACGTCTGGGAACCCTTCCAACGAACGGCGGCCGGCACGGAGGACGGCCCTCCCGGCGCCGGGATCGGGCTCGCCATCACGAAACGCTACGTCGACCTGCTGGGTGGAGCGATCCGAGCGCGTTCGCAGGTCGGGCGGGGTACCCAGATCGAGGTCGCGCTGCCCAGACGCGCCCCGGCCGGGGCAGCCGCCGCTCCCTGCGCGTCGGTCGCCGCCTGAGAGGTTGTGAATCAATCCCCGGACCGAGCCAGGCACCCGAGGCGCCCGGCCCGCAAGGCGCGACGACGAGTCATA
>Ga0299906_10001947_pt1 | contig 17441 bp, 13 predicted proteins | sample RVTome_14_FD_200259 | JGI IMG/M metagenome (GOLD analysis project Ga0299906, IMG submission 200259) | Soil microbial communities from uranium-contaminated site in the Upper Colorado River Basin, Wyoming, United States - RVT145D125 (version 2) ...
GCTGGAAGGGACGGGGGCTGTGGTCGTCGAGCGGCGACCGGACACCGTGGCTCGGCGAGTGGGGCCAGGGCGGCAAGCCGCTGGCCGTGCACTTCCAGATGCGACCGGACCCGCTCGCGAAGTAGCCTGACGGATGCCCGACGCCCTTGCGAGTCTCTGGTCGACCATCACCTCGGCGCTCGTCAGTCCGCTGTTCACGGTCGGGGAGACGCCGGTCACGACCGGCGGCCTCCTGCGGGTGGGACTGGCGATCGGGGTGGCGCTGGTCGTCTCCCGCACGGTGCGCGCCGGGCTCGTTCGGGTCGCGGATCGGTGGCCGGCCGCGCATCGGCCCACGCTGTTCACGCTCGGGCGCGTCCTCCACTACACGCTCATCACGGCCGGACTCGCCGTCGGCCTGTCGACCATCGGCGTCGACTTCACCAACCTCGCCGTCCTGCTGGGCGCGCTCGGCATCGGCGTCGGCTTCGGCCTGCAGGACACGGTCGCCAACTTCCTGGCGGGCGTCCTGATCCTCTTCGAGCGCCATCTGCGCGTCGGCGACTTCATCGAGCTGGAGTCCGGGGTCACCGGCGAGGTCCGGGAGATCCGGATGCGGGCCACCCGCATCGTGACCAACGACAACATCGACATCCTCGTGCCGAACTCGGAGTTCGTGCGCGGCCGCGTCGTCAACTGGACGCTCGACGAGGCCGACCGCCGGGTGCACGTGCCCTTCGGCGTCGCGTACGGCAGCGACAAGGAGCAGGTACGGGCCGCCGTGCTGGAAGCGGCCAACCGGGTGCCGTACACCCTGCTCGGCCGGCCGCACCGGGCGCCGCAGGTCTGGCTGGTGCGATTCGGCGACTCGAGCCTCGACTTCGAGCTGGTGGTCTGGCTCACGCTCGAGGGCGTGAAGCGCCCCTACCTGGTCCAGGCCGCGTACCTGTGGGAGATCCACACCGCCCTGGAACAGCACGGGATCGAGATCCCCTTCCCGCAGCGCGACCTGCACGTGCGAAGCCTCTTCGGCCTCGCCGGCGAGACCGCGCAGGCCATCGTCGCGCCCGGGAAGCCAGCGGCCCCCTGATCGAGATCGGAGGAGCCACCAGACAGCCACGCTGCCCTGGCTGGCTCCGTGGTTATGTCACCGCTGGTTGCCGGAGCGCGCCTCGCAGCGTGCGCGCGGCATGCTCGATGGCCTCCCGCCCCCCGTCGACGATGCCCGCCAGGCTGAAGAAGGGGTGGATCATGCCCTCGTAGCGCTTCAGCTCGATGGGCACGCCCGCCGCCTGCAGCCGGCCCGCGTACGCCTCACCCTGATCGCGCAACGGATCGCACTCGGCGGTGATCACCAGCGCCGGTGGCAGTCCGGCGAGGTCCTCCGCGTGGATCGGCGAGGCCCACGGATGCCGCGCGTCGTCCGTACGCGGGAGGTACTGCTCGCGGAACCACTGCATGGCGCCCCGCGTCAGAAAGTGGTCCTCCCCGTACTCGTGCATCGACGGGCTCTGGTCGTCCCAGTCGATCGTCGGATAGATCAGCACCTGAAACGCGACGGCGGGGCCGCCGCGCTCCTTCGCCATCAGCGGGACCACGGCCGCCAGGTTTCCCCCGGCGCTGTCACCGCCCACCGCCAGGCGGCTCGCGTCGAGGCCGAGCTCCGCGGCGTGCTCGGACACGAAGCGGGTGGCCGCGTAGGCGTCCTCTGGCGCCGCGGGAAACGCATGCTCCGGCGCCAGCCGGTAGTCGACCGACACGACGGCGCACCCCGAGGCGTTGGCCAGGGCACGACACTGCCGATCGTGCGTGTCGAGGTTGCAGATCACGAAGCCGCCGCCATGAAAGAACAGCAGGGCCGGCAGGGAGGCCTCCATCGACGGCCGATAGATCCGGATGGGGATCGGCCGCGCCGGTCCCGGCACCGTGCGGTTCTCGACGTTGGCGACCGGCTCCTCGGGTCCTCCCGCCTCGATCATCGCCAGCGCGACGGTGCGCGCATCCGGCACCGGCAACTGCTCGATCGGCGGGCCGCCCGCAGCCGCGAGGGAATCCAGGAAGGCCTTGCACTGGGAATGAAGAGGCATCGCTCGTCTCCGGGGCGCATGGTACACCGCCGGAGCGAGTCCCGCCCGTCGAGCGGCGTCAGGCGACTTCGACGGCGCCGGACAGGAGCGGCAGGTGGAGCTTTGCGACCATGTCGCCCTGCGGCTCGAGCGTCATCCAGAGGTGTCCGCCGCACTCGCCCACCAGGCCCTGCAGCGTCCCCAGGTCCAGGGCTGGCGTCCTGGCGAGCCGTCCCTTCAGGCGACGCCACGCGCCGGCCTGGCGGCCGGTCTCCTCCTGGTCGCCGCTCCGGAGCCGGCTCTTCGTCATCGTGATGAGCGCGTGGGCACCGGCCCGGACATTCGGGTGTCTGGCGACGAACTCGCGGTCGACGACCGTGGCACCGAGCTCGATCTTCACGCGCCCGCCGTCGGGCATCCGCTCGCGCCCGTAGCTGGCCAGGTTGACCAGGAGACGCTCCACCCGCTCGCCGCCCACCTCCACGTCCAGCGACGGGATGGTCTCGGGCAGCTCGATCTCGACGTCGTGTCCGGCCACCCGCCGGAGCACGGGCTCGAGGTCGCGGACGATGGCGCCGAGGTCGGCCGATGCCGGCATCCGCTCCTGCTCGTCGGCGTAGCCGTCGAGCTGACGGAGCAGGCCGGCCGCCCGCGTCACGTCGTCGAGCACGGCTTCCCCGCGCTGCCGTGCGGTGGCGTCCCCGTTCGAGCTCGTGAGCCACTGCTGCACGTTCTGGTGCACGTCGGCCAGGAGATTTCCGCAGGTGACCGCCGCCTCAGAGGCCAGGCGTCCGACCGACTCCAGGCGGTGGGCCTGCTCGAGCTGTTCCCGGAGCCGCGGCACCTGCCCCGCCTCGGCCTCGGCCGCCTCGAGGGCCTGCCGCAGCACGTCGCAATCCGCCTCGAGCTCCCGCACGCGGTGCTCGGCAGCCGCCAGGCGGCCGTGGCGCTCACCGCGCTCGCGCTCGAGCTCGGCCTGGCATTCGACGAGGTCGTTGGCAGCGGCCGCGAGCGCCAGCTCGAGCTGCTGCCTGGCTTCGCGGCGCGCGGCGTCGGACCTGGCAGCCGCTCGCTCCAGCTCGGCGTGTGCCTCGCGCTGCCGACCGAGCTCCTCGACGGCCGCGTCGCGGTCCGATGTCGCCTCCGACAGCTCGCCTTCGAGTCGTGACCGGAGCGCGGCCATCTCCGCCACCGCCGCGGCGAGCGCCCGCTGGTGTTCCTCGTGTCGCTGGCTCGCGACCGCCTCGGCGTCGGCCACGGCCCGCTCGAGCGTGGCGCGCGCCTCGCGCTCCTGGCGCAGCTGTCCTTCGAGCTCGGCTTCCCGCTCCGCCGTCTTCCGGCTGGCCGCCAGCCGCTCGCGGGTCACACGCACGTCGGCGTCCTGCACGGCCGTCCGGGTGGCACTCAGCTGCCGCTCGAGCGTGGTGCGGGCGGTCGCGGCCTCGGCAAGCTTCGAGGCCAGATCCTCACCGTGCCCGGTCAGTCGCTGGATCTCGGCCGTGCGCACGCCGAGATCCTCGTTCGCGGACCGCAGAGCCGACTCGAGGCCATCGATCCTGGCGTCGGCCTCGGCCATGGCCGATCCGTGCCGGGTCGTGGCGTCCGCCATGGCCGCGTCATGCCGGGTCGCAGCCTCCTCGCGTGCGTGCGTGGCCTGTGCCAGCGCCTGCTCGAGCGTGCGACGCGCGTCGAGCGCCCCGGCGATCTGCTCCTCGAGCTCGGCAGCCCGCCGTGTCGCACGATCGACGTCGGCCGTGGCCGACGCCTGGCTCTGGCGCGCCTGTTCCACCTGAAGCGCCGCCTCACGCAACTGCTCGTCGACCATCTCCCAGATGGCCGCGTTGCGAGCCATCGCGACCTCGTACATGGCCTTCTGGTCGGAGAGCTGCGCTTCGAGATCGGTGCGGAGTGCGCGCTCGCGGTCGAGCTGACGCTCGAGGGCCGTGGCATCGTCGGCTGTCGCGGGAGCGACAGCCGCAACCTGCTTGGCCGCAACGCCTTGTCGCGGTCGTGGTGCCTCTGCGGAGGCCCGCTGGGGGGCAGTCTCGTGCATCCAGGCGAAGCCTTGCGAATGGCTTGACACCCTCTATCGGTCGAAGGCCGATCGCCCTATACCCCCCCGCGACTCTTGCCACGCACATCGGCGGAGGAGGAACCGTCTGCACGGTCCTGCACTCGTGATCCGCGACTGCCGCATGCCTCTCACGACGTCGTGTCGGGGCCACGCCGGCCGCCTGCAGTCCGCGCACGCCGACAGGTCAAGTTATCGCGGCCTCCAGAACAAGTTCTGTCCGCAGCCAGACTCCACGTCGCGTTCTGACGCTTTCGGCGGGTATGACGCGCGCACGGATCTTGCTCAACGTGGGGGGAGCCGCCGGCGACACGCCCATCGATCGTGGCGCTCGACGCGGCTGGGAGAGGCCCTGCGCCACTGCGCACGGTCACGTGGTACCACGCTCGAACTGGAGTCAACGGCATGCCAGCGCTGAGGTCCTTCTTGCTCGTTCCGTGCATCGTCCTGCTGTCGGCGGCCGCCGGGCTGGCCCAGACGCAGCCGGCCGCGGGGACCAATCCGGAACACGGCTACATCATCGCCTTCGCCGGCGGGGCGGTCAGCGACACGACCTCACCGAGCTTCGGCGTCGAGATCGGCGAGCACATCACGAGGGAGGTGCAGGCCTTCCTGACGCTCACCTACGTGGACAACCTGATTCAGGACGAAGCGGTCAGCGCGCTCGACGCCCTGGCGGCCGACCTGACCGCCTCGTCCGGCGTCCCCTGGGCGTTCGAGGGCCGCGATCGCGGCCTGGCCTTCAGCGTCGGCGGCAAGTACCTCTTCTCCACCGACGGACGGGCACGCCCCTATCTCGGCGGCGCCGCCGGCGTCCTCAACGTGAAGCGCACCATCACCGAGATCGACCTCGGCGACGTGACCGAGGAGATCCTGATGCTGTACGGGGCGCCGGACGGCGGCATCGATCCCACGCAGTCGAGCACGTTCAAGCCGATGCTGGAAGCCGCGCCCGGCGTGAGCTTCGTCAACGGCCGGCTGTACGTCGACGTCGGATTCCGGTTCCGGAAGATCTTCCGGTCGCGCGAGCCGTTCTACGTCTCCGAGCTCCGCGTCGGCGTCGGCATGGGCTTCTAGGGTTCTGACCGCTTCGACGCGGAGCGCGTACTACGGGACGATCGGACTGCTGCGATCGACCGACGTCCCGGCACCGACCATCAGGGTTGAGGCCTGGTTGGCCTGCTGGCAGATGTACTCGAACAGCTCCGTGCCGTTCTCCCAGCGCAGGTTCGACGTTCCGGTGAACGGCTCCGCGTAGGCGCCGGGATCGTCGATCGTCAGCTCGTAGCGCATCGAGCCGACCGACGTACGGGTGAACCGCTCCAGCAGGTGGAGCTGGCGGGTGTGCGGCAACTGACCGCGATCGAGCCAGAAGCCCTCGTTGAAACCGACGGTGTCGACGACCAGCGTATCCCCCTCCCACCAGCCGATCGAATGGCCGTAGAAGCTGGGCGTCAGATCCGCCGGGTGCGTGCGCCCGTCCATGAAGATGGTCCGGAAGGTATGCGGCCCGCCGATGTCGAGGATGTAGGCGACCTGCTGCTCCGGCAGCTCCACGAACTCGGCGCCGTACGGGGTGAGCCACTGGCGCGGCCCGCCGGACGGCTTGCAGCGCGTGTGCGGCTCGAGCTCGTTGCGACGGCGATCGTCGGAGACCGCGAGCGTCCAGGGCATGTACGGGATCGGCGTGCAGGGTGCCGCGCCGGCCCGTCCCCGTCCCCCGGCGCGACCGCCGCCGCGACCAGCCGCGCCCCCACGTCCCGCGCCGCGTCCGGCGGCGCCGCCGGCGGCACCGGGGTTGAGCGAGGACGGCCCTGCCACCGTGTTGCTGTTGCAGAAACCGAGATTGCCGCCGATCCACACGCCGGTCAGCGTCGGCGTGCCGCCGATCACGATGCGCCCGTCCGCCGTGCGGGGCGGCGGCTCGTTCGCCAGTCGCTCGCGCTCGCCCTGCTGCGGCGGCTGGGCGCCCAGCGTGGCGACCGCCACGGAGGCCACGAACAGGACAGTCGCGCAGCGACCGAGGGCCAGTGTCATGGCGCAAATCCTAGCACGGCCGGGGATTCACCGCTTCCAGGGGATTGTCGGGGAGTTGAGTTAGGATCCCTCAGGCGAAGGAGGGATCCAGATGACACGCGTCGCTCTCATGGGAATCGTGCTCGCCGGCGGCCTGCTCGCGCCGACGGCCGGTTTCGCGCAGGTGTCCTGCTCTCGGGAAGGGCTGCAGCGTGCGACCGACCTCTACATAGCCGCCCAGACGGCCGGCGACACGTCGGGCCTGCCGCTGGCAAGCGGGCTCGGGTACATGGAGAACATGGCGCTCGCCGATATCGACACGGGCCTGATCCACAAGCCGATGACGATCGACCATCACCGCAGCCTGCTCGATCCGGCCACGTGCCAGACGTTCACCGAATCGATCGTGACGGATCCGGCCAACCCGCACGTCCTGGGCACGCGCCTGAGAGTCAACCGCGACAAGATCGCCGAGATCGAGATCCTCTGGACCACCACGGGCTACTGGCTCTTCAACGCCGACACGTACCTGGAAGCGGCGACCACGGAGGACTGGGGCACGATCCCCGAGGGTCAGCGCGACTCGCGTTCGACGCTGGTGGCCGCCGCCAATGCGTACCTCGACGCGTTCCTCGAGGGGAAGATCGACCTGGTCCCGTGGGGCTACCCGTGCCGCCGCACTGAGGGCGGCATGCGCACGGGCAGGGGCGCGCCCGACGACGGCTGTGAAGTCGGCGTCCCGAGCAACGTGAACATCGCCAACCGCCGCTTCGTCGTGGACGAGACGATCGGCGCCGTCACGGCGTTCTGCACCTTCGGCGCCGGAAGTCCGAACGGCGGCAGCGGCGCACCCGACACGCACACGTTCCGCCTGGAGAACGGCAAGCTGCGCTATGTGCACACGCTCACCCATCTGCTGCAGGCCAACTTCGGCGGCGGCGGTGCGCGTGGGGGCGGCCGGGGTCGCGGAGCCGGACCGAGACGATAGGCGCCATGAACGGCCTCCTGGCACACGTTGACGGAACCGCCGTTATGCGATCTCGCCCCCCACAGCGCAGATGACTCGACTCTGCCTCCCCCGATGGCGTCGCGGATGATGCCGTACGCGCCCGTCGGTGTTCAAGCCTCCATCGCAGTAGGGCCATGGCGTGCTGGGTGAGCACACGCCTCCCGACGCGGCCCGCGTGCGCGCCGCCACCGGCCGCCGACGTGACCACGACACGGCGCCTTCAGGGAGCGTCGAGGTCGAGCGCTTCGGAGCGGGTCCCCACGATCACGGGTGGCGCCCGAGCCGGCCGCGCCGGCGGCACGTCCGTCGGGAGGCCGAGATGGCGCAGAATGCGCCGGGCGACGGCTCCCGCGTCGATCACGGCGACCAGCCGGAGACGTGCCCCGCATCGTGGACACTGCAGCACGTCGAACCCGAACGTCCGCTGCATCAGTTGGGCCCACAGTCGGTTCGGGCCCGGCTGCACCGAGGCGTCAACCCATCGCGCTGTTGGCGGCGCCGCCCCGGATGCCTCGCCGGTGGCCGTGTCTCGCACCGACTCGGCCGACGAGGGCGGTCCGGCAGTGGCGGACGGCCCCGGGCCGGGCAGGCGCGGCCGCCAGGCCGCGTGCGCCGCCAGCACGCCGTAATACAGGACAAGATTGATTCGCGGCCTCGGCGTCAGGGAGGCCAGCCGTTCCAGCACCTCCAGGGGATGAAAGCGCAAATGCGTCGTCCCGTCGCGCCAGCGGTGGCGCAGCTCCAGGAGCACGTCCCCCTCGCTCGTCAAGCGGATCCGGTCGTGCGCGATGGGCGGGCGCAGCGCGTACCGGCTCACCCGCTCGAGCTGCGCGCGGTCGCGGGCGGGCACGACGACTCCGGCGTCGAGGTCGAACCCGCCGTGCACGGCATGACACGGTCCCCGCGCCAGCGGCAGGGGCGGCTCGTCCGCCAGGTTGCCGCAACGGCGCACCTCGCGGCCCGCTCGCGGCCCGAGGGCCACGCGTCCCTGCACTGATGCCGCCGCCAGCCCCGCCAGGAGCGGCGCCTCCTCGGCCCACGGGTCGTCCACGGCCGACTCGGCGTGCGCAGTCCACACGCCGCGCCGGACGAGCAGGCGCTCGATACGCCGCGCGATCGTCGCGAGCAGCACGTCGAGCGCCGCGCCGTCGGGCGGCGGCCCCGGATGGAAGACCAGTGTCCCCGTCGCGTCCTCGACGAACACGCCGTCGAGCACGAGGGCGTGGGTATGCACGTTCACATTCAGGGCCGCCCCGAAGCGCTGGATGATCGCCACCGCGCCGCTCCGCCCGCTCGCGATCCCCTGCGCGCGCGCACGCCGGCGATGCCACCCGAGCACGGCGCGCATGAAGACGCCCATCACGGCGCGACACAGATCGTGATCCCACGCCACCATGTACCGGAGCCTGTGCGGAACCGTCAGCACCCACTGTCGCACCGGAACCACAGGAAACACGTGGTCCACCAGATGGGCGGCGCGCTCGGCCATGCGGCGGCCACCGCAGGAGGGACAGATCGCGCGGGCCTTGCACGAGAACGGCATGAGCCGTTCCAGACGGCATCCGTCGCAACGGAACCGGGCAAAGCCGCCGGCCAGCCACCCGCACCGCAGGAGCCCGCGAAACTCCTCGTCGATGAACCTCGGCAGGCCCTCGCCGTCACGGAACGAGGCCGTCTGCGCGACGAACGTCTCGTAGTGGTCGCGCACGATCTGATAGATCACGCTGTCAGCGGCGCGACGGGGCTCGTACGTGCTGGAGGGGTGACCCACGCGTCCGACACACGCGTGACCCGTGCCGGTCCGTGATGGTGCGGACTTCCGCGGATTTCCGGGCTCGCGCCCGTGCGGTCTCGCAGAATCTACGCATCCGAATCGATCGAGCCCCGGTCCAATTCTCAACACTGGATCGACGCGGAACAAGGAGCCCCTGGTGAGTTGTCGACCGGGTACGCACGCCGTGCGGCACATCCGCGACATCGTGCGCGTCGAGGGCGTGGACAGCGCCGTGGAGTCATCCGGCGGGCCCCCGGCCGGGTATCAGGTGACTGGCTGGCGCGCCGGCCGGAGGTCCGGGCGGATGTCTCCTGACGAACGACGAGCCGCAGCCGATCGGTCGTTGACAGCCCCGGCGGTGCTCGATATCGTGGCGCCCACTCCGGCGCGAGGGGGCGATGAGCGGACGGGATCGGGACGACGCAACAGATCGGGCGGCGGATTTTCGCCGGATCGCCTCGCGCATGCGCCTGAGCGCCGTACGCATGGTGGCCATCCAGGGGTTCGGCTATCTCGGGCAGGCGCTCTCCTCGGCGGAGATCTTCGCCACGCTGTTCCGTGGCGGCGTGCTCAGGCACGGCCACGACCGGTTCGTGCTCTCCCCTGCCCACTACGCCATCGCGCTCTATGCCGCCGCGGCGGAGGCCGGTCTGCTCGACGAGCAGGAGCTGGACACCTACGGTCGCGACGGCACGCGACTCGAGGCGATCGCCACCGAGCGCACGCCGGTGGCCGATCTGGTGTGCGGCTCGCTCGGACAAGGACTCTCCGGCGCCGTGGGACTCGCGCTGGCCGTGCATCTGGCCGGCGAGGATCGGGTGACCTACGCCGTGCTGAGCGACGGCGAGATGGAGGAAGGCCAGATCTGGGAGGCGGCCATGTTCGCCTCCCACCACCGGGCCCGCATGGGCACTCTGCGCGTGATCGTCGATGCCAACGATTCCCAGGTCGACGGTCCGGTGACCTCGGTCACCACGCTCGAGCCGCTTGCCGACAAGTGGCGCGCCTTCGGCTGGCGCGTCGCCGACGTCGACGGCCACGACGTCACCGCCCTGCTCGACGCCCTGGTCGACGACCCGGACGATCGCGGTCCGCTGATCGTCATCGCCCGGACACACATCTTCGGGCGAATGCGTGCCTTCCCGCGGGCGACCGACGGGCACTTCATCAAGCTGGACGCCGAGCTCGAGCGCGCGCTGACGGCGGAACTGGAGGCCGCCCTTGCGTGAGCCTCCCTACCGGACTGTCCTGAAGCCCTACGGGGAGGCGCTCGTCGCCCTGGCGCGTACGCGACCCGAGGTGGTGTGCCTCGGCGCAGACCTGACGCGCCAGACGGAGACGGACCTCTTTCGCGACGCCCTGCCCGAGCGCTTCTTCAACGCCGGCATGGCCGAGGCGAACCTCATCGGCATGGCTGGCGGGCTCGCGCGGGCGGGGCACGTCGTCTTCGTCAACACGTTCGGCGTCTTCTGCACACGACGCTGCTACGACCAGATCGCCATGTCGGTCGCCTATCCCGAGCTCGACGTGAAGCTCGTGGGCTTCATGCCCGGCCTGTCGAGCCCGGGAGGCCCGAGTCACCAGGCGATCGACGACGTGGCCCTGATGCGCGCCCTGCCGAACATGACGGTCGTCGACCCGGCCGACGCCGCCGAGGTCACGCAGGCCGTCGCCGCGATCGCCGACCGGCCCGGCCCGGTCTACCTGCGACTGAAGCGGGGCGAGCAGCCGGTGATCTTTCCGGAGAACCATCGACTCGATCTGGACCGGGCGCAGGTGCTGATCGGCGGGGAGCGCGCCGACGCGTGCCTCGTGGCCGCCGGCATGATGATCCCCGCGGCGCTGGCCGCCGCGCGCGTCCTGGAGGCCCAGGACCTGGCGGTGACCGTCCTCAACGTCCCGGTCGTCAAACCGCTCGATACCGCCACGATCGTGGACGCCGTCAGGCACAGCCGCATGGTCGTCACGGCCGAGAATCACTCGATCGTCGGCGGACTGGGCTCGGCCGTGGCCGAGGCGCTGAGCGAGGCGGGCGTGCCCGTCCCGCTGCGTCGCGTCGGCGTGCGCGACCGGTTCGCCGAATCCGGAAGCCGCGAGTACCTGTTCGCCCGCTACGGGCTCGGCACGCAGGATGTCATCGATGCCGCGTGGCACGGCCTGGCCATCGAGCGGGCGCCGCCGCGCGCGCCCGTCGTTCCACCCGTCCCCGGCGCGTACGCACCCGTGTGATCTTCTCCTGGAGAGGCCCGCCCATGTCGCTGCAGCCGTTCGTTCCGACCCCCGAGCTCGAGGAATACCGGGAGCGCTTCAAGGCGCACTACACGATGTCCCGTCGACCGGACGGGGTGCTCACGGTGCATGCGCACACGAAGGGAGGCCCGATCCAGCTCAGCGTCCAGAACCACCGCTCGCTGGGACAGATGCTCAAGACGGTGGGCGCCGACCCGAAGAACGAGATCCTGATCCTCACCGGCAGCGGCGAGGAGTTCATGATGGAGGCCGATCCGGAGGGCTTCCGGCTGGAGGAAGAAGACCTGGACTACTGGGCGTACGAGTACGCGTACAAGGACGGCCGCATCAACGTGAGCGCGCTCATCAACGACCTGGAGATTCCGACGATCGGCGTCCTGAACGGCCCGGGGTTCCATGCCGAGATCTGCCTGATGTGCGACATCACGATCTGCAGCGAGGACACGGTCATCTTCGACCTGCACTACGACATCGGCTCGGTGCCGGCCGACGGCATCCACTGCTGCTTCCAGGAGCTGCTCGGGACCAAGCGCGCCGCCTACGCCCTGCTGACCGGCCAGGCGATCGACGCGAAGACGGCGCTCGACTACGGCATGGTCAACGAGGTCGTGCCACGGGCGCGGCTCCTCGAGCGTGCGTACCGGATCGCGGACCACATCATGACGCAGCCGAGGACCACGCGGCGGCTGACCACGCAGATCGTCCGCCGGCCATGGCGGCAGCGCATCACCAGCGATCTGGACGGAGGCTTCGGCATCCAGATGTTCGGACATCTCGCCAAGAAGAAGGCGATGCACGGCCGGACGCACATCGGCGACACGGTCGACTACGTCCGCAAGGGCCGGCGGAACAACTTCGACGTCTGACGGCCGCCCCGTTCGCACGAGGACCGCTATGTATATCGCCACCAGGAATCGCGTCCTGCCGACCACGATCACCGGCTCGCTTCCCCGCCCGGACTGGTACACGGAGAATCTGGGCGCCAGGCCGTTCCGGGACGCGCTCGCCGACGGGCGCTTCCGCGAGCAGTACACCGACGCGGTGGGCACCCACCTGCGCGACCAGGAGCGGGCAGGCCTCGACATCGTGACCGACGGTGACGCCCGCTTCGACGCCGACGTGGGCGGCATGAGCTGGTTCCTCTACGCGGCACGCCGCTTCGAGGGGATGGCCGGCGCCGACTACTACCGCAGCGGCGAGGGGTACAGCGCGCAGAAGGGCGACATCATCTTCGAGGTCATGGAAAGCCGGGTGATGCCGCGCTGCGTGGGCCGCATCGGGCGCGGGCCGCTGCAGTACGCGACGCTGTGGAAGGTGGCGCAGGGGCTCACCGAACGCCCGGTGAAGTTCGGCACCATCACGCCGGAGCTCATCGGGACCGCCGTGGCCAACGACCACTACGAGGGCCAGGACACGCTGCTCCAGGATCTCTCCGCCGCCATGCGCGAAGAACTCCTCGAGCTGGCCGACGCCGGCTGCGCCGCGGTCCAGATGGAGGAGCCCAACATCCACCTGATCGGCATCCGGCGCGGCGGCGCGGCCCAGCTCGACGTCGACTTCTTCGTCGACCTGTTCAACCGGACCGTGAAGGGCCTGCGCGACCGCACCGAAGTCTGGTGCCATACCTGCTGGGGCAACCCGGCGCAGCAGCGGCTGTTCGCCAACACGCAGTCCTACCGAGAGGCGCTCGCCCACCTGGCGAAGCTCGACGTGGACGTGCTGACCTTCGAGTGCGCCTCGAGCGACGGCATGGACCTCGAGGTCATCGGGCGGACGATCCGCGACAAGAAGGTCGCCATCGGCGTGGTGGACCACCGCAACCTCCAGGTGGAGCGTCCCGAGCAGGTGGCCGACCTGGTGCGGCGCGCGCTGAAGCACATTCCGGCCGATCGGCTCGTCGTGTCGAGCGACTGCGGCTTCGGGCGCGAAGGCATGAGCCGGCGGATCGCCTTCTACAAGATGGTCTCGATCGTGCGCGGCGTGAACATCGTCCGGAAGGAGCTGGGACTGCCGGAGGCCAGGTGCCTGGCGGCCGATCCGCGCTACGCGCTGGCCGACCGGGCCTGACGGCCTGGTCTCCGATCGCCGCCTCCAGTCCGCGGTCCAGAAGCCGCGGGACGCCGGACGGCACCCTCGAGCGCCTGGGTATTTTTTACACCCGCAGGAACACTCACCGGCACGAGCTGCCTCTGCCGTTGCCTGCCGGCGCTGACGGATGTCGGCGCGGCGCCGATCGGGCGCTGGAACGTGACGTGCAGTCTGGAGCACCGGATGCTCGACGCTGCACCGTTCGGCCCGGGCCGGGCGCACGATGTCGCGCAGCAGGCAGAACAACAGTCGTCGTCTTCGACGTGACGGGGCGGATCTCGCAGCAGGCGGCGCGTCGAGCGCCACCGGGGGGGGTGACCTGGTGTCGCTCGCCGTCGGGCGGAACCTGCTCGGCTCCGATCGGACCGGCACGGTGACCATCGCCGGCCAGACGTTCACCGTCGGGCAGTCCGGAATCCTGAAAAGGGGGCGACCGCTCCAGCGGGCACGCCGCCCGCGCGAGGCGAAGGATCGATGATGCACCGTTCTCTGGACCACGGGAGGCGGCCGCCCCCCGGTAGCGCGCGTCGCTGCCGGGCGGCGATGCCGCTCGCGGTCGTTCTGCTCGCCTTCGCGGCGCCGGCTGCCGCCCAGCAGACGGTCTCCGACGTGCTGTCGTTCCTCCTCACGAACCGCACGATTCTGACCGACGACTTCGATCGTGACGAGGAGGCCGCGGCGATGACGGGCAGCACGATCGCCAGCTTCGTCGTGCTCGAGCTCGCCACGCTGCCGGTGGCGTCATCGTCCGGCGGCTTCACGTACCGCCTCGACCCCGCCCTCGGCCTCGACGTCCGCGCGAGCGACAGCTTCGGGCCGTTCTTCACGGAGCGCACGCTGACCTCGGGAAGCGGACACGCCGCCATCGGCATCAGCTACCGCAGCGCGCGCTACGACAGGCTCGGAGGGCGCAACCTTCGCGACGGGACGCTCGTGTCGACGGCGAGCCGGCTGGACGGTGAGTCCGAGCCATTCGACGTCGAGACAGTGACGCTCCTGATACGCACGGACACCATGACGGTGACGGGCAGCGTGGGCGTGACGGATCGTCTCGATCTCAGCGCCGCCGTGCCGGTCGTGCGGGTGAGTCTCGAGGGCGAGCGCGTGGACACGTATCGCGGATCGGTCTTCACCCAGGCGTCGGGCGCCGCCCGCGCGTCCGGGATCGGCGACGCCGTCGTTCGCGCGCGGTACAACCTGCTCAGGGGTCGGGCCAGCGGCCTGGCGCTCGGCGTCGAGGCGCACCTGCCCACCGGGGACGAGGAGAACCTGCTCGGATCCGGACGGGCGAGCATCGCGCCGCGGGTGATGGCGTCGTACGAGGGCGCCCGCGTCGGACTGCACGGCGACGTGTCCTATTCCCTCCGCGGCATCGCGCGGACGCTGGGCTACGGCGGCGCCGTCACGGTCGCCGCCACGTCACGTCTCACGATGGTCGGCGAGGTCGTGGGCCGGCGCCTCGACGGTGTGGGCCGCCTCGTGTCGACGACGCTGCCTCACCCGCGCCTGGAGGGTGTCAGCACGATCAGGCTGACGGCGACTCCCGAAACGACGCAGAGCGTCATGGCCGTCGGCGGCCTCAAGTGGAACATCGCGAGCTCCTGGCTGCTGACGGCCAACGTCGTCCGGCCGCTCACGAGCGCCGGGCTGAACGCGGACTGGGTGCCGACGATCGCGTTCGACTACGAGTTCGGAGAGTGAGGCTGCGCCGATGACACCGAAATGGTCCGATCCGGACGGTGTCGGCGAACCAGCCGGTCTGGATGAATTCGCTCCGGAAACGCCGGCGGCGGAGGTCGACGGCCCCGGGCTTGACGACATCCGCCAGGCCACGCAGCGGGACGCCCGCAATGGCGAGGCGCGACATGCAGGGCAGACCCGGGCCGACTGGCGCTACGACTACATGGTCGATCCGGCGGCCCGGGCGGAGCGCCCCGCGGCGCAAGCCGTCCCCGTCGGCCGCCGACGCAGGCATCCGGACGCACGCGCCGGCTCGCGACGGTGGGTCGACATAGCCGCGTTCGTCGGCATGGCCACGGCCGGCGCGATGACCTCCTTCCTGATCCTCGTGACCCTGATGAACCGGGCGCGGCCCGTGGATGACGGCGCGGCCGACGCGGCCCCGTCGATCGAGGCAGCGCCACCGGTGCAGCCGGCGGAGACGTCGGAGGCCGCAGGGCCCGACCCGCTCCAGCCACTGGCGGACCCCCCGCTCGTGCCCGTCCCCGACGTCCCCGACGTCGCGTCCGTCCGGATCTCATCGTCACCTTCGGCGCCCGTCAGGCCCCCGGCATCGCCCGCCGCGGAGCCGAGGCCGGCGCCGGCACCGGCTCCGCGCGCCTCGGTGGAGACGGTGGTCGTCGCCGAGCGCGGCGGCGGACGGGAGGCGACGATCGACGCGCCATCGGGCGTCGGTGCAGCCGGCGCAGGGGATCTTCCAGCGAGCGCGCCCGTCCAGCCGCCGCGGCGGAGCGCTTCCACGCCGGAGGCGCCGATCCGGGAACCGCCGGCGGCTCCGCCGCCCCCCGCCTCGCCACCGGCGGCGGTGGCCGTGGCGCCGGCAGCCACGGTGCCGACAGCGCCCGCCGTCGATCTCGACGAGCGTGCGATCCGGGAGGTCCTCGAGGGCTACCGGCATGCCGTCAGCGAGCTCGACCTGGCAGCAACGCGCCGCATGTGGCCGACCGTCGACGAGCGTGCGCTCGCGCGCGCGTTCGCCGGAGTCGAGACGCAGCAGGTCGCCTTCGACGACTGTCGTATCGCTACCGGTGCCAGCGAGGCGCAGGCCGTCTGCGGCGGCACGGTGCGGTATGTCCCGGGCGTCGGCAGCCGGACGACGCAGCTCGTGCGGCGGCAATGGACGTTCACGCTCCGCCAGGACGCCGGGCAGTGGCGGATTCAGAGGATCGACACCCGGTAGGCCGCCCGCTGCGGCCGCGGCGCGGAGCGACGCCGTGGAAGAGGAACCGCTATTCGAGACATGACACGTGCACTCGCAGCCAGCGAATCGTGGCAGGTCGTTTCCGATGAGCTCGTGGTGCGCGGCCCGGTTCTTGACTGTGCCGACAGACGGGTGACTCGACAACGCGCCGTGACGATCGCCAGCCTCGTCTCGTGTCGTGCTCTGCTGACTGCGGTGGTCGTCGCCGCCGTCGGCGCCGCATGTACGTCGTCATCGTCGACGACCGCCACGGGCCCGACGCCGGCCAAGTGCCAGGTCACGCTGAGCGCTCCGCCCGCAATCGCTGCCGGCGGCGGAACGGCCAGCGTGACCGTCACGACGCAGCCCGAGTGCGCGTGGACCGCCTCAACGCAGGCGAGCTGGATCACCGAGCTCTTGCCGGCCTCCGGACAGGGCAGCGGCCAGGTGACCCTTCGCGCCGCCCCCAATGCGCAGGTGTCACCGCGCGAGGGCGAGGCGCTCGTCAACGACGCGCGCGTACGCTTCACGCAGGAGGGGGCGCCGTGCCGCTTCGAGCTGATGCCGGCCGGTCGCGACGTCCCGGCCACCGAGGAGAGCGGCAGCTTCGACGTGGTGGGGCAGCCCGGGTGTGCCTGGACGGCGACGAGCAATGCGATCTGGGTCTCGGTGACCGGCACCGCGACAGGGAGCGGCAACGGCTCGGTCTCCTACGCGGTGCAGGCGAACACGGGCGGCCCGCGCTCGGGCGGCATCACGGCCGGCGGCCAGACGTTCGTCATCAACCAGGCGTCCGGCGTGTCGAGCTGCACGTACGCGCTCGGGGCCACCAGCGCGTCCATGCCGGCCGCCGGAGGCACCGGCTCGGTCGACGTGATGGCCGGCGGCGGCTGCGCGTGGACGGCCACGAGCAACGCGCCGTGGATCACGGTCACCGGCGGCGCGTCGGGCACCGGCGACGGCACCGTCTCGTTCGCAGTGGACGCCAACGCCGGGGCGGTGCGGTCCGGCACGATCAGCGTCGCGGGATCGATGCTCACGGTGAACCAGGCCGCGGCCGCGCCGACGTGCACGTACATGCTGAGTGCCGCGAGCTTCGCGGCCGCGGCGGGCGGCGAGGCCGGCACGGTGGACCTGACGACCGACCCCGCGTGCGCCTGGACGGCGGTGAGCAACGACGCGTTCCTCACGGTGACGAGCGCGGCGAGCGGCACGGGGAGCGCGACGGTGGCGTTCACCGTGGACGCCAACGCGGGCGGCGCGCGCGC
>Ga0299906_10001948_pt1 | contig 17435 bp, 16 predicted proteins | sample RVTome_14_FD_200259 | JGI IMG/M metagenome (GOLD analysis project Ga0299906, IMG submission 200259) | Soil microbial communities from uranium-contaminated site in the Upper Colorado River Basin, Wyoming, United States - RVT145D125 (version 2) ...
GGTCCGTACCGAAGTCCGCAGCAAGCTTGCCGATGCGCATCTAGGTCATGTGTTCAATGACGGGCCCCCGCCGACCGGACTGCGTTACTGCATGAATTCGGCGGCCCTGCGATTCGTTCCTCAAGCCAATCTGGTGAAGGAAGGCTACGGCGAATACGTGAAGCTGTTCAAGTGATTGACGAATAACGGCCACCCGGTTCAATGGCCGGGTGGCCAGCCGCTTGTCAACCTCAGCATTCCTGGAGGTCTTATGAAAAACAAACTGATCCTCTCCCTTTCGATCCTCCTGCTCCCTTTTGCCACGAACGCCCTGGCGGACAAAGCGGTATTGGCCGGTGGATGTTTCTGGTGCATGGAGTCGGACTTTGAAAAGCTGGATGGCGTCACCGACGTGGTCTCGGGATTTACCGGTGGCACGCTCAAAAATCCGACCTACAACGGCAATCATGAGGGGCACTATGAATCGGTGGAAATCACCTACGACCCGACGCGGGTGAGTTACGAGCAGTTGCTCGATTATTACTGGGTGAATATCGACCCCTTTGATGATGGCGGGCAGTTCTGTGACAGGGGCCACAGCTACCTGAGTGCCATTTTTGTCGCGGATGGAGCGGAAAGGAAGATTGCCGAGGAGTCCAAAAGGAAGGTTGAGGCGATGTTCCCGGGGAAAAAGGTGGTCACCCCCATTCTGGATGCGTCAACTTTCTATCCGATCAAGGGTGACGAAAGCTACCATCAGGATTTTTACAAGAAGAGCCCCGTTCGCTACAAGGTGTATCGCTGGAATTGTGGGCGGGATCAACGGTTGAAGGAAATTTGGGGGGATAAGGCGACGCATTGATCCAAGGGATACAAGCTGGATTTGGGGGCAGCTTACTTCTTGCCCCTCTCACCTTCTTCAGAGTTGAGTAAGGTGCCCCCGGAACTCCGTCATATTGACAGAAGAATTGCAGATGGCGGGAGAGGATCACCCGGCCGCTAGAAACAGATTTAAGCCGTCATGAAGGTGACCGCGCTCCCCAGGAGGGCCACCCGGACAAGAATAAGAGGGCAAGCATTCATTGCCTTTTTCTCTTTCTCCCTTGTTGCCACCCCCGCTGCCTCATCGTCGATTCAAGTCCCATCGCAGCACACAACTCATCCCGCCAGCTATCGCAACCGAATGGCGTCTGGCGATTAACGCTGATCAATACGTGATGGCAGGCGCACCACCGGTACAGTTGGTCGAGGTAGTAACGAACACCCTTCTGCCACAGAATCCTCCGCAAAAGCAAATAAGTATCTCCGCTTGACATGCTGATTTCGGCAGATATAGTGGTGGAGATTGGTGGGAATTCGTGGTTATGTGTGGTGGAATCTCTGGGAGTAGCGGGTGGAGTTTTTTGGCGAACACTTCAAATTCCTTGACGATAAGGGCCGGGTGAGCATCCCCAGGGAGTTCAGGGAGGTGCTGGCTCAGGCCGGGGGAGAGGAAGCCCTGGTCATCACCAAGAACATGGACAGAGGGCTCACCGCCTACCCCCCCGAGGAATGGGTCAGGTTCGTTAAGCGACTCGAGCAATGCGCCAGCGGCAAGAAACGCACGGCCCTGAACCGCCTCTACCTCGCCCCAAAAACCGAGATCCTGCTCGACAAACAGGGACGGCTCCCGCTAACCAAGGCCCAGCGTAAATGGGCCGGTATCGGAGATGACGACCGGGAGATCGTGGTAGTTGGCAATTTTCGGCGTATAGATATTTTTAGTCCTGATCGCTACCGCGAGGTAGTGGGGAGTGACGTTGAGCTGATCATGAGGGATGAAGAACTGATCAACGAGCTTGATCTTCCTTGACGAGAGGGATGTCACCATCGGTCCGTGATAACGGACCATGTTTTTTTCAATTGTGTAGACCACTTGCCACGGGGTGCCGGGGCAAGCGGCGCATACTCAAACGAAGGGAGGGCTCAACCATGGGAAGTCGTGCAATCCGCGCCGCCGGAGGGAACATTTCGTTTAACGGGAGAGCCTCGTACCATTCTTATGTTTTCAGTTCCCTTGAGCGTTGCCGTTACCACCTGCTTAGGAACGTGATTCCCACCATCCTTATCGTGGTCGGTGCAAGTGGGGTAACTCTGCTGCTGGCCGAGCAGATATACAAGGCCAAACTGGCCCGAGCAGAGCGGTCTTCGGTGGCAACGCAGAAGAGACAGCAGGGCATTGCCCAACATACCCAAGAGGCCACCGAAGACAAACCGCAGTCCCTGTAAACAAGTACAGCTTCCGGCGGTTTTTCCTCCGCAACCCTCGGCCAAGCATCAGGGCGGAAATGGGGCCAGTAGGACTGGCAGAGAGGGGGAGAGGCTCGCTTGGGAGTTAAAAACAGATCTCAGCCGTCATGAAGGTGACCGCGCTCCCCAGGAGGGCCACCCGATCCCCTCTCACCTCGCAGGCAATGTGACCGCCGCGCCGGGAGACCTGCCTGGCGTTCAAGGCGGTCTTGCCGAGCTTGCCGGCCCAGTACGGCGCCAGCTCACAGTGGGCCGAGCCGGTCACCGGATCTTCGGGAACGCCGTACTTCGGCGCGAAGAAGCGGCTGACGAAATCGACGTCGTCGCCGGGTGCCGTGACGATGACGCCGCGCAGATCGAGCTGACTCAGCAGGGAGTGGTCGGGCCTGATGGCACGAATCGTCGTCTCGTCTTCAAAGACGACTAGGTAGTCGTCGGCGGCGAGCACTTCGATCGGGCGCAGCCCGAGCCCCAGGGCCAGTGCTTCGGGAATCTCGCAGAGCTTCGGCGGGCGGGCCGGGAAGTTCATCTCCAGCCCCCTCCCCTTCCTTTCCACCAGCAGTTCCCCGCTCCGGGTTTCGAAGGTGATGACCTGGTCTGAATAACCGAGAATCTCGAAGAGGACATGGGCGGCGGCCAGGGTGGCATGCCCACAGAGGTCGACCTCACTGGCCGGGGTGAACCAGCGCAGCTTGAATCCTTTGTCCGAAGGGACGAAGAAGGCCGTCTCGGACAGGTTATTTTCCTCGGCAATGGCTTGAAGGATGTCGTCATCCAGCCAGGTTTTGAGTGGACATACGGCAGCCGGATTGCCTTCGAAGGGCCGGGTTGCAAAGGCATCTATTTGATATTGTTTGATTTTCATATGATTGAGGCAACGGACTTGCCCCCCCGCAATTAGATGCCTGCCCCTTATGCCTTCCCTTTTATGCGTCACCTTGCTTGCGCCGATGCCAGATGTAGAAGTTCGTTTTCTGCGTTTCGTGAGTTATCGTGGCAGGTGCCACATAAATCAAGTCAGGGCTCTTTACAATTATTTGTAAAAGACCACTTTCATCCTTTCCCTCATACTGAAACATGCCGCCGCCGTACTCAGGCATTGCTGGGTCCATTACAATCCGACCATTCCATTTACCATATTGTGTAGTTGATGCAATGCGAAGTTTGCCATCCCTCTCATACACTATCTTGGTTGTGGCGCCTTCGATCTTATTTCGTGCTTTATTCAAGTGGTCCCATTCACCCTCAAGCTTAGCGAATTCTGCTTTGAGGCGCTTCTCACGATCGTGGTGATCCCATATTACGGCAAGCTTAGAGGCGATTATACCTGTTAAGATACCAACAATTATTGAGGTAATGAAACCAAGTATCATATCGTCTCCCAAGGTTAATTGGGGCGTTGCTTAACGGATGGTCCGTTGTCGAAGCTGAGGATTTTTCGAAAACCTTACCTACCCGTTCCATCCAATACAGCTTTTTGATACTAGTGCAGGCCCCCCTTCGTAATTGCCGGACCGTCCGGTATCCTTTGAGCGTCAACCAAACCCTCAAGGAAAGGAGCCTGCACCATGAAATTCTACACGAAACAGCACCGGTTTTACTGCGGCATCGAGTGAATTCCGGCGAGTGAATTCCGGGGACACAGTGAATTCCGGGCAGTGAATTCCGGGGACACAGTGAATTCCGGGCAGTGAATTCCGGGGACACCGCACTTAATTCCCGCCAGCCTTTGGTCCCGGCTTTTGCCTACGCAACGTTCGGCCAAGCACCCCTTCCAGCTTGGCAACGAAATCCGCATCGCCCAAAGGTCGTCCCGATCTCTCGGCTCGCCCGATTGCCGCCCTGCTCTCGGCATCCACATCACCGGACAGAAAAGTCTGCCAGTCATTGACCATGGCGCTCAGCGGCGTCTGCTGTATCAGTGGATCGACATGCTGTCCCAGGTAATGGCGGGCGCTGCTCCAGGGATAGTCACCCGGCGAGTCAACGATGCCGGCTGCCACGGGATTCCGCTCGATGTACCGTGCGGCGGCCAGCAGGTAGCGTTCATCCGTCGGGCTGGAGGAAAACCGCCCCTGCCAGAGGTGCCCGCGCCAGCCCATGCGAAAATTGATCCGCCGCGAGTAGCGGCGATGGGTTTCACCAATGGCCAGTTTCAGTCCGTCTTCCTCCTTGGGAACTGCGATCAGGTGCACATGGTTGGGCATCAGGCAGTAGGACCAGACCACCACGTCGTGGCAGGCGCACCACTGGGCCAGTTGGTCGAGGTAGTAACGATAGTCGTCCTCAGTAAAAAAGGTTGTCTGCCGACGATTGCCGCGTTGCGTGACATGATGCGGCAATCCTGACGCAACAACTCGTGCGATTCGTGCCATTTCCCCCTCCTGAAAATGGTGACTTAATTAAGTGAGGTGTCCCCGAAACTCCCCCGATGGTAGACCCCTATAGCCCTGTCCTGACCTACGATGTAATTTTTCCTGCTGTACAGGATATGTAGTCACTTGGGATAATTTCCTGCCCCACAAGATAGATTTCGAGGTTAATTAACATTTTAAGCAGAGAATCCCCAAATTCGTCTGCCTCAAAATTTGAAGCAATGTTATTCAATAGGGGATGAAGAATGGTTCCTCCTGTTCGTGCAAACTTCTCAATCTTAAGATGTTTTCTCATCACTCCAACTATATCAGCTGACCTCACGGCCTCTGAAGGGTCATTTTTCATTACCGTCTCAAGCGACGGACGCATTATCCTCTGAATCGTATTGCCATACCTGTCTTTTTTGTAGCATTCTGGAAGAAGTGTGAGCAAACCGTTGGCGATGCGTAGTTGTAAGTCTGTAAATTGCAGCCGCGAAGGACCGACATAATCTCTTGTAAAGAAGAGGCCATCATTTTTCAGTGCATTGTTTATTCGTGCGAAGAGGGATTCAAGATTTTGGATGTGGTGGATGGTGCCCATTGCCCATACAAGGTCATAAGTATCGGGCTGAAATGTTGCCTGATTGAGATCGACAACGGTGTATTCAATTCCATCCATTCCCTTTATATTAGCCTTATTTTTTTGTTTTGCAATGAGACCTTGAGCTATGTCTACCACCTCTAATCTCTCAAACAAGCCACTTTGGTAAAAAATCATCTCAGGAGGATTGCCCGACTCCTGACATCCAAGAATTAGACCTCGTAGACCTGTCCTATTCGTGCGCTTCATCAAAATTTCTAAAGAATATGCGAAGTGATCTTTGTCAGAGTCCCCTGTAAAAAGGGAAATCTGGTAATCTCTCACCTTCCCCAACGTTTCCCAGTACAATTTGAACCCTTCCCTGACATAGTTTTCTGCGGAATTGTCCCACAGATTGTTTGGAATTGAGTTGTTTTTGATTGGGGTTGAGTTGTTTAGGATGTTAATTTTGACTAGAATTTGTCTGAGAGTTTGGATGAAACCGTGCTTTTGAAAGTAGTCTATTGTAGTCGCTATTAAGCTGATAACTCCTATTTTGTTGTTTTCAATCAGACGAGTAAAGACGGAGACTTTAGGAGAACACTCCAATGCGGCGGCATGCAACATGGTGGCTTGAACTATAGGATCTTTCTCGGCCATTATCAAAGAAAGTTTTTCATTGTGAAGCATTGCATTTTCCCCCTTTCTAATTATATTTTTATTTTCTTCTTCCACTATTTAGCTCCCATAATTGCCCCCCCTTTATGCATTCTCAATATGAAACAGCATGCCTTCACTAAGGCGAAGTCCAGATGGCGAAGGATAGCGGCATGGGGTCGGACCAAGGCAACTAGCTGATGATTATGAGAAACCTTTCCACAAATAGCCGATATCTAGTGCTATGGCCTCAATTTCGGACCTAAAAGAGTGCCCATAGTCCTCAGGATCAGACCTGCATAGTTCAATGCATCAAACAAAAAGCCACCCGCCGAATCCCCTCCAGCCAATTGGCTCTGACTCACGATCGCTGACTCGGCCCCTCTCCCCGCACAGCATCTCCTTTTCCCGCTTGGCAAATGACCTTCCATAAATACCGGCAGATTCCGGCAACAGTCAAACATTTTAATTATTTCCGGCTACCCACCTCTCTCAGTTTGACCAAATTGCCAAGGATTATTGGTTTTCCCGTTGGGCCTTAGCCAGTATGGGCGCAATAACCTTAACTTCGCCGGTCCCAATTGGGAGCCGAAGTGGATCGTTCAGCAGGATTGCGCGGCTGTTGCAAACACCGGTGCTGCTGGTTCGAGAAACCAGGTCTCGCGACAGAGCCGGCGGCAGCCCGGCAAAGGCTTCCTCGCAAGGTGGCACTGCAAAAGTCGACTTCGCCACCGACCGCAGAAACCTCCAATCGGCCGGGACAGAAGTGCCCGCCGCCAGGCGAAAGCCGATTTTTGCTTACTTTTTGGCGGCCTGCAAAAAGTAAGGCGTCCGGCGGGACGCGACCCGCCGGTTTTGCCTACAGGGTCCATCCACACAATCCCTCCTCAGGTTCACCCCAGGGTCTTGCCGACCACCTCGGCGACATCCCGCGAGAGCTTCGGCGCGGCGAGGATGCGCTGCAGCTGCTCGCGCATCAGCTTTTGGCGCCCTTCCCCGAAGCGCCGCCAGCGCCCGAAGGCCCCAGCGAGGCGCGCCGCCACCTGGGGGTTGAGGGGGTCGAGTTCGAGGATGCGTTCGGCGACGAAGCGGTAGCCGCTGCCGTCGGCGGCGTGGAAGCAGACCGGGTTGCCGTGGGCGAAGGCGCCGATCAGCGCCCGCACCTTGTTGGGATTCTTGAGGGTGAAGGCCGGATGGGAGAGGAGCCGCTCGACCTCGACGAGGGTCCCCGGCAGCGGTGCCACCGCCTGCAGGGAGAGCCACTTGTCGACCACCAGCGGATCCTGGCGCCAGCGGGCGTAAAAGTCGCCGAGGGCCGGGGCGCGCAGGTCGCTCTCGCCGCCCGCCAGCACCGAGAGCCCGGCCATGGCGTCGGTCATGTTGTCCGCCTGCCGGTAGTGGCGCTCGGCGAGGCCCACCCCTCTGGGATGGCCACTCGCCGCCAAGTAGGCGAGGCAGAGGTTGCGCAGACTGCGCCGCCCCACCGCCGCCGGCTCGGGGTGGTAGGGGCCTTCGACCCGGTGGAGCATGTAGGCCGTTTGCAGCTCCCTCTGCAGCCCGGTGCCGAGGGTGACGCGGACGAACTCCCGGGCTACGTGGATGGCGTCGGGGTCTGCGACCGTCACCTGCTCGGCCAGGTACCCCTCCGCCGGCAGCAGCAGCGCCTGGGCGAGGAGGGCCGGGTCGGCGCCAGCGTCAGTGAGGGCGCTGCGGAAGGCGTCCCGAAAATGGTCGGGGAGGAGCAGCTCGCGTCCGGCCTGGGCATCGGCGACGAGGGCCAGCAGGACCTTGACGGCAAGCTGCTGGCCGGCTTCCCAGCGGTTGAAGGGGTCGCTGTCGTGGGCGAAGAGGAAGGCGAGGTCGGCGTCGGAAAGGTCGATCTCCAGCCGAACCGGCGCCGAGAAGCCGCGCAGCAGCGAGGGGACCGGCGGCTCGGGGACGCCTTCGAAGGTGAAGCTCTGCTCCTGCTCCCGCAGCTGCAGCACCCGCGTCGTTCCGGCGGCCGCGTCCTCTCCGGCGAGGCGGAGCGGCAGGTCGCACCCGTCCCGCCCGAGCAGCCCCACCGCCACCGGGATGTGGAAGGGCTCCTTGCGCTCCTGCCCCGGAGTCGGCGCGGTCTGCTGAGAGAGGGTCAGGGTGTAGCTGCGGCTGGCCTGGTCCCAGGTGCCGCCGGCGGTGAGCACCGGCGTGCCGGCCTGGGCGTACCAGCGCTTGAACTGCTCCAGGTCGGCGCCGCCCGCGTCGGCCATCGCCGCCACGAAGTCATCCACCGTCACCGCCTGGCCGTCGTGGCGCTGAAAGTAGAGCTCCAGCCCCTTGCGGAAACCGGCGGCGCCGAGTAGCGCGTGCTGCATGCGGATCACCTCGGCCCCCTTGTTGTAGACGGTCATGGTGTAGAAGTTGTTGATCTCCTGGTAGGAGTCAGGGCGCACCGGGTGGGCCAGGGGGCCGGCGTCCTCGGGGAACTGGCCGTTGCGCAGCACCCGCACGTCCTGGATGCGCTTGACCGCCCGGCTGGTCATGTCGGCGGAGAACTCCTGGTCGCGGAAGACCGTCAGCCCCTCCTTGAGGGAGAGCTGGAACCAGTCGCGGCAGGTCACCCGGTTGCCGGTCCAGTTGTGGAAGTACTCGTGGCCGATCACTCCCTCGATCCCCTGGTAGTCGGCGTCGGTGGCGGTCTCCGGCAGGGCGAGGACGTACTTGGAGTTGAAGACGTTGAGCCCCTTGTTCTCCATCGCCCCCATGTTGAAGTCGTCGACCGCCACCACCATGTAGATGTCGAGGTCGTACTCCAGACCGAAGGTCGCCTCGTCCCAGGCCATCGCCTTTTTCAGGCTCTCCACGGCGTGGGCGCACTTGTCGCGGTTGCGCTCCTCGACGTAGAAGCGCAGCGCCACCTCGCGCCCGGAGCGGGTGACGAAGAGATCCTCGATGCAGACCAGCTCCCCGGCGACAAGGGCGAAGAGGTAGGAGGGTTTCGGGAAAGGATCCTCCCAGGTGACGAAGTGGCGGCCGTCCTCCAGTGTCCCCTGCGCCACCGGGTTGCCGTTGGAGAGCAGCACCGGGTAGCGCGACCGGTCGCCGGCGACGGTGGTGGTGAAGCGCGCCATGACGTCGGGGCGGTCGGGGTAGTAGGTGATGCGCCGGAACCCCTCCGACTCGCACTGGGTGCAGAAGTTGCCGCTCGAGACGTAGAGCCCCTCCAGGGCGGTGTTGGCCGCCGGGCGGATGGCAGTCGTTACCGCCAGCTCGCAGCGCTCGGGGATCCCGTCGATGGTCAGGCTCTCGGCGTCGACCCGGAACCGGTCGGCGGCCAGCGGCTTGCCGTCGAGCTCGATGCCGAGCAGCTCCAGCTCCTGGCCGTCGAGGACCAGCGGCGCTGCTGCGGCCGCCGCCGGGTTGCGGCGCAGCTGCAGGCGGGAGCGGACCACGGTGCGCTCCGGGTCGAGGTCGAAGTGCAGTCCGATGGCGTCGACCAGGTAGGGGGGAGGGGTATAGTCCTTGCGGTAGATGGTGCGGGGGGTGGTCATGCCAAACTCCCGGGTTGGAGGTTTCGGGTATCAGGATAAAGGAGAATGAAAAAGGACCGGAGAACCATAGCGGATGGGCGGAGCGCTGTAAAGGGGGATGGCAAACGCGTCGCGCCCTGCGCTAGCCTGAAGGCGGGACCGATTCGGGAAGACAGCGATGGACGCTCTGGCCAGGCTCGCGGGACAGAAAATCCTTGCGGCGACCCGATGGTTTAGCAGTTCTTTGCCCCAGCCTGAAAACCTTTACTTCGCCGGTCCCGGCCGGCCGCCGGGTTACTTTCCTTGCTCGTCCAAGGAAAGTAACCAAAGGAAGGACGTTCGCCTGGCGGCGGACACTTCTGTCGCGGAGAGTTGGCTGCTTCTACCAACGTTACCGCAACTGAGAGCCGGTACGTCTCCGTAGGGCCCTCTTGCGAGCCGAAGTGGATCGTTCAGCAGGGTTGCGCGGCTGTTGCAGACACCGGCGCTGCTGGTTCGAGAAACCTAGCCTCGCGACAGGGCCTGCGACAGCCCGGCAAGGGTTTCCTCGCAGGGACGCACTGCAAAAGTCGACTTCACCACCAACCGCAGAAACCTCCAGTCGACTGCGCCAGAAGTGCCCGCCGCCAGGCGAAAGCCGATTTTTGCTTACTTTTTGGCGGCCTGCAAAAAGTAAGGCGTCTGGCGGGACGCGACCCGCCGGTTTTGCCATTAAACCTTAGCCAGGTCAGAGTCACCAACTTGCTCCCCCCAAAAATCGGCAACCTCCCGCAAAATACTGCCGGAAACCAGCTCCGTCGCCTCCACCTCGAACCAGTCGGACGGCATCGACCGGGCATACCCCAGCTCGATAAACCGGCTGTCCATCAGGACGATCAACCCGCGGTCGGTCTCGGAGCGGATGACTCGGCCGGCCGCTTGGACCGCCTTGGCCATGGCCGGGATCACGTAGGCATAATCGAAGCCGGCGCCGTACTGCCGCTGATAGTATCCCTTCATCAGCTCCCGTTCGAGATCGTAGCTGGGCAGCGGCGGGCCGACCACGAAAGCGCCGATCACCGCCTCTCCCGCGTAGTCGACCCCCTCGGCGAAGGAGCCGCCCTGCACGGCAAAGACGATCGTCGGCAACTCCTGACTGCGCAGGGCCTCGACGATGGCCTCGACGGCGGCAGCCTTCATGCTCCGCTCCTGCCGCAGCACGGTGAAGCCTGCCGGAGGCCGGAAGAGAGCGGCCACCCGTTCGAGGAAGTCGAAGCTCGGCAGGAAGACGAAATAGTTGCCGTCGCGCAGGGCCGTGATCCGCGCGACGGCTTCGGCGATCCGGGCGTAGTTGCCCTCCCGCCGGCTGTAGCGCGTGGAGACCTGCGGGATGATCAGCAGCTTGCGCCGCTCTGCTGGGAAGGGACTGGCGAATTCCGCCGTCCGCACCCTTTCCGCAGCGAGGCCGGAGAGCCGCACGTAATAATCGAAGGGCTTCAGCGTGGCCGAGAACCCCACCACCTGCTCGTATTCGCCGTAGCAGTCCTTCAGCATCGCCGAGGCATCGCAGCAGGTGATCTTCACCGTGCCGCCGGTCGGATGCGGATGGTAGGTGGTGAAGAACTCCGGCCGGTCGGGATCGCCGGCGTAATCCAGGGCTTCGGTGAATTCGGACCAGTAGAAGCAGAGGCGCAGGACAACGTCCTTCTGCCGTATCTCCACGTCGGAATCGAGGTAGCGGGGCAAAAAGGCGCGCAGCCTCGCATCCTGTTCGAGAAAACGATCCCCGGGCGGATCGATCCGCATCGGCCCCGTTCTCTCCCCCTGCCGACAGGATGCAACGGCCTGGAGGCATCTGTCGAGCAGCTCCTCCGCCTCGCCCCGGAAGCGGGCGGGGAGGTCCCGGATCTCCGCGCGCATCCCCTCCAGGGTCACGGAGGAGAGGCTCGGCGAGTAGTAGTCCATGGCCCGGGCCGGGAGGTTGTGGGCTTCGTCGATCACCAGGCTGGGCTTTCCGGCCTGGTCGACGCCGAGGTCCCGCACGCGGCCGAGCGCCGAACGCGGCGCGAAGACGTAGTTGTAGTCGCAGATGACGACATCCGCCTCCCGGGCTCCCTCCAGCTGCAGCTCGAAGGGGCAGACCTGGTACTTCTCCCCCAGGTCACGGAAGACGCGGGCCTGCAACGTCCTCTTTTTTGCCAGGATACCGGGAAGGCCGTGCGCCTGGAGCTTCGCGTAGTAATCGCGGGCATACTCGCAGTAGTCGGGGCTGCACAGCGGCTCGTTCTTGAAGCAGATCTTGGCCTTGGCGGTGAGCGAGAGGGATTTGAGGCGGGCGCCCGTCTGCTGAAAACGGCTGACCGCGTCCTCGGCCACCGAGTGCTGGCTGTTCTTCGGCGTGACGTAGACCGTTTTCTGGCCCCGGCCCAGCGCTTCTCTGAGCACGGGATGGAGGACGCCGACCGTTTTGCCGAGCCCGGTGGGAGCCTGGACGAGCACCGGCCTGCCCTCGGTCATGCCCTGCTCGATCTCCTGCATGAGTTCAATCTGGCCGGGACGCTGGCTGGTGAAGGGAAACGCGAAGCGCGAAGCGACCTTCCGCCGCCGGGCGGCACGCTTCTCGGCCTGTCTCGCTTCGACCACGAGTTCGTCGAGACGGGAGTCCAGCCATTTTTCGTAGAGGGGGAGGTCGAGTGCGAGGTCGAGATCCTGGGATTCACCGCTACGGGAAGAGACGAGGTGGAAGGAGAGTGCGGGAAGGATGCCGTGTTCGCGCCGGTAGAAGTAGCCGTAGCTCAGCAGCTGCAGACCATAGGAATGCTCCATCGGGTGGTCCGCGAGCCGGCGGGCAAGCTCATGGATATTGAAACCGGACTTGATTTCCTCGATCCTCGGCGGGTCGTGCCGGAAGAGACCGTCCATCCTGCCATCGATCCGGAAGCGGTACCCCTGCCGATCGAACAGGCCGTTCACCGGCACTTCGGCCTGGTACAGGGGATCGGCCTTCGCCCTTTTCTTCTGGATGCGGAGGTGAATTTCCTGGCCGTCGGCGGCCGAGCGTCCATACCCCGAATGCGCTTCGATGCTGCCGGTGCGGGGGACCGGCAAGGCGAAATCGACCAGCGGGACGGTGATGAGTTTCGTCACAGCAACGGATTTTACCGCAGGTAATTGATGAACAGGGTCGCCGTGCCGAAGTAGATGAGGATGCCGGTGATGTCGTTGGCGGTCTGCACGAAGGGGCTGGAGGCGATCGCCGGGTCGATGCCGACCTTCTTGAAGAAGGAGGTGGCGAGCACCCCCATGGTGGCGGCGACGGTCATCGCGGTAACCATCGCCAGGCCGACCACCAACCCCAGGTAGGGGTTGTGATGCCAGCCGATGGCGACCAGTCCGACCACCACCCCGCAGACCGCTCCCATGATCATGCCGACCCGCAGTTCCTTGTAGAAGACCTGGCGCAGGGTGGAGAAGTCGATGCGGCCGGTGGCGAAGCCGCGCACGACGATGGTCGCCGACTGGCTGCCGACGTTTCCGCCCATACCGGTGATGACCGGGATGAAGGAGACCAGGACGATGATTTCCTGGAGGGTGGCCCTGAACAGCCACATCAGATAGCCGGTGATCACCCCGCCGAAGAGGTTGGTCACCAGCCAGGGCAGGCGCAGGCGGGCAATCTTGAACGCCCGAAAGCCGTAGAGATGCTCCTCCTCGCTGGCGCCGGCCATCTTGTAGATGTCCTCCGTCGCCTCCTGGCGCAGAACGTCGATGACGTCGTCAACGGTGATGATCCCCATCAGCTTGTTCCCCTCGTCGACAACGGGGATGGCGAGGATGTTGTACTTGGCCACCAACTGTGCCACCTCCTCCTGGTCCATGTCGGTGCGCACTCGGATGACGTCGGTGGTCATGATGTCTTTCAGGTGCGTGGACGGCGGCACCACGAGCAGCTGGCGCAAGGAGAGCACCCCCACCAAGTGGCCGTGCTCGTCGGTCACGTAGACGTAGAAGACCATTTCCACGTCCTCCGCCTGCTGCAGCGCCTCGATCGCCTCCTTGACGGTCATGTCCTCGCGCAGGGCGAAGACCTCCGTCGACATGATACCGCCGGCGGTGTCCTCCTCGTACTGCAGGAGCTGCTCGATCTCATCCGAGTGCTCGTCCTGCATGATGCCGAGAATCTCCGCGGCGAGCTCCTCGGGCATGTCGCGAATGATCTCGACGGCGTCGTCGTAGGGCATCTCCTGGAGAACGGCGGTGATGGTCTCCTTGTCGATCTGCTCCAGCAACTGGGCGCCGGTGGCGGGATCGAGCTCGGAGAGGACGTAGGCCGCCGTCTCGGTATCGTCGATCAGGTTGAAAAGGATGCGCTGTTCCTTGAGGTCGAGATAGCGGAACAGATGGGCAACGTCGGCCGGGTGCGACTTGGCGACGACCTTGGTGAGATTGGGGTAGGCGCCGCGGCGGATGAGCTTGCGGACCGTGTCGAGGAGCATCTGCAGCTTTTGATCCATGGGGCCTACTCCTGAACGGCGGTATGGGATGGCGAAACGCGTAAGCTTAACACCGGCCGCCGGAGGCTGTCAACGCCGAGCCAACCCAAGCCAGAACCCACCACCCTCTGCTTCTTCGCGCCCGGCCCCCAATTGGCTCGCATCATAAAAAGTGGCGCCGCCCCACAGTGACCTTGACTATGTCTCCCATTGCACTAATCTTTAGCCAGCGACATGATACCCCATGACATAAACTGAGTGGTCATGGGCAATAGGAAGAGCAAGCCCGACGAGGAGATTCATGCGAAACGTAACCGCCATTGTACTGAGCTTTGCGCTGGTCATGCTTGCTTCTCTTCCAGCCCCGGCTGCCGACCGACAGGAAATTTTTTCCCAAATCGGCAAAGTGAAGATCTTGGGGAATGGTCCTCACTATCTTGATTTGGCAGGAGGGCGGTTTGACGCCTTCGATGGGGACGATGCCTTGGCGGCCAACCTCGAATGGAGGTCCGGAAGGAAATACCATTTCATTGGCCCCGCCATCGGGCTCCTGGCCAACACCGATGGAGGAATTTTAGGGTATGGGGGCATCTATGCCGATTTCGCCATCGGACATATTGCCATAAACCTGTCATGGGGTGCCGGCGGCTACGAGCGGGGAGACAGCAGAGATCTCGGCGGCGTCTTTCAGTTCATCGAGAACTTGACGCTGGCCTACCAGTTTGAAAATGGATTGTGTGCTGGAGTCCGCTACCAACACATCTCCAATGCCGACTTGCATGACAAGAATCCTGGCAATGACTCGATTTTTCTCTCCCTCGCCTACCCGCTTTAAACTCCCATCGGCAATTCAATTTGCCAAAAGTGTAGACGCGACTACTGGGCGATCTTTGTCACCATCGCCGCCGAGCAGTTTTGCACCAACCTGCGCGCCTCGATCGCCGCGACCGTCCCCAACTTCGTGCGCGGCATGGTCGTGCCGATCACCCTGCTGTTCCAGTTCGCCCGCCGGCATTTCGGACTGCAGAGCGGGGTGGTGCTGGTCGGCGGAGTCTGCGTGCTGGTCGCCCTCTACGCCCTCTACCACCTGGAGGAGACGTTTCACAAGGATCTGGATTATTTCGAGCAGGCGTTGTGAGACGGTTTGGAGGCACCCAATTTAGGGTTATCTGGTTATCCACCATGCTTAAGCGTGGCATCATGTAGGCCGGGATAAGGCGTCAGCCGTTCCCGGCATGCTTCGATGCATTGCTGCTCTGTTGGGTTGCTTTAACTAGAATTAATCTAGATTGGATGGCATGTTTTGCTCAATGCAACCACCTATGTTTTTACATGTTTCCCACATATATTTTGTCCCGTCTGGTAGCGTACGGGAATGCATCCTTGAGGTAACCACCCATCTGCCATCTTGGAGGGAATAGGTGTGCCTGTGGGTCGATACCCCGGCGTACATACTAAAATCTTTGTCTTTATTTGCATCCTCTCGTAATGGATGTGTTGTTGTGAGATATTCTTGAACAGCAAATTCACAAATACCAGTGTATGTGGATATTAGTGAATTAGTTTTTTGCACATCAATTTTATGTGGCTTTGTCAAAATATATTTTCTTAACCGCCAACCTGATGGAACATACTTATTTTCAGGAATTCTTTCCTCAGATACTCTTGGTTCGTTGGTATAACTAGCCATGAACTCAGCAGTAGATTTTCTGAAACTTGCCACTACTTCTGCTGAATCCAAATCATTGGCGATGACCAATGTAGCAATTACAGTCAGGGAACAAACAAGAATAAAGATTTTTACAATAATTTTCATTTAACCCTCCTATTTTTAGTTTTTTTCTGCCAATACTGCTGCTTGATTTAATTGGCCTTTAATGACATCTTTTATTGCCTGATTGATATCATAAAATATTATATCAATACTGTCTATCAAGTCATCAAGTTTTACAAACACTACTTGCTGCAAGTATGGTGGAGTGCATTGTGGCCATACTTCCCAAACAATCTCTTTACCTGATACAATGTAATACTCAATGCTGTCTGGAAGCTTTATGAGTATTCTTTCTATATAGGGGTCTTCCTTATATTTTAATATCTTTCCAATCGTTGCTTTTATGACGGCTTTAGCCATGACATATTGTATGCCGTCTTTATTAAGAACTGGAAATGTATTGGAATATACCTTAACCAAGGCAACATCCAAGTGTGTAATTTTTTCGCGCATATTTATTCCTCATTTCTTAATTATGCATAACTCGTTATTGACCGATTAGAGACTAGCTTCTACATGTAATTGCATGCATTTATCTGTAGATACTTGCATATACAGGTGATGCCAACCGCATATATACTGGTAGATGCTTTTCCCTGTTTCTCCGATTTCACGCATCATCTACATGTATATGCTTTTTCAGTGGAGTGCCGGCAATGTTGCTGCACCTCACAAACCATCGGATTTCCAGGATGCCGTGCTTGCAATTTGGGGATTCACGAAAAAAACAGAACCGCCCGTCGGCGCGCAGCCGAGGCGGGCGGTTCTGTTAGTCATCTTCTTGAAAACTCCATCCTGACTTCCCTCTCCATCTGCCACCTCCCGAAGAAAAACGGCAGCTTATTGAAGCCTTTTAACGCCTGGATGTCAAGGGGGTGAGGGTTTTCATGCCGCGTTCTCCTTCGCCGCCTCCCGCTCCAGCACGTCGGCGATGAACTTGTTGAGCGATACCCCCTTCTGGGCCGCGGCTATGGCGATGCGCTGGTGGAGGGCGGGACCCACCCGGACGTTGAACGACCCCTTGAACGGCTTTTCCGGCGCCGTGCCCTGCTCCCGGCAGGTCTCCAGGTAGTCGTCGACCGCCTCCTCGAATGACCGGCGCAGGGAGTCGACATCCGTCCCCTCATAGCTCACCAGGGCGCGGATGAACTCCACCCGCCCGTAAAACACCCGGTCTTCGTCGCTGTAATGGACCGAGCCGTAATAATCCTTGTAGCGCATCATGTCCTTCATAAGAGTCCCTCTCCCCGGAGCAGCTCCAGGATCTGCTCCATCTGATAGCGCTTCAGCACGGCCGTCGGGTGCGGCTTGTGGAGGATGATGGGCGGCCGCGTGTCATGAACGAACTTGACACGTGAGCCGCCGGTCTTGCCGCCGACCGCCTCCCGGTAGCCGAACCCCACAAGCAGGGTCATCAGCTCCTGCCAGGTGAAATCCCTCGGCAGGGCACCGAATCTCTTAACCAGCTTATCGCGTTTGGTCATCCCCCCTCCTCTTAGGCAAATCTATCAGAAACAACAACCTCCTGCAACTAATGTTAGTTGCAATGGACCTCTATGGTGCCATGCATGAAATTTGCGCAATCTGGTTATCCACTTCACTAAAGTTGATCCAATGGCCCAGGGTTACCCACTGCTGGGGTGAAAGGCTGACAGACGGCAGCATCCAGGGAAGTTGCTTCCTCGCCAAGTTGCACCGGCGGTGTTCACCGGCACTGACCGTCGGCGGTACTACAGAACCGCGGCGACAGGAATGCCCCCGGCAGGGAAAGCCATTTTTTGCCTTCTTTTTGTTGACGCCTGGACAAAAAGTAGGGCG
>Ga0299906_10001950_pt1 | contig 17423 bp, 13 predicted proteins | sample RVTome_14_FD_200259 | JGI IMG/M metagenome (GOLD analysis project Ga0299906, IMG submission 200259) | Soil microbial communities from uranium-contaminated site in the Upper Colorado River Basin, Wyoming, United States - RVT145D125 (version 2) ...
CTGCTCCGGATCGAGCACTCGTCGAACACGAATCACAACGGCGGCATGCTCGCCTTCGGGCCCGACGGGAAACTGTTCATTGCGACCGGAGACGGCGGCGGCGGCGGCGACCCGCTCGGCTCCGGGCAGGACATCGGCAGCCGGCTGGGCAAGATCCTGCGCATCGACGTCGACCCGGCGAACCCCGCGGATCCGTACGCCGTGCCGCCGGACAACCCGTTCGTCGGCGTCGCGGGCGACGACCTGGCCTGGTCCTACGGCCTGCGCAACCCATGGCGGTTCAGCTTCGACCGATCGGCCGGTGATCTGTGGATCGGCGACGTCGGACAGACGATGTGGGAGGAGGTCAATCGGGCGACCGCCGGGTCTGGGCGCGGTCGCGGGGTCAACTTCGGGTGGAACCTCATGGAAGGATTGCACTGCTACAACGCGGCCACCTGCAACCAGGCCGGCCTGACGACGCCGCTCGCCGAGTATCAGCACGGCTCCGGTGATTGCTCCGTCACCGGTGGGTACGTCTATCGCGGGGCCGCCTCGCCGACGCTGACGGGCCTGTACCTCTTCGGCGACTACTGCAGCGGGCGGATCTGGAGCGTCGTGGCCGGCGGACCGTCCGCCCAGGCTCCGACCCTACTGCTCGACACGCCCCACACCATCTCGTCGTTCGGCGAGGACGTCACGGGCGAGGTCCACGTCGTCGCCCACGGCGGCGGGATCTACCGACTCCGCGCGACCGGAACCGTGACCCGCCTCGCCGGACCGGATCGCTACGCGACCGCCGCGGCGATCTCCGCCGCGACGTATGCACCGGGCGTGCCGGTTGCGTTCATCGCGACGGGCGAGAACTACCCGGACGCGCTGGCCGGCGGACCGGCGGCCAGCGTGAGCGGAGGGCCCGTCCTTCTCGTCCGGGCCACGTCGATCCCGCCGCCGGTCTCCGCGGAGTTGGCCCGCCTCGGACCGGGCCGGATCGTCGTCCTCGGCGGACCGTCGGTCGTGTCCGACGGGGTGGCAGCGTCGCTCCAGGCCTACACGACCGGTGGCGTCACGCGCTTGTTCGGATCGGACCGCTACGCGACGGCCGCCGCCATCTCGGCTGCCACGTACGCCGCCGGTCCGCCGGTCGCGTTCGTCGCGACCGGTGAGAACTACCCCGACGCGCTGTCCGGTGGACCCGCCGCCGCCGCAGCAGGCGGGCCGCTCCTCCTCGTCCGCGGCGCGTCGATCCCGGCACCCATCGCCGCCGAGCTGTCGCGACTCAACCCGGGGCGGATCGTCGTCCTCGGGAGTGCGGCGGTGGTGTCGGATGCCGTGGCGACCGCGCTCGGCGCCTATACGACCGGCGGCGTGACACGCCTCGCCGGACCGGACCGCTACGCGACGGCCGCGGCGATCTCGACCTGGACGTTCGCCGCGAACGTGCCCGCCGTGTACATCGCGACCGGCGAGAACTATCCCGATGCGCTGTCCGGCGGGCCCGCCGCCGCGACGGACCGCGGCCCGCTTCTCCTCGTCCGCGCGGGCTCGATCCCGCCGGCCGTCGCCGCCGAGCTGACCCGGCTCAACCCGGGCCGGATCGTCGTGCTCGGCAGCTCGGCCGTCGTGTCGGATGCGGTCGCCACTGCGCTGGGAGCCTACGTCGCACCCTGATCGGCCGCGGACGGGCCGGACGGACTGGACGGGGACGGGGTTTGGATCGATCGTCCCTATACTGACCCGGCCATGAAGTTCTTCACCCGTTTCGTCGACTCCAACGACCGCGAGGTTCGACGAATCCAGCCGTTCGTCGACGAGGCGAACGCCCTCGAACCTGAGATCGAGGCCCTCTCGGACGAGGAGATCCGCGCCCGCTTCGCGGAGGTCCGAGCCGAGATCCGCGACGTCGCGGAGCCGGAACCGCCGTCCGACGACGAACTGCACAACGCCGATCTGGAGCGCCGCCGCGAGCTCGCGAAGGCCCGCCGCAAGCGCGAGAACGAGCGCATCCAGGCGGCCCTCGACGACGTCCTGCCGGAGGTCTTCGCGATGAGCCGCGAGGCGATGCGGCGGACCCTCGGCATGCGCCATTTCGACGTCCAGCTCATCGGCGGCGTCGTTCTCCACCAGGGCCGGATCGCCGAGATGAAGACCGGCGAGGGCAAGACCCTCGTCGCGCCGCTCGCCGCGATCCTCAACGCCCTGACCGGCCGCGGCGTTCACGTCGTCACCGTCAACGACTACCTCGCCCGGCGCGACCCGCAGTGGATGGGCCCGATCTTCCACTTCCTCGGCGTGAGCGTCGGGATGATCACCCACGACGCGTCGTACGTGTTCGAGCCCGGCTATCCCACGACGGACGAGCGGCTCATCAACCTGCGCCCGGTCAGCCGGCGCGAGGCCTACGCGGCCGACGTGACGTACGGCACGAACAACGAGTTCGGGTTCGACTACCTGCGCGACAACATGGTCGTCGAGCTCGACCAGCGCGTTCAGCGCGAGCGCAGCTTCGCGATCGTCGACGAGGTCGACAACATCCTCATCGACGAGGCCCGCACGCCGCTCATCATCAGCGGTCAGGCCGAAGAATCCGCGGACCTCTACTACACGTTCGCCCGACTCGTCCCGAAGCTCAAGGCGCGCCCCGAGGGCGCCGAGGAGGGCGGCGACTACTTCATCGATCTCAAGGATCGGGCGGTCTCGCCGACCGAGGACGGGATCGACCGGATGGAGCAGCTGCTCGGGGTTCCCAACCTGTACGACGCGGATCCCAAGCTCGCCCGCCACTTCGAACAGGCACTGCGCGCCCATGCGCTCTACAAGCGCGATCGCGACTACATCGTCAAGGACGGCGAGATCGTCATCGTCGACGAGTTCACCGGTCGCCAGATGCCGGGCCGGCGCTGGAGCGAGGGCCTCCACCAGGCGATCGAGGCGAAGGAGGGCCTGCGCGTCCAGCGCGAGAGCGTCACCCTCGCGACGATCACATTCCAGAACTACTTCCGGCTGTACGACAAGCTCGCCGGGATGACCGGCACGGCGATGACCGAGGCGGAGGAGTTCGCCAAGATCTACAACCTCGAGGTCGTCGCAATCCCGACCCACCGGCCGATGATCCGCGAGGACGACGCGGACCTCGTCTACCGCAGCGAGGACGGCAAGTTCTCCGCGCTGATCGACGAGATCGTCGAGATGAGCGAGGCCGGACGGCCGGTCCTCGTCGGCACGGTGTCCGTCGAGAAGTCCGAGATCCTCGCCACGATGCTCAAGCGCCGCGGCATCCGACACGAGACACTGAACGCCAAGTTCCACGAGAAGGAATCGGGGATCGTCGCGCAGGCCGGACGCTCCGCCGCGGTCACCATCGCGACGAACATGGCCGGCCGCGGCACGGACATCAAGCTCGGTGGCGACGCGGCCGGTCTCGCCTCCGAGATCCTCCACAAGCGCGGGCTCAACCCGGCCGAGGTGGACACGGCGACGTACGAGGCGGCCCTCACTGAGGCGAAGGCCATCACGGACGAGGATCACGAACGGGTCGTCGCGGCCGGTGGCCTGCACATCATCGGCACCGAGCGGCACGACTCGCGCCGGATCGACAACCAGCTCCGCGGCCGCGCCGGGCGCCAGGGCGATCCGGGTTCGTCGCGCTTCTACCTGTCCCTCGACGACGACCTCATGAAGCGGTTTGCCTCCGAGCGCGTCGCCGGCCTCATGGAGCGGATGGGCCTCGAGGACGATGTCGCCATCGAGTCGCGCCTCGTGTCGAAGACGATCGAAAGCGCCCAGAGCCGGGTCGAGGGCTTCAACTTCGACATCCGCAAGCGCGTCGTCGAGTACGACGACGTGATCAACAAGCAGCGCGAGACGATCTACGCCGAGCGAGACAAGGTCCTCCGCAACGAGGACCTGACCGATACGGTACGGCGTTTCCTCGACGAGGAGATCGACGCCCTCGCCGATCAGTTCCTCGGGGCGCCGACACCGGACGACTGGAACATGGAGGGCCTCGCGATGGCCCTCAAGACGATGGGCCTCGAAGGCCCGGGCACGACCGAGGACGAGCTGTGGGACGTCGGCGGACGCGAGGAAGTCGCGGCCCACCTGCGCGAGATCGCGGACGCCAAGCTCGAGGAGCGGGAGCGCGAGGTCGGCGAGCACTGGACCCTGGCCGAGCGGTTCGTCCTCCTCCAGGCGATCGACCGCCTGTGGGTCGTCCACCTGACCGAGCTCGACGACATGCGGCGCGGCATCGGCCTACGCGGTTACGCCCAGCAGGACCCGCTCAACGAGTTCCGGCGTGAGGCGTTCAACCTGTACGAGGAACTCCGCGGCCTCATCCGCAACCAGGTCGCGACGACGATCTTCCGGGTCCAGGTGAACCGCCAGCCGCCGACGGGCGGCGATGCGGGCGTGGGCGCCGCCCTGGCCCGTGGGGCGGCCGCGCTGTCCGGCGCGACCGCCTCGTCCTCGATCGGGTCGGCCGGGGCGACGAGCGGACCGGGCACGGCGGTCCTGCGCGGAGCGCCAGGGATCGGTGGCGCGACCGGGATCGGTGGCGGCGGCGCGGCCGGCGTTCGGCCCGGGTTCACTCCGAGCGGGGCCCGGATCGGGCGCAACGACCCGTGCTACTGCGGATCGGGCCTCAAGTACAAGAAGTGTCACGGCCGCTGAGCGCTGCTCGGCCGCCCCGGTGATGCTCCGCGACCTGGGCCGGATGGTCGCGCTCGGCACGGCTGCGGCCGTCGTGGTCGGGGCGTATGCGACGTTCCGGATCTGGCAGCAGGGCGAGCAGGACGAACGCCGGGCGGCCGACGCGATCGTCGTCCTCGGCGCCGCCCAGTACGACGGCCGGCCGTCGCCGGTGCTCCGGGCACGGCTGGACCATGCCGTGTCTCTCTATCACGATGGGATCGCTCCCCTGTTCGTCGTGACCGGTGGCAAAGCCGAGGGCGACCGGACGACGGAAGCCGCCGCGGCGCGTCGGTACGCGATCGAGGCCGGCGTTCCCGAGGAGGCGATCCTCGTCGAGGACCAGGGTCGGACGACGATCGAATCGCTCCGCGCGGTCGGCCAGCTGTTCCGCGCCCGCGGCATTGCGACCGCGGTCTTCGTCTCCGATCGGACGCACATGCTGCGGGTCCTGCGGATCGGGGACGACCTGGGGATCAGCGGCTTCGGCTCGCCGACGACGACGAGCCCGATCGATCGAACGCTGACGTCACGGATCGACGCGATGGTCCACGAGCTCGGTGCGCTGGCGGTGTACTTCGTGACCGGCGACATCCCTCCGGAGGCCGGATCCGCCGCGGAGCCCGGGCTCGCGCCCTGACAGGCGAGACGACCGACCGTAGCCCGGTTCTCCCTCTTGGCGCTGGGGGTTTCCTCGCCTATACTCGCGGAAACATCCAGGGCACCAGCCCACGCGCCCCGCGAACCCATCCCGCGACCCGATCCAATCCTGCCCCGCACACGGAGAGAGGGAGTCGTGAAGCAGGCCGAGGAAGCATCGTTCGTCGATCTGATCGCCTGCGAGCGGGACTGCCGAACGTGCAGTTACGCGGCCGCTCTCGATTGCGACGGCAACTGTGGCATCTGCCCCCACAACGGCTACTGTCCCTGCGTGAACCCCGTCGTCGCCCGAAGCAAGACCGCCCTCCGGCTGATCGAGCTTCGCCCGATCCTGCTCCAGGACCTGCAGGTCCGAAACTAAGTGGACGCCTCGGCGGTCCGCGACCTGGTGGAGCGGATCCGGTCGACCTCGGGGCGTCTTTGACCTCGGCGCGAAGGAGCGCCGCGTCGCCGAGCTCGAGGGCCTGACGGCCGAACCCGGCTTCTGGGACGACCAGCGGTCTGCCCAGCGCGTGCTGCGCGAGGCGGATGGGCTGCGCGGCACGATCACCCTGTGGCGCGACCTCGAATCCCGGGCCGCCGACCTGCTTGCCGCCGTCGAGCTGCTCGAGGAGAGCGGCGACGACGACCTCGCCGCCGAGGTCGAGCGAGAGTCGGCGACGCTCGAGGCAGACTTTGCCCGCGAACGAACCCAGCTGCTCTTCTCCGGCGAGTACGACGAGCGTGGGGCCCTCCTGTCGATCAGCGCCGGTGCCGGCGGGACGGAGGCGACCGACTGGGCGGAGATGCTCTTGCGGATGTACCTCCGGTGGGCCGAACGTCACCGCTTCCACACCGAGGTCGTCGACCAGCAGGAAGGCGAGCAGGCCGGCCTCAAGAGCGTCACCGTGGAGGTCGACGGGCGGGCAGCGTACGGCTGGCTGCGCGCCGAGCGCGGGGTCCACCGGCTCGTTCGGATCAGCCCGTTCGACTCCCAGAAACGGCGCCAGACCACGTTCGCGCTCGTCGAGGTGCTGCCCGAAGCGGACGACGACGTCGCGGAGATCGAGCTCGACTGGGACGAGATCCGGGTCGACACGTTCCGCTCGCAGGGCGCCGGCGGCCAGCATGTCAACAAGACCGACTCCGCCGTCCGCCTCACCCACCTGCCGACCGGGATCGTCGCCCAGAGCCAGAATGAACGCTCTCAGACCCAGAACCGGGAGACGGCGATCAAGGTCCTCAAGGCCCGACTCCTCGAGCGCGCGCTCGAGGAGAAGGAGGCGGAGATCCGCCGCCTCAAGGGTGAGCACGTCGAGGCCGGCTGGGGCAACCAGATCCGGAGCTACGTGCTCCACCCGTACCAGATGGTCAAGGACCTCCGAACCGGCCACGAGACGTCGAACACCGGTGCGGTCCTCGACGGCGACCTCGATACGTTCATGCAGGCGGAGCTCGAGCGACTCGCCACGGGTGCGCCGCCGGCCGACGGCACCGACGAGGTCGCGTGACGACCGTGACGCCCGCTGCTGCCGGATCGGCCGCATCGCCCGGTCCCGACGGCGCGACATCGTTCCGGCCGGCCACGCCGGACGACCTGCCCGCCTGTGCCGAGGTCTGGCGCGACTCGCTGAACGACTACATGGGCCGGCTCAACCTGCCGCCGATCCCCGACGAGCTTGCGCCAATCGGCCGCCTCCACGCCCACCTGCAGTCGACCGACCCGGACCGGTTCTGGGTCGCAACCGACGACCGCGGCTCGATCGAGGGCTTCGTCTCGGCGGTCGTGCGCGACCGCGTCTGGTTCCTGTCGATGCTCTTCGTCCGCCCCGGAATCCAGGGGCGCGGGCTGGGCCGGGCGCTGCTCGGCCGGGCCCTGCCGACGCGGGATGACGGGATGCTCCTCGCGACGTGCACGGACGCCGCCCAGCCGATCTCGAACGCGCTGTACAGCACGTACGGAATCGTGCCGCGCATGCCGCTCCTCAACCTGACGGGTCGCCCGACCCAGCCGGCGGCGTTGCCGGCTCTGCCGGCCGGGATCGCGGTGACGCCGCTCGATCCGGTTGCCGACGCGGAGGCGATCGACGCGCTCGATCGGGACGTCGCCGGGTTCGCCCATCCGCAGGACCACCGATTCCTCGCGTCGGAGGGCCGGCGCGGGTTCGTCTACCGGACCGGGACGTCGGTCGTCGGGTACGGCTATGCGTCGGCGGTCGGCCGGATCGGCCCCGTCGCGGTGCGCGACGAGAGCGTCCTCGGCCCGGTCCTCGGCCACCTGCTCGGCGCGCTGGAGCCGCGCGGCGCGTCCGCCGTGTGGGTGCCCGGCCATGCGGATCGGGCCGTCGTCACCCTCCTCGACGCCGGTCTCCGGTTCGAGGGCTTCCCGGTCCTTGCGTGCTGGTCGGCCCCGTTCGCCGACTTCCGCCGCTACCTGCCGATCTCGCCGGGCCTCCTCTGACCGGGCACGACGCCAGAGACGTGGGCGTTGATGGCGTTTGCCCGGTTCGGTGCGGCGGTGGTAGCCTCGACGCAGACGTGGCTCCACCGACAGTGCCCGCGGACGGAGTCGAGCCGACCTGGATCCGGCGACCCCGTCGCCGTCCCGTACCGCGGAGCCGTTCGTGACTGCTGCCCCCACCGCCGCCACGCTCCGGAATCACCGTGCCGGACGCGACCACGCCGCGCGAGCCGGCGACGTCGCGACCGCGGAGCGCGCGGTGCTCGTGCTGCACGACGTCACGAAGACCTACCCGAACGGCAAGGTCGCCCTGCGCGACGTCGACCTCGTCATCCCCGAAGGCGACTTCGTCTTTCTGGTCGGACCGTCCGGTGCCGGCAAGTCGACCCTCATCAAGCTGCTCATCCGCGACGAGCTCGCGACGCACGGCGCGGTCGTGCTCGACGGTGATGACCTCGCCCGACTGCCGCGCCGCCAGGTGGCGAAGGTGCGGCGCAAGATCGGGATCGTCTTCCAGGACTTCAAGCTGCTCCCGCGCAAGACCGTCTGGGAGAACGTCGCGTTCGCGCTCGAGGTGACCGGGACCCCGGGCCGGCGTATCCGACCGGCCGTCGACCGGGTTCTCGCTCTCGTCGGGCTGACCGGCCAGGCGGCCCAGCTGCCCGGTCAGCTGTCGGGCGGCGAACAGCAGCGCACGGCGATCGCGCGCGCGCTCGTCCACGACCCGCGGCTCATCATCGCCGACGAGCCGACCGGGAACCTCGACCCGCTCATCAGCTGGGAGATCCTGCAGCTCCTCCTCCGGATCAACGAGCTCGGCGTCACCGTGCTCATGGCGACCCACAACGCCGAGGTCGTCACCGCCCTCCGACGCCGGGTGGTCGCCCTCGAGGACGGTCGGGTCATCCGCGACGAGGTCGGCGGCGCCTACCACCGGCGGGACTGAGCCGTGCTCACGTTCGTCGTCTTCAGCATCCGGCGGGCCTGGCAGGGGTTCTGGCGGAATGCGCTCATGAGCCTCGCGGCCACGGCCACGATGGTCCTCATGCTGCTCCTCCTCGCGGGGTTCTGGATCATCCAGAGCGGATTGCTGGCCGGTCTCGAGTACACGGAGCAGAAGGTCCAGGTCGTGGCCTACCTCGAGACGACCGCTCACGCCGACGACGTCGCCGCGCTGCGGGAAACGGTCGAAGCGATGCCGGTGGTCGAGTCCGCCATCTACGTCAGCCGGGAGGAGGCGCTCGAACGGTTCCGCGAGCGGATGGCCTCGCAGGGCCGCGACGACCTGACCCCGTACCTCGACTCGAACCCGCTCTACGCGAGTCTCGAGGTCCGGCTGACGGACCCGTCCCGGATTCGCGAGGTGGGCGACGTCATGCGCGGCGCGACGATCGTCCGCAACGTCATCAACATCGACGATCTCGTCGAACGCGTGCTGACGGTCACGAGCGTCCTCCGGACGGCCGGCACCGTCGTCCTCGTCGTCGTCGCGATCATCGTCCTGTTCATCATCGTCAACACGATCCGCCTCGCGGTCGTCGCGCGGGCCGAGGAGATCGAGATCATGCGGCTGGTCGGTGCCTCGGACGCGTTCATTCGCTGGCCGTTCGTGTTCGAGGGCGCGTTCGTCGGCCTGCTCGGGGCGGTTGCCGCGCTCGGCGTGCTCGGTGCCGCGGCGGATCCCATCGGCCGGTTCATGATCGACTTCTTCCGCGTCCTGCCGCTCAGCTTCGGGGACATCGCCCGCGAGCTGGCGATCCTCGTCCTCGGCGCCGGCGTGGGGCTCGGGATCCTCGGCTCGTGGCTGTCCGTGCGGACGTACCTGATCCGCTGAGTCGCGCGCGCTGACGCCCGGATGGTGGTCCGGCGAAGGCTCGATGACGTGCCGTTCACGCTCGGTCCACGGCGACCCGCCCGAACGTAGGATCGGGTGAGGCGGTGTAGTCTTGCCGCCCACCGGCGCCAGCCGCGCCACCAACGCACGAACAGGGACCGATCCGCATGCTCCCGTCCGATCCCGAGCGCCCCGAGGGGGCCGAAACCGACGACCCTGCAGACGCCGCTGAACCCGTCGACCCGACGCTCGCGCCGCCGACGGGGGTCGCGCCATCGGCCGTCTCGTTCTCCGACCAGCCCGTCGTCGTGACCGTCCCCGTCTCCCGTGCGCCTCAGCGGCGCATTCCAGTCCTGACCATCGCGGCCGCGCTCGTCGCAGTCCTCGCCGGCGGCGCGCTGTTCATGTCCGGCTACTCACTCGGGCGCCAGGAGGTACTCCAACCCGGAACGCCACCGACCGCGACGGAGGAGTTCCAACCGTTCTGGGACGCGTACCGCACGATCGTCGATCGGTACGCGGGCGGCGAGATCGACCACAAGGCGCTCATCGAGGGCGCGATCCGGGGGATGATCCAGTCGCTCGACGACCCGTACTCGTCGTACCTCACCCCGGAGGAGTACCGCGAGTCGCTCCAGGGCATCTCCGGACAGTTCGAGGGGATCGGGGCGGAGATCGGGACGGTCGACGCGGACGGCACGGCCACCGACTGCGCGACGTTCGGGCCGGACTGCCGGCTCGTCATCATCGCCCCGCTCGACGGCTCCCCGGCGCTCGAGGCCGGGATCGAGGCCGGTGACGTCATCAGCGCGGTCGACGGCTCGTCGATCGACGGGCTCACGATCGACCAGGCGCGGGACCGGATCCGCGGCAAGAAGGGGACGACGGTCGTGCTCACGATCGTCCGCGACGGCGCCGAGCCGTTCGACCTGTCGGTCGTGCGCGACGTCATCACCCAGCGCGAGGTCGTGACCGAGGAGCTGGCCGATGGGGCCGTTCGCTACATCCGCCTGGCCGGGTTCTCGGAGGTCGGCGCCGACGAGGTCGAGGCGGCGCTCAGGGACGCGGTCGATGAGGGCGTGGCGAAGATCGTTCTCGACCTGCGCGGCAATCCCGGCGGGTTCGTGACCGCCGCGCGCTCCGTGGCGAGCCAGTTCATCGCCTCGGGACCGATCTTCTGGCAGGAGGACGCGAAGGGCGTCCAGACCGAGACCGATGCGGAGGAGGGCGGCGTCGCCACCGATCCGTCGATCGAGCTGGCGGTGCTCATCGATCGCGGCAGCGCGTCGGCGAGCGAGATCGTCGCCGGCGCGATCCAGGACACGGGCCGCGGCATCCTCGTCGGGGAGACGACGTTCGGCAAGGGCACCGTCCAGCAGTGGACGCCGCTCGACAACGATGCCGGCGGCTTCCGGCTCACGGTCGCGAAGTGGCTCACGCCGGACAAGCGCTGGATCCATCGCGTGGGGATCGAGCCGGACGTGGTCGTCGACCTCGCCACCGCCGACGGCGACGATCCGATCCTCGACGCCGCGCTCGAGGCCCTCGACGCGCTCGACGGCAGCGCCCGGATCCTGCAGCGGGCCGCCTGACGCGGAGAGTCGGCCGCTCCTGCCCGGGTCTCCCTGCCACATTGTCGCCGGGCGCAACATGGACGGCGCTACGCATGCCAGGGTGTCACCCCGTGGCCATTCGGCAGGCGTCGCGCACCGGGACGAGCGTCAGTCGAGCCCGGGCGGCCCGCCAGCCGCCGACCGATGTGCGTGGGATGGCAATGTGGCAGGGAGGGCGGCCGGGCCGGGCCCAAGCACAGAGCGCTGCCCGGCCGCGGGCCGGCGTGTTTCCTCTCGAATGTCACCGTGGGGTGACGGTATGGATGGAATCACCGCCGAGAACCACGTCAGCGCCGCGGCGTCGTGCGTGACGAGGCGTAGCTCCGCCGCGAGGGACGCCGCACCGGGCCGAATATCGCTCGTACGGCCACACGCGCCTGACAATCGATAGGAAACCGGCGATGGGCGACTCCGTCGGCGGGGGCGACGATCCCAGTTGCGCCCCACGCGAGCATCGAGTACGGTTTCACGCGAACGAAAGGAGGTGATGTGCAGTGAGTGAACCTACGAGCTGCACCACCTCGCAGGAGATGGCCGTCTAAGCGGACACCCTGTGGGTGGGTAAGCGATCGAACGCCGGTCCGCACACGGGCCGGCGTTCGTGCGTTCGGGTCCGCCCGCGGCGGCGACGACCCGACCTGAGAGGAGTCGCACCGCGATGGGCGAGAAGACGATCGCCCTGAACCGCAAAGCCCGCTACGAGTTCAGCATCGACGAGACGTTCGAGGCTGGGCTCGTCCTGACCGGCACGGAGATCAAGTCGATCCGCGCCGGCAAGGTCAACCTGTCCGACGCCTATGCCCGCGTCGAGCACGACGAGGCGTGGCTGATCGGGGCCGACATCGCACCGTGGGCCCAGGGCAATCGGAGCAACCACGAGCCCAAGCGGATGCGCAAGCTCCTCCTCCACCGACGGCAGATCGACGAGCTCATGGGTCGGGCGAAGGCGAAGGGCCAGACGATCGTGCCGCTCCGCCTCTACCTCACCGAACGGGGTCGGGCCAAGGTCGAGCTGGGTCTCGCGCGCGGGAAGCAGCTCCACGACCGACGGCGCACGATCGCCGAGCGCGACGCCCGGCGCGACGTCGCGCGCGAGCTGGCCGACGCGACGCGCGGCCGATAGCGACCCGATGCGGTTCGAGCGGATGATCCAGGCGGTCGACGCCCACGCCGGGGGCGAGCCCGGGCGGGTCATCACCGGCGGCGTCCTCGATGTCCCGGGCGGGTCGATGTTCGACAAGATGGCCTGGCTCCGCGAGCACGGCGACGACCTGCGCCTGCGCATGCTCCGCGAGCCGCGCGGCTACCCGGCCGCGAATTGCAATCTCATCCTCCCGCCGACCGACCCGGCGGCCGACGCCGGGTACGTGATCATGGAGCAGGTCGAGTACCCGGGGATGTCCGGCACGAACACGATGTGCGTCGTGACCGTGCTGCTCGAGACGGGCATGCTCCCGATGCGCGAGCCCACCACGGAGCTCACGCTCGAGACCCCGGCCGGGCTCATCCGGGTGACCGCAGCGTGCGCGGACGGCAAGGTGACCGCTGTGACGTTCCGCAACGTGCCGGCATTCGCCACCCACCTCGACGCCCCGGTCGAGGTGCCGCACCTCGGCACCGTCACCGTCGACGTCGCGTACGGCGGCATGTTCTACGTCATCGCCTCGGCGGAGGCGTTCGGGCTCCGCCTCACGCCGGACGAGGGCCGCGACATCGTCCGAATCAGCGAGATGATCAAGGCGGCGGCGAACGAGCAGCTTCCTGTCGTCCACCCGGAGCAGCCCGGCTTCGCCGGCATCACGATCGCCCAGCTGTCCGGTCCCGCCCACGACCCGGCCAACTCGATGCGCAACGTCGTCACCGTGTCGACCGGACAGCTCGACTGGGACCGGCCGTCGACGTGGACCGGGGCGATCGACCGGAGCCCGTGCGGGACGGGGACGTGCGCGAGGATGGCCGTCCTCCACGCCAGGGGCCGGCTCGCGCTCGGCGAGGACTTCCGCCACGAGGGGATCCTCGGGACGGTGTTCACCGGCCGGCTCGTCGAGGAAACGCGGGTCGGGGATCGGCCGGCGGTGATTCCCACGCTCACCGGCACGGCCTGGATCACCGGCTTCGCCTCGTACGTCGTCGACCCGACCGACCCGTTCCCCGAGGGGTTCACCGTCGGGGACATCTGGTAGACGATCGGTCGGCGGTGCCCTCGTTCAGCGCAGGAAGTAGCGGCGGTTCAGGGGCAGGTCGACCGCGGGTGAGGCGGCGAGGGGCCGACCGTCGAGGGTGACACGTCCGTCGCGTGGGTCGATCTCGATCGGCGGCGCGGCGCGGTTGCGGGCGAGGTCCGCACGCGCCAGGCCGCGACATCGGGCGACGGACACGAGCCGGCGCGCCGTCCCGAGCTGCCGCGCCAGGCCAGCGGCATCGACCGACGACGAGACGAACGTGACCGACAGCGACGCCCCGGCCGATCCGACGCCGCCCCAGTCGGGCGCGTAGACCGTCGGCTCCGCCCGCTCCACGGTCGCGTTGCCATCGCCGAGCGGCGCCCAGGCCGCCACGCCGGACTTGAGGACGACCTCCGGCTTGGCGCCGAAGAACCCCGGGCGCCACAGGACGATATCGGCCAGCCGACCGCGCGTGAGCGACCCGACCTCGTGCGAGATCCCGTGGGTGATCGCTGGCTCGATCGTGACCTTGGCGAGGTAGCGGAGGACGCGTTCGTTGTCGTCGGAGTCGGCCGCCCCGGGCCCACCGGCCACCCCCGGCCCATCGGCCGCCCGACCCGTATCGGCCGCCCAGGCCTTCATGACGTGGGCCAGCTGGATCGTCCGTCGGACCGTCTCCATCATCCGGCCCATGCCCTGCGAATCGGAGTTGACGATCGCGATCGCGCCGAGCTCGTGGAGCGGACCCTCCGCCGCCATCGTCGCCGGGTGCACGCGTTCGCGAGCGAGTGCGACGTCGCCGGGCACGGCCCATGAGCCACCGTGGTTGAGCACGATCATCGGCACCGTCTCGGCCGTCGCGTTGACCCCGTAGGGGATCGTCGGCGTGGTCGACGAGCAGATGATGTTCGCCTCGCGGACGAGGCCGAGGAGGTCCGGCACGTGCCCGCCGCCGGAACCCTCGACGTGGTAGGCGTGGACGGTCCGGCCGGCGATCGCCGCGACCGTGTCCTCGAGCTCCGCCGACTCGTGCAGGCCGTCCGTGTGGAGGCTCACCGACACGTCGTGTGCGTCGGCGAAGCGGAGGGTCGCGTCGATGAGCTCCGGATGGGCGCCGTAGTCCTCGTGGATCTTGAAGCCGATCGCCCCGGCGGAGAGGAGCGCCTCGAGCGAGCCTGTGTCCTCGTCGCGCGCCCCGGCCTGGAGGCCCACGTTGACCGGCCATCCCTCGAGGCCGCGGAGCGTCCGCTCCATGACGAACGGCGGCTCCTCGAATCCCGCCGTGATGAGCGTCGTGACCCCGGCCGACAGCGCGGCCGGCAGGAGGTTTGGGCTGATCGTGTGGACGTGGCTGTCGATCGCGCCCGGCGTCGCGATGAGGCCGTAGGCCATGATCGGGTTCGTGTGCGGCCCGATCGGCAGGTCGATCCCGTCGCTGATGTCCGGGTTCCCGGCCCGGCCGACGCCGACGATGCGGCCGTCCTTGATCCCGATATCCGCCTTGACGACGCCGACAATCGGGTCGACGACGAGCGCGCCGGCGACGACGGCGTCGAGCTCGCTGGGGCCGGCCGTGCCCTGCGCCATCCGCGTCCGGAGGTTCTTCGCGTAGCCCCAGACGGGCTCGTCACCCGGGGCCTGGCGGTCCTCCTCGACGCGGAGGTGGAGGTCCGTGTCGGCCAGGCGGACGCGGTCGCCGGTGGTGGGCCCGTACCGGGCTCGGGCGTCGCCGTGCGGGGCCGCCGTCCCGCCGCTCACCCGTCCCCGCCCGAAGCGCGATTGGGGGCGCCATCCGAGGCGTGGTCGGCTGCGCCGCGGGTTCCCCCGTAGCGGACGAGCGTGACGGTCTTCGACTCGCCGGGCTCCCAGCGCTCGAACGCGCCGGCCGGCAGGTCGAGCCGGAACCCGGCGGCGGCGGTCCGGTCGAACTCGAGTCGCACGTTGACCCGCTCGAACGGGTAGTGGCTCGACACGCGGATCGCGCGAAATGAGGTGCTGCGGACCGTGATGGCGCGACGTTCGCGATGGTCGCGCGCAGGCGCCGGCCGGCCCGGGCCAGGAGTGACGCTGCCCGGCCCGTCTCGATCGGCCGCCTCCGTCCCGAGGGGGTCGACGAGCGCGACGAGCCGCGTCCCGTCGCCCATCAGCACCTCGACCCGCACCTCGTCGAGGAGGTCGGACACATCGTCCATGACGTCGCCCGGCGCGACCGCGCTCCGCCCGGCCGCTTCGACGTCCGCCATCGATCCGCCGGCGCGCGCCGCCTCGAGCATCGCGTCGGCGATAAGCGCGACCGCCTCCGGGTGGTTGAGCCGGAGGCCGGCCGCGCGGTGGCGGCGGGCGAGCTCGGCGGCCGAGAAGATGAGCAGGCGATCCGTCTCCCACGCGGTCAGGCGCATGGGCTGATCGTAGCGGCGCTATCCCGGCTCTGCGGAGGACGCCCGATGGGGTGCCGCGGTTGCGAGCACGGGTGCCGCGGGTCGAACCGGGGCGATCTCCCAGGCCCGGCTGTCGACCGGCACCTCCGGCCGGGTGCGAACGAACAAGGCGAGCCCGACGGCCGACGCGGCCGCGCACAGGAGCAGCCCTGTCGGCACGTCGACGACACCGGCCTGGACGAGTGCGCTCATGGCGAAGGCGGCGATGATCCCGCGGGCGCCCGTGATCGCGTTCCAGCCGGCCAACGCCGGGGCACGCGAGGCAAGCGTGGTCTGCTCGCTCACCACCGAGGCGATGCCGACGTCCGTGGCAGGGCCCGCCACCCCGGCGAGGACGACCGCGAGCCACAGGATCGCGACGTCGGGGGCCAGCGCGTACCCGACGAGGCCGGCCACGCCGAGAGAGGCCCCGATGCGCATGCCTGCGAGCGGCCCGAAGCGATCGGCGACCATGCCCCACAGCGGGAACGCGATCGTCGTCGCGCCGGCGCCGAGGATGCCGAGCACGCCGACCTGGGCAAGGCTCAGCTCGAGGCGGTCGACGAAGACGAGGGCGAACAGGGGCGCCGCCGCGATGAGGCCGCCGCCGTAGAAACCCTGGGCGAGCGCGAGGCGGCCGAGCACCGGTCGCTCCCGCATCGCGCGGACGGCGTCGCGGGCGGAGAAGCGCGGCGGTTCCGTGGCCGCCTCGGCGCGGAAGCCCGCGTACGCAATGGCGCACGCGATCCCCACCCCGCCGGCGATCGCCACGGCCGTCGGGCCGCCCAACCGATCCGCGACGAGCCCGCCGGCGAGCGCCGCCAGTGCCGCGGCAGCGGCCCGACCCATCCCGATCACGCCGACGACGCGCCCCCGGACCGACGACGGGTACATGACCCCCCACAGCCGGAGATGGAACGGGCTGCCGAACGACAGGCTCAGCCAGAAGACGAAGGCGGCACCGATCATGACCGGCGCGACCGGGACGATCAGCACCGCGACGAGCGACGCCGCCCCGAGTCCGCGCAGGACGGCCAGCCCGAGCGGCGAGCGCGGCCCGAATCGCCCGGAGAATGCCCCGAGCAGGTTCGCGACGAACGGGGCCGCGCCGAGCGCGGCGAGGCCGATCGGCTCGAGCCCAGCGCGTCGACCGATCGTCGGCAGCAGCGTCGTCACGAGGGCGAGGGTTACCCCGACGCCGACGGCGACGACGAGGTCAAGCGCGAGGTTGCGGGCAGCCGCGCGCCGATGGGCGGAGGGTTTCAATGATGGCCGGTCCACGACGTACCTCGAACAGCCCGTCGGCCTGCGAGGTGAGCTGTCGGGCTCGGCGTGGGTTCGCCGCCGCGGACGGTCCGCGGTTCGCCCCGGGTGTCGGGTCCCCCGTCCTCGGATGAGGAGGTTCGGCCGTCACCAACAGTAGCAGGATGTCCCGGATCGGGCACCCGACCCGATGGTCCGGGGCGCATCCAGCGATCGGTCGGCGTTGGCGGATCGGCCGGCCGGTGGTACGATCTCGATACCGAACCGACGTTCGGGTCCTGTGGGGATGTGTGGTTTCGACAGGGTCCTGCAGTCGGAGGACGCGAGCCGAGGTGCCGTCAGGCCTCGTTAAACAGGCGGCAA
>Ga0299906_10001951_pt1 | contig 17418 bp, 15 predicted proteins | sample RVTome_14_FD_200259 | JGI IMG/M metagenome (GOLD analysis project Ga0299906, IMG submission 200259) | Soil microbial communities from uranium-contaminated site in the Upper Colorado River Basin, Wyoming, United States - RVT145D125 (version 2) ...
CCTCAACAACGACGTCTCCGAGGTGCAGCGGATCGCCTCCGACACGTTTCTCTCGTTTCTCACGAACCTGGTGTTCCTCGGAGGCACCGTCGTCATCCTCTTTCACCTCGAGCCCCGCCTGTTCCTCGTCAGTGTGGCTCTGGTGGTGCCCGCGGTCTGGATCTCCCACCATTTCCGGGAGAGGGTCACGAGCAAGAACCGCGACGTCCGCGAGCGCAGCGCCGACATCGGGAGCTTTCTCGTGGAAGCGTTTCTCGGGATGCGGCAGACCGTGGCTTCGCGCCAGGAGCAACGCGAGGCCGCGCGGTTCCGAGAGAAGAACGACCGTTTCGTGCGGGCGCTTCTCGACCGGCAGATCACGAACTATCTTGCCTCGGGAATCCCCGGAGTGCTGCTCTCGATCTCGACTCTCGCGGTGTTCCTGCTGGGGGGCTACTGGGTCCTCGACGGCCGATTCAGCATGGGGAGCTTCGTCGCCTTCACCGCTTACCAGGCGAGGCTACTCTCTCCGGTGCAGGGGCTCCTGGGTCTCTATCTCGGGATCCAGGCGGCGCGCGTCTCCCTCGAGCGGGTGTTCGCGCTTCTCGACGAGCGTCCCGAGGTGACCGAATCGACGGAGCCCGTCGGCATGCCTCAGGCCTCGGGTCGTCTCGAGCTCCGATCGGTGACGCTCGATCACCGGCGCGGAGGCGAGGTGCTTTCGGAGGTGAGCTTCGAAGCCGAGCCCGGGCGAGTCACCGCGATCGTAGGGCCGAGCGGGGTCGGCAAATCCACGATCGCCGATCTCGTGCTTCGCCGCCTCGACCCCGACGAGGGCCAGCTCCTTCTCGACGGAGTCGATATCCGGAAGCTCGAGCTCTCCGACCTGAGGCGCCACGTGGCCGTCGTCGAGCAGGAGACGTTTCTCTGGAACGCATCCCTCGAGGAGAACATCCGCTACGGGCGTCCCGAGGCGAGCTCCCACGAAGTCGAGCGCGCCGCGAAGCTCGCGGGGATCCACGACTTCATCCTGTCCCTCCCTCAGGGGTACTTGACCCGGGTAGGCGAGCGCGGCCTGGAACTCTCGGCGGGCGAGCGGCAGCGGGTGGCGATCGCCCGCGCGCTCCTGCAGGACGCGGCGATTCTCATTCTCGACGAGGCGACGTCGGCTCTCGACGGCGAGACCGAGCGCTCCCTCGCCCAGGCCCTGGAGCCGCTCTTTCGCACCCGTACCACCCTCGTCCTCTCCCATCGTTTCGCGCTGGTCGCGAGAGCGGAACGCGTCCTCGTGCTCGATGGAGGACGCGTGGTCCAGGAGGGCACGGTCGATACCCTCTCGTCCCAGGAAGGCACGTTCCAGCGCCTGTTCCGCTCCGAGGTCGCCGCTCCATGAGCCCGCGTCTTGTTCGGGTGGGCATCGTCGACAGCGGCATCAACGCCCGCGACCCGCAAGTGGTCGCGGTCGAAGGCGGCGTCGGGATCCGCGTCCGCGACGGACGGGTCGAGCGCGACTCTTCCTGGGAGGATCTCCTCGGGCACGGAACCGCGGTCGCCGCGACCATCCGGGGCCACGCGCCCTCCGCGTCGCTCGTCTCCATTCGCGTTTTCCATCGCACCCTCGAGGCTCATTTCGAAGCGATCCTCTATGCCATCGAATGGGGAGTGGAAGAGCGTCTGGATCTGCTGAACCTCAGCCTCGGCTGCGCGAATCGCGAGAGGGACGAGACCTTTGACTACGCCTGCGCGCGCGCGCGGGATCGAGGAGTCGCCGTCGTGAGCGCCGCGGGAGCGAGCCTGGAAAGCTCTTTTCTCGCCGTCGAAGCGGACTTCGCGCTCGAAGGGGAGGAGATTCGCTTCGAAGGGGGTCGATTCCATGCTTCTCCCTGGGCGCGTCCGCGCGGAGTCCTTCCTCGCGAGAAGAACTTCCACGGCACGAGCTTCGCGGTCGCGCACGTCACCGGAATCGCTGCTAGAATTCTCTCGGAAGGGGAGCGCTCCCTCCGGGAGGCGCTCGCCCGCGTGGCCTCCGGACCCTGATGGGCCTGATGGGCCTGATGGGCCTGATGGGTATGATGAGCGTGATGCTACCGGTCCTCATCCTGTCGGCCCTTGCGCTCGCGCAGCCCCCGCGAGCGGTGGCGCCGGCTCCGGGAGTGTTCCTCGTGGCCAAACCGAGCATCGACGGGGGGCCGTTCCGGCAGAGCGTCGTTCTCCTCCTCGCTCACGGTGGAGAAGGGACGCTCGGCGTCATCGTCAACCGCGCCACCGACATTCCGCTCTCGAGGGTGCTGTCCGAGCTCGACGCCGACGAGACCGACGATCCCGCCTTGAACTTCGGCGGCCCCGTGGCTCTCGACGGTCTGATGTTCCTCTTCAAGAGCGACGAACCTCCAGCGGACGTGAAGAGCGTGATGAGCGACGTCTACTTCAGCGGCGACCGCGAGCTTCTCGAGAAGCTATTGAAGAAGAAGGAAGGTCGGGACCGATTGAAGCTCTACCTCGGCCACGCCGGTTGGGCCCCGGGGCAGCTCCAGGGCGAGATCGCCCGGGGCAGTTGGATTCTGGTTCCGGCCGACGCCTTCACCGTCTTCCAGAAATCCCCCGAAGCGATCTGGCCCGAGCTGGCGCGGATCGGCGTTACCGTCGCCGGACTCGGCCCCGAGTAAGGACAATACCTCTCGGCCCATCGTATCCTTCGTCATGCGTTTTCCGGTTCTTGCCGCGCTCTTCCTCGCGAGCCCGGGATCCTCGGAGCTCCACCGGCTGGACTTGCTGCCGCGATTCAAGGAGTCGATTTACGTCGGTTCGGTCTCGAGCTATGACCGGACGGGAGGAAACGACGATGGGTTCTCGGGGGCGTACTCCTTCGTCCGAATGGACGAAAGGGGCCTCGTTCTCGCCGACCTGAAGGGTCCGGGCGTCGTCTACCGGATCTGGACCCCGACGCCCACGGACGACTCCATGGAGTTCTACTTCGACGGCGAGGCCGAGCCGCGCCTCCGGCTGCCGTTTCGGGATCTCTTCACCGGCGCACGCGAGCCCTTCCTCCGGCCTCTCGTGGGATCGGCCCTCGGGGGAAACGTGTCCTACGTGCCCGTTCCGTACGAACGCTCTCTAACCATCGTCCTCCGCGCGGAGAAGCTGCAGTTCTACCAGATCAATTACGCCACCTACGCGTCGGGAACTCCGCTGCGCGCGTGGAACGACTCGAGGGAAGAGCTCGAGAAAGCGCGTCGCCTCTGGGGCGCGGCGGGCTCCGATGTCCATTCGTTCGCTACTCCGGCGGGCGCGGAACCGACGTCGCTCACGGTCAGGCAATCCCTCGAGCCGGGAAAGTCGACGACCCTGTTCGAGATCGACGAGCCCGGACGCATCGTGAGCCTGAGGCTCGGACCGGCGTCGGCGTTCGCCGGCAAGGACCGCGCCGTCGTTCTCCGGATCTTCTGGGACGACGATGAGGCGCCGGCCATCGCGGCGCCCGTTGGAGACTTCTTCGGCTATAGCTTCGGTGAGCCCGCGACACGTTCCCTTCTACTGGGCACGTCGGGCGAGATGAACTACGTCTACTTTCCAATGCCCTTCGACCAACGGGCGCGAATCGAGCTCACCTCCGAGGCCGCCTTTGGGAGCGACGTCGAAGTGGAGGCCGAGCTTCTTTTCGCCGGAGTCCCGCGGGAGGAGAACGAGGGCAGGTTCTACGCCCTCTGGCGCCGCGAGAATCCCACGACGAAGGGGAAGCCCTTCACCTTCGTTTCGACGCGCGGGCGCGGCCACGTGGTGGCGGCGATTCTCCAGGCCCAGGGCCCCGAGCCAGGGCACACTTCGTTCTTCGAAGGAGACGACGTGGCGATCCTCGACGGGAACCTCGCGATTCACGGAACCGGCTCCGAGGACTTCTTCAACGGCGGTTGGTACGACGTCCCCGGCCGCTGGGAACGCCGGCAATCGCTCCCTGTGAGCGGCTGTCTGGACTACAAGAAGCACCTGGGAAGGACGGGCGCCTACCGCCTGTTCCTCACAGATGCTCTCGCCTATCGCGAGAGCATCGACCTCACCATCGAGCACGCCCCGACGGGAAACGACCTTCTGACCGATTACACGTCCGTCACGTTCCTCTATTCCGCCGCGCGTCCCGACGGGCTCGCTCCGTTGCCCCCGCTCGCCGAGCGCCGCGTCGTCGACTTCGAGCGGGTAGTGTTCTCGCCCGGCTGGAACGTGCCCATCCATGCCTTCTCGCTGCAGAGCGCGACGCTCTCGAAAACGGTGGAAGAGATCGGAGGAGAGCGGGTGCGCATGCTCTCGCTGAAGGCCACGGGAGAGGACATCTTCGGACCCCACCACGTCGCGTTCGAGCTCGAAGCGCCGGAAGCGGGCCGCTACCGGGTCCTGGTCGAGGCGATGACCGGCCCGTCGCAGGGGAAGTTACAGCTCTTTCGCAACGAGGAGCCTCTGGGCGAGCCCGTGGATCTCTACGCGGAAAAGAGAGCAAAGAGCGGCGCGCTTCTTCTCGGCCGCGTCGATCTCGACGCGGGAGGGAACATCTTGTTTTTCCGATCCGCCGGCAAGAACCCAGCCTCTCAGGGAATCGACATCGACCTGGTCAGAATCATCCTCGAGCGCGAGAAGCGTTAGACCCCGGAGACCCGCGGGCGTCGAATCGTGTTAATCTCGATGCTGTGATGGATGCGATCCGTGAGGTTCTGGAAGGCGATGGCCGTGTGGCCTACGCCCTGCTCTTCGGATCGAGTGCTCGAGGTGACGACCGCACGGGAAGCGACGCCGATGTCGCCGTCGGCCTTACTCCCGGAACTCGCCTATCGGCACATGACATCGGGGACTTGGTCTCACGGCTGGAGAGCGCAACCGCCAGGACAGTCGATCTCTTGATTCTGGACGATGCGCCGCCCGCGATCGCCTACAGGGTCTTTCGCGACGGAGTCGAGTTGGTCGTTCGAGACCGCGCCGCACTCGTAGGCCGGAAGGCGAGGGCGATTCTGGAGTATCTCGATTTCCGGCCGATCGAGGAGCTCTGCGCTTCTGGGGTTCTGGCGGCAGCGCGTGGTCGACAAAGCCGTACTCGCTAAGAAGATCGCGTCCGTAAGAGACGCGGTTGATCGGATCGGCGCAGTATTGCCCGCCAGCGCGGAGGCTTTCGCGTCCGACAGGACCTCGCGGGAGGTCGTCGTTCTCAATCTGTTCGTGGCCCTTCAGGACTGCGTCGCGCTCGCGGCACATTGGCTGGCGGATAGGGGGGTCGACGTGCCCGTAGGATACCGGGAAATTTTTCTAGCCCTTGCGAACGACGGCGTTCTCGACGCAGGCCTTGCCCAACGGCTTGCGGCAGCTTCAGGCTTTCGGAACCTGATCGCCCACCAGTACGGGGTGCTCGACAGTGCCCGGATCTACGAGATCGCAACTTCCAACCTCGATGACCTCCTCAGCTTCTGCGAGGTTCTGGCCAGGACGGCGTAGCCCAAGGAAGAGGACGTTCCGTCACTGCTCTGGCAGCTTCGCCCACCCGGGGAACGGATCCTGACTCAGCTTCCATCCGTTGGGCGACTCCGGATCAGGAACAACACGCACGTTGGTCCGGGAGCGGAGCACGCGTAGTAACTCCCCTTGGCTGCGCGCGTGAAGGGGGATCTCGAGGAGGTCGGGCACGCGCCACAAGCGAATGGTCTTGTCCTCGCCCGCAGAAGCGACCCAGCGACCGTCTGGCGAGAAGGTGAGGCGTGGGACGATTCCCCGATGGCCGAAAAAGAGGTGCGGCTCGGCACCAGTGACGGGTCCGACGCGAACGATGCCGTCCCAAGTCCCGCTCGCGACCATATTTTCGGAAGGGTCGAGCGCGACGTAACCAGTCTTGGGGTGAGACGGGATCGCCTTGGGTCCGCCACCGTTCCAATCGATCCGCAGGAGGTTGCCGACGGAATAGTCCGGCGACGTTCCTTGAGCTTCCGCCATGAGCCAGTATTGACCGCGCAGACTCGGGGCCACGGACCAACCCCCGCGGGAAGAGATGACGTCGGCCGTTTGGTCCTCGAGGTCGAAGAGGAGCAAGCCCGTGCCGGGACCTGAGGCGACGAGTCGATTCGGGTCGAGAAAGGAGAGACTCCAGATCCCTCCTTCGGCACCTTCACCGGCACCTGGAACGGGTATCACCTGCGAAACACCGCTCCTTAGATTCCAGACACGAAGAACTTTTTCGCGTGCAGGGCCTCGTATGGGCGCAGCTGCTACGTTGTCGCCGCTCGGTGAGAACGCGATCTGCGCGAGCCACGATTCCTCGAAGCCCGTGAGCTCCTGTGTCGGTCCGGATTCGATGGGGACGATGAGGGCGCGGCCGCTGTCGGCTGCTACCGCGACTCTGGTTCCCGTGGGGTCGAGATCGAGATCTTCCGTGCCCGTCAGCCGAAGAAGCGTGCGGGCGGTCTCTGCTCCTTTCACCAAGTGCCAGAGGCGCACGGTGTTGTCCCACGAGGTGGAAACCAGCGAAGCTCCGTCGGGCGTGAACTCGAGGTCCACCACGGTCGATTCGTGTCCCTCGAGCACGTGGTTGCCATCGCCGAGCGGCCAGAACGATACCTGGACCACGTCGCCGGTCACTCGCCCGAGCGCACGTCCAGGCGGTAGTCCCCGAAGCAGTAGAAGCGTCGAGGAGACGGCTCGCTCACCATGGCTCGATTGTCGTTAAGGTATACCGCCAAGTCTTCGCTTTCAACAAGTCCCGCTTTTGCAGCCGTTTCCAGTGGTCAGCGAATGGTCCCGGAAAGGTCAGCGTCCATCCATTCACTCGTCGGGAGCCTGTCCCTATCGTCGGCCTTGGAGGTCGACATGGGTGGATTCACATTGGCGCTCGGACTGTTCGCCGGATTTCACCTGGTTTTGGCCGACGGCCACAACCAGCTGCAGGGCCAGTCGAAGCACGTCGCGAACGCCGTGGTCGAGATCTTCGGGGAGATGGGAATCGACGTAACCTGGTCATCGGACCCGAGCGTTCCTACCTCTTCCGCTCGACCCACGGTGATCGTCGCGCTCCTTCCGCATTCGAGCCGCGAGTGGCGCCTTCGTGACGGAGCGATGGCGACGGTGGCACGGGAGGGCTCCGACTCGCCCGGCTCGGTCTTTCTCTTCTATCCGGACGTCGCCCGCGCGATGGCCTTCCGCCCCGCTCGATCGAGCTCGATCCGCGACGGACGCCCTTCCGGTGTGTCATGGCACGTGGGTGTCGCCCGGGTAGTCACCCACGAGATTCTGCACTACTTCCTTCCCGGGCGTCCTCACGACTCTGCGGGCATCTTCATGGAGCACCAGCGCGGGGATTCCCTCCTGAGCCCGAAGCTCGAGGTCACACATGACACCCCGGAGGCACTACTGGCGAAACTCGAGGGACTGAGGGTGGACCCCTGACCTTGACCACTTCGTGTAGAGTGAATCATGGCCAAGGCCGAGAATCAGATTTCCGCGTACATTTCGCTCGGTACCAACGAAATGGTGGAGCGGTACGCCAAAGCTCGAGGGCTCAAGAAGGCGCATCTCATCGAGGATGCGTTGCTCCATCACTTGCAGGCCCTCCGAGAGCTGCCGGCCGACATCATCATCCCGCCGCGTATCCGCGTGGACGAAAAGACGGCGGAGGCGCTCCGCAGACGCGTCCACAAACCGAGGCAGCCGACGAAAGCGATGAAGGTGCTGTTTCCGAAGGGTAGTCGAAGTACGCCCGCTCAGGGGTGATTGCGGAAAACCTTACCGCCCTTCATCACGAACCGGACCCTCCGTAGCGCGGTGATGTCCTCCGCCGGATTGCCCTCGACGGCGATGATATCCGCTTCCATTCCCGGTGCGATCCTGCCGAGAGAGCTTCCGAGCCCGAGGGACTCCGCTGCGAGCGACGTCGCCGAGACGATCGCCTGGTGCGGGTCCTGTCCGCCCTTCTCCACCCGGTAGACGAGCTCTTCGACGTTCCGACCGTGGGCGCCGGCGACGGCGTCGGTTCCGAAGACCATCTTGAGCTTGGGCATCGTGAGGCTGGTCTTGAACACCTGGAGGACCGAGGGCACCGCCTTCTCCATGTGGCGGAATCCCTCGTCGGTGTAGTTCCCGACGCCCAGGTAACGCGCCTTGTTGTCGAAGTAGTTCTGGAACACGAGATAGGTGTGGGGGTCGAAGTAGACGCCTTTGTCCGCGATGAGGCTCAAGGTCTCGGCGTCGAGAAGCGCTCCATGCTCGATGACGTCGCAGGAGGCGGCGACGGCGCGCCGGGCGCTTTCGGGACCGTGGGCGTGGACCACGGAGCGAAGGCCGAGAGCCCTTGCCTCTCCGCAGGCGGCGTCGAGCTGCGCCTGGGAGAGCGTCGGGCCGCCGCCGTCGCGGATGCTCTCGGAGGCGAAGATCTTGATCAGGTCCGCCCCCTGAGCCTTCTGCTTCTGCACGAAAGCGCGCATCGCCTCGGGGCCTCCGGTGGCGACGAAGATGCTCTCGAGCGAGCTGACGATGCGAGGACCGGGGATGATTCCCCGGGCGATCGCGTCGCGGAGCGGCTTGTCGACGAGGTTGCCCAGGCTCTGGACGGTGGTGACGCCCGCCATCAGAGTGAGGTAGGCGTTCTCGGCCCCATAGAGCGCGTTCTCCTGCGGCGTCTCGACCGACTGCTCCCGGTGCACCCGATCGTCGCCGTCGAAGTGCGAGGCGATGTGAACGTGGGTGTCGATGAGCCCGGGAAGCACTGTGAGGCCGGACAGGTCGTAGTCGCCAGTCCCGGCGTTGCCTATCTCCCGGATCTTCCCGCCCTCCACGACGACGCTTCGGTTCTCGAGGACGTTTCCCGCTCCATCGAGAATACGATCGGCCCGGAGCACGATGCGATCCTGTCCTCGGGCGAGACCGGCCGCGAGCAGAAATACGAACGAAAGAACGTTGGCTCTCATGACGCCCTCATCGCCGAAGCCGTTCGCAGCGTGAGCGCCGCGAAGGTCAGAGTTCCGTTGTTGCAGCCGGCGGAGACGATGGTCGGTGCGCCGACCACCCAGAGGTTCTCGTGGTCGTGGGCGCGTCCGAAGGAGTCGACGACGCTCGCCGCCGGGTCGTCTCCCATGCGGCATCCCCCGCCGGGGTGATCGTAGGTCTTGTCGTCCACCTCGAGGCTCAGGATCTTCCCCTCTCCCGCGGCGGCGATCTTCTCGTAGACCGAGCGGATCTCGCTCTCGGTGTGCTCGCGAAGCTCCTTGGACCAGCCGCTGTCGACGAAGTCGATCCGCGGCAGCGGATCGCCCCACGGGTTCTTCCGCTCGGTATCGAGCGTAATCGCGCTTTCTCGCGCGGGGATGACGTCGTAGTACGCCCGCATCCGCGCGGCTCCGGTCTTCGAGCGCTTCCGCCAGTCGTCGAGGATCGCGTCTCCCATGAGCATCGCGCCCTGATCGTCCTGGAGCCGCGGGTTCCTCCCGTAGCTCGACTCCCAGATGCGCAAGTCGTGTCTTACGTAACGTCCTTGGTGGGCGGGACGCACGCGCTGGAAATGCTTCGAGAGCAGGCTATCCCCCTCGAACATCCCCGGGTAGAGCCGGAGCGGCACCTCGAGGAACGCATGCACCGGACGATGGCCGGTGACGTACTTCCCCACGAGCCTCGAGCGGTTCGCGAGGCCGTCGGGAAACCGGTCGTTCGCCGAGAGAAGGAGAAGGTGCGAGCTCCAGCAGTAGCCGGAGGCGAGGACGAAAGTTTGCCCGCGGATCTCGACCGGCTCGTCGGGATTGTCGCGATCGAGGGCGACGGCGTGATCGATGCGATCCGAGCCGTCGGCAAGCACCAGCTTGCGCACGAGCGTGCGGGCCGCGAGATCGATCTTCTTCTCCTCGAGGAGCCTCTGAAACGTGAACTCCGGCGTGTACTTCGCTCCCGTGGGGCAGATGTTGCAGGTGTCGCAGCGCATGCAGACGTTTCGGCCCCGATAGGGAATGGTGTTCTTCGCTACCGGGTTGGGCCAGAAAGGGATTCCCGACTTCTCCGCCCATTTTTTCAGTTCGGTCAGGTTGTAGGTGAGGGGGAAGCCCGGAAGCGGATAGGGCTTCGAGCGCGGATCGAGCTCGGGAGGACCGGGAGTCCCCGCGACCCCGAGCCGTTCCTCGGCTTCGAAATAGAAAGGCTCGAGGTCGTCGTAGGTCAGCGGCCAGTCGTAGCCGACCCCGTAGAGCGAATGAACGCGGAAGTCCTCGGGGGTGAAGCGGGGCGTCGTGCCGCCCCAGTGAAGCGCGAGGCCTCCGACTGCCATGGTGCGCGAGGTGATCCCCTTCGCCGTCTGGCCGCGGATGTGGTCGTTCGGCCAGGGGTTTTCTCCATAGGCGAGAAAACGCTCCCGCCGGGCCGTCCGCTCGTCGAGGTTGAAGATCCTGTTTCCCGCCTCGACCACTAGAATCTTCTCGCTTCCGGTCTCGCTGAGCTTCTCCGCCAGCATTGCGGCGCTGATGCCGGCTCCGAGGATGACGACGTCGGATTCGATGGTTCGCGCCATGGCTCAGCTCCTCCGGGCGGGAGGCTCGCTGGCTCCCGAGTCGACCCCGCGGCACGTCGTCCTCTCGATCGCTCTGTCGTAGCAGAGGTCGTTCGCCTCGCCGGTCTGGTAGAAGTACGCAAGCAGGCCCAGCGCAACGTGGGGCGCCCTCGCGGGGTCGGGAAGTCCCGGGCCGGGACTCTGCCGTAGTTGGCGCCGGAGGATCGCCTCCTGCCCCTCTCGGGGTATGGCGACGAAGGAGGCCTCGTGGCGCTTCTCGGCTTCGAGCTCGAGAGCCTCGAGCTGCGCCGTCCAGAGCGGCTCGGGGTCCGGAGGCCCGTAGAGGATCTCATCGGTGAAGATGTACGCGTGGTCGAGCTCCGCCACGGGCTCGAGCTCGTCGAGCCACTTCCGAAAACCGTCCAGGACGCGCCGAACTCCTTCCTCTCCGAGGCTCGCGGCCGGAAGCACGATGCCGGCAAGAGCGAAAAGCGTCTCCGCCCGGCCGACCGAAGCCGCCGGCTTCTGCTTCGAAGCCTCGGGGGCGCAGCTCGGCAAGGCCCAGGCGGAGGCCAGGGCCACGGTCCTTTTCATGAACGTCCGTCGAGCGCTCTGACTCATGAGGATTTGCCTCCTTCCATTTCCGATACGATGGCTGGTGAAGCTATCAGATGATCTTCGCTACGACCAACGTGACGTCGTCCGCGAAGTCCTCGCCCTGCCGGAACGAATCGAGGCGCTTCAAGAGCTCTTTCTTGATGCCGTCGGCGGGAAGGTGCGAGGACGCGGCGAGCATCTCCTCGAGCCGCCGGTAACCGAAAGGCTCGCGCGCTCGATTCATCGCTTCGGTCACGCCGTCGGTGTAGAACACGAGAACGTCGCCCGGGTCGAGGGGAACACGGATCTCCTCCAGGAGGCCCTCGAACCCGGGGCTGGTCTTCATGCCGATGCCGACCCCGTTCGGCTTGAGCCAGCAGATCTTGCCGGTGCGAGAGGAGAAATGGAGCGGGTGGTTGTGGCCGGCCCTTGCGAGGACCAGCTTCCGTTCGTTGAAGTCGATGATCCCCACGACCGCGGTGATGAAGTAGTTCCTCTCGATGCGCTCGGAGATGACGTCGTTCATCGCGACCAGCATCTCTTTGGGGCCGAGAGAGTCCTTCCCCAGGACCTCGAAGAGCGCCTGGAGCTTCATGGCGTAGAGCGCCGCGGCGATCCCCTTTCCCGAAACGTCCCCCAGGATCACGGTGAAGCGCCGGTTCCCGTCGATGGCGTAGTCGTAGTAGTCGCCTCCCACCTCGAGCGCCGGCTGGAAGTGGCTCGCGATATCGAGGTGCGGGAGCCGGGGGTTTCCCACCGGGTAGAGGCTGAACTGGATGGCGCGGGCGATCTCGAGCTCGTTCTTCGTCAGGAGCTTTTCCGCGAGCTCGAGGGCGAGGAGGAAGTTCAGAATGAAGAATCCGATGACGCCGAGCATCCAGTCCTTCTCGAGGAAGCCCCAGAGGAAGTATCCGAGGCCCGCGAGGTAAAGGATCCTCCGCGCAGGGCTGAGCTTGCGGAGAAAGCTCAGGAAGATCGCTTTTCCCGCGGAAACATACCGTCCCAGGCCCCGGCCGCCGAGTTTTTTGCCCGTTTCGGTGCCGTCCTGGTAGAAGTCGTACGCCCTGCGGCTGTCGCGGCGAACGAGCGTATCGAGCTCGTCGAGCTTCGCGAGCCACTTGTTCATCGTCGCGCTGACTCTAGCACTCGCGGGTTTTGTTCGGTAGACTGGCAGTGACGACCGACCGCCTCCACCATTACCAAGAACCTTGATTCCGAACCACGAGCAGCTCCTCGCCATTTCCCAGATGACCAAGGGGGATCTCGGCGAGATTCCGTTTCCGGTGCTCCTGCACGCGCTCGCGGTGCACAGCCGAACGGTCGTGCTCTCGATCGAGAGAAGGCAAGTCAAGAAGGACGTCATCCTCGAGAACGGGGTCCCCATGGACTGCCAGTCGAACCTTCTCCCCGACACCCTCGGGAAGTTCATGGTGAGCCGGGGGGATCTGACGGAGGAACAGAACCTCGCGATCCTCGCGCAGAGCGCCACCAGCGGCCAGTCGTTCTCCGATCTCCTGGTGACCGAGGGTGTGGTGAATCCCCACGACCTCTACAAGATCCTGCAGCAGAACCTGGCGAAGAAGCTCCTCGACGCCTTCACCTGGAAGAGCGGGGCGTTCCGCGTCTCGACCAGCCTTCCCGAGGTCGATTCACCGCTCAAGGTGAATGCGCCGCAGCTGGTGTTGACGGGGATATCGAAGTTCGCCCCGGAGAGCGAGATCGCGGACGCGATGGCGCCGTTCGAGGCGAAGAAGTTCTTCGTTCATCGCCGGCCTCCCGTTCCCCTCAAGGAGCTTCGCCTTTCGAAGGAGCACCAGGAGATCCTCCGGCTGCTCGCCCAGGGGAAGACCATCTCCGAGCTTCAAGCGGAGACGGGCACCGACAAGAACCGCGCCCTGAGGCTTCTCTATTCGCTCGCCGTCATCGGCGTCGCGATTCCCGAGGACTGGCGCGAGGCGGAGCCCGAGGTCGATACCGACGGGGACGTTCCCGATTCCGACTTCGCCCACTCCGGTCCGCCGCCGGCGGCCGCTTCCTCGGTACCCGCGGAAAACGTGGTGGAGATCCGCAACCAGGTGATGGAAATGTACCTGCGCTTCCGCAAGCTCGACGCCTTCGATCTCCTGGGGATCAAGGAGGACGCGACGCGCGAGCAGGTGGAGAAAGCGTTCATCGACTACTGCGCCAAATTTCTCCCGGCGCGATTCGCGTCGGCCGATCTCCAGGCGATGGAGGAAAAGGCGCGCGACCTCTTCATCGCGGGCGGACGAGCCTTCGGGGAGCTGTCGAATCCCGAGACCCGCAACTCCCTCATCGGCCGCCGCCAGAGCCGTTTCCGCCAGCTCGGCAGTGAGGAAGCGCGAAACGCCTTCGCCATCAAGTCCAACCTGCTCGACTCCGAGACCCAGTTCGCCAAGGGAATCGCCCTGGTGAAGCAGGGGAAGTACGCCGATGCCCTCGAGTTCCTCCAGTTCGCGCACGACTGCGAGCCCCAGAACGGTCTCTATCGGGCGGAGCTCGCTTACTGCCGCTACCGCAAAGCGCCGGAGTTCGAGGCGAAGACCGCGATCGACGCGCTCCGGGAAACTGTGCGCATCGACCCCGAGTGCGGCCTCGCCTACTACTACGCCGGACTCATCCATGCTGACAACGCCGAGTTCGCGGAGGCCGAGCCTCTGCTGCAGCGAGCGATCAAGCTCATGGCGCCCGACCGCCGCCCGATCGACGCGCTGAAAAAACTCAAGGCGGCGGAGCGCGAGAAACCGAAGAAGAGACTCTTTTTCTAGGTGCGGCCATGAGTTTGATCCCGCCTTCGTCTCCGCCCCATACTCTCGGCATGTCGAAGAAGCAGGACAAACTTGATAGGGAGCTCGGTATGGGTCGCTCGATCAGCCGCCGGGATTTCCTGAACGGCGTCTCCGTGGCCCTCACTTCGTCGGTTCTACCCACCTCCGCCGTGGGAGCCTTCCAGTCCCTCCAGGCTCAGGAGAACGGCAACTACCCTCCCACCCGCACGGGAATGCGCGGAAGCCACGCGGGGTCGTTCGAAGTCGCGCACGAGATGCGCGAGGGGAAGACCTGGGAACGACCCGAGACCGTCGACGAGCTCCACGACCTGGTGGTCGTCGGTGGAGGAATCAGCGGGCTCTCGGCGGCGTACTTCTTCAAGAAGCTCCATGGCGAGCGAGCGCGCATCCTCATCCTCGACAACCACGACGATTTCGGCGGGCACGCGAAGAGAAACGAGTTCTGGCACCAGGGGAAGATGTACCTGATGAACGGCGGAACCCTCAACGTCGAGGCGCCGGCACAGTACTCGACGGTCGCCGCCGGACTCCTGTGGGAGCTCGGGATCGATCGAACGCGCTACTACGAGTCGGTCGCGAAAGTCTCCGATCTTTACCGGAAACTCGGCCTCGGCTACGGAGTGTTCTTCGATCGCGAGACGTTCGGCGCCGACCGCCTCGTTGCCGGCTACGGCAAGCTACCCATCCGCGAGTTCCTCGCTTCTTCGCCGCTTTCGGAAAAAGCGAAGACCGATCTCGCCCGGCTGTATGGCGGCAAGGAAGACTATCTCACCGGCCTCTCTTCCGACGAGAAGAAGAAGAAGCTCGCTCGCGTGAGCTACCGGGACTACCTCGTCGAGATCGCGAAGGCCGATGCCGGCGTCGTTGCCTTCCTCAACTCGAGACCCATGGGTCTGTTCTGCACCGGAATCGACGCCGTTCCCGCGCTCTACGCCTGGGAGATGGAGTTTCCCGGCTTCGGCGGGCTCGGGCTCGCGCCGACGCCCCCCGAAAGGCTCCTGGCCGAGCCCGGCGGGGCGCACGGCCGGGAGAACGGCGCGCGGGCGGACTCGGGCGACCCCGACATGTACTTCCCCGACGGCAACGCCACCATCGCGCGGCTTCTCGTTCGGGCGCTGCTGCCGAAGGCGGTCCCCGGCCGCTCGATGGAGGACGTCGTCGCCTCTCACGTCGACTACGGCCTCCTCGATCGCGGTGACCACCCGGTGCGCATCCGTCTCGAGAGCACCGTGGTCAAGGTCGAGCACGACGGTCCTGTCGATCGCGCGCGCGAGGTGTCCCTCACATATGTCCAGCGAGGAAGGGCCTTCCGGGTCCGCGCGGGAGCCGCGGTCCTCGCCTGCTGGAACAACGTGATTCCCTACATCTGGAGCGAGATCCCGGAGGACCAGAAAAAGGCGCTCCTCGACGGCGTGAAAGCGCCTCTGGTCTATACCAGCGTCCTCGTCTCCAACTGGAAATCTTTCGTGAAGGCGGGCGTCTCGGGAGTCTCGGCCCCCGGGAGCTACCACGTGAGCCTCGGGCTCGGCCCCTCGCTCTCGCTCGGCGACTACCGCTCGTCCCAGGACCCGGAGACTCCGGTCGTGGTCCGGATGTCACGCTACCCCTGCTCTCCCGGGCTCTCGCGGCGCGAGCAGCACCGCGTCGGGCGAGAGGAGCTCCTCTCGACCGACTTCGAGACCTGCGAGCGCGGGATCCGCGACCAGCTCGGAAGGACGCTCGGCCCCTCGGGCTTCGATCCCGCGAGCGACGTTCTCGCGATTACCGTGAACCGCTGGCCCCACGGTTACGCCTACGCTTACAACACCCTGTACGATCCCGAGGAGTGGGCGTTCACCTCGTCGCCCTCGAGGCCCGCGATCCGCGGGAGACGTCCTTGGGGAAGGGTAGCCATCGCGAACTCCGACGCCGCGGCGAGCCCGCACACCGACGCCGCCATCGACGAGGCCTATCGGGCGGTGATGGAGATTTCGTCAGCTCTCGATACGTAGGCGGCTTTCGACCGAGAGCACTCCGGGTGTTCCCCGGATGATGGACTCTGCCTTCACCTTCTGGAGCTGGTTGCCCACGACTCCGGTGATGATCACGCGGCTTCCGGAGACGATGAGGTGGATCGGGGGGATGGGCATGGAGGCGAAATCGGAGAACGTGGAGTCGCGGTAGAGGCGGTTCGCCAGGGTCTCTCGAAGCCTTTGGTCGGAAAGCGACACCGGCAGGACCTCGATGTCGTTCTTGAACTCCTGGATCCCGATGACCTTGTGGAGCCGCTTCTCGATTTCGGTCTTCTTGTAGGGCTCGGTCACCCACCCGAAGACCGCGACCTTCCCTTCCTTGATGAACGCCGAGCAATCGTCGAATACCGTGAAGCGGCTGTACCTGCGGATCTCCTTGACCACTTCCTCTCCGAGCTTCTGGTCGCTTTCGGCGGCGGCGATCTCGATGTCCGCGTCGGCGTTTTGGACCTCGGGCTGGCCGAGCGCGATCTCGAGCGCCCGGTTCTTCTGGAAGATGTTCCGCACCTGGCCTTTCAGCGTCGCGGTTCCGTCCTCCAAGGAGACCTGGAGCTTGATCTTGTCCTTCCCCAGCGCCTTTTCGATCTCCGCGCGGACCTGCTCGTCCGGTCTTTGAACGAAGCTCAAGAGCGACAGCGCGAGGATGGAAGCGATCATGCTGGTTCTCCTTCCGCGGGAGTGCGATCGGATTCTAGCTCATTTCTTCGGCTCCGGCATGAAGCGGGGGCCGATGTCGCTTTCGAAACCCGCCGCCTGGCGGTGGCCTCCATTCTGGAAGAGGCGCGCGACCACCGCGACGTCGAAGTCCTCGCGCGAGCGGAGGGACCACTGGCGCTTGCCGTCGCCGCGGTCGAAGTAGATCGCGACGAAACGCGCCTCCGGATACCGCTTCAAGAGCTCCTCACCGACTTCGGTTCCCAGAAAGGGAGCGTTCACCACCGGCACCCGGTATCCGGCCAGCTCCTCCAGCCGGGCGCTGGCGCAGAGGAGGGAAACGAGCTCCCTCTGGTAGCGCAGGATTGCCTTCCCCTCCTCGGCGAGCGCCGCGACGTCGAGCGCGCTCCATACCTCGAAGTCCATGGGGTAGGAGCTCAATCCGGCGAAGACCTCGCGGCTTCTCGGGAGCCGGTGGAGCCAGAGGTCCCGGTCCATCACGTAGCGGAGGATGTCGGGCACGGTCTCTCCCGGATGAAAGAACTCCCAGCTCAGGACCGCGCCGCTCTTCTCGTTGTCGAAGTGGGCGAAGTCGAGCCCGCGGAGCTCCTCCTCCGCGGTGCGATGATGGTCGATGACCCGGAGGCTCGACGCCCGCGCGTGGATGGCCTCAGTCTCGGCGCGCGGATAGGAGAAGTCCAGGATGTAGACCTCGCTTCCCGCCGGGATGGGAGGGGGCGGAGCTCCGTGCTGTACCGGCAGGTAAAGCGCTCCCTCGCCGAACCGCTTCCAGGCCGCCCACGCGGCGCCGAAGCCGTCGGCGCAGAACGCGTGGTAGAGGACCAGAGTGCCCATCTCGAAATCCTATCCCAGGATCGGC
>Ga0299906_10001953_pt1 | contig 17415 bp, 16 predicted proteins | sample RVTome_14_FD_200259 | JGI IMG/M metagenome (GOLD analysis project Ga0299906, IMG submission 200259) | Soil microbial communities from uranium-contaminated site in the Upper Colorado River Basin, Wyoming, United States - RVT145D125 (version 2) ...
CTCGGAAAGCGTGGCCCACGACCCGGCCAGGACCCCGACGACGACGCTAATCCGGACCGCCCAGAGAACGAGCCCGACCAGCGTGATCCGTCGTGGGCGTCTGAACATGGGCGTCCCTCTATTGGGTTAGATGAAACGCGGGTGGGCCGCTCGGGCCCACCCGCGTCAGTTCACACCAGGCGTTGGACCTAGCGATCTACGGCCAGATGACCACCCATGCCAGCTCGCCGTCGACCTCCTGGATCTCAGAGACGCGGATGTCCGGATCCGCGCAGTCGCGGTTCTCATCGCACGTCAGGAGTCCAGTCAGGCCTTCGTAGTTCTCCGTGGCGAACAGCGTGTCGCGGAACGCCGTGCGCGGGATGAAGAGGGTTCCGTCCGCGTCTTCCAGGGCCACCTCCTCGATGGTGGCGAAGATCATGTTCGCTGCATCGTAGGCGTGGCAGTGGAAGACTGACACCGGCGTATCCTCGCCGGAGACGTCGCTGTAGGCCGGCAGGAAGGTGTTCTCGTAGAAGTCACCGGCGCATGCCGGACCCGACATCACCATGCCCAGGGACGCATCCCCGGCCCCGTCGAGGAAGTTCGGATCGCCGAGGAGGCCGTCAGACGAGCCCAGCTGCGTGTCCTCCAGACCCGGGAAGCCCTCCGCCGCCGACGTCAGCAGCGTCCCCTCGGGGTGGAAGATCGGGTAGTAGAGGAAGTCCGGGGAATCCGCCGCGATGGTGGTCAGCACCGCGGTCATATCGACTTCTCCGATCGCGACTGCCTGCTGCGAGGTGATGGTGCCTCCGCACTGCTCGTCGAACTCTCGCTCGAATACTTGCCGCAGGTTGTCGGCGTAGGTGCTTCCGTCATGGACGGTCGCGGCGGTCTCAAAGCCCTGCTCGCAGGCGAACTTCGCCACGGCCGCTCCCTGGACCAGGTCGTTGTGGGCGGTGCGCCCGTAGAACTCGCCCGCGAACTCCGGGCTCGTTGGATCGGTCAGGGTGGGGCTGGTGTTCGCCGGTGAGAAGAGGGTGATCCCGAGTGCAGCGAGCACCGGCGCCGCAGGCACGGCCGTCCGCGAGCACGAAGTGCCGATCACGGCAACCAGCTGCTCGTTGACGACCAGCGACTGGGCCGCGGTCTGGCCGGTCTCGGCCTCCGCACACCCGGCATCCTCGTGCACCCAGCTGATCTGATGACCGAGGACCCCGCCCTCGTCGTTCTTGAAGTTGCCGGCCACTTCGGCGCCCCACTGGCTGTCGAGACCGAGATTGGCAGGGCCGCCGGTGATCGAGAGCGCGGTGCCGATCAGGATATCGTCGCCAGCGGCCACCTCGACGCAGCCGAACTCATCGGCCGCGCAGACCGCTGCTGGATCCCCGGTGGGCGCTTCGCTGACCGATTCGGTCGGACTGGCGCTGGCAGACGGTTGACAGGCTGCCAGGACCAGCATGAGCGCCGCCAGCGCGGCGCTCGGTCGTACGAGCTTCTGCATCCAATCCTCCTCCAATTGCTTCCGGGTGACGCGCAGCATCACTCCCGGAAGAGTGTGCCGGGCATCATAGGGGCGCCTCCACAGGTGCGCAAGGTCACCGCCCAGGCACTCTGGATATCCCCGACCATCGGCTGCAAGTTCAGTCCTGCCCCTGAAAACGGCGATCTTCTGGGTCGAAGCGGCCTTACCCAGGCGGCGTGGTATCCTGTTGCCCTAGGCCTCCCACGCGGAGATGTCCGATCCCTCGCCGCCGCAGAAACCCAAGCGGGTTCGCGAAGCGAGGGTGCCGCCCAAGCCGCGCCACCCATTCCGGCCTCAGTCCGGGAGCGTGGGTCGAGCGCGAAGGCAGCCGGAACTCCACGAGGTTGGCCACCACCATTCACAAGGAGAAGCTCTCTTGAGCAAGAACGTGGCCGTCTTTGTCGACGTTGCCAACCTCTACTACGCTGCCCGCGGGCAGGACGTCGACGTCGATTACGTGGCGCTGCTGAAGCACGCCACCAAGGGGCGCGATCTCATTCGCGCCTACGCATACTCGGGGCTTGATCCCGAGAACGAGAACCAGAAAAAGTTCCTCGATTTCCTCGGCAAGAACGGCTACAAGGTCGTTGCCAAGGACATCCGCAAGTTCGGCGACGGGCGGGTCAAGGCCAACCTCGACATCGAGCTCGTGGTCGACCTTTTCCGCCTGGCCGACCGCATGGACGTGGCCGTCATCGTCTCCGGCGACGGAGACTTCGCGCCTGCCATTCGCGCCCTGCAGGACGAGGGCGTGCGGTGCGAGGTGATCAGCTTCAAACCGAACACCAGCTCCGACCTGTTCGCGGTGGCCGACGAGTTCGTGGACGTCATGAAGATCAGCGCCATCAGCCGTCAGAAGGATGCCAAGGGCGTCCCGGCACCCGAGATGCCCGCTAAAGAGGTCAATCCCGACGTCGGATTCCGCGAGGCGTCCCCCTCGGTCGCCGCCGCGGCCATGGCCGCCATTCGCGGCGACGGCGAGGACACCGGGAGCGCCACCCGCGGCCGAGGACGGGGGACGGGGAGCCGCCGGCCCGAACGACCTGCGCGTCCCACCCGCGTCGGGCGATCCCGCACCACAGACAAGGAGCCGATTGCGATCACCGAGCCGCAGCCTGCGACCGATGGCGGCGTGCCCGCCGCTCGGGGGGCTGCTGTGGACGACACCTTGTCCGAGAGCGCTCGTCGGCGTCGTCGACGGGGCGGTCGGGGCAGGGGCCGCCGTGGTCGCCGCGGGGATCTTCCCGATGCGTCCGCGGCCTCGGCCGCGGCCGACGCTGAGCCCGCCGAGATTGGCTGGCAGGAAGTCGACAGCATCGAAGAGCTCGAAGGCCTCGGAGCCGGTGAAGGCTTGGGAGCGGAGCGGGAGTTTGAGTTCGAGGAGGCCGATGCGGCGACGCTGGCCGAGCTCGGACTGAGCAGTCAGCCCGCAGGCGCCTCGGCGACCGACGGCACCGATAAGCCCGATGTGAGCGCGCCGGCTGAGGAGAAAGGTGACGGTCCGGCGGTCACGCGGAAGCCCCGTACCCGCAAGCCCTCGACCCGGTCCGCGGCGAAGCCCGCGGCAGAGCCGGCGGCCAAGACAGATGCCAAGCCCCGCGCGCGATCTACGGGCAAGGCTGCCTCAAAAGAGGCTGGCACTGGGTCGAGGGCGTCCGCCTCGACGACGGCCGCCAAGCCGCGTGCTTCACGGACCACACGAGGCAAGGCGTCTCCGGCGCCCGCGGATGCGTCCGACGAGGAGGGCATCTGGAAGCGATTCACCTCGGGTCGCAGCACGCGCAAGCGGACCACGCCCAAACCCCCCACCGAGGGCTAGCTCTCGGATTCGACCTCGGTAACCTCGGGGGCGACGCCCGTCCCACCGTTGCCGTTGGTTGACGGCGTGCTGACCGGAATCCATTCGCCGGCCGCTTCAGCCGCTTCGCGCGCACGGGTAGCGAGCTCGTCACGGGTCTCGCGGCCGGATTTGGGCGCGGTGAGGATCGCGACCAGGGCGCCGGTCAGAGCGCCGATCAGGATTCCGGCGAAGAACGAGCCCCAGTGGCGATCCTGGCGCGGGCGCAGGCCAAGCTCACTGGCCGCCTCCTCGATGAGCTGGCGTCCGGCCGGGACCGCTGCTCCCGCGGCGCCGAGTGCCACAGTCCGCCGGTTCCATGCGCGCCGAAGACCGGGGCTGATGTCCTGGCGCCAGACCTGGCGAGACCAGTTGCCAACCTGCCGACCCTGGCGTTCGATGGTTCGCGCGACCTCCTTGCGTACGGGCCGCGACTCCCGCCACGCGGCGGATGCGCGCTGGGCGGTCTCCTCGGCTGCCTGGGCGATGGCGTCAGCCAGTGCCTGGCCACGCTGCGCCACCTCGTCCGGCACGTCCTTGCGCGCGATGCGATCCATGAATGCCTGCCACTCATCGGGGAATCGCAATCCCTCCGATGTCGATCTTGTGCTTTGGGTCACCTTGCTGCCCACGGCCGACCTCCTCGAGCGTTTCTGCTGTCTTCGGCCCAGTATGCCACCGACTGCCGGACCGCGCCTCGGGCCCCATCCTGACCGCCCGCATGCCCCGCCTATACTCGCCGCCGTGAGTGTCGAGGTCGCCGGCTCGGGGTTTCTGACAATCGGTCAGCCGGTGGCGGAGCGGCTTGCCCGCCGGACGCTCCTGGGAGGCGACGGCCCGGCCACGCTCCTGGTCCACGGCCCCCCAGGGGCCGGCAAGGGATCATTCGTCGACGACCTGCTTGCCACTGCCCTGTGTGAGGCGGTCGATCCCGACCAGCGACCATGCAACCTCTGCTCCGGCTGTCGTCAGGCGCGCGCGCGAACCCACCCCGACCTGGTCCTCGCGTCGCCCGAGCGATGGCGCGATGACCGTGCGAGCGGCGAAAGCATCGTAGGAGCGGCGCGGCGATGGCTGGCAGAGGTCGCCGGTGCACCGATCGCCGGGCGCTGGCGGGTCGTCGTGGTCGAGCGCGCGGACCTCGCCAACGAGCAGATTCAGAACGCACTGCTCAAGGCACTGGAGGAGCCCGGCGATCGGCAGCTCTTCATCCTGGTGGCCGACGATGCCGGTCGGCTGCTGCCCACGATTCGCTCTCGCTGCCAGGCTCTGCGCCTGGCCCCGGTCGGGCAGGACGCGCTCGCAGCCTGGCTGATCGAGCGCGAAGGACTCCCCGGCGAGCAGGCTACGGCGCTGGCTCGCTTGTCAGGCGGCCGGATCGGCCGCGCGGTTGGGTATGCCCGCGCACCGGAACGCGTGGACTGGCGGCGACGCACGCAGCACGAGCTGCTCGCGCTCCTTGAGCGGGGCCGCGCCGAACGGCTAGCCGCGGTGCGCGAGCTCCTGGACGATGCGGCACGCCTGTCCCTGGGGCCCGATGCCGCCACCGACCCGGCCACGGCCGAAGGTGGTGGTCGGACGCCGACGGTGGTCCAGCGCGCGGCAGCTCTGGCCATCATCGAGGCCTGGGTCGATCTGGCGCGCGACCTGGCGGTGGCCGCCGCCGGCTCGCCGCACCTGGCCGTGTCCGAAGAGCTCCTCCCCGAGCTGCCGGCTGCGGCGCGGCGCCTCGGACCGGACGAGATGGCTCGGACCGCCGCCGCCCTGGAGCGCATCCGGGACGCACTGGAGCTGAACGTCAGCCCCCGACTGGCTCTCGAAGTGGCCATGCTGGAGTGGCCCGCGGTCGCCCCCCGCGCGTGAGCGACCAGCAGCGGCTGACGGCCCGGGTCATCGGTCGAGTCCAGGGGGTCGGGTACCGATGGTGGGTGGTCGACACCGCCACGCGACTCGGCCTGGTGGGTTGGGTCCGCAACGCCGACGACGAGCGCGCCGTGGAGCTGGTGGCTGAAGGCCAGCCGGCGTCGCTCGACACCCTCGAGGCCCAGCTGGCCGATGGCCCCGGAGCGGCATGGGTCGATCGGGTCGAGCCCAGCCGCGGACCGGCCTCGGGAGGCATGACCCGGTTCGAGATTCGCCGGTGAACTGGCGGGCGGTGGGCTGCGCCGTGCTCGCCGCGGCCGTCTTCGTCGGGCTGGGCCTGTGGAGCCTCCAGATGGCGATCGGGCGCCCCGGCTGCCCCGAGACGCTCCTGTGGGGCGAGCGCGTCTATGCCGCGGTAGGGGATCCGACGGCGTTGCCGGTCGTGGGCAGCGAGGAGCCCGTCCGGCTGGGCACGATCCTGGTGGGCGTGGTGTCGCGCCAGGTGTACGGCCCGTCGGGGAGCGCCCCGTCGCCGAGTGCGGAGGATCGGCCGGGCGAGATCGCGCTCGAATGCGGCGACGGCACCTTCGTGAGCTACAGATTCACATCCGTGGTGCCGACCGCTCGGCCGTCACCCTAACCGCTCGGCCGTCACCCTAACCGCTCGGCCGTCACCCTAACCGCTCGGCAGTCACTCCGAACAGACGGTCGGAAGCCGTCTGGGCGTATCGGTCGGTCATCCCGGAAACGTAGTCGGCGACCTGGGTCACCAGGTCGGCATCGGTATCCCGGTACGAGGCCGGGAGCTCGTCGGGGTGGACCAGGTGGTGGTCCATCAGGCGGCGCAGGAGGCGGACGGCGACCTGCTGCTGGGCCGCCTGCTCGGGGCGCAGGTAGACGCGCTCGAACATGAAGTCGCGCAGTTCGTGCATGAGGGCCAGCGTGTCAACGTCCATCCCGATCGCGCCTGCCGCCAGGCTCTCGTCGATGACCGCGGTGATGAGCTCACCGATCCATCGTCGTCCCGGAGGCCCGAGCCGTTCGATCAGATGGGGTGGGAAATCGGCCTCGGCCAGGACTCCCGCGCGGAGCGCGTCGAGCGCGTCATGGCTGAGGTACGCGATCCGATCCGCGTAGCGCACGCACAGGGCTTCGGGCGTGTGTGGCGGAGGCGTGATCCGCCAGGTGTGGGCCCGTATCCCGTCGCGCACCTCCCAGCTCAGGTTGAGGTCCTCGAGGACTTCGAAGATGCGAACGCTCTGCGCCGCGTGATGCCAGCCCGCAGGGGGGAAATACGGCGCCAGGGCTTCCTCGCCGGTGTGGCCGAACGGGGTGTGGCCCACGTCGTGACCCAGCGCGATCGCCTCTGCCAACGCCTCGCTCAGCGCCAGCGCCGCGGCCAGCGAGCGCGCGATCTGGGCGACCTGGAGGGTGTGGGTCAGGCGCGTGACGAAATGGTCGCCCTCGGGGTTGAGGAAGACCTGGGTCTTGTGCTTCAGTCGGCGGAAGGCCTTGGAGTGGATGATCCGGTCCCGGTCACGCTCGAAGGCGGTGCGGAACGGGTCGGGCTCCTCGGGCCGTGCTCGGCCGCGCGACTGCCCCGATCGAGTGGCCGCCGGAGACAGCCGCTCCTCCTCCGCTTCGCGCATTTGCCGATCTCGGCGGTTGAGATCTCCCACATCACCGATGATGGCGGATGCCGGCCGCCCTTCGCGCGAGGAGCGGGTTCTGGGTCCGATCGTACTGGGCACACCGGCCCACAGCGGATCATGTCCCGGGTCGGTATGGTGGGTCTCAGCCGCGCAGGACCAGGGAGGCTTGGCCAGCCCAATGCATCTGAACGCCGTGATCGCTCGTCCACTCGTGGCCGCCCTCGTCATGGCGCTGGTCGTGACCGGCGTGGCGCCGGCGGCGCCCGCAATGACTCCCGGCCCGGTCAGGGTCCGTACCTCGGAATCGACTCACGCGGTGGATGGGAGCTACGAGTTCGCCCTCGCGGCGGGCACGACCCATATCGTCATCCATTGGTCGGGCCATCCGGGTGCACACGTAGACGCGGCATTCAGCGCCGACGGTACGGTCTTCTCGGAGCCGTCCCACGTCGAGATCGACGAGTTCGGGGCATCCAAAGCGGACGGCGAGACCTACGGCACGGTGATGGTCGCCAGCGGCATGCGGGCGGTCCGCATCACAGCGGATGAGTCACTGCCGGAGGTATCCATCCTCTCGATGGATGCGGCTGGCGCGACCGGTGCGCCATTCGGGCTGGGAGCCGATGCGGCCGCGCTGAGCGCCATTCCCGGAGTCATCCCCCGAAGCGGCTGGGGCGCCGACGAGACCATTCGATTCGACAGCCTGGGGGAGGAGCGCTGGACTCGAGCGTTCTACCCCCTTCAGAAGCTGGTGGTGCATCACACCGCCGGCGGGAACAACGATCCGAACCCAGCGGCGACGGTCCGAGCGATCTACCACTTCCACGCCGTCACCCTGGGCTGGGGCGACATTGGGTACAACTACTTGATCGACGAGGCCGGCCGGGTCTACGAGGGTCGGTACACGCGCGAGTACTGGAACGGGACCTACCCGACCGGGGACAACGAGGACGGAGACGTCGTTGAGTCCGGCCACGCGCTGCATCACAACCCAGGCAGCATGGGCATCGCGCTGCTCGGCAACTTCACCACGCAGGCGCCGACGGCGGCGGCGCGCACATCGCTGGTGAGCATGCTGGCCTGGGCGTCCGCCACCCACGGGATCGACCCGACTGGCACCTCGACGTACGTGAATCCCGCTACCGGGAATACCATCACCACGCCGAACATCACTGGCCACCGTGACTACCAGAACACGGGGTGCCCGGGGGCGGCGTTGTACGCCCAGATGCCGTCGATCAGGAGCGCGGTCGCGGCCGAGATCAGCAATCCGCCCATCGCGACATACAACCCGGTGCGTCCCCTGTACTTCGCCGCCGGCTCCTACGTCGGCCGCCGGTTCAACGCGGCCGGGACGATCACCGCGTCCTTGCCGTACACCCTTAGCGCGGCCTCGTCGGCTCCCACGAGCTATAAGAGCACCATCCCGAACCAGAGCGGGAACTGGTACTACATCACGGCCGGGATCTGGGCCGGGTATTGGATCCAGGAGTCGGCTGCCACAACCCTCGGCAACGCGCCGCCGGCGCCGGTGGCCGAGTCCTATTTCCCCTGGCGTCCCCTCACCTTCGTTGCAGGCGCCTACGTCGGGTACAGGTTCAACACCTATGGGGCAGTCATCGCCTCGCGGCCGTACACGCTGGCGACCGATTCGATGGCACCCACGACGGAGAAGAGCACGATCCCGAACCAGGCCGGTAACTGGTACTACATCACGGCCGGGATCTGGGCCGGATACTGGATCCAGGAGTCGCCCGGCACCACCCCGAGTACGCTGCCAACGGCCGCTTTCACCGCCTCGAGCACCACGGGGATCGAGCAGCTGACGGTGTCGTTCAACAACGACACCGCGACATGGGGTCCGACCGCCTGGGCGTGGGACTTCGACTCCAACGGGACGGTCGACTCGACCCAGGAGTCGCCGATCTGGACATACACCACCGCGGGTACGTACTCGGTGACGTTGTCGGCGACGAACAGCCTCGGAACCGATACTGAGACGAAGGCGAACTACATCACTGTTCGCGCCCCACAGCCAGGCACCTACGTCCCCCTCTCCCCCGCGCGCCTGCTCGACACCCGGGTCGGGAACGGGCTCGCCGGGCCGTTCAGCGCCCACAGCCCGCGCACCTTCCAGGTCGCCGGCCTTGGTGGGGTGCCGGCCAACGCGGTCGCGGTCACCGGCAACCTGGCGGTCACCAACCAGACCACCGCCGGGTTCGTCTACCTCGGCCCCGACCCGGTGACAGCCCCGACCAGCTCGACGGTGAACTTCCCGTTGGGTGACACCCGGGCCTCCGGGGTGACGGTGGCCCTCGGCCCGGGCGGGACCCTGAGCGCGACGTTCGGCTACGCGGGCACGGCCGACCTGGTGTTCGACGTGACCGGCTACTTCTTCCTGAACTGACCCGATACCGGCGAGCGTGAACGCGCGGCCGCCCCACGCATCGAACCTAGGCCGTCCAGGCGACGTGGCGTGGCTGATGGCGCGCCGGACAGGATTCGAACCTGCGACCTCTGGCTCCGGAGGCCAACGCTCTATCCACTGAGCTACCGGCGCGCGGGGGGAGCCGAGTCTAGCGGATAGGTGAAGGCCCCTCCGAAGAGGGGCCTTCATTTGCTGCCGGATTCGCTAATCGCGGGGGCATCTTTCACGCGCGGTTTCCCGCACTACCCTTACCCAAACCTACCCATGACCCTGCGACCAGTGGTGAATCGCTGTGCGAACAGCGCCTTCATCATATCCGACCCCCCAGGTCAGGGTCAATGCTCTGGAATGAAGAATCCTTTACTTTTCGGAGCGGTATTTCGTACCCCGGAGACCGTCAATCGGGCGTACTTTCGGGCGCGCCGATCACGATCCGATTGATCACGACCGGGTCGACCGGGACTCCGAGAAGGGGATCGTTAACCGGCACCGCCCCGATCGCGTTTACGACCTCCGTCCCGGACGAAACCCGCCCGAAGATGGTGTACGAGCGCGGCAGCTGTGCGCTGAGATCGGCCAGGCAGATGAAGAACTGGCTCCCGTTGGTATTTGCCATGCCGGCGTTGGCCATGGCGACCACGTACGGGTCGTAGTTCAGTCCTTCAGGTGGCAGCTCGATGGCGAAGCCGTATCCGGGCCCGCCGGTGCCCAAGCCTTCGAAGTCCCCCTGGTTGTCTCGCGTGTTCGGGTCGCCGGCCTGGGCCACGAAACCGGCCAGGACGCGGTGGAAGGTGACGCTTTCATAGAAGCCGCAACGCGCCAGGGCCACGAAGTTGGCGGTCGCGATCGGCGCCACGTCGCCATACAGCTCCACCGTGAAGCTGCCCTGGGTCGTTTCGAATGTCGCTGCGGTCGCATCGGCCAGGATGGCTGCGGCCTGGGCGGCGGTGGGTTCCGACGTCGGACAGTCGGTGGGCGGGGTGCCGGGGATCACGCCCTGGCAGGCAACCGCGAGTCCCAGCAATGCCGCCGAGCCGGCTCGAATCCCGCGCCGGACGGCGCGCATCGGTCCCATCAAAGGTCGAACAGGCGCCGCGCGTGGGAGACGGGCATCGTGCCGCCGTAAAGGAGGGTGTCGTGGAAGCGCTTGAGGCTGAAATCGGGGCCCTGCCGGCGTTCGACGTCAGCGCGCAGGGTCTCGATCATGTGGCGCCCGTAGAGGTACGACAGCTGGTAGGTGGGGGTGCTCGTGTAGCGCTTGACCTCGGCCAAGGCGGCGGGGCGCTCGAAGCCGGTTTCGGCCACCAGCCGGTCGACCGCCTCCTCGAAGCCGATCTCGCCGCGGTGCAGCCGGACGTCGAGGACGATCCGGGTGGCGCGCCAGATGACGTCCGTGAGCTGGATGTACCGATGGGTGGGCGTATCGTCGAATCCGGCCTCTTTCATCATCCGCTCGGTGTAGAAGGCCCAGCCCTCCGCGAACTCCGGCGAGCCGGAGAAGAGGCGCACCAGGCTCGGGTTGGTGATGGCCGCCGACAGCTGCTGGTGATGGCCCGGGTAGGCCTCATGGACCGACGTATTGGAGATGGACGCGTAGTTGTGCTCGCGCATCATCTCCGGCGTCTCGGGCGGCGTGACAATGTAGGTGCCCTGCGGGATGGGGTCGAAGCGAGCGGGTTCGAAGTAGGCGGCGAACGGAACCAGGTGCCGGATGAAGCTGGGCGTCTCGATCACGACCAGGGTGTCGTTGGGGGGAAGGGTGGCGAGATCGTGCTCGACCACGAAGGCGCGGGCCCGATCCATGGCGCGCCGGTACTCGTCCAGCGCTTCGGTGAAGGTGGCGGGGTAGTCGCCCTTGACCTGGTCAGCGACCTGGGCCAGGGTCAGGCTGGGGTCGATCTCGGCGCACACCGCGTCGCGCTGGGCGTGGGACTCGGCGAGCATCCGCTCACCCACCTCCAGGATCTCGTCGCCGGTGGCCTCCAGGGCGCGGAGGCGAACCATCTCCGCGAACAGCTCGGGGCCGGTGACCCAGTCGGCGGTCGCCCGCGGCAGCACGTCGTCGCGGAGCCAGGCCTGGTGGGCGTCGAGGGCGCCGACCGCCGATGCGATGGCCCGCTCCAGGCGGCTGACGACCGCCGTCGGCGCGTTTTGGGTGCGCGCCGCGTCCAGGATCGTGTCAAGGAACGAGGGCAGGCTCTCTCCGGACTGAAGGTCGATCTCCGTCCACAGCTGTACCGGCCGATCGACCCGGTCGTGGGTCTGGGCCAGGAAGCGGGGAGCCGCCTCCAGGCGGGCGGCGATGCTCTCCAGGCGATCGGCCAGGGGCGCGAAGTCGCGGGTAAAAAGCGGAAAGAGGGCGCCGCCGATGGCCTCGGCGGCATCGGATCGCCCCTGCCAGGAGCGCCGCTGTGTCAGCTCGAACAGGTTCAGACGTGCCTCGTGGAGGACGAGGTCGCGGTCCAGGGCGCGGTTCGGGGACAGCGTGGCCGGGTCGAACGTCTCCATGGCCGCGACCGCGGCGTTGGTGAAGGCGATGTCCTGCTCGATCCCCTCACGCCCCCCGGGCGAGAGGCGGTGGTCGTGCTCGTGGATCCCAAGGTAGGTCGCCCACTCGGGCTGAAGTTCCAGGCGCTGCCGGAACCAGCGCTCGATGGCCTCGTCGAACCGGGTGTCGTCGACACTCAGGATGGCGTCGGGTCGGGCGATGGTCGTCATCGGTCTGTCACAGCCTCATCGGGCTCAGCGGCTCATCGGCATCAGGGGCTCCGCGTTTGGGCGAGGAAGCCTAGCACCCAGGCGCGGTAGTCATCCGGGCACACCTCGAGCAACCGGGAGTGCCCGGCGCCGGCGCAGATGTGAACCTCCGCCCGAACGCCGGCCTCCGCGGCGGCCGCCGCCAGCCGATCGGCGCTGGTGGGGTCGATGGCCAGGTCGGCGTCGCCCTGGAGGATGAGGACCGGGACGCTCCCGACATCGTCGATGTGAATGATCGGATCGGCCGCGGTCACGTCCACACCGGTCCGGAACAGCGCCCCAAGGACGACCGCCCACGAGGCGGGGAGGGCCAGCGGATAGTTCTGGTTCTCGATCCGCCGCTGGGCCGAGCTGGCAACGCTCACCGGAGAGGAGTCCAGGACCAGGGCCTGCACCGGAAGGCCCAACGCGACGGCGTTGGTGGCCGTGATCGCTCCCATACTGCCTCCCAGGACCGCGATGTATGCCGGGGCGTGGGTCGTTCGGAGCCACTCGACGATCGCAGCCAGATCCATCGCTTCGCGGACCCCAACCGTGGTCTCGGTCCCGAAGCTCTGCCCGTGGTTGCGCTGGTCGAACAGGACCAGGTTGTAGTCGGCGTGCAGGACTTCGGCCCACGGGAGCATCGCGTTCTTGTTCGAGCCGTGGCCGTGGACCAGGACCACTGTCGGACCCACCGGGCCAATCGGAGCGGCGGCCGGGATGTACCACCCGGCCAGGCGCCGGCCGTCGGCGGCCATGAGATCGGTGCCCGCCGGCGCGCCGACCGAGGCGCAAGCGAGTGGATCGGCCGACGCGGCCAGGGCCGCGTCGGAGGCCTGGTCGTAGTTGATGGCCTGGTAGGTCCACCCCAGCGCGGACGGGAGGCGACAGACTCGGCTGCGCTCGGGATGGACGAGCTGATCCGATCCCTCGAAGCCGGCGTAGCCGAGGTAGGCCAGCAGCCCGATCATGACCGCCACCAGGAGGAACGTGGCCCAGCCCACGATGCGTGCGCGGCGCGCTTCGCGAGGCTCGACTGGCATCTCGAACGCCATTCCGGGGCCGAGTATAGGCGGGCTGGCCCCAGGGTCGGCTGTCGCCTACAATGCGCGCCGCTCACCGGAGGACCGCTCGATGACGACCGGCGCCGGCCGTGATTCGGCAGGCCGACCCCATTCGCTGGCTCCTGCTCACCTGGGTGAGGCGCGTGCCGGCGCCGCCCTGGCGGTGGGGGTGCTGGGGGTTGCTGTGTTCATCGCCGGGGTCGGGATCGTGGTCTCCGGCCTGACCGCATCGAGTGGCTACGACCCCGCCAACCTGCCCCCCAACGCCAACCTGCTGGGAACGGGCCAGATCACCGCCGGCTTCGCCCTGTTCGTTCTCGGGGTGGCGCTGGCCGGCGGGGCGCTCGGAATGCTGGCCGGGAGCCAGCGAGCTCGCATCCCGACCGCGATCCTGGCCGTGGCCGCGGCCCTGGCCGCGGTGGCGGGGGCGGTCTGGATCATCGTGCGAGGCCCTTCCGACCTCATCTTGGCCCTGTCATTGCTTGGCGCGGGCCTTGGGCTGGGCGGCTCCGGGCTGCTGTTGCTCCGCCCGCGCCGCTGACGGCCGGGGCGGTGCATCCCCTGCCCCGCCGCCTGCTGCTGGCCTCCCGTTTCCTGTTTCTCCTGTCGGGGCCACTCATCGCCGCTGCGGTGGCGTGCGCCGTCGCCGGCGTGGTCGCGGCTGAGGACATCGCCGAGCGCCTGCTGGCCAGGATCCTGGCCGAGATCGATGCCGAGACCTTGGCCGGATTGCCAGTCGACTTCCTGACCCCAGCCACCGTCCAGCGCGCCGCGTTCGCCCTTGCCGCCGGCTTTGCGCTCCTCGGGCTCGGACAGCTGGCCACGGCGGCCGGGCTCCGCCGCGGGGCGCGGTGGTCCTACGCGGCCGCCGTGATGGGGGGCCTGTTCGTGGCGTTCACCACCGGGGCGACCGCCATCTTCATGATCGCGGCGCGATCGGCACAACCCCAGGCCGCGACCCTGCTCACGGCAGGCGCCATGGGACTCGGCGGGGTCGCCGTCCTGTATGCGGCGATAGCCGTGTTGGCCGCCGCTGGGCGTCGCGACCTCGAGGTCGCCAGCGGCTGAGGGTGCCCGGAAGGGGCTTGGTATACTCCGCCCCCGCCGCTGCGGGCCCGTGGTGTAGCGGCCCAACATGCCAGCCTGTCACGCTGGAGATCGCCGGTTCGAATCCGGTCGGGCCCGCCACTCGCGCGGCGCGCCGTTCCGTGACTCAGCCGCCCCGGATGAGGTCCTCCCCGAGCCGATCGTCGAGCGCATGCTGGCGGGTCTGGTGGCGCTCCACGATCACCCGCACCACCTCGTCCAGGTCGTCGGTGACGGTGGCCAGCTCGAGGTCCTCCGGGCTCATCTTGCCCTCTTGCAGGACCGTGGCGACCACCCAATTCATGAGTCCCCGCCAGTAGTCCCGCCCCACCAGCACGACGGGGAAATTCTCGATCTTGTGGGTCTGGATCAACGTCAGCGCCTCGAACAGCTCATCCATCGTGCCCAGGCCGCCGGGGAAGATGACGAACGCCTCCGCGTATTTCACGAACATCGTCTTGCGCACGAAGAAATAGCGGAACTCGATGCCCAGGTCCACGTAGGGGTTGATGTCCTGCTCGAAGGGAAGCTCGATGTTGCAGCCGATGGACAGGCCGCCGGCTTCCTGAGCGCCCCGGTTGGCGGCTTCCATGATTCCCGGCCCGCCCCCGGTGATGACCGCGAAGCCCTCCTTGACCAGGCGGCCGGCCAACCGTCGGGCCAGCCGGTAGTGAAGGTCGCTGCGGCGGACGCGGGCCGAGCCGAAGATGCTGACCGCGGGGCCGATCCCGGCCAGGGCATCGAATCCCTCCACGAACTCGCCCAGGATGCGCAGCGAGCGCCAGGTATCGGTGGCCTGGAAGTCGACGCTAACCCGTCGCTGAAGGAGCTCCTGGTCCTCGGTGGGGCGCCGCACGGGTCCCCGCATGACCAGCGCCCCACTGCGTCTCGGATGGTCCTGCTTCGCCATTCGTCACCTCGCTGGCGGGCCGTTCGTCCTGGCTGGAAGCCCGGCAAAGCGCCAGTGATCATGGTACGGTGCCGCTCGACGTCGTAGTCGCGCGGCGCCCCCCGGGTGCCCCGATGTGACCGGCAGCGGCGAGCCGGATCCCGTCACTGTGCCCGAGGATCAATTTGCCGGACCACCTTCGACGTGGAGCCGTCCACGTCATCGTTGTTGCGCTCATCGTTGCCGCCTTAGCCCCCCAGGCCCTGGCCGCCACTCCACCGGATCACGTCACCCAGCAGTTGCTGGATGCCGCCGAGGCTTCGCCGGCGTCCCTGGTCGCGGTTCGCGGATCCACCTCCCAACGCACGCTCGCGGCATTCGCCCCGGCGTCCGACAGCGTGCCTCTTGGCGCGGAACAGTTTCATACGAATGGCGTTGCCGTGCCCCCCAGCGTGGCCATGTCGCCGACCCTCGTCAGCGTGGCCGCTCAGGTGGTCAGCCAGCCGGGCGGAGGGCGCACCATCAGCGGCAAGGCGAGCTGGTACTGCTGCACGCGCGGCTGGGATGACGCCGCCGTGGTGGCCCTTCCGATCGCGCTCGGCGGCCACTGGACAACGCCTCCTGCGATCTTTTCAGTCGTCGTGTGCGCCGAGCGGTGCGCGCTGTTACCGGTCGGAGACGCCTGCGCCTGCCATTGGGGCGAGGCCGGTCAAAAGGTGGTCGACCTGTCGCCGGCCGCGTGGGCCGCAATCACCGACAAGGATCGCTGGCTCTACGGGGTCGTGAACGTCACCGTCTATCTCGACTAGCATCCTCCCGTGCTGCAGCCGATGGGGGTCGGTCACGTCGTGCTCAAGGTCCGCGACCTCGATCGGTCGTTGGCGTTCTACCGGGACCTGCTCGGATTCCAGGTGTCGAGCGAGATGAGCAATGTCATGGTCTTCCTGACCGCCACCGGCGAGAACCACCACGACCTGGGGCTGGTGCGCGTCGGTGACCAGGCGCCTTCCCCGGTCCCCATGGCGGTTGGCCTGTACCACGTCGCAATCCGGCTGGCCGACCTCGAGGCGGTCAAGAAGGCCCATCAGCTGCTGACCGAGCGCGGCCTCCTGCGCGGCGCGTCCGACCACGGGGTGAGCAAGAGCCTGTACACCGTCGACCCCGATGGGAACGAGATCGAGCTGTACTGCGACGCCCCGCGCGACGAATGGGAGGGGCGAGTCGCCGAGGTCATGACGGTCAAGCCTCTGCGCCTGGATTGAGCCAGGCCGATACGCCCGCGCCCCGACGCGGGCGCCGCGGGCGATGGCTCGGGGTGGGACTGGCGGCGGTCCTGGTCGCGTTGATCGCGTGGCCACCGTCGCGGGTCACGCTCCAGACCCTGGCCCTCATCCCCTCGCTGGTCGAGCTGGGGCCACAACCCCTGGCCCTGGCGCCCGATCCAAGCCACCACCTGGTGACCTATCGCTCCCCGGACGGCACCTCGCTGCCCGCCGACCTGTGGCTGCCGTCCACCGCGTCGCCTGAGCACCCCGTCGGGGCGATCATCTTCGTGTCAGGGATCAACGATCAGGGGCGGGCCCACCCGGCCGTGGCTCGGATCGCGGAAGCCCTCTCCCGCGCCGGCGCCGCGGTGTACATCCCCGAGCTACCCATCTTCTTCGACGTCCGCGTGGAGGCCGGCGAGGTGGGACGCATCGTGGCCGCCTTCCAGGCCCTGGCCCGCCGGCCCGAGGTCGATCCGGATCGGATCGGGATCATGGGCATCTCGGTGGGGGGCAGCCTGTCGCTGATCGCAGCGGCCGATCCCCAGATCGCCGACCAGCTCGACTGGGTGGGTGCCTTCGGCGCCTATGCGGATGCCGGCGAGATCATGGTCAGCGTGATCAGCCACCAGTACCGGCTGGACGGCAAGCTGATCGACTGGGAGCCCACCCTCCTGGTCCGGCAGGTCGTGTTCGGGCTGGTAACGGAGCGTGTCACCGATGGACGCGACCACGGCTACCTGTATGGGGCGTACGACGAGCTGAACAACCAGGGCGTCCACCCATTGCCCAACGCGGACCTGCCACTCCGGACCGCCGAGGGGCTCGCGGCGGAAGCAATCCTGCTGTCCGACACGCTGGCCGAGGCGGAGGCCGCCCTGGCCGCGGCGCCGCCCGAGGTGCGAACGATTCTCGACGGCATCAGCCCGCTCGGTTACGTGAGCGGCATCCGGGCCCGCGTGTACCTCATGCACGACACCGGCGATCAGCACATCCCGTACTCGAACTCCCGCGAATTGGCGGCGGTCATGGAGGCTGCCGGCGTCGACGTCCGGCTCGGCGAGTTCCGGCTGTTCAACCACGTCCAG
>Ga0299906_10001955_pt1 | contig 17404 bp, 12 predicted proteins | sample RVTome_14_FD_200259 | JGI IMG/M metagenome (GOLD analysis project Ga0299906, IMG submission 200259) | Soil microbial communities from uranium-contaminated site in the Upper Colorado River Basin, Wyoming, United States - RVT145D125 (version 2) ...
CGCGACCTCGGTTGCGCAGGCGCAGGCCACGGTGGACGCACCTGCCCCGGCGAGCGCCGCGGCCGAGGGGCAGGCCGGGGTCACCCTCGAGGCCGAGGCGCCGGCGGCCGCGACCGCGGCCGGCGAGGTGTCGCTCGAGACCGAGCACGAGCGGGAGGCACCAGCCGCCGCGACGGCTACTGCGCAGGCCGAGGCCACGGTCGAAGTCCCGGCGACCACGGGCACCACGGCCGAGGGCGAGGCGGGCACGCAGACGAGCGCCGAGGCGCCAGCGTCCGGTGCGTCGGATGCGACGGTTGCGCCGGTTGTCACAGCCCCGGCGACGGCCACCACGGCGGCGGCTGCGGCCGCGGCCGCGACGCTCGAGGCTGAGGCGCCGGCGGAGGCGCAGAGCACTGGACTCGCGACCGAAAGCACCGATCCGACTGCGGTGGCTCCGGCGGCGGCCACGAGCGAGGCTGGAGCGGCGGCGACGCTCGAGGTGGGCGCGCCAGCGACGGCCACGACGACGGCCGACGCCACCGCCACGGCGCTCGTGGCGGCAGACCTCCTCGTCGTGACGGGCGAGGTTCTGCGGGTCGCCAGCGTCGCTACCGAGACGCTCAGCACGGCGACGATCGCCGGCGAGCACCTGGTCGATGCCGACATCGAGGTCGCCGCGTGAAAGAGCTGATCGTCCACGCCACCGAGCCGAGCGAGGCGGAGGTGCAGGCTGTCCTGGCCCGGGCCTTCCCCGCGGCAGACACATACCAGGTGCAGGCGCCGGACGGCTCGGTGCGGGAGTTCCGGATCGACGGGCCGCTGGGGCTGGCCGCGCCGGCCGAGCTCCGGCCGGTGTGGGAGCGGCTCACGACGGCGGGCACCGGCCGGTACTTCATCAAGGCGGTGCCGCCGCGGGGCGGCAAGCCGTTCGACGTCTGGTTCTACGAGCGGCTCATGGAGCAGGCGCGCCGGCACCATAGCTCGTTCCGGGAGGCGGCGCGGGGGCTGGTGCAGGACTACGTGCGGCAGGCGGCCGGCGCACTGCACTCGCCGGCCGAGCTGGCGCGCTTCGAGCAGCTCCTCTTCGATCTGCGCACGGCGCTGCGCTGGCAGCTCGCCGCGCCGCTGCCGCCCGACGTGCTCGAGCGCGCGCGGGCGCTGGGGCTCTCCGAGGCCGACATCTTCGACCTCTCGGGCATCGCCTACCGGATGGGCATGCTCGACACGCAGCTCCGCCGGACGGGGTGGAGCTGGACGGAGGCGCTGGCGGCGGCCGCGCGCGTCCCGCTCACCGAAGCCGATCTGGCCACGATCACGTGGGCGCGTGTGCGGGCGGGTCAGTACCTCACGCCGGTGCAGCTCCGCGGCGTCCAGGAGTTCCACGCGGCCGCGCTCCAGCGCGAGGTCGAGCTGCTCCGCGAGATGAGCGCCGACGCCGTGCGCCGCGAGATGCACCCGCTCACGTTTGCCCGCGAGCTCTACCGCAAGCTCCAGGTGGAAGACGGCATCGTGCGGGACTGGGAGCGGGTGGCGCGCACCGAGATCCAGGAGGCGCGGCTACGGGGCTCCTGGGAGGGCGACCGGCAGGCGCGTGGCTGGACGGCTGACACGCTGGTCTACCGGAACCTCTCGGCCACGCCGTGCAACGGCTGCTTGCAGCTCTACAAGACGGGCGGCGGGCTGCCGCGCCTGTACACCGTGGGCGAGGTCGAGGTCGCGGACCAGCGCGGGCCGAACCGGGGCCCGTGGCGGGAGTGGCATGCCCGGATCGGGCCGACGCACCCGCAGTGCGTGCTAGCTGAGACGCGAGTCGGTGGGATCGGGATCTCGGCGACGTCGGAACGCGTCTATGATGGTGAGGTCGTCGTGCTCCGTACAGCCCGTGGCGAGCAGCTCACCTGCACGCCGAATCACCCGGTACTCACGGCGACGGGTTGGGTCCCGGCGGGCCTCTTGGATGTAGGTCGCCACGTAGTCCGCAGTCGCACCCGTGATGGGGTACTGTCGCGCGGCCTGCACGATCAGGACGTGCCAACCAGCGCCGAAGAGATAGCGGAGACGTTTCGGCGTGCGGGCCAGGTGGCGTCCTGTCCAGTGCCAGTAGCCCCCGAAGACTTCCACGGCGACGGGGTAGGCTCCGAGGTCGCAGTTGTACGGACCAATCGGGTGCTGGAAGACCACCGTGATGCCACGCTCTGCCAACAGTGCAGCGAGCTCTTCTTCGTACGCAGAGGCAAGATCGCGGCGCCCAGCTCGTCCTTGCGCGCGCCGGCACAGTTCTTCGTGGGACCGCTTGCTGCCACGAACCGCCTCATGCGCAGCCTGGGTCATCGCGGCTCGAGCCTGCGGCGACAAGCATCGGAGGCGCTCCTGTTGTGCCTCCTGCAGGGTACGCGGCTTTACTCCATGGGCCTGCAGGCGGAGCACGACGGCGCTCGGCACCGTACCGTACTCCCGGGCAAGCGCCTTGGTGGATTCACCAGCGAGGTGGCGACGAACTATCTCCGCGTCCGGCAAATGGCGGGCGCGTTGGCGGTTGCGCTCCTCTCGGCTGACCGTGGGGAGACCAAGGCGGCGCATCAGAGTCATGACCACGCTGTGGGAGACGCCGTAGGCGCGCGCGATCGCGCGCGCGGAGTCCCCGGCGACGTAGCGTTGTCGCATCTCCTCGATGGCGCCGGGGGGGAGCTGACGACGGAGCCACTCGTTCTGGTTCAACGGCATCGATTCCGGGGGCCCGTCTTTAACTTCAGCACGCCACGTCGTTTCTACCTCGCTGAGGGGTTTGTGGTCCACAACTGCATGGACTCGCCGTGGCAGACCTGGCTGCCGGCTTTGCAAGCAACCTTCGAACGCAACGCGCCGAGGTGGTCGGCGGAATATGCTAGGAGGGGCCTCGAATGAGACTGCTCGGACGGGTAGTGGCACGAGGGGCGGGCGCGGTGCTTCGGTTCCGCAAGTCTTTGTCGGACGATGAACACCCCCGCCAGCCACGCGGAAGCTCCCAAGGAGGGCGGTTCGCTCCATCACGCCGGCATCCGCTCGATGGCTACGACTACACTGCGGACGTCCCGGCTGGCACGCCGTTGCTGGTGCAGGACGACGCCGGTCGCGTCTGGCGACTGGCCCGCCGGGGCGTCCGTTACCACAGTGACGTCCGGACGCGCCTGCACGGGGCCCGCCCGGCGCGCGCGCCCAAGGAGTTTGCGGCCTCGCAAGAACTGCGCGAGATCATCGCGGCTGTCCTCCGAAACGGCACGCAGGAACCCGGCTCTCGTGCTGGTACGCCGGAGACGCAGGCCGCGCTGCCGGAGGACGCACACGAGGTCACCGCCAGGTGGAGTGACCAGCAGCCGGGCTCCCACGCCTCGCGCCCGTACCTGGAGATCCGCGGGACGATCCTGCGGGCGGTACAGCCGAACTACGACGACGCCCCGACCATGGCGTGGCGCCGGGCCACAGCCGCAGAACTCCGCCGGGTGCAGCGCGCCCTGGCGATCACGCCGCGCGGCGTCCACCTGCCGAGAGTCCAGATCCGCGAGCGACACGTGCAGATCCGTGGAGACGACGACCGGGCAGCGCTCGCGGCCACCATCCCCGGCGCCACCCCTACCCGAGCGACGCGCATCTACCGCATCGAGCCCGGGTATGCCGAGGCACTCGGCCGCCCGGACGCGCGGCTAACCTTCGATGGCGGACCGGTGGAGATCCCCGAGCCAGGCACCGCGTGGCGCGTGCCTATCACCGCGTGGCGAGCCGCCACCACAGAGGGCGAGAAGAAATAAGGCGATGCGCCGGTTCCGCAAAGCCTTTGCGCTCGCACCGTCGCCCCGTGCGCCGAAGCCGGAGCACGCCATGCCCGATCACATCGAGGGGAGCCGCGCGGACTGTCCCGGCTGCCGGGAGTTCAAGGCGAAGCAGACGAGCTTCGTCTTCCGCAAGGGCCGCCCCCTGTTCGCCAAGAGCAGCCGCATGTTCCCGAAGCCGCCCGAGGGCGCCGGGGCCTGCGAGCTGGGGAAGACCGCTGGCGGCAAGGCCGTGTGGGCCTCGGGCGCTGAGACCAAGGGCTTCCAGGAGCGCGACCACGTGGACGCCGCGAAGCTGCACGCGCTCGCGATGGCGCACCACGATGGGCACGCGCAGAGCCACGGCGAGGCGGGCAAGAGCGACGACGACTGGCGGCGTGCCGACCAGCACGACGCCGAAGCGGATCGGCACGGCAAGCTGAGCGAGCACCACCTCGACCTGGTGCGCGATCACCTGCTCGCCGCCGGGCGCGGCCAGAGCGCCGCACTCGACTTCGGGGACGACGGCCCGGCACTCGGTGCCGCAGGTCCGGCCGACGAGCAGGCCGTGACCGACGCGAAGACGCGCCTCGAGGGGCGCACGCACCACGACCATCCGGGCGGGCTCACCGAGGCAGACCGTGCCGCGTACGCGGCCTTCACGCTCGACGAGGAGGACGGGGATGCAGATGCAGATGGGGCCGAGCGGGACGGCACTCCGGCAGGCGACGGCGCCCGCCCCGCCGCGCGATAGCATCTTCGAGCCGGACCTGATTCTCCCGGTCCAGTTCCACCGGAACCGGGGGCGATCCACGGCCGACGACCGCGTCGGCACGCTCCAGCTCGCGGTGCTCGAGCTCGCGATCCAGGACTACATGAACGCGACGTGGCACGTCTCGCCGAAACTCCTGACCTGGTTCCAAGCGCGCCACGCGCGCGGCGGGCCGTTTGCCTTCGAGGCGATCTGCGACAACCTCGGGTTCGACGCCGACGCCGTGTGGGAGGCCCTCCAGGATCGCCGCCGGGGGCGTGAGCTGGAGTCCGAGGCGCCACGGTGGACGCGCCAGCACCACGCGCAGCGCGGCTCGCGCACGCAGGTATCGGGGCTGCGCGCGTGAGGCGATTCCTGCGGCGCCGCCTGGTGCGGACGCGCTCGTTTCCGGACCCGGCGGTGCAAGAGGACTACGGGCTGAGCAGCACGCCGGCGGGCTGGGTCGATACGTGGCCCTCGGGGCACCGCTTGGGTCCCTGGTCGGACGAGGAGCTCAAGATCCTCGAGGAGCTCGATGCTCGCGACTGAGCGGCGGGGGCGCTGGCGCTGGTTCTGGAAGAGCCAGCTCGGCTTCAACTTCGGCTTCCAGAAGCGCAAGCCCGTGCAGCGGCCCGGCTCGCGTGGCGGCACGGGCTACTACGACGAGCACGGCGCCTGGCAGTACGGCGACCGCCCGGAGCGGGAGCGGCCGGCTGCCGAAGACCCGCCCACCTCGCGGCTGCCCGGCCCGCCCCTGGAGCTCACGGCCCCGACGCCGCCCGCGCCGGCGGGCCCGAGCCGCCCCGCCAAGGCGAAGACGTACGCCGCCGGCGGCCGCGATTGGGAGGTGCTGGAACCGGAGTTCGTGCAGCGCGCGATCGGGCACCGCTTGAAACAGTGCGAGGACAGCGCGCGCATCTACCGGGAGCGGGCCGGGGATCCGGCGTCGCGGCTCCCGCGCCGCAAGCGCGACGAGTACCGTGGCCACGCCGACTGGTTCGACCGCGAGGCGGCGAAGATTCGCAGCGGCGACGTCGAGCACGTCGCGGCTTCCGCGCAAGCGAAGTACCGCAAGATCGTCAAGCAGGCCATCAGCACGGGCCAGCCGGTGCCCGACGAGGTGATCGGGCAGACGATCGAGTTCCGCAAGGCGCGCGACGCGCGGGCCCGGTACGACAAGGGCCGGCGCACGTCGTTCGGCAACATGACCGCCGGTGTCGATGCGTCCATGGTCGAGGCGCGCGGCTACAAGGTGAAGCGCCAGGACGGGAAGCCGATCCACCGGCCGATGGTCGAGGAGATCGCCGCCGGCATTGATGAGCTCGAATCCGTACTCGGGCCGCTGGCCGACGTCTTCCGCACCACGCAGCTCACGATCGCGCACACGGCGGGCAAGCACCCGTTCATGAGGAAGGCGGGCGGGCTCTTCGTGCCGGGGGAGAACACGGTCACGATCGGGATCCGCGGCGTGCCAGCGCTCGCCCACGAGGTCGGCCACATGCTCGACTACGCGGCGGGCTCCGCGACCCATGAGAGCGTGACGATCTTTCCGGGCTGGGGCCCCGGCCGGAAGAAGCGCCCGACGACGTCGCTGGCCGAGATCGACTACCGCACGCATCCGGACACCGAGGGGGCGCGGCTCCTGCGGGACGCGAAGCGGACCATGCGGGACGTCTACGAGGTGAAGCGCCGGATGCGCACGCGGCTCAACGCGGAGCACGACGAGCAGGTGCGCGACGAGACGCGCCGCTTCAAAGTGCAGCTCGGGGACTACTGGAACGACCCGGTCGAGATTTGGGCGCGGCTGGTCGAGCAGTACGTGGCCACGAAGCGCGAGCCGGCCGGGGCCCCGAACGATGAGCACGAGGGCGACCCGAAGGCGCACTCGCCGCGCGCCTACTACGAGGCGACGCCGGCGTGGTGGTCGCGCGAGGACTTCGAGCGGCTCATGCCGAGCGTGGAGGCGGAGCTCACGCGGCGCCTGGCGCTGGTGCGGGGCGAGGGGCAGACGGCAGGCCCGACCGAGGGCTTCACGAGCCGGCGCGGGCTGCGCACGTCGGCACGGAATCGGGTGGCGTGAGCTGGTTCCGAAAAGCGATGATGCAGCTCGGCTTCGACTTTCGCGAGCCGGTGCAGCGACCAGGGAGCCGCGGCGGGCGCTACTACGTGACGAAGCTCGGCAACGTCCGGTACGGGCAGATCGGAGCGAAGTTCGCCGGCTACTTCCCGACACCCAAGGCCGCGTCCGATGCGGCGGTGGCGGCCGCCGACATCGAGCCGGGCATGCGGGTGCTCGAGCCTTCGGCCGGCAAGGGCGACATGGCCGATGCCATCCGCGCCGGCTGTCCGGACTGCGACATCGTGGCGGTCGAGCTCGTGGATCGCCTGGCCGAGGTCTCACGGGCCCGTGGGCACGACACGCGCACGGGCTCCATCTTCGAGCTCACGCCCGAGGACCTCGGCCCGTTCGACCGCGTGGTCATGAATCCGCCGTTCGAAGGCGGCGCGGATGCCGACCACGTGCGCCACGCCTACGACTACCTCAAGCCCGGTGGCGTGCTCTCGGCTATCATGTCCGAGGGGACGTTTTTTCGCACCGATGCGAAGGCGATGGCGTTTCGGGAGTGGCTGGATGAGCACGGCGGGGAAGCGGAACGGATGCCGGAGGGCAGCTTCGTGCGGCACGAGTCGAGCGACCGCACGACGGGCACACGCACGCGGCTCGTCACGGTGCGTAAGCCCACGACGTTCCAGAAGGCGTGGGGGACGCTCATGAAGGCCCAGCGGCGCACGGCAGGGGCACTCGACGCCGAGACAGCGGCGCGCCGGGGCACACAACGCAACGTCGAGGCGCTCGCGGCCCGACGAGCGCTGATCGAACAGGATCTCTGGTATCTGGAGCACGAGGACCTCCCGGAGGTCTCGGAGGACGATCCCCGGCACTACGATCTCCTGAAGGCCCGCGCGCGCCTCCGCGGCGAGCTCTCGGCCGTGAACGAGGTGCTCACGAAGGCCACGTGGGGCGGCCGCACGCCGCGGGCCGTGGCGATCGCCGCGCGGCCATCGCCGGCGCTCGAGGGCGTCCTGACGGCGCTGCGTCAGCGGGGCTTCGAAGCCGAGACGGTCGAGACGGCCGACGCCGCGCAGCTCGCCGGCGCCGACGTCGTCGTTCTGGGCGGGCACGTCGGGCACGACCTGGACGAGGGCCCGCTCCTCAAGGCCGTCGCCGCGCTGCTCGACGACGACGCGGCGCGCAAGGGCCCCGCCTACGCCACGGTGGGCGGGCTCGTGGTGACGGGCCCCGTGGACGGCACGCAGCGGGTCACGCACGATCTGCGGGCGTTCCTGGCCGGACAGGGCCTCCGGGTGCCGCCGGCGGCGGCCGTGACGGTCGTGGGCGAGACACCGGCCGGCAGCGTTGAGGCTGCGGCCGCAGCGTTGAGCGACGCGGCGCTGGCGCTACGCCGCGAGCCGCGCGTCTTTCTCAAGGCCGACCTGGCCCTCATGAAGGCGCGCCGGCGCCTCCATGGCCGGCGCCTCCATGGCCGGCGGCGGCTCGACGGGGCGGCCTTCTCGATCGAGAACCGGGCGGGCTCGAAGCGACACTGGCAGGACGCGGACGGGCACCGCGGTTCCACCACGATGCAGCACGCCTACGGCTACATCCGCCGCTCGCTCGGGCCCGACGGTGATCACGTGGACTGTTTCCTCGGCCCGCTGGCGAAAGAGGGCCAGGTGGAGGGCACGGACGTCTACGTGATCACGACCCGGAAGCGGCCGGACTTCCGGGAGGTGGACGAGCAGAAGTGCATGGTCGGCTTCCCGGATGCCGCCAGCGCGCGCCGGGCGTTCCTGTCGCACTACGATGACCCGCGCTTCCTGGGGCAGATCGACCGGGTGAGCTGGGAGGACTTCAAGGCGCAGGCGGCCGAAACGCGCCACGGCGGCGGACTCATCCGCGGCGAGGTGCTCGAGCACGCGCCGCACGGCGACCGCCCGCGCCGGGGCCCGCTCATCAAGGCGCACGTCAAGGCGCACCAGCGTCAGACGAAGGGCGGGGCGACCGTCCAGGTGGCCGAGCACGACGACAAGCGGGTGAAGAACCCCGAGCAGCCCACGACGGGGCGGCCACCAGCGGCGGCAGCTCCAGCGGGCGCGCCGCGCATGCCGGCAGCGCCCGTAGCCGCTCCGGCGGCCGCGGGTGGAGGCGCGGGGGGAGCGAACGCTCCCGGTCCGGTCGGTGGTGGGGCACCGGCCCCTGCGAGGCAGGAGCCGGTGTCTCACACGGCCGTGTCGCCCGACGAGGTGGCCGAGCACGTCGATGCGTACCGACCGACGCTGCGCAAGGCGATGGAGTCGCTCGCGACCGCCTTTCCGGGCGTCAACGTCACCGGGCGGCTCAAGGAAACCGCGTCGCTGGTCGAGAAGCTCCAGCGCAAGGGCAAGGACCTCGGCGAGATCGAGGACGTCGCCGGCACGCGCCTCACATTCGACTCGATGGCCGACCAGCAGGCCGCGATCGCGCGCATCCGGCGGAAGTTCACGGTCACGACCGAGGACGACTACCTCACCCGCCCGAAGGGCGGCGTGTACCGGAGCTATCACTGCATCCTGCAGGTCGAGGGCCGGCCGGTCGAGCTGCAGGTGCGAACCGCGAATCAAACGCGGGTCGCGGACGCGATGCACGACTCGCTCTATAAAACTAGTGGGCGCACCCCACCGCCGGAGATGCACGGGTACTTCGTCCAGGTGAGCGACTACTTCGCGTGCCTCGACGGGGGCAGCGAGGCGGCGCAGTGTGGTCAGCCGCCGGAGTGTCCAGATACCGTGGCCGCCCTCGGGGCATGCGTCGCAGAGGCTGGGTGATGTACGCCATGGCGTACCAGTATCCCGCGCAACGTTTCGCGATTGACACCGAGCAGGCGCGCGATCTGACGCAGGGGGATGCGCTGGCGATAGAGTCGGGTGGCCTCAGCGACGTCACATGGGACCGGGGCACGCCGGATGAAGCTCGCGGGGCGGCCCCGCCGAACGAACGCTTCTCGCACCGTTGCGCCGGCGCGCACCCCCAGCGCACGCGCGATGGCACCGAACGACTGGCCCTCTCGACGCAGGCGTTCCGCCGTCGCCATGTCCCAACTCGGTCCCGGGTGGTGGAGCGCTGCGTGCTGTGCCCGCGTCATCACGGCCAGGTTGCTGGGGTCGTTGTTGAGCCCATCGCCGTCCCGGTGATGGACCACCTCACCGGGACGCAGGCGTCGTCCGATCATCCTTTCCGCCACGACCCGGTGCTGCAGCCGTCGATTGCACTGGTAGTAGGGGATGCCACCGAAGCGCACGATCCCGCCTCGCCGCCGTGCGGTGGGCAGACCCCGGCGCCCGAAGGCCGCGCACACGGTTCCACCGGCGACACCAAGTTCCCGCCCGATGCGTCGGAACGACCAGCCCGCCAGCCGCAGCTCGCGGGCGCGTGCGAGGTCCCAGGTGAGCACGGCACGCTTCCCCCGGCGGGGGACATGGACGCCCTCTCTGACCAGCCGGTAGTGGAGCGAACCGAACGGGACCCGGAGTCGCGTCGCGATCGTATTGATCGCCAGGCCGCGCTCGTACATGGCGACGGCCTGCGCGACGCTGAATTGGTAGCGCACGCGGCATGCTACCAGGGGGGGTCGTCATGATCGAGATCCTGGCGATTCGCGACAACGAGACGGGCACCGTCGTCGAGCTCCGGGAGCTGCTGGAGACCGAAGACGTGAAGGCGCTCTACGCGGCGCAGCGCAAGAAGTACCCGCCGCCGCGCTTCGAGCTCGTGATCGGCATGGCCGCGAGCCTGGCCGATTTTCTCAAGGGACATCCGCGCTTCAAGCGGGGTGGGGGAGGTGGAGATGGCGATTCCAGTAGGGAGCCCGCGGGCGGTGGCGGCCGACGCCGACCTGATTCCGGAGGGGGAAGCGACGACGGGTCTCAAAGCCGTTCATGACGCCCGGTTCTACGCGCGCAAGGCCGTCACGATCTATCCGCGCAGCGGGACGCCCACGTTCTCCGTGGACATCCTGACCGCGACGATCGACGCGGACGCGGCGTTCACGGTGCTCTCGGACGGGACGACGGTGGCGGCGGCGAAGACCGTCACCATCCCGGAAGGTCACACGCACATCCGGGTGCGCGTCAACAGCCTGACGGGCGGGACGGTGGGCGCCCGGCTCGCCTGCCAGCAGGGCTGACTCGTGGCGCCGTTCTCGCCCGACCTGTTCAAATGGCTGACGTTGCTGCAATGACGCTGGACCGCGACACGCTTGGCACCGGCTTACTCTTCGCGGGGTGTGGGCTCGTCCTGTATGCCTGGTTCACGCAGCTCTCGGGCCACCCCGACGACGGGGCGCTGCACCCGGCCGAAGCGGTGCGCCTACTCGACGGGCGCGTGACGCGACTGGAGCAGCGGGAGATCGACCGGCGGCGTGACGAGAAGGTGTTGGCGGAAGCGGCGGGGCGGCGGCAGATGTTTGCCGACATGCGCGCCTCGAATCAGACCATGGTGACCGACCTGGCGGCGTCGATGACCGCCGCCCTCACGCAGGCGCTCACGGCGTCGTGCGAGCGCGCCCCAGCGGCGCCGGAGGAGTGAACGATGCAGCAGGGATTCACGTGACCTCCTTCGACCCGGCGCTGGTGCGCGACCAGGCCGATCAGTTCACGCTGGTCAAGGACAGGCTCTGGCTGCACGAGCAGGTGACGCGCTACGCCCCGGACGCCATAATCATCGTGCGTGTCGACGGCCGCGTGATGTACGCGAACGACCGCGCGTCGACCACGTTCGGCTATTGGCCGGGCGAGCTGGTCGGTATGGCGATCGAGGACCTGGTCCCGGAGTCGGCGCACGAGGACCACGTGCGGCACCGGGAGGCGTTCATCAAGGCCCCACGCTACCGGCAGATGGGCCTGCCCGGCATGGAGATTCACGGCCGGCGCAAAGGCGGCGAGCCGTTTCGCTGCGAGGTGCAGCTCGTGCCGCTGGCGATCGAGATGGGCTCCGTTGTGGCTGCCTACGTGCGTGACCTCTCCACTCCAGAGCACGCGGGGCGCCCGGATGACGGATGAGCGGCACTGGCCATCGCCTCGTGGCGGCCTCGGGGACTTCGAGCTCCAAGCGTCGCAGCGGCTCGTCCGCGTCGAACAGCAGCTCGACAGTCTCGCGGAGTTGGTGCGCGACCGCTCGGGCTCGACGCACTCCGCGATCGACCGGCTCGGCGCAAAACTCGAAGCGCACATGGACGCGGAAGAGGCCGAGCGACTTGGCTGGTCGCAAAAGTTGGCGGCCATCATCGAGCGGGTGACGAGCTTGCCTGCGTGGCGGGATGACGTGGAAAAACAACTACGCACATTGCAGGATTGGCGCGCGTATCTGACGGGCGCGATGGCCGTGGTCGTCGTGCTGCTCCTGCCCCTCGTCTTCAAATGGGTGGAGCGGACGTTCTTCGGATGAGCACCTGGCGCACGATCGGGACGCTGGTCGCGCGGCACCCGTCCGGCGCGCTCGTGCGCTCGGTGGTCGGCGTGCAGTTCTTCGTCAAGAGCAGCGGGGCCGGCACTGTCTACCACGACAATGAGGGCAGCTACAGATGGATCACTGTGCACCCCGGCAACAGCGAGGAAAAGGGGGTGCCGGTCAAGATTCGCGAATCCAAGACGGAGCCGGGCACGTGGCACGTCGTCGCCGGCGCCGGCGGGAAGCTCAACTACCTGCGCCTCACCGGCGTCAAGTCGCCGGAAGAGTACCGCGCGCAGACGGCCGCGAAGCGCCAGGAGCGCACGGCGCGCGAGAAGCACCGGCGCGAGGCGGAGAAGACCCGCAAGGCGGAGCTGAGCGGCGAAGAGAAGGCCGCGGAGAAGGAGCAGCGCGAGACCGCGAAGGCGGAGCTCACGGCGCGCACGAACGAGCTCGACGAAGCGCGCCGTTCCACGATCGAGACCGTCGCCAAAGAGCTTGGCTGGGACGAGTGGGACTTCGACCGCGAGCGCCTGGAACGCGCGGCCGTGCCGGCGAAGCGGATCGAGACGCTCGAGCGCGCGCACTGGCGCACCATGTGGGCGCGCGTGCGCACCGTGCTCGGCATGAGCACGCGCGAGCTGCTCGCCGACCCGCAGCGCGCGCAGGAGGTGCTGGGCGATCTGCCACCGGTCTCAGAGTGGGGCGACACGCCGGCGCTCACCGACATGCTCGACCAGCCGAAGACGCCCACGGGCACGGGCGTGCGGCAGGAGACCGGGAAGCGGTCGGATGAGGCGATCCTGGCGCAGGCCGCGCAGGCCGATGCCGACCACCTCGCGGCGCTGGCCGCCGAGACCCGCCGGAACCTCGAGCATCTGGTGCAGCTCGGCGTGGCGTCGCCGGCCGATCACGGCGCGCTGCGCGACCTCGAAGAGCAGACGCGCATGGCCCGCCTGGTCGCGGAGGCGGCGACGCTCACGCCCGACGAGCTCGCGGCCGAGGAGCGCAAGGCCGCGACGCGCGTCGAGGAGGTGCAAGCCGAGCGCGCCAAACTCGAAGAGCAGCTCGGGCCCATCCTGAATAAGATCGCGGAGGCGCGGAAAGAGAACGCGCCGACCGAGCTCTCGGACGATGAGCGGGCGACGCTAGAACGGGCCCGCGAGCTGGGCTCGGACCTCCAGTCGGCGCGTCGCCGGCACGAGGACGTGGCGGTCATGGCCGGCGGGACGGTGAAGCCGGCCATCGAGGGGGAGCAGGCCGTCGTGCGTGGGCGCACGCGCGAGGAGCGGCTCACAGAGATCGCGGCGGCGGCGCGCCTCGAGGGCCAGGACCCGGCGGCGGCGCAGGCCACCTACCTCGCGCGGATCGAGATGATGCAGGCCGGCGCGGCGCGCTACCGCGCCGAGGTGCGCCAGTACAACGACAGAGGCGTCGTGAGGAAGCCGACCATCGAGGCCAAGCCGCTGAGCGACCCGAAGGCGGTGATCGCGCTGGCGGCGCAAGCCAAGAAGATCGAGCGGCTGGAACGCGAGATCACGCAAGCCTCCAAGGCCGTCGAGAGCGGTGTCCAGGACGATCTGCGCATCTTCGGCAAGGGAAAGTTCACGCGCGTGGACGCGCTCCGGGGGACCGACCTCGAGCAGACGCGCCAGGAGTACGAGGGCAAGGTCCACGAAGCGGCGACACGCGCCTTCCTCACGCGCGCGGAGCATCCCGAGCTGCTGCTGGGCCGCGGCGGGCGGTTCACCGAGCAGTACGACCCGGCGGCGCTCCATCGCGCGATGGAACGGCACCTCTCGGCTGGCGCCTACAACGTGCTCAACAACGCGGCGCTCGCCACGGCGAAGACGCCGGTGCTGAGCCGCGAGGCGGTGGACGTGCTCGGGGCGGCCGGCGCGGCGGAGCTGCTGGCCTGGGCGCTGCACCAGAGCGAGAGCCGGGCCACGCTCCGGGAGTTCTCGAAGTCCCTGGGCGAGTACCACGTCCGTGAGAACGTCGCGCAGGCCGAGGAGCGGCTGCGCGAGCTCGACGAGGATCTCGACGCGGCCGACGAGGCCGTCGCGACGATGCGGGCCCCGGAGGACATCGCCGCGGCGAAGGAAGCCAGCCAGAAGCGCCTCGAGGCCCTGGAACGGGCGCGCGAGGTCATGGGCACCGCGCTGGGCGAGTACGAGGCGACGGCCGCCCTGGTGGCGGCGCTGGGCGCGAAGGCGCCGAACGAGGTCAGCACGAACCTCGGGCCGATCGGCTCGGACGCGGCCATCCGGCAGCTTCGCGGCCTCGGCCTCGAGCGCAACGACTACGAGCTCACGAGCGACGGTGTCAACCACTTCGCGACCGTCCGCGAGTCGGGCTTCGCCAAGCTCGTCCAGCGGCCGGACCCGGCGCACGTCCAGCTCCATGACGACGTCATGGCCATCAAGCGCGGCGAGCAGGACGAAGACGACTGGCGCCCGCTGGGCACCGTGGTGCGGACGAGCACCACGCTCAACGGCGAGGCGCGCTACGCGGCGTCGCCGCTGGCCACGGACCGCACGCCGTTCGAGCAGTATGGCAGCACGCCGCGGGCGCTGGCCGACGAGATCAAGCTGCACGCCGGCCAGCGGCTCCTCGACGGCGAGGACATCCACAACATCATCCCCGACCTGGTGCAGGGCGCTACGCGTGTGCCGGAGGCGCACCGGAAGGACTACCTGCGGGCGCTGAACGAGCTCCTCCCGGCGCGCGAGCCGATCGTGAAGGACGGCCAGCCGGTCTACGTGACGCACGCGACGACTGGCGACGTCATGCGCGACCCGGAGGGTAACCCGATCCCGGCGATGCAGCCGGTGGCGCACCGCGACCCGAAGCAGCTCGAACAGCTCATGGCGGTCGCGGCCGGCGCGGCGGGGCTCGATTCGCAGAAGGTCGGGATCCACAACCAGGGCGTGGACGTGCACCACGAGGACACGCACGAGGCCACGTTCCGGGCCCTGGCGGCCGACCCGCGCCGGATGGTCGCGTTCAAGCCGCCGGCCGAGCTCACGTCCCAGGACCAGCAGGCGCTCCGCTCCTACTTTGGCACCGAGGCGGAGCGGCGCGACGCCGGCAAGGTCGAGGCGCGCGAGCAGGTGAAGCGCGAGCTCGCCACGCTCGGCCCGGAGCCGGAGCGGTACGAGACGGGCGGGCTGTTCGGGGACCAGGTGGAGAGCGAGGCGTGGCGCGGCTGGCACGCGACGCGCGCGCGCATCCTCGAAGAGGCGCACACGATGGGCGCGGGCTCGGCGTCCACGTCCTGGGGCGACTACGTGCGGATCCTGGGCGGCACGGCGAACGCCTACGGGGCGCTCCAGGAGCGGCTCAAGGGCGAGTTCGCGCGGGACTTCCACCAGCACTACACCGCGATGACGGGGCAGCCGCTCGCCATCGGGCTCACCACGTTCGACAGGGGCTACCTGCACGCCGGCTATCTGCATCCCGAGCGCCGCCGGCAGGCGCAGGCGCAGGCGCGCCAGGAGCGGGCCGGGGTGCAGGGGCGCGACCTCGGCGGGCGCTACGGCGAGGGCACGATCGCGGAGCGCCTCCAGGAGCTCCGGGCCCGCCAACAGACCGAGCGCGAGAACCAGGTGGCGCTGCTCGGGGGGACGCCCGCGGCGACGCGGAAGCGCGAGCCGGAGGACTCGCAGCGGCACACGCTCGGCCGGCGCCTCGAGGCGCAGATCGCCTCGCTCATGCCGAACGTCGCCCAGCACTTCCGGCCCGGCGAGCCGGTCAAGCTGCTCGGGGACAAGTCATACAGCGGCCGGTTCGTGCACCAGCAGCGCGTCATCAAGCAGTTCCTCCGCACGAAGCGGCTGGTGAACGCCACCGGCACGGGATCCGGGAAGACGGCGATGATGATCGGGGCGCTCACGCACGCGCGCGAGTCGCCCGAGCACGATGTGCAGCGCGGCCTCTTCCTGGTCCCCAGCGCCGTGCAGGGGCAGTTCGGCGGCGAGTTCGCCCGCTTCGCGGACCCGACGAAGCTCCGGTGGCACGCCAATCCCGGCGGCGATCGGGCCCAGCGGCTCGGGGAGCACGCGGACGCGGAGGTCGGCGCCGTCGTGCACACGCACCAGGCGTACCGCGACGACATGCTGCACCTGCTCGGCCAGCAGTGGGGCACCGCCGAGGCCGCCACGAAGCAGCGGTTCATGGCGCTCGACCGGAAGGGTGCGGCCGCGGCGCTGCGCGAGACCTGGGGCAAGCACGGCATCGACTACCAGATGGTCTCGGTCGATGAAGGCCACCAGACGCTCGACCGGGCCGGGAAGGCCGACTCGTTTCTCTCGCGCGTCGTGCAGGCCACGACCGACAACGCCGCCTACTACCATTCAGCATCGGCCGACCCGATCAAGAACGACATCAGCGAGCTGCGCTCGCTGCTCGACAAGCTCCATCCGGACGGCCGGTACAGTGACGTCGGCGCCTGGCAGCGCCGCTACGGCGTCAACACCACCGCGGCGGCCGAGGCGATCAAGCGCGAGGTGGCCCCGTGGATCTACGCGGCCCACATCAAGAGCGGAAACCAGGTGAACCGGCGCACCGAGACGGTGCCGCTTCATCCGGAGCAGGAGCGGCAGTACGCCGCGGTCATGACGGCCTTCCAGGCGATGCGCAACGCGCGGGGCCGGGGCGACATCAAGGCGGCCACCGAGGCGGCGCGCGAGCTGCTCGGCACGGACCTCCCGGACGACCCGAAGGAAGCGGAGGCCGTGGCGCGCCAGCTCATGCGCCACGCCGGCGCCGCCAAGGAACAAGCGCTGGCCCGGATCATCGACGCCGCGCCGCCGGAGCAGAACGCGAAGATCCAAAAGCTGCGGGAGATGCTCAAGGACCATCCGGTGCGGGACAAGCCCGTGGTCATCTTCGCGCACCGGCTGGCCGCCGTGGATCACCTCACCGAGGCGCTCGCCGCCGATGGGCACCGCGTCGAGCAGCTCACCGGGGCCGACTCGGCCGCCGAGCGCGACCGCAAGCGCCGTCGCTTCCAGCCGGACACCGGAGACCCGCAGGCCGACGTCTTTGTGCTCTCGGATGCCGGCGAGGCGGGGCTGAACCTCCAGCGCGGCCAGACGCTCGTGCAGTACGACCGGCCGATGACGGCGAAAACGTGGCATCAACGCAACGGGCGCATCGATCGCCTTGGGCAGGAACACCCGGAAGTCGACTTGATCGACCTCACGACCGACTCGCCGTTCGAAGCGCGTGCCGCGACTCGCATTCGGGAAAAGAACACGCTGCGGGACGTCGTGACGGACCCGGCGGGCGAGATCGACGACCACGGTCTAGCCCAGCTCTTCGCGGAGGCGCGCAAGCGGGCGGTGCTCGCGCCGGCGGCGCCGCCGGCGGATGTCACGGCCGAGGCGATGGTGCACC
>Ga0299906_10001956_pt1 | contig 17402 bp, 19 predicted proteins | sample RVTome_14_FD_200259 | JGI IMG/M metagenome (GOLD analysis project Ga0299906, IMG submission 200259) | Soil microbial communities from uranium-contaminated site in the Upper Colorado River Basin, Wyoming, United States - RVT145D125 (version 2) ...
CGATGCGGTTTAGACGCTCCACCGGGTTCCAGATCTCGAGGAGGTTCTGCTTCTCGTCGACGCTCAGGACCAGATGGGAGGCGATGGTGTCGGAGAGCTTCTCGGGGTCGTCGACCGCGACCGCGGCGTTCTTCACTTCGCTCTGGAGGTTTTGCGCGAGCTTCACGTACTGCTCGAAGAGCGAGACCACCTTGCTCATCAGCTCTTCCGCCCCCCCCGCCGCTTCGCGGGGCCGGGGAACGGTCTTCACCACGACCTTGTAAAAGCCCTCGTCGTCGCGGCATTCGATGGTGCGGCCGCGGTCCAGTCCCTCCACCAGGACCTTGATGTTGCCGTCGGGTAGCTTCACCGACTGGAGGATGTTCGCGACCGTCCCCACGGTGTAGATGTCGGACGCCATGGGGTCGTCGGTCGTGGCATCGTGCTGGGCGGCGAGGAAGATACGGCGGTCGTGGCCGAGCGCGTACTCGAGCGCCCGGATCGAGGAGGCGCGCCCGATCACGAAGGGCATCATCATGTAAGGGAAGACCACCACGTCCCGGAGGGGGACCATGGGAAGGGTCTCGTAGACCTCGGTGCGGTCTCGATTCTTGGCTCCAAACATTCTTGCTACCAGTCCCTACTCGCTAAGGTTATTCACCTGGCTGGTTACGCCTCCGAGGCGAGGAAAAGGTTCGGGGATTTGGATCTTTCGAAAGATCCGGAGATTCGTTTTACGTTGAAATGTGTTGAAAACGAGAACCCGCTGCTGCGAGAAAGTGGTTCCGAAGCCCCGTCAACCGGCCTTTTCGATCAACGTCACCGGCTTTTCCCGGTCCTCCACGACCTCTTTGGTGACCACCACTTCCTTCACCTTCTTTTGTGAAGGCAGAGTATACATCAGCTCGAGCATCAGGTCTTCGATGATCATCCGGAGACCCCGGGCGCCGATCTTCCGCTCCACCGCCTGGTCGGCGATGGCCTTCATCGCGTCGTCGGTGAACCGCAGCTTCACGTTCTCGTACTCGAAAAGCCGCTGATACTGGCGGATGATCGCGTTTCTCGGCTCGCTCATGATTCGGATGAGGGCGTCGCGTCCGAGCTCGTGGAGCGTCCCCACCACCGGGAGCCTTCCCACGAACTCCGGGATGAGGCCGTACTTGATGAGGTCCATCGGCTGCACGTTCTGGAGGATGTTCTCGCGATCGGTCTCGGTGACCGTCTTCAGCTCCGCGCGGAAGCCGAGACTCTTCTTTCCGATCCGTCGCTCGATGAGCTTCTCCAGACCCACGAAGGCCCCACCGCACAAGAACAGGATGTTGGTGGTGTCGATCTGGTAGAACTCCTGATGGGGGTGCTTTCGTCCGCCCTGCGGCGGAACGTTCGCCACCGTGCCTTCCAGGATCTTCAGGAGCGCCTGCTGGACCCCTTCTCCCGAGACGTCGCGGGTGATCGACGGGTTCTCGTCCTTGCGGCAGATCTTGTCGATCTCGTCGATGTAGATGATGCCTTCCTGGCACTTCTCGATGTCCCCCTGCGCCGCCTGCAGGAGCTTGAGGATGATGTTCTCGACGTCCTCGCCGACGTAGCCCGCCTCGGTGAGCGTGGTGGCGTCGACGATGCAGAAGGGGACCCGAAGAAGCTTCGCCAGAGTCTGGGCGAGAAGGGTCTTGCCGGTGCCGGTCGCGCCGATGAGCAGGATGTTGCTCTTGGTGAGCTCCACGTCCTGGCGAGTCTTCGATTTCATGATCTGGACGCGCTTGTAGTGGTTGTAGACCGCCACCGCCAGGCGTTTTTTCGCGTCCTCCTGCCCGATCACGTACTCGTCGAGGAACTGCTTGATCTCGACCGGGGTCGGCAGGGTGGAGCTCTGGGAGCGATTCTCGAAGCGGTTGTCGTCGGCGATGATGTCGTTGCAGACCTCGACGCATTCGTCGCAGATGAAAACCGTGGGCCCCGCGATGAGCTTGCGCACGTCGCTCTGGTCCTTGTTGCAGAAGGAGCACCGAAGGACTTCAGGATCCCCGTTCTTCTTGGACAATCTCGCTACTTTCCTTCTTTGGCCTTCTTTGGCCTTCTTTGGCCTTCTTTGGCCTTCTTTGGCCTTCTTTGGCCTCGACTGGCCTTCTTTGGCCTCGACTGGCCTCGCCTACATGCGCTTCGAGATCACCTGGTCGATGATACCGTACTCGCGGGCGACTTCGGCGGTCATGATGAAGTCGCGCTCCACGTCGTGCTCGATCTTGGCGATGTCCTGTCCGGTGTGCTTCGCCAGAATCTCGTTCAGGCGCTGGCGGGTGCGCAGGATCTCTTTCGCCTGAATGTTGATGTCGGTGGCCTGGCCCGACGCCCCTCCCGACGGCTGGTGGATGATCACCCGGGAATTGGGGAGGGCGAAACGCTTTCCCGGCGTTCCCGCCGCGAGAATCACCGCGGCCATGCTCGCCGCCTGCCCGATGCAGTACGTGGTCACGTCGGGGCGAATGAACTGCAGGGTGTCGTAGATGGCGAGACCCGCGGTCACGATCCCCCCGGGACTGTTGACGTAGATCGAAATCTCCTTTTCCGGATCCTCGGCCTCGAGAAACAGGAGCTGGGCAACGACCAGGTTCGCCAGGTTGTCGTCTATGGGAGTTCCGATGAAAATGATGTTGTCTTTGAGTAAGCGCGAATAGATGTCGTATGCGCGCTCACCCCGGTTGGTCTGTTCGACCACCATCGGGATCAGCATCTAAGTTCAACCCCTATTTAAGTTTAGCATGTTGCTTGATGAAGTCAACCGCCTTCTCGCGCCGGAGGCGGCCCCGCACGCGGTCGAGCGTACCGTCTTTCGCCATCTGGGCTCGTAGCGCGGCCGGGCTCTTCTCCAGGGCCTCCGCGTACCGCCCGATCTCGGCCTCCACTTCCTCTTCCGCCGCCCTCAGCCCCTCCCGCTCCGCGACTTTGTCGAGGAGGAGCGTCGCGCGCACCGCCGAAGCGGCGCTCTCTCGCTCGTTCTCGCGCACCTTACGCCAGTCGATCCCCGTGGTTTTCGGGTCGATTCCCTGCTGGTAGAGGTCGCGCGCCGTCGCTTCGAGCCTCGAGTCGAGCTCCATCTCGACGAGCGAGCTCGGCGCGTCGAACGGGTTTGCCTCGACGAGCTTCGACAGCAGCCGCCGCCTCAGCTCTTGCTCGTCCTCGTGGCGGGCGCGCTCCTCACCGCGGCGCCGAAGCTCCGATTTGAGCTCCGTAAGCGTCTGGTACTCCCCGAGATCCTTCGCCAGCTCGTCGTCCGCCTCGGGCAGAACCTTCTGCTTGAGCTCGAGAAGGTGAAACTCGACGTCGTAGCTTTTGCCCGCGCGCGCCCGGGCGGGAGAATCGGCGGGAAACGCGGCGGTGAACCGGAGAACGTCGCCCGGCGACTTCCCCTTGAGCTCCGCGTGGAGCGCGGGGTGATAGGAATCGGAGCCGACCTCGATGGTGACGCCTTCGTGCTTTTCGGCCTTGCCGCCGCCCTGTGGCCGTTCCGTGAGGTCGCCCATGACGAAATCGCGGTCCTGAGCGCCCCGGCCTTCGATGGGATCGAAGCGAGCGTGCTGTTCGCGGAGCGCTTCGATCCCCGCGTCCACTTGCTCGTCGGTGACTTCCGTCTTCGGCGTCTCCACCTCGAGGCCCTGGTAGAGCTTGGCCTCGACCTCGGGCATCACCTCGAACGAGGCCCGGAAGCGGAGCGGCTTTCCCAGCTCCGACTCCAGCTTGGAGATGCGGGGGTCGTCGAGCGGGTAGAGGTTTCGCTCCTTCAGAGCCTCGCCCAGGGCGTGGGGCACGAGATCCGAGACCGCATCCTTCAGCACGTCGCCCCGAAACCGCGCGCGAACGACGTCCTTGGGGATCTTGCCCTTCCGGAACCCGGGGAGCCGGATGGTGCGGCTGAGGCGCCCCACGCCTTTCTCGAACTCCTCCGCGAGCGCATCGGCGGGAAGCTCGATGTCCAGGTGCCGGAGGGACGAGCCCTCTTCGAGGTAGTCGACTTTCATGTTCTAGTCAAACCAAGCAGCGGGGCCCGGCCCGCCTTCGCCAGGCTTCGGCGGGTCCGACGAAGCCCGAAGGGCGGAGTCGGAAGGGCCCCATCCTCCCCGCGCGAGGAGCGCGAGCACTGATCGAAGTGCGAAAGGGGGGACTCGAACCCCCACGGGTCGCCCCACTGGATCCTAAGTCCAGCGCGTCTACCAATTCCGCCACTTTCGCAAGGGAGTTCGGAAGCGCGAGAGATCAAGAGTAAAGGCTCAATGTCTACGAACCGGGCCTATTGTAGACACGGCGCTCCGGCGCGTCAACGCGTCGTTGTATCATGTGCGGCCTCACCGAGGAGGTCGACTTTGACCGAGCTCGTAATCGAAGGTCTCTCCAAAACCCTTACTTAATCCGCCGAATCTTCGTGAGCCGCACAGGCTCGGTGCCGAAGTTCTCGACGACCAGGGTCTTCTTTTCGATGTCGACCCCGAGCCGCACCCCCATCGCGAGCTGCCTGCGCCGAAATCGTCGAGCTTGCGTTACGCCGCCTCGGTCACGAGCTTCAGGCCCACGATGCCGGCCACGATGAGAGCGAGGCAGAGGAGGCGAAGGGCGTCCCGCGACTCCCCGAGGAGCACGATACCGAGAGCCGCCGTCCCCACGCTGCCGATGCCGGTCCAGACCGCATAACCCGTCCCCACGGGAAGCGTTCGGAGAGCCTGCGCCAGAAGGAACAGGCTCACCGCCATCGAGGCGCCCGTCCAGAGACTCGGCCAGAGCCGGGTGAATCCATCGGTGTACTTCAGCCCGATCGCCCATCCGACCTCGAAAAGACCCGCGACGACAAGGTAGAACCACGCCATGCGCGGATTCTACATCTCGCCCTGCTTGTCCTCGAAAGCGGCCGCCCCTATAATCGCGGCCTTCGCCACGTCCTCGCCGGGAGGTCCCATGACGCGATCCTCGAGTCTCTTGTGGTTTCTTCCGATCCTGGTCCCGATGGCGGCATCCGCCCAGCCGCTCTCTCCTCGAAACGCCAACTACCGCATCGAGGTGGAGCTCGACCCCGAAGGGAGAACCCTCACCGGCAAGGAGACGATCACCTGGAAGAACCTCCAGCCGATTCCTGCCTCCGACCTCCGCTTCCACCTCTACTGGAATGCGTGGCTCAACAATCGCAGCACGTGGCTCCAGGAAGCTCGCCTCCGGACGACCGGCCGGAATCTCGAAGGCCCACGCGAGGGCGACTGGTCGAGCTCCGAGGTCGAGTCGATTCGGCTCGTGCCCGACGTCGGCATGCCCGGGATCGATCTCACCTCCGGCGTGAGCTACGAAGCCCCCGACGACGGGAACCCGGAGGATCGCACGCTGATGGTGGTTCGGCTGCCGGAGCCCGTTGCCCCCGAAGGGGTGGCACAGGTGGAGCTCACCTGGAAGTCGAAGATCCCCCGCACCTTCGCCCGAACCGGTTATCGGGGCAACTTCTTTTTCCTCGCGCAATGGTTTCCCAAGCTCGCGGTCTTCGAAGCCTCCGGCTGGAACGCCCACCAGTTCCATGCCGGGACGGAGTTCTATTCCGACTACGGTGACTATGACGTTTCCATCACCGTTCCGAGCGCCTACGTCGTCGGCGCGACCGGACGGGAGACGGATCGCACGGAGGCCGCTGGGAAGACGACCTATCGCTACCAGCAATCGGACGTTCACGACTTCGCCTGGACCGCGAGCCCGGACTATCTGGTGTTCGAGGAGCGCTTCGAAGTCTCCGGGCTTCCTCCGGTCGAAATAAGGCTCCTCCTTCAGCCCGAGCATCTGGAGCAGAAGGACCGGCACTTCCACGCCACCGCCGCCGCTCTCGAGAACTACGGGAAGTGGTACGGCCCCTACCCGTACGGGCACGTGACCGTCGTCGATCCCGCCTACGGGAGCGGCGCCGGGGGAATGGAGTATCCGACGTTCTTCACCGCGGGAACGCGTCTGTTCAATCCCTTCGGAGGTGGATCGCCCGAGGGGGTGACGGTCCATGAATGCGGCCACCAATTCTGGTACGGCATCATCGGGAACAACGAGTTCGAGCACGCCTGGCTCGACGAGGGCTTCAACACTTTCTCGACCGCGCGCACCATGGAGGTGACCTACGGCCCTCGTCGCTACGTGAAGCGCTACTTGAATCCCCGCGGCACCGACAGACTTTCGGGGTTCCTTCCCCTCATGTTCGAGGACATCAAGGTCGACCGTCTCATCGGCGGCGATCGGCTCGACAGCTTTCGCGAGGACGCGACCTGGGACGCGCAGTCGACTCCCACCTACAAGTACTTTCCCGCGACCGGAGGGGCTCACAGCTACGACAAGACCTCGCTCTGGCTCCACACCCTCGAGCGGTACCTCGGCTGGGACGTGCTCCAGCGCATCCTGTCCACGTTTTTCGCGCGCTACCAGTTCAAACATCCGCGCCCGGAGGATTTTTTCGCCGTGGCGAACGAAGTGCGCGGGCAGGACCTCACCTGGTTCTTCGATCAGGTCCACCGGAGCTCGAACGACTTCGACTACGCCATCGACTCCGTGAAGAGTGAGCCCGTGAAGTTCAAGGGCTTTGCGGAGAAATCGGGAGAGCTCGTCCACCGGGAAGAAGAGAGGAAAGACCTCTACCGGACGGAAGTGGTGGCAAGGCGCCTGGGAGCGGCGACGTTTCCCGTCGAGGTGGTCCTGGTGTTCGAGGACGGGACCGAGACGCGCGACTTCTGGGATGGGTTGGACCGGTGGAAGCTCTACGTCGAGGAGAAACCTTCGAAGCTCCGCTACGCCGCCGTCGATCCTTCGAGAAAGCTCACTCTCGACCTCTTCTACACCAACAACTCCAGGCTGGTCGAGCCCCAATCGAAGCTTCCCGCCCGCAAATGGGCCTCGAAATGGATGATCTGGTTCCAGGATCTCCTGGCCACGTTCGCGTTCTTCGTCTGAAGGAGGAGCGTCATGTCGACTTTGAAAGCCGCGTTTAAGGGACTCGGACGCGTCCTCGCCTCGCCGGCGCTCGTGCTGTTCCTGTGGCTCGCGAACGTCCTCGTAGCGATTCCTCTAGCGGTGTCGATGGCCGCCTCCATCGCGGAGTCGGTCGGATCGAGCCTCGTCCACCAGAACCTCCGCGACGGCTTCGACATGGGGTGGTATGGCGAGTTCGACGCGCGAGCGAAAGGCGTCGAAAAAACCTTGGCTCCGAGCCTGGTGGGAGCCGGTGCTTTCTTCGACAACATCGAGGCCTGGCTCAACGGCCGTCTTTTCGAGATGCTCCCTGCCGTCGTGGCGCTCGGCCTGGTCTACGCGTTTCTCTGGGCCCTCTTTCTCGGCGGAATTCTCCATCGATACGCCGATCGGGGCGGACTCTTTCGCCTGTCCGAGTTCTTCTCGCACGGCGGAGAGTTCTTTTTCCGCTTCGTCCGGCTCGCGGTGCTATCGGGGCTGCTCTATTACCTCGTCTACCGCTTCGCCTCCTGGCTCTTCGGAAGGGTCGAGGAGGCCGTGCGCGACGTGACGGTGGAAAGGACGGTCCTGGGCTACGTCGTCGCGGCGGCGCTCCTGGTGGCGCTCCTTTTGACGTTCGTCAACATGGCGTTCGACTACGCCAAGATCGCGACCTACAAGGAGAACCGGAGGAGCATGATCCTCGCCGCCATCAAAGGCTTCCGCCTGGTGCTGGGAAACTTCGGTCGGACGACTCTCCTCTACTACGGTCTCGGCTTGTTCGGCCTGCTCCTTCTCGGCGCCTACCACGTCGTCGCTCCCGGCCCCGGCCAGGCGTCGGTCCCGAGTATCGTCTTCGCCTTCCTGGTCGGGCAGGCGTACCTCGTCGCGAAGCTGGTGCTGCGGCTGACGTTTTACGCCGGACAGATGGCGCTCTACGAATCGCCGGGGTTCAACCGCTGAGGTATTTTATCGAACCCGGCATCCGTAGGTGACGTAGGAGCGGATATGGACGACTTCGTCCTGGGCTTTCGGTCGCTCCGGGCGAGCCCCGGCTACTCCCTGATCGTCGTCCTCACGGTCGGGCTCGGGATCGCCGCCACCACGACCATCGTGAGCTTCATGACTCCCTACCTTATTAGAGAGCTCCCGTTCGAGGATCCGGCGCGGCTGGTCCAGATAGGGCAGATCGACCCGGTCGGTGGTTGGGATTCCGCTCGCCTATCCCTCCCCATGTTCCGGGACTGGAAGCAACGGTCCCGCTCGTTCGAGGAGCTCGGCACTTATTACTACACGACGAAGAACGTCACCGGCGCCGAAGGGCCGGAAAGAATCGTTGCCGGTGTCCTCTCGCAGAACCTTTTTCAAGTGCTGGGTGTTTCGGCGGAGCTCGGGCGTAACTTCGATCCCGAGGACGAGAGCGTCGTCGTCCTCGGCCACGGACTCTGGCAGCGGCGCTACGGGGGGGATCCCGCGATCCTCGGCCGCTCGATGGTCCTCGATGGCGCTCCCCACGTCGTCATCGGCGTCATGCCCCGCGATTTTAATTTTCCCTTCGGTGGAGTGAAGATGTGGGTGCCGCTTCCGGCCCGGGCTCAGGCCGAGGCGCGGGATCGAGACCTCCACATTCCCGTCGGCCGGCTGAAGCCGAACGTAACCGCCGAAAGCGCGCGGGAAGAGCTCGAGAGCATCCAGCGCGAGCTCGCCGCCGTCCACCCCGATATCGACGGCCGCTTCTCCGGGGTGACGGTGAAGCCCATGCGGGAGGCGCTGAATTTCGCCTACGACGTCATGGAGGCGAGCTTCGCGGTCATGCTCGCAGCGGTCTCGTTCGTGCTTCTCATCGCCTGCGTCAACGTGGCGAGCCTCACGCTCGCCCGAACCAGCGCGAAGGCGCGCGAGGTCGCGGTCCGGGCGGCTCTCGGCGCAAGGCGTTCGCGGCTGGTGCGCCAGCTCCTGACGGAGAGCCTTCTCCTCGCCGTCGCCGGGGGAGCTCTCGGCACTCTGCTGGCGGTTTGGGGCGCGCGCGCTCTCGGCACCGCGATTCCGGAAGATCTCTTCCGCGTGGGGGAGGTCGGCGTCGATTCGAATGCTCTCCTCTTTTCGCTCGCTCTGACGCTTCTGACGCCGCTCGTCTTCGGGCTCGCGCCGGCCGTTCACGCTTCGCGGCTCGATCTCGCCGGTGCGCTCAAAGCAGGAGGCCGCAGCGGAGCGGGACTCTCCTCGATGAGGTGGCGGCGCCGTCTGGTGGTGGCGGAAGTCGCGATGGCGATCGTCCTCGTCGGCGGCACCGGTCTCATGGTGCGAAGCTTTCTCGCGCTCCAGGAGGTCGACCTGGGATTCCAGCCGGGGAGCGTCCTCACCGTCGAAATCACGTTGCCGGAAGCGGACTATCCCGATTTCGAGCGGCAGCAGGGTTACTTCGAGCGCGCGGTCTCCGAGCTCGAGGGGCTTGCCGGCGTGCGATCGGCGGCCGCGGTCGCCCCGCTCCCGATGAATCACGCGATCTGGACGATACTGTTCGCGCCCGAAGGAAGGGCGCCGGCGGCGGGAGAGGACTGGCCGCAGGCGCAGGAGTTCCGGGTCTCCCCCGAGTACTTTTCGGCGATGGGGATCTCGATCCGCGAGGGCCGCGCGATCGCGCCCGCGGACGGCCCCGGGGCGCCGGTCGTGGTCCTGGTCAGCCGATCGCTGGCGGAGCTCCACTGGCCCGGGAGGAGTCCCATCGGGGAGCCGATCCGCGTTGGCGATCCCGCGGTTCGGGAGACAGCGACGGTCATCGGGGTCGCGTCGGATGTGGAGCACGAGGGCTTCGAGGACGAGAATCCGATTCAGGTGTACCGTGCGGTCGCTCAGTCCGGAAGCCGGGGTCGCTTCCTGGTGATCGCCGCCGACGGAGCGCCGGAGGCAGTCTCCGGTCCGGTGCGCGAGGCGCTGAAACACCTCGACCCGGATCTTCCGGTCACCCTCAGGCCCATGACCGAGATCGTGGCCGAGAGCATGCTCCCGTGGAGCGTGAGCTCGCTCCTCCTCGGGATCTTCGGGCTCGTCGCTCTCGCGCTCGCGAGCCTCGGGATCTACGGGGTCATTTCCTATTCCGTCGCCTCGAGGCGCCGCGAGATGGGGCTGCGGATGGCTCTCGGGGCGACCGGCGGCGAGGTCTCGCGTATGGTGCTCGTCGAGGGCTTGAAGCTCGCGGGACTGGGGCTCGCCCTCGGCCTCGCGCTGGCGGCGGTCGCGGCGAAGCTCATGGCTTCGCTTCTTTACGGCATCGGCCCTTTCGATCTCGTCACCTTCGCCGCGGTGACCGGCATCTTTCTGGGGACGGCGATCCTGCCGACGCTTCTCCCAGCGGGGCGAGCCGCCCGAACCGACCCGATCGGCGTTTTGCGGTACGAGTAGCGTCTCCTGGAGGCATCTTTTAACCGAAAAATAATCTTTCGTTCATGTTATATTCATCGAACTAAAGATTGGTTCCATGATAGGGCTTCTGGGTATCCTCCTTTTCGCCGGTTCCGACGGAGATGCGCTCAGCCGCAGCCTCTACGTTCCCATCGAGCTTCGGGTCTGCGAGCACCTTCGGGGCGCGGTTCTGTACCGCGATGAAGAGCCCCTGAGGAGCCTTCCCGGCAAGCAGGTTTTTCAGTTCACGTTTTTTCCCGGCTTGAACCGCATCGAGCCCGAGCTCGAGCGGGTGCGGATCGAAGGCACGGGCTTTCGAACCGAGCTCATCGTCACCCCCGCCTCGGTCTATATCGGCAAAAAGAAGATCGATCTCGACGTCGAGGGTCAGATGGCTCGTCTCCGTCATCACCTCGACTCCCGGCACGAGACCGTCAAGCTCACGCTTCGCTGCGGTGAAGCCTGCTCGAGAACGGCCGCTCCCGCGGTCTCACGTTAGCCGGAAGTTCACCGTGACCGTCACCCAGAAGGGGACGGGTTTCTCCAGAAGCCTGTAAGGGTTCCAGCGCCACTGGCGTACGGCCTCGAGGGCGGCCGACTCCAGAAGAGGAACCGACCTCAGCACGTTCACGCTCGAAGGCACTCCCTGGACGTCGACCAGGACCTCGAGTATCACGACTCCCTGAACCCGCCCCTGTACGGCGAGATCGGGATAGACCGGCTCGACCCGGGTTACCGGCCTCGCTTCTTCCTTCCGGAAATCGAGGCGGACCGGCTCCGCCGGCGGCGGTGGAGCGTCGGCAATCCCTCCGACGATCCCGCCGACGACTCCACCCGGGATGCCCCCTTCGACCCCGCCGGGAACTCCGAAGCCTTCGGCTCCTCCGAAGTCTTCCGCCGGTATGGCGCTCGGAATGTAGACGGGAGCAACGAAGCTCGCGTCGAGAAGCCGGGGGAGCGCTTCCCTCGTGCTCCCGCTCGCGCGGGGAGGCGCCGGAGGAGGCGGAGGTGGCGGCGGCGGAGGTGCGGACGTCGGACGCACGAGAAACGTCGCCATCGATTCGAACTCCGGAAGGTCCCGATCCACCTGGACCAGGGGCGTGACGATCAGGGCGATGAGCGCGCCGGCGTGAACCGCGAGCGCCACCCAGAACAGGAAGCGCTTCCCTCCCGCCGGGCGCCGATCGGGGTAGCTGGACACGTACTCCAGGAACTGATCTTCTTTCATGCCTCGACGGTGCCACGCGATCGTGAATCGAGGGCGAATCGGTGGTGAAAAGCCGATGAATCGCGCTATAAGGCGGTGAACATGGCCAAGGCGAAACCGAAAACGTCCGCTATCCTGAAGCGCGTCCGCGAGATCTGTCTTTCCCTTCCCGAGACCACGGAGAAAGAGGCCTGGTCCGCGCCCACGTTCCGGGTGAAGAAAAAGATGTTCGCGATGTTCATGAACCAGCACCACGGCGACGGGCGGGTGGCGCTCTGGCTCGACGCACCGCCGGGGGACCAGGAGCTTCTCGTGGCCGCCGATCCCGTGCGCTTCTTCGTGCCTCCGTATCAAGGACCCTTCGGCTGGATCGGCGTCCGCGTAGACCTCGATCCCGATTGGGACGAAGTCCGCGAGCTCGCGGTGGACGCCTGGCGGACCTCGGCGCCGAAAACGCTTCTCGCGCGTCTCGACGCGACGCCGAACGCTCCCGTGAAGAAAACGCGGCGGACGAAAGCGAAGTAAGCTCAGCCTTCGCCCGGGCGGGACGGGTCCGTGGCCTCGAGGGCGCTCTGCCAGCGCCGGTACGCGCGGCGAACGTATGCGAGTCGGTCCAGAGGAGTGGGGTAGCGCCTCCGGAACCAGGCGATGAGCTCCAGAATCCCTTCTCGCTCCGAATCACTGATGGGTGTTCGCAGCGCGGCTTCGACTTCTTCTCTGGAGAGCCGTCTCTCGCTCAGCGCCCTCAACTGCTTGACCAGCTCGGAGGAGGGCCGATAGGCGTCAGCGCTCACCGCGATCTTTCGCCTCCGCCGTTCGAAGCACTTCCAGGAGTCGAATGTCCTCAAGGTCCTTTGGGCGCGCGGCGAATCGCCTGGTCAAGATGAGATCGTCGAGAGCCGGCAAGTCCACCTTCACGCCAGGCGCCAGATCGAGACCGCGGCGCCGCGTCCACACGTCCTCGAAAGAAACGTCGACGCCGTCGACCGTGGGAACCACTCGCGCGTCTAGAACGTTCACCTTCTCCAGGTTCTCGAGCGCGTACCGACCCCTGCGGCGCGCCTCCTCGGGCGTTCTCGTGGGGACGAGGCCGAAGGGCTCCACGGCTCGATTGAAGGCAGCGGAGTCGTCGATATGAATCCAAAAGTCGTAGTCGGCGGTGAGCACGGGAAGGCCCAGGAGGACGAGCGCCCTTCGACCGATGAGGAGAGAGCGGGCTCCGCTGTTCTGGGCCGCGCGAAAAAACTCGACTTCGTCGAACTCCGACCCCTCCATGGCTGGCTCGTGCCTAGCAGCTAGAGTACAGGAAGACGCATTTTCGAACCACCGATGCGCGCGGCCGAGTGCCGGTTTGCAGAACCAAGGACACTTGGATATACGTATTTCGATATGTCGATCACGCTCGACGTTCGTCCCGTCTCTCGCCTCTTCAAGGCTCTGGGTGACGAGACCCGGCTCCGGATCGTGGCGCTCCTCTCTCACGACGAGCTCTGCGTGTGCCATCTCGCAGACGCCCTTCGCCTGTCGCAGCCCCGCGTTTCGCGCCACCTCGCGATTCTGCGAGCCGCGGGCGTCGTCGAGAGCCGCCGCGAAGGGAGCTGGATCTACTACCGTCTCGTGCCCCAGGCCGATCGCGACTGCGAACGACAGCTCGAGGCGCTGGTCCGTTCCTTCGAGAAGCGCGCCGTCGTAGGCCGCGACCTCGAGCGACTCGTGAAACTGCGCGGGCCGGAGGCCTGCCGTTAGGAGACTCCCATGGCGTACAACGTCCTCTTCCTCTGCACCGGGAACTCGGCGCGCAGCATCATGGCCGAGGTCCTTCTGAATTACTGGGGCCAGGGCCGCTTCCAGGCCTTCAGCGCCGGGAGCCACCCGAAGGGCGAAGTGCACGCGCTCACCCTCGAAACACTCTCGCGGTCTCATCTTCCGACCGCGGGCGTTCGCAGCAAGAGCTGGGACGAGTTCTCCCGGCCGGGAGCGCCGCCCCTCGACTTCGTCTTCACCGTCTGCGGCAACGCCGCCCGGGAGGAGTGCCCCTATTGGCCCGGTCAGCCGATGACCGCCCACTGGGGTGTCGACGATCCCGCGAACGTCGTCGGAACGATGGAAGAGCAGCGCCGCGCGTTCAACCGCGCGTTCCGCGAGCTCGACGCGCGCATCAAGCTCTTCGTCAGCCTCCCCTTCGACTCGCTCGACAAGCTCGCCCTCCAAGAGCGACTCGACGGCATCGGCCGCCCGCCTTCGTCCGAGCCCACGGACTGAGACCCAACTCTCGTTTCATCAATGTTCGGTGTCGCCGTCCGCGATCCTCTGGAGGGCGGCGAGCGTGGGTCGCTCTTCCAGCCACGGTGCCTGAGGCGAATTCGCTTGCGGGCTGCGGGCGTATCCAAGGAGTGTCTTCGCGAAATCGCGGCTGATCTGACCCTCCTGGACGCGACGCTTTAGCGTGCTCTCGAATTCCTTGCTCAGGATCAGGCGCCTCGCGAACTCCCCGACATCGGTGCTCTTCTTTCGCCTGGTCTCCATGTCGACCCCCTTGAGACCAATCCACCCGGTGCGAGATTCTGTTGCGGAACGAACGGATCCTAGCACGCGGCGTCAAGCGACCGCGACGCCGTGGTGCAAAAGCGGGGAGTGGGCAGGCTGCCTATCGCGGGTTTCGAGGTTTTTCGTCTGGCTTTATTTCACCGTGACTTACGCGGTTCGCTCCGGTGTTCTCTAACGCGTTTTTCGCGTGCTTCCGGAAATCACGTGGTCAAGCCGTGGCCAAGAGAGCTCATGAAGATCGGGGCCCATTCACGGAAAGAACGCGGCAGCGTTCCTCAACCGCCGGTCCGGTTCCTCATCACCAGAGTCGCGAGTGCGGCGAGTTCCTGCGAAGTACTCTTCCACTCGTCCTTCGCCGCTGGCCAGTTGATAATGACTGCATGTCGCGGCGGCGGGTCATCGGCGCGGAGGTCCAGACCGACGTCTCGCACTTGCTGAACGGTCAGCTCAGCACGAGCCTGAGCTGCTGGCCGACCGTTCGCTGCATGCTCATCGCCAATCTTCCAGATCGCAGACTCTTGCAGGCCGACTGTTCGATAAACCGATGTCGTGGTGTCAGCATCCGGTTGAAATGCACCCGGTTTCACCCTGGCTATTGTGGCCGCGTAATGGTTACTCGAAAAGAGGTACCTAGCGAGCGGCTCGTCATTCGAGGGGTGACTCGGTAGCGCTCGCGGTAACCTGCCGAATAAACGTGAGAATAACTTCTGGAATCTCGTCTGCAAATGGTTCAACTCCATGGCGCTTCGCCGCCCCGAATAGCCCCGCGTAAGAAAGCGTCCCATCTCGTCCGAGACTGACCGAGAACACCCAGCGACGACCGCTGTCCCACTCAAGCGAGAACTCGCCGTCCGGGTCCAGAGCTACGTCCGGATTTGTAGCCCAACTAGGCAACTGCTCCAGAAATTGAATCGCGTACCCGAAGCTCAATGGGTCCGCAGGTTCGCTTCCCTCCCTGTCCCAGTTTTTGGTCTGCGCCTCGCGGAACGCATCCTCGAGCGCGGCAAGCGCCAATACACGATCGAGAATCGACCGGCTGAAAGCGTCGTCGTCGTGTGGAGCAACTCCCCCAAGGATTCGCTCCGCCTCGGCGCTCTCACCGCCACCAAGGTACGGGATCGACCAGAGTGCGTAAGAACTCATTCGAAGTCTCCAATCATTTCGTCGCTCAGGCTGGAGAAGAAAATGTGATTCTTGAACTCGTGAAGACGGCCAAACGACTCCTGGATCTTCTGATCGGTAGCGTCTTCGGACAGGAGGTTGAAGCTCTGGAACGCGTCGATGTCCAGAAGCAGAACCGCTTCAGCCGATTCGGGCTTTTGATCTAAAGCCTGTGCGATGTGAGCGGCAAGCCCGGGAAGCTGTATTGACCTCACCGTGACCTTTGACGAGTACTTCGTAATCGACACGTCCAATCCGGGCGGACAGGGTGTAGGGATGGTGAGCACGTCCCCAATGTGGTGTTGCTTGGGTTCGAGCTGGTTGATGTAACGGAGCGCCATTCTGGTGATCGCCTCGGGCTTAGCGACAGCAAAGTACATCTTCCACAAACCGAACGCAGTCGGCCAGATCGACTTCCAGCGTGTGTATGGTCTTAGGCGGTTGAACGTAAAGCCGTCCACTCTAAACTGAACGACCTCTAGACCGTCTGCTGAGCGGCAAACAATGCCGACGTAACGACCCTCTGTCGTTACCTGCCCCTTTTTGGGTTTCACTATTGCGGTGAAGAACTGCTGCTTCTCCGCTTTCGGAAACCGATCGACTACCTGACTCTGCAGAACGGATAGATCCTCAGCGTTCAGCGATGGTCGGGCCTTAACCCGAATGTCGACGATAGCCTCTCTAATGGGCGCATTCTCAAGATGTCTCGGCTCAGCCACAAAAGCGACCTCGTCCTAGTGTATCCCTCGAAAAGGGGCGAGGGCGAGGGCGAAGGGCGTCCCCGACCGTTGGGCTTAGAACCCAAGTGTCTCGGACGTCCTATCCGTGAAGGAGCGGGCCCATCATCTCGGCCGCACTCTTCTGCGCGCTCGGCATTCGCGTGCGCGTAGATGTCCATCGTGATCTCGATTCGCTGGTGGCCGAGGCGCTCCTGAACAACCTTCACGAGAACGCCGTTCTGAAGGGCAAGGGTAGCGCTCGTGTGCCGGAGTCCGTGAAACTTGATGCGGCGGACGCCCGCCTTCTTGATGAGCCCGTGGAACTCCCGCTCGGCGATGTCCACGTCTTGTGACGGCCTAGAAGCTCGGCCACCTCCACCTGCGACAATCCGTCCTCGCGGACCAGCGCGTAGACGATCCACGCCTCTTCCAGCTCCGTGGTCCTTCCGCCGACCCGGTTCAGGCCGTACATCGCCGCCTTCGCCGCTTTGTCGTCGGCCTCCATCACCCGCACCACAAGACGGTCCCACTCGCCTAGCTGGCGCGCGGCCCCCAAACGCTTGAAGCCGTCGATGAGCTCGTGGCGTCCCTGCCGAAGGCATACCACCATCGGGGAGAGCTGTCCGTAGCGGCGCAGCGAGCGAGCCATCGCGCGCTCCGCCTCCGGTGCGTGCAGGCGAAACCGGCCGTAGTGATCGCCGATCTCCTCGACCCCCAGTTCAACCAACTCGATTGCTGCAACCATCGTTTCGCTCGAACTCAAAACCCGTTCGTTCCCTGCTGAGAGAAGAGGAGCAAGCCGGTTCGATTCGGCTCGCCCCCCTCCTCCCTTTGCGGCCAACTCAAAACTAGGCTTCGTCGCTTCTCTTGGCAATACGTCAAGCTCACACGCGCAGAATCCCTCTCGCCTGCCGAGGCATCCCTCGAACCCGGGACTTCCAACGCCGCTCCCTCTCCAAAACGCAGTAAAGCGCTCGACGGCAACTACCTGTGCAAAATCGTTGGAGGGGGGAACGACGCGTTCTCGAGAATCCCTCGTAGCAACCCGGCCGGTCACAAAAATCGAAAGATTTTTCGCTGCACGATGACCCTCGCGCCCTCGTTTCGGCAGCCGCGAAAGCTTTTACCCCTCCGCTTCCGCTCGACCTGGCGCTTTCGGTAACGACGGCTCTGCTCCCGGCGCCTCTTTCGCCCTGTTTCGCTTCCTCGGTATCGCTTGCGGCTCTTCCTATCCCTCCACTTCTTCGCCGCTCTCTGGCAGTCCTCCCCGCAGTACCGCGCCTGCGGACATCCGGGGGCGAACCATCGGACGCACCCCTTCAGAAGACACCGCCGCCTTCTCGGCCGATACCGCCGATTCCTCGCTTGCCTTCGTTTTCGACTTGGTGGATCGTCCGGTGGGCTCACCGGGAGGTTGCTTCTCCCTGCGGGTCAAG
>Ga0299906_10001958_pt1 | contig 17378 bp, 7 predicted proteins | sample RVTome_14_FD_200259 | JGI IMG/M metagenome (GOLD analysis project Ga0299906, IMG submission 200259) | Soil microbial communities from uranium-contaminated site in the Upper Colorado River Basin, Wyoming, United States - RVT145D125 (version 2) ...
ACCCGGGTGAGGTCGGCTTCGAACGCGAGCGTCATGAGGTCGAACATCAGCTCCACGTGCTCGCCGTAGGAGTCGGGGACGCCGATGGGCGCGTCGGGGAGCTCCCGCGCGTCATCCTTCAGGGCGCTTTCGTTGCGCTCCTCGACCTTCTGGATCCTCCGTTCGATCTCTCGGATGTTCTCGAGATAATCGTCGAGGCGGCCGCGGTCTTCGGGCCCCAGGCTCTTCTTCAGCCGCGCGACCTCGTCGGGGAGCCAGTCGAGGATGCTCTTCTGCGCCCGGCGCCGGGCCGCGCGTTTCTCCGGCGTTCCCCCGGAGCCGAACAGCTGATCGAAAGCCAGCCGGGGATCGCGGATCATGGGGAGCGGGTCCGTCGGCGAGGCCCAGCTGATGGTGTCCATGTAGACGCAGGCGTAGCCGTAGGAGCACCCGCCCGCCTGGTCGACGTTCTCGATCGCGAGCTGCATCGAGGGAATGGGCGTCTCCTGGCCGAATCGCTGGGCGTAGATCTGGTCGAGCGAGGTTCCCACGTGGACGTCGGAGCCCTCGGTCTGCGTCGGATGCGACTGGGTGAGGAACACCGAGCTCGAGCGGAAGTGATCGCCGCCGATCTCGGGGGAGGTGAAGGCCTCGGCGTTTTCGATGTCGGTGTTGCTGACGATGGTGACGTGCTCTCGAAACGGCTCGAGCGGGCTCAGGCTCGACGGCGTCAGGTCGAAGTCCCGGCCCACGGCGGCGGGCGCCCAGAGGTTCTTCTGGATCCCGATGGCGTTGCTCCCGGCGGCGCCGTGCACCATCTCGATGGCGACGAGGCGCGTGCGCGCAGGCGCCGGGCCCGCGGTGAGCTTGCGCGCGGGCAGCATCGCCGAAAGATAAGGAAGGGCCACCGTCGCTCCCATTCCGCGAAGGACCGCTCGCCGGGAAAGGTGTTTGTTGGTGTTGATGCGCATCGGACTCTTGCTCCTGGTCTCAGTGAATCTCAGTGCTCGGAAACGGCGAACCGTCGGCGCGGCTCATCCGGAACGGCGCGCTCGCGACGACTCCAAGAATGAAGGAAGACATGCGGTGGTCGTTCGCCGCGGCGTCCCGGACGATCTTTCGCACCGCGGGCATGTCGTAGTACTCGACCCTTCGGCCGAGCCCGTAGGTCATGAGGCTTTCGGTGAAGCTCAGGAGGAACGCGTCGGAGCGGTTCAAGAGCGCGTCCCGGAGGGCGAGGGGGCCGTCGATCGGAGTTCCGTCGTAGAGCTCGCCCGAGGCGTCCACCGGGGCGCCGCCGTCCTTCGTGCGCCAGGCTCCGGTCACGTCGAAGTTCTCGAGGGCGAGCCCGATGGGGTCGATCACCGTGTGACAGGAGGTGCAGGCGGGGTTCTTGCGGTGCTCCTCCATGCGCTCGCGGATCGTGAGCACCCGGTCCTGGGCGACGGCTTTCGTCTCCTCGAGGGCGGGCACGTTCGGCGGCGGCGGAGGCGGCGGGCTTCCGAGAAGCACCTCCATCACCCACTTGCCGCGCTGGACGGGGGAGGTGCGGTTCGCGACCGAGGTCAAGGTCAGGATGCTTCCCTGGCCGAGGAGGCCCCGGCGGTTCGCGTTCACCCCCTCGAGAGGGACGCGGCGGAACGCGGCCCCGGTGACGTTCGGAACCGCGTAGTGCTTCGCGAGGCGCTCGTTGACGAACGAGTAATCGGCCGTCAAAAGCTCGAGAACGCTCCGGTCCTCGCGGACGAGGTGGAAGAAGAAAAGCTCGGTCTCCCGTTTCATTGCCTGCGCCAGGGTCGCGTCGTAATAAGGGTAGCGGACCGCGTCCGGGTGGAGCTTCTCGAGATCCTGCAAGCGCAGCCACTGGGAGGCGAAGCGGGTCGCGAGCGCCTCCGCGCGGGGATCGGCGAGCATCCGCCGCACCTCGTTCTCGAGGGTCAGCGGATCCGAGAGCCTCCCCTCGCTCGCGAGCGCGAGGAGCTTCTCGTCGGGAGTGCTGGCCCAGAGGAAGTACGAAAGGCGCGAGGCGAGGTCCAGATCGGCGACAGGGTAGCTCGCGCCCGGGGCCGCGTCCTCCGGCATCCGCTCGAGCCGGAAGAAGAAGCTCGGGCTCGACAAGATCGCCTGGAGCCCCATCCGGATGCCGCTCTCGAAATCCCGTTCTCCGCGGCCGATCGCGTAGAACGACATGAGCGCTTCGAGATCGGTTTCGACGACCTGCCTTCGGTAGGCGCGGGTCGCGAGATCCTTCAGGATCTCCTCGGCACAGGGGAGCTCCTCGTCGGCCGACGTCGGCCGGCAGCGGAAGATCCGGCGGCGGCTCACGGTGTCGGAAACGCCCGTCACCCGGTGCGGGCCGCCGATGGAAAGGTCGCGCAGGTGGGGGAGGGTGGTGACACCGTAGTCGATCCCGATCTCGCCGTCGGCCAGAGTGTGCTCGATCGGCGTCATCAGGTCGTCGACGGGCGATTCGCTCTTTTCGAGAAAGGCCGCCGAGACCCGGTGCGAGCCGGCGTTCACGGAGACCGGGCCGGTCGCGAGGTTCATCCCCGCCTCGTCCTCTTCCGACATCAGGGGGTCGACGGAAAGGAGTGCCATCCTCTCGCCGTCGATCGAAAGGTCGATCTGCTCGCCTTCGGAGTTCTGGCCGAACAGATAGCCCTCGGGCGAAGCGTGGAGCTCGATCCGGAAGACGTACTCGCCGTCGGCGGGGAAATTGTGGACGACGGAAACTCCCCCGCGGGTTCCAAACGGCGCCCCCTCGACGTGGCGCACCTGCGAGGCGGTTTTCGGAGCCTTGTACGTCGTCTCGCTGGGCTCGACCTCGGGGTCCCCCACGGCCTCGCGGCTGATCTTGTCGGCGGCGCGAAGGTACGAGTCCATCAACGTCGGCGACATGCCCTGAACGTCGGCGATATTGTCGAAGCTGTGGCTTATGGTGTCGGCCGGAAGGAGAGCTTCGACGTCGACTTCGAGAGCCACGAGGTCCTTCACCGAGCGGGCGTACTCGGCGCGGTTGAGTCTTTGAAAGGTGCGACGGCCGGGATTCGGGTTCCGCGCGGCGTCGTCGTCGATTCGGGTCTCGAGGGTCCCGACGAACGCCTTCACGGTCTCGGTCTCGGGCTGAGGCGCGAACGACGGGGGCATCATGCCGGTGTGAAGCTTCCTCAGGATCTTCTCCGCGGTCTCCGGGTCGCTCTCCGGATGCTCGGCGTCGAAGGCCTCGAGGGAGAGATCCGCGGTCCGGGAGGCGTCGTTGTGACACATGACGCAGTAGTCGGCGACCATCTCGCCGACGGCCTCCGGAGTGGGGGAGGCGCTCGAAGCCGCGCGGATCGTGGGCTCGGACTTCGAAAGCAACGCAGGCGCGAGAGTAAGGGCGGCGATCGCCAGGATCCCCAAAACGAGCCGCCTCAAAGACATCCACCCTCCCTTTCGTTATTTTCCTTCGGTTCTGCCTGTCCGTTCAAACCCCACGCGGCAGACGCCGGCCTCAATGGGTCCCGGCGACGGGGGCAACGCAGGCCGGCACCGTGGTATCCGTGCCGCGCATCCAGGAGTCGGCGGACAGCAGGCCACGTTCGTCGACCTTCACGTCCGCTTCCGTCGGACCGATGGGACGGAATCGGCAGCCGACGGCGTTAGGAGTCCGTTCGCAGCAGCGGATGGCCTCTATCATTGGCCCGAGGTCGCGGTGATAGTCCTCCGGGGACCCGATCCTGTGCTCCAGGGGCATCCACGCCTGGAACGGAAGCCGTCGCGCGAGGTAGGAGGGCTGGGGTATCTCTTCGCCGGTGGCCCAATCCCGGCGTTTCACCGCGCCTTCCCCGCCGGTGGTGAGCCGGTGGCACAGGGTGCAAGTCTGCACCTCCCCCGCGATGGGCTCGGTATCGATCTCCACGATCCGGGCCTCCCGGAAGGAATCCTGGAAAGGGCGACCCACGGGGAGATACGGAAGATCGCGATCGTTCGACGGCACCACGCGCACTCTGTCGACGAACGCCTGATCGATGAACGGGCTGTGCTTGAACGCCCCATGATCGTGACAGCTCACGCACTGGCCCGCGGCCGTGGCCTTCGGGGTGAAAAACATGTTGGTGCGGCCTCCAAAGGCCCCTCGCGGCCCGCGATTCCACATCCTCTCCGGGTACCCTTCGGGTGGTTTCGGCTCCGGAAGGCGTTGGAAGATCTCGTCTCTCGAGCCGACCGTCTCCCGGTCGGGCGCGGGAATCCACCCCCCGTAGAAGGAGTGGGAGCGCTCCGGATTTTCGAAGTCCAGCTTTCCGAAGAACGTGAAGAAGCACGTCTTCCCCGAGAGCCGGTTCCGCAGGATGAGACCGAGGTCGTCGAACTCGAAGATCAATCGCCAGAGCCGCAGGCGCTCCTCGGAGGAAGCGTTCCGCTTCACCGCCTCCTCGTATTGCCGCATCCTCTCCTCCGGCGGTAGAACGCTGGTGAAGAGCTTCTGCCGGCAGTTCAGCACGGCTTCGACGTCGTCTGCGATCGCAACCCGTTGAACCAGGTCGTAGGTCCAGCACTTGCCGTCCAGCCACTGCGACCGGTCGCAGCCTCCTCGACCCGCCGCGAGGGCGCGAAAGTCCCTCTCGCTCACTTCCTGCCCGTTGACGGTGATCGGGACCTCGACTCCTGCGAGGCAGCTCATGTCGGGAAGAGGCTCCTCGATACCGAGCTCCTGTTTGCAGAGCTCGGCGTAGGCGACGATGTCTTCCTCGACCCGGGCCGCGGGGTCGAGCCCTCGAAGAACCTCCGGTGGCTGGTGCGCCTGGGTCCGGTAATCTCGGCGCGAGGCGTGACAACTCACGAGCGAGACCAGGAGGCTGACGAAAAAGAATCCCTTCGCTTTCTTGAGAGCCTTCCGTCCGACTTCCGCGTTCGTCATTAATAAGGTTGCGAGGAGGAGCGTCGTGAACGCCGTTAGGATACACCTTCTGGAACCACGAAAGCGACACTTGTAATATGACAGTAACTGTCGTATTATCTCCTCGTGAACGAATACACCATCGGGGAGCTCGCGGAGCTCGGAGGGGTATCGCGGCGGACGGTTCGCTACTACGTGCAGGAGGGTCTCCTCCCGCCGCCCGCGGGGCTCGGGCGAGGAGCCCACTACCGGAGGGAGCATCTCGAGGCTCTCTTGCGGGTGAAATCGATGCAGGAGCAAGGGCTCCTGCTCGAAGAGATCCGCCAAGCCCTCTCCTCGGGAAAGCCTCTTGCCGCCGCCGTCGTCGAGAGCCCGCTTGCTCTCTCTCGCTCGCGCTGGACCCGGATCGAGATTCTGCCGGGACTCGAGATCCACGCTGAAAGCCGGTACCAGGTTCCGGCGGCGGCGAAGCTGGAAGAGCTCCTCGAATGGTGTCGCACCCACTTCCGCAGCAAAAGGGAGGACCCCAATGACTGAGCCTGCGCGCGCCGGACTTCTCGTAGACGGAAACCCGATTTCACTCGAAGGCGTCACCATCGACGCCGAGATTCGCGACTTCTGCTCGCGGGTCACCGTGACTCAGAGATATCGGAACCAGGAGGAAAAGCCGATCGAGGCGGTGTACGTTTTCCCGCTGGACGAGAGAGCGGCGGTCTGCGGTTTCGCGGCGCTCGTCGACGGCGTCGAGATCGTGGGGGAAGTGAAGGAGCGCGAGGCCGCCTTCGAGCGATACGACGATGCCCTCGTCGAGGGCCACGGCGCCTACCTCCTCGATCAGGAGAGGCCCGACGTCTTCACCGCGCGCATCGGGAACCTGCTTCCGGGGAAGGAGGCCCTCGTTCGGATCACCTACGTCGCCGAGCTCGGCCTCGAAGGGGACGACCTGCGCTTCGTGCTTCCGACCACGGTGTCGCCTCGCTACGCTCCCGCGGAGGACCGCAAGGGCGTCGGCTCGTCCCCCGCCGAGGCGGTGAATCCACCGGTCCTGTGGCACGTCCCCTACGGACTCGAGCTCACCGTTCGCCTCGAGATGCCGAGCGCCATCCGCGGCCTCGAATCCCCATCCCACCCCCTCGGGATCGAGCTGGACGGAGCTTCGGCCACGGTGCGCCTGGGCGAAAGGCGCACGTCGCTCGACCGCGATTTCGTCCTCCTGGTGAAGCTCCAGCAGCCCCACGAGCCCCGTGCCTGGCTGGAAGAAAAAGACGGCGAGACGGTGGCGATGGTCGCGTTCCAGCCCCGCTTCGAGAGCCGCGAGACCGCGGCGGAAGTCATCTTCGTCGTCGACCGGTCGGGGTCGATGGGCGGAACCTCGATCGCCGAAGCTCGAAACGCTCTCCAGCTCTGCCTTCGAAGCTTGCGGGAGGGTTCCTGGTTCAACGTCGTGAGCTTCGGCTCCAGGCACGAGATGCTGTTCTCCGAAAGCCGTCCCTACGGCGACGAGAGCCTCCGTCAGGCCACGGAGCACGTCAGCCGGCTCGAGGCCAATCTCGGGGGGACGGAGATCCTTCCCGCCCTCGAGGCGGTCTTCGCGTCGAGACGGGCTTCGGAGCTTCCTCGGCAGCTCGTGGTGATGACCGACGGTCAGGTGACGAACACCGAAGCGGTGAAGGCGCTCGTGCGAAAGCATTCGGAGACGACACGGGTGTTCACGCTCGGGATCGGCGCGGGAGCGAGCCATGATCTCGTCCGCGGCATGGCGCGCGCCGGCGGGGGGGAGGCGGAGCTCATCTACCCCGGCGAGCGCATCGAGTCCAAGGTCCTTCGGCAGCTTTCCCGCGCTCTCGCGCCCGCCCTCACCGACGTTCGCGTGAGCTGGGGCGGCCTCGAAGTCCGGCAGGCGCCGCACCGCGTTCCGCCGGTATTCGCGTCCGGGAGGGTCCTGGTCTACGGATTTCTCGAGGGGCCCCTCGCGAGGCAAACCGAGTTGACGCTCGTAGCCAAGGGTTCCGAAGGAGCGCTGTCGTTCTCGATTCCGCTCTCGCCCGAAAAGAAAAGGACTGGGTCCCTGGTCACCTTGCTCGCGGCCCGGGCGCTCTTGCGGGACCTCGAGGACGCTGCGGACAAGGAGGCGACGACCGCCGCCGGCGTCAAGTACGGCCTTTCTTCGAAATGGACCTCGTTCGTCGCGATCGAGACCCGGGCGGATGCCGCTCCGCGGAGGATCGAGCTTCGCCGGGTTCCGGTCGCCCTCACCCGCGGGTGGGGAGGAGCGACCGGTGCGCCGTCAATGAGCATGGACATGCGATCGATGCGGGCAAGGGCCGGTTCCGCGAAGCTCATGCTGACGGAGCCGGCTTACCACCGTCCTCCTCGCCCTCTCGATCGAATCGTCGTCCTGCAGCGGGCGGACGGCTCGTGGGATCTCGACGAGGAGCTCGCCGCAGTTCTCGGCGTTCGCCTCCGGAAGCTCCAGAAGAAGCTCGAGGGCGCGACGGGAGACGGCGAGGAGGCCGCGCGCGCCTGGGCAACGGCGCTCGCCCTCGCATGGCTCGAATCGAGCGCCCCCGAATCGCGCGGGGAATGGGAGCTCCTGGCGGACAAAGCCAGAGCTTGGCTTTCGCGGTGCGCGGCGAGGCTCGCGGGCGGCGAGGAGTGGCTCGCCGCCGCGGCCCCCGCGTTGACGGCGCCCTGGTTTTGGCAATAGCATCGTTGAATGAGCGATTCCAGCGCGTTTCTGAAGGAGATCCTCGGCGAGCGGTACGAGGTCGTCTCCAGGCTGGGAGCGGGGGCGTTCGGAGAGGTCTACCGGGCGCGCGACACGGTGCTCGAGCGCGAAGTCGCCATCAAGCGAGTCCGTCTCGACATGTTCGCCGAGCCGAGCCAGCTCGAGGAGGTGAACCGGCGCTTCCTTCGCGAAGCCCAGGTCGCCTCCAAGCTCCGGCACCCGAACGTCGTCATCACCCACGACATCGTCTCCGCGCCCGCGATGAGCTTCATCGTCATGGAGCTCGTCTCGGGACAGACGCTGGCGAAGCTCCTCCAGGCGAAAACGCGCTTGAGCCTTGCGGAAGCCCTGGAGCTCCTCTCGCAGGTCGCGGCCGCGCTCGATTACGCCCATCAGAACGGCATCGTGCATCGAGACGTGAAGCCCGCGAACATCATGATCGAGCCCTCGGGACAGGTGAAGGTCATGGACTTCGGAATCGCGAAGCTCGATTCCGGGCCGAACCTCACCGCCACCGGAAACATCATGGGAACGCCGAACTACATGTCGCCCGAGCAGGCGCGGGGCGAAAAAGTCGACGGCCGCTCGGATTTGTTCTCGCTCGCCTGCATCCTCTATGAGTGCCTGACCGGGGACAAAGCCTTCAAGGGCGACAGCGTCACTGCCGTCCTTCTCAACGTTCTGAGCGAAGAGCCGAAGCCGGTGGACTTCGCCGGAATCGGCCTTCCCGTCGAGCTCGGCCCGGTCTTGAAGCGAGCGCTCGCCAAGTCCGCGAGCGGGCGATTCGCCACGGGGGCGGAGCTCGTGGACGCGGTCGGCCGCCTCGACGCTCTCGGTGAGGGAGCGGCGGCTCCGCCGACCCGCGCCGCGATGCCCCGCGTCCCGAGTAAGACCGAGCCCCCGCCGATCCCTCCGACGGTCCGCCGGGCGGAGGCCGCCTCCGAACCCTCGAAGGGCGGCGCCTCGCGGCGCCTTCCGCTGGCCCTCGCGGCCGCGATCCTCCTCGCCGTTCTCGCCGGCTTCCTCTGGAGCCGGAGCGGGGAAAGGCGAGAACCTCGGGCGTCGCGTTCCGCGGGAGAGCTGGTCGTCGTGGAAGAGCCCGGCTTCTTCGGGAAGCTCCTCGGCTCGCCGAACCGGCTTTCGATCACCGTGCCCGAGAGCACGCGGCTCGAGGTATCTCTCGAAACGCCGCTTTCGAGCGAGACGGCGGAGGCGGGCGACGAGTTCGAGGCGACCCTCACTTCCCCCATCGAGATCGAGGGGATCGAAGCCGTTCCCGAGGGGAGCCGCATCGAGGGCCACGTTTCTCACGCGGCGGGAGCCGGAGACGTTTCGGGGCGCGGGTCTCTCACCCTCGAGCTCGACTCGCTGTCTCTTCCCGAAGGCGGCCGGGTCGAGATCCAGGCCCAGCCCATCTCGGTCGAAGCCCGAGGGACCAAAGGGAAAGACGCGGGGATCATCGGAGGTCTCGCCGGGGTCGGAGCCGTCGTCGGCGGCATCATCGGAGGAAAGAAAGGTGCCGCCATCGGAGGAGCCGCGGGTGGCGGGGCCGGGACCACGGTGGTCCTCACGACGAAGGGGAAGGAAGCGGTCCTCGAGCGAGGAGCGTCGTTCGCAGTGCGTCTCGCGGCGCCCTTCACCGTGACTCGGGAGACTCCTCGGTAGGATGATCTTCGCAGCGGTAGCGCTCGGCGCGCTCGCACTCTCTCCCGGATCTCCCCCCGAGCCGAAGGTGGTTACGCTCCTCTTCACCAACGACGTCGAGAGCGCGTACGAGCCCACCCCGGCGTTCTGGCTCAGCGATCTCCAGACGATCGGGGGCATCGCCGAGATGACGACGCTCATCCGGAACCTGAGAAACGCCGAGCCCAACACCTTCCTGTTCGACTCCGGAGACATCTTCACCGGAGCGCTCGCGAAGCTCACCGAGGGGGAGCTCGCCTTCGAGCTCATGATCTCCATGGGGTACGACGCCATGGCCATCGGAAACCACGAGTTCGAGTACGGGGCTGAGATCTTCGCCAGAGAGAAGAATCGCGCGCCCTTCCCGGTGCTCGGCGCGAACCTGTTCTACCGGGGGACGAGCCATCCCTTCGCCCAGCCGCATGCCGTCGTCGAGCGGAACGGGGTCCGTATCGGGGTCATCGGCATCATGGGGCAGGACGCGGCCACCGCCATCATCCCCTCGTTCATCGCCCCGCTCGATGTGACGGACCCGGCCGAGGCGGTGCGGCGCTCGGTGAACGAGCTCCGGGACGACGTCGATCTCATCGTGCTCCTGACCCATCAGGGCAAGACGGCTCCGATGCAGACCGACGCCGAGGTCGACCCGCGGCTCCAGCGGGACATCGACGCCGACATTCGGCTCGCGGGGGCGGTCGAGGGCATCGACGTGCTCCTGGCCGGCCACGCCGACGCCGGCACGCCCACACCCGTCGTCCATGAAAAGACGGGCACGCTGATCATGCAGACTTACGGGCAAGCCACGTACCTCGGCTACCTGCGGCTCACGCTCGACGGGGAGACGGGCAAGATCGCGTCGTACGAGGGGAAGCTCATCCCCGTCGATTCCGCGCGGCTTGCGCCCGACCCCGCGATCCAGGCGAAGCTCGAAAAGTACCGGAGCCTCCATCCCGAGCTCCGGCGGAAGGTCGGCCGAACCGAGGCGAGGATGAACCGGCGGTACGTCGACGAATCCGACGTGGGGAACCTGTTCGCCGATGTCCTCGTCGATGCCTCGTTGGCCGACGCCGCCTTCATCCACAGCGGCAGCCTGCGGAAGGACTTGCCCGAAGGGGACATCGCTCTCGTCGACATCCTCGACGTCTATCCTTTCGTGGACGACATCGTAGTGATGAGGATGACGGGCGAACAAATCCGTCGGGTCCTGGAGCAGTCGCTGACGCTCGAGCGGGGACTCCTGCAGGTCTCGGGCATCGAGATCGTCTTCGATCTCTCGAAGCCGGAACGCCAGCGCCTGGTCTCGATGCGGCGAAAGCGTAGTCTCATCGAGCCCGCCGACGAGCTCGAGATCGCGGTCTCGGGCTTCCTCGCGGAAGGCGGCGATCTCTACGACGCGTTCCCCGAGGCGAAGAGGCTCCGGACTCTGGGCAAGGTTTCGGACGCGGTCGTCGGTTACTTTCGGAGCCGCGACGTCGTCAAGGTTCCGCCTCGCGGACGCCAGAGAAACGCCCGCTGACGAGCTTGAGTCCCTTCGGCGGTATGAGGTCGCTCGCTACGGCTAGCCCAGAGAGCGGCGTCCGCTGAGCGTATTGATAAGAAACACGACCACCGCAATGACCAGCAGCGTGTGAATCAAACCGCCACCCACGTTCATGGAAAAACCCAGAAGCCATAGCACGAGTAAAATCCCGAGTATCGTATATAACATGGACTAACTTCGCCTCCAGCAAGCGAGAGAGCAAGATCGAGGCCACTTCGCCGACGGCCAGGCACGGGGCTCCAAGCGCGACGGGATCTCGGTCCTCTGGTAGGCGTTACAGCTGCTCGGGCCCAGGACACTGCGCGACAGCCGGCCGCAGAAACGCGATATCGGTCTGCCGACCGAAAAGCGCTTTGTACATTCTTCACGCCAGGAACCTGCCCGTAGGTTGATTGCCAATGCGGCGGCTCGAGGTCCGCTCTTTCGCCGAGCTCGCTGCGAGGGAGAAGCCCCTCAGAATCTGAGGCGGGAGGCATGCATAAATCATAAATAATGATGGAGTGAGGTGAAGGAATCTCGTTGGTGAAAGCCGGTAGCTTTTTTCTTTGACATCACCCCGGGGGATCTCCTAACATCCCCGTTCGAAGGGTGGCCCCCAACCTGCCCGGTAACGCCTCTCATTTCAATACGTTTTGTCATCGTTTCGAGGAGGGGTCATGAAACCGGCGTCATCCATAGCTTTTCTGGCAGCGTACCCGTTCGAGTAACGTCCCCGGTACTCGGGTATCGTGCGCCGAGTCTTCTTTCGGTTCGTGGTCTTCGCGGGCCTCGCTTGCTTCATTCTGGGAAGCGCCCCGACGAGAACGGACCGGCTCGCCCGCAAGATCGGGACGATGAAGCTCCTGTACGTGGGGCTCTCGGCCACGGTGGACCCTCCGACCCCGGTGGTTCCCAAAAATACGCCCGCGGGGGTGCGCATCGTGGTGAGGGCGGGAGTCGAGGAGCTCTCGGCCGCGGACGCCGTTGTCTTCTTCGGGGGCCCGTACCTGGTGGAAGGAGAGCTCTCGGGACCGGCGCTCGCGGGAGCGCGCACGCTTCGTAGCAAGCCCTCGGAGCTGCTTTTGCCGATTCCGGCTCTGGAGGTTTCGGGAGACTACAGGCTTTCGAACGTTCGCATCCTCGTCGGCGGCGTCCCGGTTCTCGACGTTACGCCGTCCTCGATCGTGGTCGACGTGATCGAGCAGGTGCTGGTGACTTCGGTCAAGACCAAACCCCTCACGCTCGACGAGCTCCGGGAGAGGGGTGTGGTGTTCGACGGGGACGACGTTGTCGGCTTCGAGTTCACGCTCGCCATGACGCTCGAGTCGAAGCCGGTCAACATCAGCTTTCCCGTGGCCTTCGACCGGCAGGGAGTTGCCGTTCCCCAGCCGCTGAGCCCACCGCTCGAGCCGACGCGCACGGGGGTCGCCGTCGAGCTTCCTCCGCTTCCGACACTGGTTCCGCTGATGCTCGAAGCGGAGAACGAAAGCGAGCTTCCGGAGATTGAGCTTCCCGACGGGACGGTGGAGCCGATACGGATCCCGAGCGTCCTGGTGTTTCCGGGCGACGTGGGCTACTTGAAACAGTTCTTCTCGGCGCAGCTTTTCGTCGCGAACGGGACCCCGGCGTTTTCCCGGCTATCGGTGCGCGACATCCAGGCGACGATCGAGCTTCCCCAGGACGATTCACTCGCGCTCGCGGAGCTCCAGAGCGGGACCCAGCCCGCGACGGTTCCGATTCTGGGAGTGGGCCCGGACGGCGAGGCGGGGACCACCGACGATCTCGAAGCCCTCGGAGCGGGAGAGCAAGGGCAGGCGGAGTTCGTGGTGCGCGGCGAGAAAGAGGGCTTCCATACGCTGTCGTTCGACATCGAGGCGGTCCTCGAGGGACTGGCGACGGGGGACGTCAATCTGAAAGGCCGCGCCTCGGGCGGGGTGCTGGTGCGGAAGCCGTTTTTCGATCTCACGTTCACCGTTCCCTCGGTGGTTCGCACCGACGAAGAGTTCGAGCTCCTGGTGACGGTGCACAACATCGGCGAAGGGATCGCGAACCGGGTGGACGTCTCTTTCGACGAGCGGGCGCTGAGCGGTATCGAGCTTTCCGAAGGCGCTCCCGCGACGAAACGCATCGATACCTTGCAGCCGGGGGATTTCACGACGCTGGGGTTCGACTTCAAGTCGCTTCGGACCGGGCAGGTGACGGCGAGCTATCTACGCTTCGACGGGGAATCGCTCGCGGACGGGGAGGTGCATTTTTCGCTGGGGGTCGCGGACGGGGTGCCGCTCTCGCCCGACACCCTGGTTCTCCCGAAGTCGGCGGAAGCTCTCGACCCTTCGGTTCTGCGCGCGGGGATGCGGGTACTCGGCCAGGCGTGGAGCATCGCCAAGGCTCCTTCGGGAACGCTCGCTCCGGGCATCCGCCGCATCCGGACGAACGTGGTCCTCGAAAAGGCGCTCCTTCTCGCGGAAGCGGGCCTTCGGGTCGAGCTCTCGGAGCCGCACGACTCCGCGGTGCGGGGTCTGATGCTCGACTTCTACGGCGGAGCCTCTCCGGACGAAGGCTTCGACCAGCTCCTGCGGACGATGGCGGCGGGCCAGGCGTTCCGAAGCGCTCTCTCGCTCGAGCTCGAGGATTCGATGGCGGCCTCGGGAGGCGCTACGGGCTACGAGCGCGAGAGCGCTCTGGTCGCGGCCTCGGGAAACGATTTTGTGAGCTTCGCTCTGGACTCGACGGGGGTCGAGCTGGCGCTCACCGACGGGTCCGGTCGCGAAGGCTCCTCGATTCCCGGCTACGTGCCGCTTGTGAACGCCGAGGGTACGTTCGGGGTCCTTACCGCGCCTCTTTCTTCTCCTTATTCGATCGGGCTCACCGCTGGAGAAACCGCCTCGGCGAGCTTCGCGGTGACGCTCCCGAGAGGCGACGGCACGTTCGTACGAGGCTCGGGCCTCGTCGCGCTCGAGCCCGCGGAGAAAGCGCGGGTGGTGGTCGATCTCTTCCGGCCTGAAGAGCTGGTGCTGGAATCGGACGGAGATGGAGACGGGACCTTCGAGACCCGGACGGCCCTTTCGACGGAGACGATCCGCTCTGAGGGGCCGAATCTGATCTCCGCGACCCTCATCGGGCCGGAGGTCTTCGAAGGGGCGAGTGCATTCGGGTTCCACGCAGCGGCGCTCTTCGATCGCATCGTCAGCGAGACACAGGCATCTGAGCGGGCCCGATATCGGGTTCCCGACAACGCTATCGCCGGCGCGAGGCGCCAGCTCTCGGGCCGTCTGGTGTTTCTCACCCTCGCGCAGCCGGAGGGGCCGTACGAGGACACGACCCTCGAGGCGAGCGAGATCGAGGACCTTCGCGGGGCCGCGAGCACGGGGAGCGTGCCGCTTGCGTCACGACTCGCCGAGCCCGGCGCGGTCGTGACCGGACGAGTGTTCCAGGCAGGGGGAAGCCCGATCGCGAGCGGCTTCGTCTCCTATGCGAACTATCGCTCTTCCGAGAGCTGCGAGCGCGGCGAGGAGCTGGTGTTCGCGGAGGTCCCCCTGGGTCCGGACGGAAGCTACGAGATCCGCTACGTGCGCCGGGATCCTTGCGGGGGACCGTTCCGCGTCCTGTACCGCGACCCGGAAACGGGGGAGCTTCGCGACGTCAGCGGCTACGTGCGTGCTCCCGGCGAGAGGATCCGCCTCGACCTCGCGCTCTTCGGGCGAGGGAGCGTCACCGGGACGGTCTACGAGAACGGGGTCCCGGCCCCCAATGCGGACGTTGTGGTCCGGAGCGCGACGGAGGTCCAGAGCGGCGCCGTCACCAAGACGGACGGAGACGGGAGGTACACGGTCTACGACATCGTCGTCGGGCCGGTGAGCGTGAAGGCGGCGCGGGGGATCGCGATCGGCGCGAGCTCGGGCCGCATCGCGCGAGCGGGCACGACGGCACTGGTGAACGTCGTCCTCGACCCGGGGAAAGTCCGGGTGAGCGGGGTCGTTTCGAAGCTCGAAGGTGGGAGCGTCGCTCCGGTGGGCGGGGCGCAGGTGGTCTATTCGATCGAGGTGCCGGGGCGATTCGACCCGCTCCCTGTGGGCGTCACCCGCACTGCCGCCAACGGAAGCTACGCGCTCGAGGAGATGCCGTTCGGCGAGTTCACGCTCGAGGCGGCTCTGGATGCGAGCGCACGGGCTTCGATCCAGGGGATCTCGGCTCCGGGTGAGGACCGTGTGGAGAACCTGGTAGTCGCAATCCCGGCTCCGTCGGAGCTCGGCACGCTGAGCGGTCGGGTAATCCTTCCGGACGGAACCGGAGTCGCGGGCGCCGTGGTGGGTGTCGGGAGTCGCGAAGTCCTCTCGGGCGAGGACGGAGTTTTCGTCATCCCCGGCCTTGCGGTGAAGCCCGGCGTGAGCCAGACCGTGCACGCGCGCACGACGGATGGAAAGCGACAGGGCGTTGGGTCGGTTTTGATCTCGCAGAGCGGGCAGATCGTTTCGAACGTTCTCATCACGCTCTCGGGGCTCGGGCGGATCGACTTCACGGTGCTGGACGCGAACGAGCAACCGGTAAAAAGGCAGCTCGTGGGTCTTCTGGGCATCTGCGAGAACGCCTGCGGGTGCGTGGGGGCGACGACGGACGACACCGGCAAGGCGAGTTTCCTGAATGTACCCGTGGGGACGCACTTCGCGAAGGCGGTCCTGGTGGCAGCGGGCTTCGTGGACGTGGCCATCGGCTCGGCGCGGGTCGAAAAAGACGGGGACGTGGGCCTCGGAGTCCTCCGATTCGCGGGGGTGGGCCCGGTGACGGGGAAGGTTTTTCTGCCCGGAGGCGTCGACCCGGCTCCGGGGTCGGATGTGACGCTCACCTCTCGAGTCTTCGATCGCGACGCCTGCGAGCTGGTGCCCGGCATCTCGCATCGAGGGAGGACGGACCCGGACGGAGAGTTCGCGTTCGCGAACGTGAGCTTCGGGCAGGTGAGCGTGACCGCGTCCCATCCTTTCGCCGACAAGCACGTGGGGGCGACCGCGACCTTGACGAAGGCGAACCCCGTGGACTTCGAGCTGGTGCTGGTGGACACGACGGCGGGGGTGGTCTCGGGCACGGTGTATCTGCCCGACGGTGTCACTCCTGCGGGAGCGGGTGTGGAGGTGAAAGCGATCGGCCCTCTCCCCGAGGTCGAGGTGCGGACGGGAGAAGACGGGCGCTACGGATTCCGCGCGATCTTCCCCCAGGGGATGTACACCTTCACCGCCAGCGATCCCATCACGGGATTCGTCGCCCGCGAGCAGATTTTCCTTCGGGTCGGGATGGACACCGAGCACGACTTCCGCCTCAGGGGCCGAGGCACGGTGCGGGTCCGCGTGGTCGACGCGGCGGACGAGCCGGTCGCGAGCGCGTTCGTCAAGCTCACGGAATCGGATTTCCCCGGGAACGTCTACGAGCGCGTTCTGACTCCTGCGAGTCAGGGTGTGGCGACGTTCGAGAAAGTCTTCGAGGGCCGATTCCACGTGGAGGCGCGAGACGTTTTCGGACGGGACGGCGGGCGCGTGCCGGGGACGATGCCTTCGTCAGACGCCGAGGTGGAGGTTGTGGTTCGTCTCAACGCCGTGGGCACGGTCGAGGGGACGTTCTTCCAGGCGGACGGAACGACCCCGATTCCGTTCGGGGTGGTGAAGCTTCTCTCGGGAGGCCAGGTGCTGGGCCAGGTGACGACCGCGGGAGCGGGAGAGGTGGGGTCTTTCGTTTTCGACTACGTTCCCATCGGCGACATCCGTCTCGAAGCTCTGGACCCGCTCACGGCGCGCCACGGTTTTGCCACGGGAAAGCTCGCCGCCCAGGACGAGGTTCTTCCGCTCGACGTTCGGGCTCAAGGTCTCGGCCGGGTGGAAGGAACGGTGCGCGCGAACGGAGCTCCGCAAAACGCCGCCCAGGTGGAGCTGGTATCGGGAAGCTTCCGGGCTTCGACTTCGGCGGACGACGACGGCTTTTACTTCATCGAGGGTGTCCCCGAAGGACAGGTGGCCGTGACCGCGAGCCTCGCCGGCGGATTCCTGAAGGGAACGAACGCCGGCACGCTCCTTGGAGACGGCGCCATCCTGAGCCTGGACGTGGCGCTTCGCGACTCCGTGACCGTGGCCGGGAGAGTCACGAAGGCCTTGTCTTCGGAGCCCGCGCCGGTCTCGATCGTGACCCTTTCCGTGGGCGGTGCGGGAGGCGGAAGCCAGTCCACCACGACCGATCCTCTCGAGGGCACGTTCCGCTTCGAACGGGTGCCCGCGGGCCAGGCGATTCTCGAAGTGACGGTGCTCGGAAGCATCGATCGGGCCCGGAGGATTCTCGACCTCGCGCCCGGGGAAAACCTCGAGGTCCTCGTTGCTCTCAACGGAGTGGGAGCGATCGCGGGCGAAGTGAAAGACGGAGGCCAGCCGGTCGCGGGAAAGCTCACGCTTCGGGGAATCGGCAACTTCCCTTACAGCCACGTCTTTACCGTCGGCGCCGATGGAGAGTTCTTCCTCCCGGAAGTTCTCGCGGGTCCGGTAACGGCGACGTTCGAGCTTCCGGGTCCGCCGAAGCGGTTCGGAACCGCGACCGGCGTCGTTCTCCCGGAAGCG
>Ga0299906_10001959_pt1 | contig 17370 bp, 12 predicted proteins | sample RVTome_14_FD_200259 | JGI IMG/M metagenome (GOLD analysis project Ga0299906, IMG submission 200259) | Soil microbial communities from uranium-contaminated site in the Upper Colorado River Basin, Wyoming, United States - RVT145D125 (version 2) ...
GTCCAGAAGCTGGACGGGCACGACCTCGGCGGCCGGAGCATCCGGGTCAACGCCGCCGAGGATCGACCTCGCCGGCCGCCCGGCGGTCCGGGTGGGCCAGGCGGTCCGGGTGGTCCGGGCGGTCGTCCCTCCTACCCACCGACGCCTCCCCCGTTCCCCCCGGACGGCTTTGGCGAGCCATTCCCTCCCAGAGCCCGTCCGAAGGGCAGCCGGCGCAACATCAGGAGCCGCAAGCGGGGCTTCTGACGTCGCGCCGCTCGGGCGGGTACCCGATTCCCCGTCGGGGGCGGCGCTTCGACCCGGCGACGGGAGCCGGCCGAAGGGGCGGGCGGAGAGGGGCGACGGGTCTGCTGCCGCCGTGAGCTCTCTCGAACCCAGGGACCTCCTGCTGGCGCGCCGCCTCGAGCACGGTGCGATCGAGGAGGTGCTGGGCCGCTACCGGTTCCGGGATCCGCTCAAGGCCGACGCGAACCTGCAGGCCGTCGCCGACGAGCCGCAGGCCCGCGAGCTGCTCGCCGACGTGATCGACGACCTGCTCCTCTGCCTGGGCGAGTCGGCCGACCCGGACCAGGCGCTCAATTACTTCGAGCGCTTCTCCCGGGCCGCCGTGCAGAAGACCCAGCTCCTTTCGTTCCTGAAGGCCACGCCGCGGACCATGGAGCTGCTCGCCCGCACCTTCGGCGCCAGCCCCTTCATGGGGGACATCCTGGTCCGGGACCCCGTCTCCCTGTACTGGATCTGCGACCCCGAGATCCTGGGCAACCCCCGGACCCGGGAGACCCTCGAGGAGGACCTGGGTCGCGCCCTGGCGGCCCTGCGCACGGAGCAGAGACAGCTCGACGCGCTGCGGACCTTCAAGCGCCGGGAGCTGCTCCACCTGGGCGTGCGCGACATCCTGAGGATGGCCAGCGTCGAGCAGACCCTGGCCGCGCTGACGCTGCTGGCCGAGGTACTGATCCAGCGCGCGCTGCGGATCAGCGGCGCGGCGCTGCTGAGCGAGCTGGGCGTCGACACCGGAGACCCCCGAGCCGAGCGGATCGTCGCCGAGTTCACCGTGCTCGGGATGGGGAAGCTCGGCGGCGGCGAGCTGAACTTCAGCTCCGACGTGGACCTGGTGTACGTCTACGCCAACGACAGCGGCGCGCTCCCGCGCCCGGAGGGCCCTCCGCTGAGCAAGGACGCCTTCTACACGCGCCTCTCCCGGCGCCTGACGGCGGCGCTCGCCGACTCGACCGGCGAGGGACAGGTCTACCGCGTCGACCTGCGCCTGCGCCCCGAAGGGCGCATGGGGGGCATCGCGCAACCCGCCGACGCCGTGCTCAGGTACTGCGCCACCCGGGGCCGGACCTGGGAGCGACTCGCCTACCTCAAGGCGCGCCCCGTCGCCGGGGATCTCGCTCTCGGGAAACGTCTCCTGAACCGCATGCGCCCTTTCGTCTACGCGCCTCCCCTGGGCCCGGAGGCCCAGCGGGACATCCGGGAGATCAAGGTCCAGATCGACCGCAAGGTCGCGGCTCGAGGGCAGCAGCGCGAGGACGTGAAGCTCGGTTTCGGCGGCATCCGGGAGATCGAGCTGGTCGCACAGACCCTGCAGGTCGGCTTCGGGCGCGGGAAGCCGCGCCTCAGGGAGCGCAACACGCTGCGGGCGCTGCGGGCGCTCCGGGAGGCCGGGCTGCTCTCCGCCGGAGAGGCCGAGACGCTGCGAGGCGCATACCTCTTCCTGAGGGACGTGGAGAACAAGCTTCAGATGTTCTCGGACGCGCAGACCCACTCTCTCCCCGAGGGCGGGTCCGAGCTGCGCCGGTTGGCGCTGACCCTCGGCTACCCGCCGGTGGAGCCGGAGCAGTCGTTTCGGGCCGACTACCGGCGCCATACCGAAGGCGTCAACGCGATCCTCCGGGACGTCCTCTTTCCGGTGCAGCCCCCGGGCCGGCTCGCGGCCGGGATCAGCCCCGGTACGAGCCGAAGCGCTCGGTGAAGGACGCCTCGATCGTGCCCATCTGGCGCGCGACGTCCCCGGAGAGGCGCTCGGCGGCGCGCTTCCACTCCCGGTCGCGGTAGCCCATGCGACGGGCCAGGTAGCCGTACTCCCGGGACTCGACCGGGGGCAGGACGATGTCGCTCGCGTCGTCCTTCACCATCCGCATCGCGTCGATCAGGCGGCGCAGGAAGGTGTAGCCCGCCGCGAGCCGGCGCTGGGCGCGCTCCTCCAGGAAGCCGGCCCGCTGCAGCGCCCGCAGGCCTTCCAGGGTGTTCGGCGTGCGCAGCTCGGGGTGCTCCGCCCCGTGGGTGAGCTGGAGGTACTGGACCGCGTACTCCACGTCGATCAGGCCGCCGGCGCTGTACTTGAGGTTGACGCTGCCGGGCTCGGTCAGCTCGCGCAGCTGGCGTCCCCGGAGGTGCAGCGCTCGAGCCATGTCCCAGGCCGCTCCGCTGTACACGAAGCGATCGCGGTGCTCCAGGATCCTGCCGGCCAGGCCCGCGTCCCCGGCGATCACCCTGAGCTTCGTGAGGGCCTGTCGCTCGAAGGGGGCCGCATCGCCCTCCTCGCGGTAGTAGTCGCACCAGGCCGGGAATGGGCTCGCCATGGGCCCTGCCTTCCCGTGGGGACGCAGCCGGAGGTCGATCCTGAAGGCGCCCTCCCGCCGCGCCTCGATCAGGTCGACCACGCCACGGACCAGGAGCTCGAAGAAGCGTTCCGCGGGGATCGGGCTGGCACCTTCGGTCCCCCCCGAACCCTCGTACACGAAGACCAGCTCGGCGTCCGAGGCGTAGCCGATCTCCTGGCCCCCGAGCTTCCCCAGGGCGCAGACGGCCAGCGCACACTCGCCGCCGCCGGCGCGCCGAGGGCGGCCGTGGACGGCCTCGAGCCGGGCTGCGGCGATCCCCACGGCGTGCTCGAGCACGACCTCGGCGAGCTCGGTGAGGCCCGCCGAGAAGCGCGCCAGGCTGCGAGGGGAGCTCATCTGCTGCAGCACCAGCAGCAGCATCTCGCCGTCCTTGAAGTCGTTGAGAGCCCTCCTCCGGGAATCATCCCCGTCGCACTGCCCCAGCCGCTCCGCGAGATCCGCGGAGAGCTCGCGCCGCCCGCGGCGTGCTCCGTCGGCGCCCAGGCGCTCGAAGACCGGCCCCAGGCTCTCGAAGTTGTTCCGGAGCACCTCCTCCCAGAGGAACTCGCTGCTTCCGAGCAGCCGGGCGAGCAGGTCCAGCCCTTCCCGGCGGGTCACGATCCGGAGGCTCGACGCCTCCGGATCGCGCTCCAGCACCTTGTCCAGGAACTGGTCGAAGTAGCGGACGGCCCGGGCGGGGTCGGGGGCCCGGGGCAGGAAGCGGGAGAACTGCTCGATCAGTGTGACCGCCCTCGCCAGAACCGCCCGCTCGGCCTCGCCGTCGATGCGACGGCCCCGGCGATCCGAGATGAAGAAGCGGTCGCGAACGCGCTCGCCCACGCTCTCGATGTGGGCGCGATGGATGTAGACGCCGCGGATCGCGAGGGCGTTCGTGAAGGCGTAGAGGAAACCGGGCGTGTCCCGGGAGTCCACGTCCATCACGGTCCAGCGATCCGACACGCCGTCGCGGAAGCGCACCTCCGTGACCTGCTGGGGGTCGGGGTCCGCGCCAGCCGCGGCCTCGCTCCGAGCCAGCCGCTCGATGATCCGCTGGTCGAGTCGCTCCCGGAGCCTCTGGAGCTCGCCCGCGGCGAGCAGCGACTCGAGGGCGTCCAGCTCCTCCACGAGCCGGGACTGGGCGGTCCAGTCGAAGCGCTCGCCCGGCGCGACGCGCACCTCGAACACGTCCACGATCTTGGCCCGGGAGGCTACCAGCAGCTGGCGCCGTCGAAGCCGGGCCGGGCCCGGGGGAGGAGCGCCGGGCTGAGCGCTGGAGAACGTGTAGCTGTAACCCGACAGGATGTCGAGCCCGAAGGAGGCGACCAGGCCGCACAGGACCGAGAACTCCGCGAAGTAATCGAAGGCGACGACCGTGATTCCCATGCGCCGGGGGTCGTCCCGGCGGACCTCCAGCGCGAACGGGCGCTGCTCGTCGAGGCTCTGCGCCATGCGCATGTGCCGGCAGATCTGCCCCGGCGCGAAGTGACGGAAGTAGTCCGGGTCGAGCCGACCCAGGAAGTCGTCCAGGGTCGCCGCCTCGACGTCGGGACACGCCTGCTCGAGAGCGCTGCGGTCCGCGGGAGGGGAGGGCTCGGGGGAGGCCAACGGGGAGAAGGCTAGCATGGCACGTATGGGAGTTCTGAGTCATGAGTCATGAGTCATGAGTCATGACTCAGAACTCAAAACTCAAAACTTGCTACCCTTGCCGACATGCTCATCGACCTGCGGCGCATCGACTCCCACGCGGAGAGACGACTCGACGAGGTCGAGGCGGCCGACCACGGGGCGCGGCTGCGGGCGTTCAAGGGCTTCCTCAAGATCGAGCTCGAGCGTCTGCGCATGCGCCACCGCTTCGGGCTCGGCGGTATCCAGATCGCCGGGGCCAGGGCCTACCTGGTGGACCTCGTGCTCCGCCGGGTCTGCGAGCTGGCGGCTGCCGAGGTGGGAACTCCTCTCGACCGCTTCGACGACGGCTTCGCCGCCCTCGCACTCGGGGGTTACGGGCGCCGCGAGCTCGCGCCCCACTCGGACGTGGACGTGCTGTTCCTCCACGGCGGGCGCTCGCCCCAGGCCCCACAGCCCCTGGTGGAGAAGGCGCTGGTGCTGCTTTGGGACGTGGGGCTCACCGTCGGCCACAGCTTCCGCTCCCTCGAGGAGTGCGTGGCCATGGTCAGGTCCGATCTCCACTCCCGCAACTCCCTGGCGGAAGCCCGGCTGATCGCGGGCAGCGAGGGCCTGCTGCGGCGCCTCGAGGACGAGCTGATGCGGGCCGTCTACTCGAGCCGGAGGGCGACGACGGCATACCTCGACGCCATGCGGGCCGAGTGGCGCGAGCGGCGTGGGAGGTTCGGCGACGTGGTCTGCATGCTGGAGCCCAACGTCAAGGAGTCCGCCGGAGGCCTCCGGGACCTGCACACCACGTTCTGGGTGGGGCACGCGCGCTTCGGGTGCCGTACCCTCGAGCAACTGCACGAGGAAGGGCACGTCTCGAAGAACGAGGTCAACGCGGCTCGCCGCGGCTACGACTTCCTGACGCGGGTCAGAAACGAGGCCCATTTCTCGACGGGTCGCCAGACGGATCAGCTCACCCTGGAGCTCCAGCCCACCGTCGCCCAGAACCTGGGCTTCGACCCCAAGGGCGGGCTCGAGGGATCCGAGCGGCTGATGCGGGAGTACTACGGCCGGGCCCAGGAGCTGCTCTTCGCCACCGAGGGCATCCTCCAGCGGCTCTGGAGCGGCCGGCGAGCGGAGCTGCCGTGGCCCGCCAGACGTGTCGGGCCCCGGGGGGCCTTCGAGGTGAGAAGCGGGCGCCTCCACTCCCGGCGCGGGGTGCCCCGCCCCACCGACGACCCGGGCTGGCTCTTCGACGTCTACGAGGCCGCACAGGAGGCGGACGTCCCGCTCTCCGGGGCGCTCAAGCTGAGCATCCGCCGGCGGCTCAAGCTGGTGGGGCGGCGCTTCCGATCCTCCCCGGAGGCGGGTCAGTCGTTCCTGCGCATCCTGCGGCGCCCCGGCCGAGTCGCGAAGACGCTGCGCCTGATGCACGAGACCGGCTTCCTCGGCCGTTTCCTGCCCGAGTTCGGATTCATCACGTTCCTGGTGCAGCACGACTACTATCACCGGTACACGATCGACGAGCACACCCTCGAGTGCCTGACGGCCCTGGACGCCGTGGTGGCTTCCCGGGCGCCGGGGCTCGCCCCCTTCGCCCAGGTGTTCGAGGAGCTGCGGGACCCGGCCAGCCTCTACCTGGGGCTGTTCATGCACGACATCGGCAAGGGTCGCGGGGGCGGTCACGTAGGCAAGGGCGTCGAGATCGCGCAGCGGGTCTGCGAGCGGCTGCTGCTGGACCCGGAGATCACTGCCGACGTCGTCTTCCTGGTGCGCTGCCACCTGTTGATGTCCCAGATCTCCCAACGGCGCGATCTCAGCGAGGAGCAGCCCATCGACGAGCTGCTGGCAGAGACCCGGGGCCTCGACCAGCTGAATCAACTGCTGCTGCTCACCTACGCCGACCTGAACGGCGTGGGCCCCGGGGTGTGGAACAGCTGGAAGGGTACGTTGCTCTGGGAGCTGTACAGCAAGGCCCGGGCACGCCTGACCAGCGGAGAGGCCGCCTCCGGCTCACCGGGGGACGGGGTCAGGCAGCGGGCGCTGGCCGAGCTGCCCCCGAGGGTGCCAGCGAGCGCGATCGAGATGCACTACGCGCTGCTTCCGGAGCGCTACCAGAAGCTGATCGACCTCCCCGCCCTGACCCGGGATCTGGGCCTCGTGGACCGCCTCGCTGCAGCGCCATTGGTGGCGGAGTGGCGCAGCTCCGGGGAGCACCGCCCCGACGAGCTCACCGTGTGCACCCGGGACTCCCCCGGCCTGCTGGCGCTGCTGGCGGGAACCCTGACGGCGGAGGGCCTGAACATCCTGAGCGTCGACCTCTACACCCGGGCCGACGGCATCGTCCTCGACACCTTCACCGTGACGCGCATCGGCGAGTTCCGGCCGGTGGAAGCCGAGCGGCGCTGCTCCGTCGAGGCGCGTCTGCTCGCGGCCGTCGAGGGCAGCTACGACGTGGAGGCCGGGGTCTCGAAGTGGAGGGCACAGCTGCGGCGGCGCCGCCGCGGGCGCCGGCCTGCGGCACCCGACGTGCGCTTCGACGACGACGCCTCGCCCACGAGCACCGTCATCGAGGTTCGGGCCGAGGATGAGCCGGGCCTGGTGCATCGGATCGCCAGGACCCTGGCGGGGTGCGGCGTCCAGATCGGGTTCGCCAAGGTGGCCACGGAGAAGAGCCACGCTCTGGACATCTTCTACGTCACGGACGAGGGCGGCGAGAAGCTCCCGCCGGAGCTGACGGCTCGCGTGGAGCAGGCGCTGCTGAAGGCGCTGGGGAAACGGAGAGGCACAGAGGAATGAAGAAGCTGGAAGCCATCATCAGGCCGCACCTCCTCGATGCCGTGAAGACGGCTCTCCAGGAGATCGGCGTGGTCGGGATGACAGTCTCGGAGGTGAAGGGGTTCGGCCGCCAGAAAGGCCACACCGAGACCTACCGTGGCAGCGAGTACAAGGTCGACTTCCTCCCGAAGGTGAAGATCGAGATCGCGCTCCAGGAGGAGCTGCTCGACCGGGCGGTCGAGGTGGTGCTGTCCACGGCCCGGACCGGCAAGTTCGGAGACGGGAAGATCCTCGTCTCGCCCCTCGAGCAGGTGATCCGCATCCGAACCGGGGAAGAGGGCGATCAGGCTCTCTGAGTCCACCACCCGTCCGACAAACGACGCACTGATCCCGCGACGCACCGACGCTTTCGTAGGGATTCGTCGTCTCCCTCAGGCCGTGAGGTGCCAGGGAGCCACCGCGGCTCACAGATTGGTGGGCTGCCTCATCTCAGACGACACGAATGTCGGAATCGACGGTGGCGCGGGCAGCCGGCGCCGCCGCATCCCGACGCCCCCTAGTCGCGCCATTTCAGCAGGATAGCTGCGCGGAGCCGCACCCGGGACGGCGACGTCTGCCTGCGTGGCACATGCCTTGCTCCGCCGATTGCGGCTGCGGAACCGAACTCGCGAAGGGTCGCGGGCGGTGAGGCGGAGCGCGGAAGGCCCCGTGCTCAGGGCAGCCGATTCTGCAACGACGTTTCAAGAGGCGGGAACGAGGAATGAAGAAGATCGAAAGCATCATCAGGCCGCACCTGCTCGACGCCGTCAAGAACGCACTGCAGGAGGTTGGCGTCGTCGGCATGACGATCACCGAGGTCAAGGGCTTCGGTCGGCAGAAGGGCCATACCGAGACGTACCGGGGCAGCGAGTATCAGGTGGACTTCCTGCCCAAGCTCAAGATCGAGGTGGCCCTTCCCGAGGACCTGGTCGAGAAGGCGGTGGAAGCCGTGGTCAAGACCGGGCGGACCGGGAAGTTCGGAGACGGCAAGGTGTTCGTCACGACGCTCGACGAGGTGGTCCGGATTCGGACCGGAGAGCAGGGCGAGCAGGCGCTCTGAGGCGTTCGCTCAGGGCATCGACTTCGGATACCGACAGATAGCGGGAGGGAATCGACAGATGTCACCAGAGGCGCAGGTCGCGGCAGACACGCTGTGGGTCGTGTTTGCAGGTTGTCTCGTGTTCTTCATGAACGCCGGGTTCGGGATGCTGGAGACGGGGCTTTGCCAGGCCAAGAACGCCGTGAACATCCTGGCCAAGAACTTCATCGTCTTCGCCATCTCGTCCCTGGCCTTCTGGGCCCTGGGCTTCGGGCTCATGTTCGGCGACGGAACGTCGTTGCTGGGCACGAACGGCTGGTTCCTGGGCGGGGCAGACAACAGCCCCGCGACAGGCGATGCCTACGTGGGGGTCTTCTCGTCCCTCAACTGGACGGGAGTGCCGCTCGCCGCGAAGTTCTTCTTTCAGCTCGTGTTCGCGGGCACGGCGGCCACCATCGTCAGCGGAGTCGTCGCCGAGCGGATCAAGTTCATCTCCTTCATCCTGTTCTCCTTCGTGCTGGTGGCGGTCGTCTACCCCATCGGGGGGCACTGGGTTTGGGGTGGCGGCTGGCTCGCCGAGGCCGGCTTCTCGGACTTCGCGGGCTCGACGGTAGTCCACAGCGTCGGCGGCTGGGCTGCCCTCGCGGGAGGGCTCCTGCTCGGCGCCCGGACCGGCAAGTACCGCCAGGACGGCAAGGTGCAGCCGATCCCGGGCCACAACATGAGCTTCGCCACCCTGGGGGCGCTGATCCTGTGGCTCGGCTGGTTCGGCTTCAACCCGGGCAGCACGATGGCGGCGGATGCGGGGGCCATCGCCAGCATCGCTCTCAACACGAACATGGCCGCGGCAGCCGGCTGTCTGGCGGCGACGGCCACCGCCTGGCTCGCCCTGGGTAAGCCCGACCTGAGCATGATCCTGAACGGCACCCTGGCCGGGCTCGTTGCGATCACCGCTCCGTGCGCGACCGTGAGCCTCGGCAGCTCCCTGGTCATCGGAGCCGTCGCCGGAGTGCTGGTCGTCTTCTCGGTCCTGTTCTTCGACAAGCTGCGGATCGACGACCCGGTGGGAGCTCTGAGCGTCCACCTCGTCAACGGCATCTGGGGCACGCTGGCCCTCGGCCTGTTCAACACCGAGGGCGGCCTGTTCTTCGGCGGCGGCGCCGCGCAAACGGTCGCCCAGATCAAGGGGATCGTCGCCGTCGGGGCGTTCACCTTCGCAGCGAGCCTGCTGGTGTGGCTGGCCCTGAAGGCGACCATCGGCATCCGCGTGAGCCTCGAGGAGGAGCTGGAGGGCCTCGACACGGGCGAGCACGGAATGGAGGCGTACCCCGGCTTCACGGCCCGCGCGCCGCTCTCGATGGGGGGCTCGAAGGCCTGAGGCAGATCACTCTCACGAAGCGCGGCGGGGGCTGCCCGCCTCCGCCGCGCAATCCACTGGCACTCGGAATCCTGGAGGGTTGCAACATGTGCAGGTTCGGTCGTCTCGTGGGCGGATTGGCATTCGTGGCGTTGAGTACCGGGGCGGCTCCCGCGCACGCAGCGGACTCATCGTTGTCGCTGTACTTCTCGAACGCGTACATCTGGCGTGGTATCAACCTGAATGATACCGGCGTGATGCAGTTCTCCCTGGATACTGGGTCGATCAGCGTCGGCGAGAGCAGCTCCTTGAGCTTCAACGTGTGGGGCAACATGGACATCGGAGACTACGACGGCGCTCTCCAGAGCGGCGATTTCAGCGAGCTCGACCTGACGGTCTCACTCTCGCTGCCGGCGGGCTTCAGCGCGGGATACATCGAGTATCACTTCCCGTCGAGCGGGCTGCTGTCGACGCGGGAGCTGTTCGCCAGCTGGAGCAAGGAGCTGACCATCAGCCCCTCCGTCGCTGTTTACTACGACATCGACGAGGTCGAAGATTTCTATGCCACGGTCGCCCTCGGCTACAGCTACGGGCTCTCGGAGAAGGCCTCGTTGGACCTGGGCGCGCTCGCGGGGATCGCCGGCGAGGACTTCGCGGCGGCGTACAGCGGCGGCACCGAGGGCGGCTTCTACAACTTCGACGTGAACGCCGGCATCTCCTACACCGCCAGCGAGAAGGTCAGCCTTTCCGCCGTGGTCGGCATCGGGGACACCCTCAACGAGGACGCCCTCCCCGACGAGCTGACACAGGGCTTCTACGGCGGCGCCTCCATCAGTGTGAGCTTCTGAGATCCGACGGACATTCTTGTAGTTGACGGCGTCTTGAGGAACAATCCTGTTCCGCCCGGCCCGGGCGATACGCCCCGGGTCGGGCGGGACAACGGACGTACCGTGAGCCGTTTACCGACAGACAACTCGTTTGAATGGAGCGCTACCGGTGACGGCATACCGGTTGCTTCCAAGCGACCCGTCACGGCGACCCGGTCCCGGGCCGCCGGACCAACGGGAAAGGAGACCGGATGACCCCGAAAGAGGTACTCAAGTTTGCCAAGGAGAAAGGCGCGCAGTTCGTCGATCTCCGCTTCATCGACCTGCCCGGGTTGTGGCAGCACTTCTCGATCCCGATCAGCGAGCTGAGCGAGGACCTCTTCAGCGAGGGAATCGGCTTCGACGGCTCGTCGATCCGCGGGTTCCAGACCATCGACGAATCGGACATGCTGCTCTTCCCCGACCCGGCCACCGCGGTCATGGACCCGTTCACCCGGGTCCCCACCCTGGTGTTGATCTGCAACGTGAAGGATCCGGTCACGGGGGAGAGCTACTCGCGGGACCCGCGCTACATCGCGCAGAAGGCCGAGGCCTACCTCAAGAAGACCGGAATCGCGGACACGGCGTTCTTCGGGCCCGAGCTGGAGTTCTTCTGTTTCGACTCGGTGCGCTTTGCTCAGTCGGCGCAGGAGGGCTTCTACCACGTCGACTCCGAGGCGGGGCGCTGGAACTCCGGACGTGAGGGGACGCCGGAGCGCCCGAACCTCGGCTACCAGCCTCGACACAAGCAGGGCTACTTCCCGGTCCCGCCCATGGACCAGTTCCAGGACCTGCGTTCCGAGATCGTCCTCGCGATGCAGGAGGTGGGGATCCGCGTCGAGGTGCACCACCACGAGGTGGCGACGGCCGGGCAGGCCGAGATCGACATGCGCTTCGACACCCTGACCACGATGGCCGACAGGGTGCTCTGGTACAAGTACTGCGCCAAGAACACCGCCCGCCGCGCCGGCAAGACCGTGACCTTCATGCCGAAGCCGCTGTTCGAGGACAACGGCTCGGGGATGCACACCCACCAGTCGATCTGGAAGGACGGCAAGAACCTCTTCTACAAGAAGGGTGGCTACGCCGACCTCTCGGACCTCGCGAAGAACTACATCGGCGGCATCCTGAAGCACGCTCCGGCGCTGTGCGCGCTGATCGCGCCGTCGACGAACTCGTACCGCCGTCTCGTCCCCGGCTACGAGGCCCCGATCAACCTGGCCTACAGCCAGCGCAACCGGTCGGCCGCGATCCGGATCCCCATGTACTCCTCCGCGGAGAAGGCGAAGCGCATCGAGTTCCGGACCCCGGACCCGACCTGCAACCCCTACCTCTCCTTCTCCGCCTGCCTGATGGCGGGGCTCGACGGGGTCGCCAACAAGATCGACCCGGGAGAGCCGCTGGACAAGGACCTGTACGAGCTGCCCGCCGAGGAGGCGAAGCTGGTCAAGCAGATCCCGGGCTCTCTCGACGTGGTCCTCGACGCCCTCGAGGCCGATCACGACTTCCTGCTCAAGGGAGACGTGTTCACGAAGGACGTGATCGAGAACTGGATCACCTACAAACGCAAGTTCGAGGTGGACGCGATCCGGCTCCGGCCCCATCCGTGGGAGTTCGCTCTGTACTTCGACATCTGAGCCGGTTCAACGGGTCCACGGCGACAAGAACGTAGATCGAGATTCATGGGACTACATCATTGTCGCAGCATGGAAGGAGTCGGCTTCCGCGTGGACCGACCCGAGGGGGCCCGGCAGCCGGGTCCCCTCGGGCTATCCCGCCGCGCCTGCGAGCTCCGCCGCCATGGCTGATCCGGGCGTGCCTGGAGCCGTCGAGACCCCCTCCTCCGCCGACCGCGAAGGAGAGGTCCGCAAGCTCTCCGACCTGCTCGAGCTGAGCCAGACCCTGGGCTCTACGCCGATCCTGAGGGCGGCCATGGCGCGGGTGGTGGAGATCCTGGAGGAGCGACACGGCACGAGGAGCAGCGGCATCATGCTGCTCGACGACGAGGCCGGGGAGCTCCACATCGAGGCCGCCACCGGCTTCGACTGGCAGACGGCACAACGAGCCCGCTACCGCCCCGGCGAGGGCATCACCGGGCTCGTGGTGCAGAGCGGAAAGCCCATCGTCGTGCCCAGAGTCAGCCACGAGCCGCTGTTCCTGAACCGCACGGGAGTCCTCGACAACGCGGCCCGTGGCGAGGAGATCACCTTCATCTGCGTCCCCATCGCGGTGGAGAACCGCACGCTGGGCGCCCTGGGAGTCTCCCTCGCGTACGGTGCGAAGGCCGACCTCGAGAACGAGGCGCGTTTCTTCGGGATCGTGGGATCGATGCTGGGACACGCCGTGCGCGTGCATCGTCTGATCGAGGCCGAGCGGGACCGTCTGGTCCGCGAGAACAACCAGCTGCGCCAGGAGCTCACGGAGCGCTACGACATCCGCAACATCGTGGGCACGAGCCGCGTCATGCAGGCCGTCTACGACCAGATCTCCCAGGTCGCCTCCACCGCCACGACGGTGCTGATCCGGGGCGAGTCGGGAACCGGCAAGGAGATGATCGCCCACGCGATCCACCACAGGTCTCCCCGCGCCGGCAAGCCTTTCGTGAAAGTGAGCTGCGCGGCCCTGCCCGAGAGCCTGATCGAGTCGGAGCTGTTCGGGTACGAGGCGGGGGCGTTCACCGGTGCCCGGGGCTCCAAGAAGGGGCGCTTCGAGCTGGCCCACGGGGGCTCCATCTTCCTCGACGAGGTCGGTGAGCTGAGCCCCTCGACACAGGTCAAGCTGCTCCGCGTGCTCCAGGAGTGGGAGTTCGAGCGGCTCGGGGGGGTCAAGCCGATCAAGGTCAACGTGCGGCTGATCGCGGCCACGAACAAGGACCTCGAAGCGGCGGTGCGGGAAGGGACGTTCCGGGAGGATCTCTACTACCGCTTGGACGTGTTCAGCCTCCACCTGCCCCCGCTGCGGGAACGGCGCTCCGACATCCTGCTGCTGGCCGACCATTTCACCCAGAAGTACGCCGCGGAGCACGGGAAGCCCGTCAAGCGCATCGCCACGACGGCGATCGACGCGATGATGAGCTACCACTGGCCCGGCAACGTTCGGGAGCTCGAGAACTGCCTGGAGCGGGCGGTGCTCATGTGCGAAGGGGGCGTGCTCCACGCCCACCACCTCCCCCCCACCCTGCAGACCGCCGAGGTATCGGGGACGCTCCCCGAGGGGTCCCTGGCCGCCGCCGTCGAGCAGTTCGAGCGCGACATCATCGCCGATGCTCTGAAGTCGACCCGTGGCAACCGGGCCAAGGCGGCTCGCCTGCTGAACACCACCGAGCGGATCATCGGCTACAAGATCAAGAAGTACGGGATCGACTGCTCCCGCTTCCGCTCCCCGGCCGCGACGCGGCCCGAGAGCTGAGGGTACCGCCGGGGTTTCTGCCCCGCTCGGTCCGAACCCCGGTGCCTCGCTGCTATGATCCGCAGCGTTCCCGAGGGCGCCGCTACTGGCGGTCGCCCACTCGAGACCGCTACCGGAGGTCCCCATGAACGCCTGGCTCCCGCTCACCTTCCTCACGCTCCTCGCGGCCGGAACGGCCATGGCCGGCCGGGCCGGTGCCCAGGGGGGCCCGCAGCTCGCCCACATGGTGTTCTTCGAGCTGAACGACGCCAGCGAGGAGGCGGCCGCGGAGCTGGTCGCTGCGTGCGAGAAGTACCTCTCGGGTCACGACGGCACGGTCTACTTCTCGGCGGGCGCTCGGGCGAAAGAGCTGGACCGGGAGGTCAACGACGTGGCCTTCGACGTCGCACTGCACGTCGTCTTCGAGAGCAAGGCGGCCCACGACGCCTATCAGAGCGCCCCGCGCCATCTGACCTTCATCGAGGAGAACCGGGCCGGCTGGAAGAGCGTCCGGGTCTTCGATTCGTACCTCGCGGCCGCGACAGAGTAGGCGCGGGCGAGCCGAAGGGGTCCGTCGCCCCTCAGCTAGCCGCGCTGGCAGCGGCCGACCAGGGCTGCGCCACGTCGCGCGGGGCGGCGCCCGTCGACTCCCGGATCAGCAGCTCGGGGTCGACCTGGAGCTCCTCCCCGAGCGCCACGCCTTCGGCTTCGGGAATCAGCGCCGCAGCGGCAGAACGCCCGATCCAATCCCGGGGAACCGCCATGGTCGTCAGAGGCGGGAACGCGAACTTCGCGACGCTGATGTCGTCGAACCCCGTGACCGAGACGTCCTCCGGGACCCGCAGCCCGGCCTCTCGCAGTCCACGGAGCACGCCGATCGCCATGAAGTCGTTGACGCACACGACGGCCGTGGGAGCGAAGTCCGATCGCAGGAGCTGCCGGGCGGCCCGCAGCCCTCCGAAGGGGCTGTCCGAGTCCCCGACGGTCTCGAAGCGCACGGCGTCGCCGTAGCCCCTCATCCCGTCGAGGAAAGCCCGCTCCCGAGCCCGGAGCGGATCATGGCTCGTGTGATGCCCGACGAAGGCAAAGCGCCGGTGTCCCTGGAGGTAAAGGTAGTCCACGACGCGACGGGTGCTGTGGTAGTCGTTGATCTTGATCGTGGTCACGTTGGCCGACGGCTGTCCCACGTCGTAGAGGACGACGGGAAGAGGCTGCTCCCCCAGGTCGCACACGATGGAGGGTTCGAGCTCCGTGACGACCAGAGCCAGCCCCGACACGCGGCGGGCGATCATCCCCTGGATGCCCCTCACCAGGCGTTCCACCCGGTAGTCGGTGTTCGCGACCACGACCTCGTAGCCCCAGCGCCGGGCCTCCCCCTCGAGGGCCTGGAAGATGTCGAGGAAGAAGTGGTTCTTGAGATTGGAGACGATCATGCCGAGGGTTCGGCTGCTGCCGCGGGCGAGGGATCGGGCCCTTTCGTCGGGCCGGTACCCGAGCTCCTCGATGGCCCGGAGCACGCGGCTGCGCGTCCCGCTCCGCACCACCGCGACGCAGTTGATGACGCGGGAAACGGTCGCGTTCGACACCCGCGCCCTGCGCGCTACGTCTGCGAGTGTCGGCGACCTCTGACGCTCCATCCGTTCCGCCTTGCCCCCGGGTGGATGCGGTTTCATAAGGGCCGCTACTGCAACCCTGGTATGGGGGTGAATGTACCACGGGTCGAGGCAAATGCAGCACTCTTTCGATAGCAGAGGCCGAAAGGCCTTTCAGATGCCCAGCTAATGGAACGGGCATGCGGTGACCACTCCGAGGCGCAGAGGCTGCCCACTGTCCCCTTTAGAGGACGGTCTCATTCTCCTCGCCGCTCCAAGGATCCCGGAAGCCGCAGACGTATCGGATGATCCGAGGGATCTGCGGCTTGACGCCGTTGGGACGCTAGGTCCAAAAGGGGATTGGGTGGGGCTATCGGACCGGAGCGGCCTCCGGTCCGAGGGGGGCCCGACACGGCGCGGTGGAGTCCCTGACCAGCAACTCGGGGTCGACCACGATCTCCTGCCCAAGGGCGATCCCGCCGGCGCCCGGGATCAGGGCCGAGGCCGCGAGGCGACCGATCCACTCTCGGGGCACGGCCATGGTGGTCAGCGCGGGGCTCGCGAACTTCGCCAGGCTGATGTCGTCGAAGCCCGTGACCGAGACGTCCTCTGGGACGCGCAGCCCGGCCTCCCGGAGGCCCTTCATCACGCCGATCGCCATGAAGTCGTTCAAGCACACCACGGCGGTGGGGGCGAGGTCGGAGGTCACGAGCGTGCGCGCCGCCCGCAGCCCCCCGTCGGGGCTGTCGGCATCGGTCACGATCTGGAAGAACGCGTCGGGGTGCGCCCGGAGCACGTCCCGGAAGGCGCGTTCCCGCGCCCGGAGCGGCTCGTGTCGCGTGTGGTGGCCGACGAAGGCGAAGCGGCGGTGCCCGGCCGAGTAGAGGTAGTCCACGATACGCCGGGTGCTCGAGTAGTCGTCGATCTGGATGGTGGCGAAGTTTGCGGCGGGGACGGCGCAGTCGTAGACGACCACGGGGAGCCCTTCGGCGGCCAGCTCGCGGACCACGGCAGGCTCGATCTCCGTCACCACGATGGCCAGCCCCGCCACGCGCTGCGCGACCATGGCCCGGATGCTGCTGACCAGGCGCTCGGTGCGGTAATCCGTGTTGGCGACCACGACCTCGTAGTCCCAGCGTCTGGCTTCGGTCTCGAGGGCCTGGAAGATGTCGAGGTAGAAGTCGTTCTCGAGGTTGGAGACGATCAGACCCAGGGTGCGGCTCTGCCCCCGAGCCAGTGCCCGCGCCCGCTCGTCGGGACGGTATCCCAGCTCGGCGATGGCGCGCTGTACGCGATTCCGCGTCGTGGCGCTGACGACGTCGACGCCGTTGATGACACGGGACACCGTGGCGTTCGAGACCTGCGCACGCCGGGCCACGTCGGCGAGCGTAGCTGCCTTGGGCCGCTCCATCCCGGGTCTGCCCCCCAGTCGTGAAAGCGATTACGACGGCCGTACTGTAGCAGCGATCCGTCTCTCCTGGTGCGCAAAAACGACGCGGGCGCCCGGCGCGTGACCCGGCGCAACCGGTTTCCTTGACCCGGACCTCCACGGGGCATACGCTCATGCGGCGACGGCCCACACGTCATGACCGCCCCCCCCTCCAAAGGCCCGCATCGGCGTTTCAACCCGCTCCTCGACGAGTGGGTGCTCTGCTCGCCGCAACGGCTCTCGCGACCCTGGCAAGGGCGCACCGAGAGCGTCGCGACGGCGGCGCTCCCCGCCTACGACCCGGGCTGTTACCTCTGCCCCGGCAACGCGCGGGTCGAGGGGGCCCGCAACCCGCGCTACGAGACCACCTTCGTGTTCGACAACGACTTCCCGGCCTTGACCCTGGACGCTCCCGATCCGGCCTCCGCGGCCCCCCTGCTCCGGGCCGAGCCCGCCCCCGGCATCTGCCGTGTCGTCTGCTTCTCGCCACGTCACGACCTGACCCTGGCCCGCATGGAAGCGACGGCCATCGCTCGCGTCATCGAGGCATGGGCCGAGCAGGTGGTCGATCTGGAGGGTCGAGATCCGATCGCATACGTGCAGGTCTTCGAGAACCGGGGCGAGCTGATGGGCTGCAGCAACCCCCACCCACACGGTCAGATC
>Ga0299906_10001960_pt1 | contig 17369 bp, 16 predicted proteins | sample RVTome_14_FD_200259 | JGI IMG/M metagenome (GOLD analysis project Ga0299906, IMG submission 200259) | Soil microbial communities from uranium-contaminated site in the Upper Colorado River Basin, Wyoming, United States - RVT145D125 (version 2) ...
ACACCAAGAAAACACGACGCACCCTGAGGAACATGGGCATCCGCGTCGACCGATTGCGGTCCTGTGTGCCGGATGATCCGTGATTATGTGGCGCTGTAGTGGTAATAGAGGAAACCGTCCTCGGCTCCCACGAGCAGGTCGGGCGTTCCGTTGCGGTCCCAGTCGACTACGGTCGGGCAGGTCGTATGACCGGCGAGCGCCCGCTCGGCCACCGGACCGAGATTGCGAAACCGGTACCCGCCGTCGTCGGACACGTTCCGCAAAAAGTCGACGCTCTTGCTGTTGACCAGCAGGTCCAGCCGTCCGTCGCCGTCCCAATCGGTCATGACCAGTTTGCGACGGCCGCTCTTGCCCGCTTGGCGTTCGTTGAGACGTAGCGGCTTCCCCGACTCATCCTGAAAGATGCGACGACCGGGTAAGAGCCGCAGCACACCGTTATCCATGCGCCGCTCGAAAAACGCCAGGTAGCCCTCGTGATCGAGCATGATTAAATCGTTCAGTCCGTCGCGGTTCAGGTCCTTGACCACCGGGCTGGTCCGCCACTGCGTCACGAGTTGCTTTCCGGTCGGCGACCACCAATTCCATGCCGGCTTGATCGGGTCACCGGACCCATTAACCTCGATCGGCCGGGCGGCCGCGAGCTCGGGCTTGGCGCGTGAACCGATGTTTTCAAACCACATCACCTTGCCCCAGATGGAATTGATCAGAATGTCCAGCCGACCGTCGCCGTTCCAATCCGCGACACAGGGTACGGTGTAGCCCCACTTCGCTTCGGCCGGTCCCTGAATCGATCCGTTGACACCCGCCTGAATGCGTATCACCTCGCCGCCGGCTTCCAGGTAGCGCGGCGCCGACCAGGCCGGCGGGTTGCCGCCGTCGAGGTTCTCGATCCAACTGACATAGCCGGCCGTATCACCGCAGATCAAATCCTCGTCACCGTCGTCGTCGAAGTCGGCACTGTACGGCGTGACCAACGCGCCGCACTTGACCCGGTCGGCCTGTTGCCGAAAGAAACGCGGAGCGAGAAACGCGGGAGCGCCGTCGGACATTCGTCCGGTGTTCTCGACCAGCGCAACGCGCCCGTCTTCCTGACCGACGATCAGGTCAATGTCCTCGTCGCGGTCCCAGTCGAACGCGACCACGCGCAACATCTGCAAATCCAGGGTGATCGGCCGGCCGCCGTGTTGCAGGGTTCGCCCCTTCGCGTAGCGCGGTTCGGTGCGCGTGCCGACGTTCTCGAAGTAGGTCAGCTTGTCGAGAAACTCGCCGCAAATCAGATCGAGATCGCCGTCCCCGTCGAAGTCGGCGAAGTTCGGCGATGGACAGCCGTAGACGTCGAGCACCGCGTCTCCGGCGCGAAGCCGCATCGCTTCGGCATAGCGCGGCTGGTCGGCGCTGCCGAGGTTCTTCATGAAGTAGACGTAGCCGTGCAGCGGACCGTTGGTCCAACGTCCTTGGGCGTCGTACGCGTTGTCCCAGCCGTATTCTCGCCAGTCGCTCGCGCCGATGATTAGATCGTCAATTCCGTCCCCGTCGAAGTCGCACAAGCTCCACTGATCGGCACGACCACGATGAAACGTCGGCTTGTACGGAATCGATTGCGGTTGCTTCAGTCCGGCGGTGCGAATGTTGCGATAGCGCATGCCCGGTGAGAGCACCGCGAGCTTGCCGGCCGGGTAGGACGGCGTGAGATTACGATGGGCGTCAGCGACGCGCACCGCGGGACGAAACACCGGATCGGTGGTATCGCCGCCGGGATTCTCGAAAAAGTACAACCCCGGCGAAGCCTTGTTGACCGTCGAGACCAGTAGATCGTAGTCGCCGTCGCCGTCGTAATCGGTCGGAACGGGTAAAGCCCAGAGACCGACACCGAGATCGACGATCAGGCCCGGCTTGTTGTGACGGATCGGTATGAAGTCCGCCGCGCCGGCTCGGCCGGTCGGTCCCATGGCGACCGAGCCGCCGATGACCGTCAGCCACAATATCTTGTGCATGGCGTGCTCCTGCTTGATTCGGCGGAACGCGAAACGAATCATTCGTAGCGCAGCGCTTCGACCGGGTCAAGTCGCGAGGCTTTGATCGCGGGATAGATGCCGGAGATGATGCCGGTGAGGATCGCCATCGCCAATGCCCAGGCGATCACTTTGGGCGGTGTGTACGTTTCGAGGATATCCTGAGACATACGTTCGAGTATGGTCGAGAATCCGAATCCCACCAAGAGGCCGAACCCACCACCCAAGAGCGAAATGACGCTCGCCTCGATGAGGAATTGGAGCAAAATGTCCCCCCGCTGAGCACCGACCGCGATGCGGACGCCGATCTCGCGCGTGCGCTCGGTCACGGAAACGAGCATGATGTTCATGATCCCGATGCCGCCGACGACCAGGCTGATGCCCGCGATTGAATAGAAGACGATAGCAAAGAGGCGTCGAATTTCCATGAACTCCCGTCGTTGCCGCTCCTGGGAAAAGACCTGAAAGTCGTCGTTCTCGCCGATGCGCAGGCCGTGTCGGCGGCGCAGAACGCGCTTGATCTCACCGATGCAGGGCTCGACGAGCTCCGCGCTGTTGGCCTTGACCGAGATCGTTGTAACGTATCGTAGATTGAGCATCCGGTGCATGACCGTCGTGACGGGCAGGACCACCTGCGAATCGACGTTGCGAAAACCGATGTTGCCGCTTTTCTTCATGACCCCGACCACGCGGAAGCCCCTCGGCCCGCCTCGCGACAGAAAGGCGATGCGTACGGATTGGTTGATCGGATCGAACGCGCCGAACAGCTTCTGGGCCACCTTATGCCCGAGCACGACGACCAGCGCCCCGCTGCCGAGCCGATCTTCCTTGGTCAGGAACCGTCCGGACGCCACCTCGTAGTTGTTCATCTTGGCGTAGTGCTCGTTGGTGCCGACGACACTGGCTTGATAGTTGCGCGCCCCGTTCTTGCACGATGCCGCATCCATGACCTCAGGCGCAGCCAGGGCCACGGTCGTACCGCTCTCCATGATCGCATCGGCATCGGCGACGGTCAGCGTTTGCAGGGTCGTCGCCCGCCCGCCCACGCGAGCCTGTCCGGAGATCACCGTGATCAATTCCGAACCCAGCGACTCGAACCGATCGACCACGTCGCGCGTCGCGCCTTCGAGAATCGACATGGCCGAAATCACCGCCGCCACGCCGATGATCACGCCCAACGTCGCCAACAACGAGCGCAGCAAGTTCGCGCGCAGGCCACGCAACGACATCATCACAATACGAAAGAAGAACATGAGCAGCCATCAACCGTCAGCAGCAGTCATCCCTCATCTCTCATTCTTCATCCCAACCCCTATATCCCCGCCTGAATCATCTGCGCGCGCATGGCGTCATCAATGGTCCGGTCCTCGACGATCTTTCCATCGGCCATGCGAATCACGCGCTGGGCCTGGGCGGCGACCGACATTTCGTGCGTCACGAGCACGATGGTCACGCCACTCTGGTGCAGTTCATGAAACAACTCCAGGATCTGGGCGCCGGTTTTCGAGTCCAGGTTGCCCGTCGGCTCGTCGGCGAGCAGCAGTAGCGGATCGTTCACGATCGCCCGGGCGGTGGCGACGCGCTGCCGCTCGCCGCCCGACAGTTCGCTCGGGCGGTGATGGGCCCGGTGGTCCATGCCCACCCGCGCCAGGGCGCGTTTGGCCGCCTGCCGCGTCCGGGTTTTGCGGGCGTAAAACAACGGCACCGCGACGTTGTCGATGGCGCTGGTGCGGTTGATCAAGTTGAACGTCTGAAAGACGAAGCCGATGCGCTGGTTGCGGATGCGGGCCAATTGATGCGTGCTTAAAACGCTGATCGACTGGCCGTCGAGCTCGTAGGTGCCCGACGTCGGACGGTCGAGACAGCCCATCAGGTGCATGAGCGTACTCTTGCCGCTTCCGGATTGTCCGGTGATGCTGACGAACTCGCCCGCGTTGATATCCACGTCGACCCCGTCCAGCGCGCGGACCAGCTCGTCGCCCATCGGGTACAGCTTCGTGAGTTGCCGAATGCGGATCATACTGAGCCCGACGTGGGGAACTACCCGTCCTCGGCCTCCTCGGCTTCGCGCTGCTTCCTGGTCTTGGTCGGCAGACGGGTGTAGATCGGGTCGCCCTCTTCGACCCCTTCGAGCACTTGGGCATGGATGCCGTCGTCGATGCCGAAGCGACACGCGCGGAACTGCTCCTTGCGACCGGGCCCGTCGGGATTCGGGATCGCCAGATAGACGCCGTACTCCCCGTTGGGGTCCTGCTTGACCGCGTCGTACGAGACGAGCAGCACGTCCTTGACCGACTTGGTGGTGAACTCGACCTCGGCTTGTAACCCCAGCACGCCGCCGAGCTCCTTGCGGTTGTCGCTCGTGATCTTGATGCGCACGTCGTAGGTCACCACCGCCCCGCCGCCGGTCGGCTCGGGCAGGATGCGCTTGATCTCGCCGGTGAACTCCTGGTCCTTGAAGGCGTCGACGATGATCTTGACCGGCGTGCCGGCGCCCTTGGCCGTCGCCGCCTCTTCGCTGATCGGTTCACCCGGCCGGGCCTCTTCCGGCGCCAACTGCAATACCTGCCCGATGTCCGCCTCGTCGACCTTCGCGATCACGTACAGCGAGCCGATGTCCGCGATCTCCATCAACGGCGTCCCGCCCGTGAACGTCGTCTTGCCCCCCTGGATCACTTCGCCTTCTTCGATGAACCGCCGACTCTGTGTACGCGTCACCATGCCGGTGACGGGGGCGAGGATCTTGGTTTCATTCAATCGCTCCTTGGCGTCCTCATGACTCGTTTGGGCGCGGGTCCGGGCCGCCGTCATCAGTTTGACATCTTGTTCGGCAAGCTTGATCAGCAGATGGTCGTTGTTGGCTTTTGCGAGACCGGCTTGTGCTGCGTCGACGGCCGCCTGGGCATCCTTCAGGCCCGCCCTGTATTCCGCAAGCTCTTGAAGAGATACATTCTGATATCCTGATTCGCGAACCTGAGTTTCTCGTTTGTCATACTTGAGTTGGGCGGTGGCCAGACGTGCTTGCGCGGAATCCAATTGCGCTTGCGCCGAATCGACGGCGATCGGAATTGACATCTTACGATCCCGCAGCGTAATGTTCGCTTTTTCAAGGTTGGCTTCGGCCGTCTGGAACTCCGCCTGGGCGATGGTGGCACGGCGTTGTTCATCGATGGGATCGAGTGCGACGAGCAAGTCACCTTTCTTGACCATGTCCCCCGGCTCGAAGTAAACCTTTTCCACCCCGCCGCTCGCTACGGACTTGATCTCGACGGTCTGGGCCGGCTCGATCACGCCGGTGGCGCGGATCGGCACGCTCAGGTCGCCGCGGGTCACCGGCTCCCACTTGCCGGTCAGCGCCGAGATCTCGATCTGCCAGTTGCTCGCCAGATACGCCAGTCCGCCGACACCGGCCAGCAGCACTATAGCGACCATCAGTTTCTTCATCGCTCGATCCTCGCACTTGGCAACAACATGTTTGGCGGCGACCCCCTGACCAACTGCGTACTCTGTGGCGCGTTTGACGTTCGGTATCTAATCAGCGCCGACAGAGCTCGGTGGCTAGCAATTCGACGATCATGCGGGTAGCGGTTCGCACGTCATGTCGAATGTTTGCGCCACGGCTTGGTTGGTCACGCGCCCCCGGTCGATGTTCACGCCCTCGGCGATGCCGGGATAGCGCCTGGCCGCCTCGGCGACGCCCAACTCGGCCAGCGTAAGTACGTACGGCAACGTCGCGTTGGTCAGCGCGAACGTGCTTGTCCGACCCACCGCCCCCGGCATGTTCGTGACCGCGTAATGCACCACGTCCTCTTCGATGTAGGTCGGCGACGAGTGCGTCGTCGGGCGGGTCGTCTCGCAGCAACCGCCCTGATCGACCCCCACGTCCACGAGCACCGATCCGGCCTTCATCATCTTCAGGTGATCGCGGGTCACCAGCGTCGGACACCGGGCCCCCGGAATCAGCACCGCCCCCACCACGAGATCGGCATCGATGATGTACTCCCGAATCGTGTGGGCATCGGAGAAAATCGTGTGCACGTTGGCCGGCATCACGTCGTCGAGATAGCGAAGCCGGTCGATGTTCACGTCCATGATGACCACCCGCGCCCCCAACCCGGCCGCCACCTTCGCCGCGTTGGTACCGACCACCCCGCCGCCCAGGATGAGCACATTCGCCGCCGCCACCCCCGGCACGCCCCCGAGCAGGATCCCCCGGCCCATCATGGGCCGCTCGAGGTATTTCGCCCCTTCCTGCACCGTCATCTTGCCCGCCACCTCGCTCATCGGCGTCAGCAACGGCAGCCGGCCCTGCGCGTCGGTTATCGTTTCATACGCAACGGCGGTGATCTCGGATCGCACAATATTTTCGGTCAAGGTGCGATCGGCGGCGAAATGGAAGTAGGTGAAGACGGTCTGGCCCGACTGAAGCATCGTCACCTCCCGCGGCTGGGGCTCCTTGACCTTCACGATCATCTCGCATCGGCGGTAAATCTCCTCGGCCGCGTCGACGATCTCGGCTCCGTGGGCCGCGTAGGTTTCGTCGGTCAGCCCCGAGCCCAGTCCCGCTCCCGCCTGCACCAGGACCGTGTGTCCCTGCTGGCTCAGCTCCTCGATGCCGACCGGGATCATGCCCACGCGGTACTCGTCCGATTTCACTTCCTTGGGTACACCGACGATCACGATTCCTAACTCCACTGCCTCGGGTGTCGAGTCGATATCGACGACGGGGCTGGTTCCCGCCCGCACGGACGTACGAGGAACAAGGTCCGAACCGTGACGCGCGTACACCGATTCGATCCGGTGTACCTGCACATCACGGACCGGAGGGGCTAGATTATCCGACCTGCATCGAACCGGCAATACCAGCATGAAACGTATCGCGCAAGGGGTTGGGGTGGGTTGCCTCGCGCTCGTGGCCGGGACCGGGTGCGCCGGCGCGTCGGCACAGGTCAACGTCGAACGTCTCATGCATGCCAAGCCCGTCGTTCCGACGCATAGCTGGCGGTTGCGGGTGCCCAACGATGTCACCCTTCCCCGGCGGCTCACGCGCACGTTATGCGACGAGTTCGTGCTGCTCGAAATCCATAACTATGATGATTTAAGTGAATTTTATGATATTATCGGCCTGCCCGCCGGTACAAAACGTCCCGACCTGAACCGGGGCATGCTGATCGGGGTGATCGCGTCGGTGGGCGAATCGATGAGCGATGATTGGCCGGTATCCATCGAAAAGATCCGACTCGATGGCGGCGACGGATGGATCCGAGCGCGATTCCACCCCGGTGCCTACTACCCGATCAACATTGCTGCATACTGCCATCTTGCCTACATTCCCGGACTCGAGCGCGTCATGATGGTCGAGATCAATCGACGCACCTTTGTCGCGCAATAACCACGCCCTGCCGTCCTTTTTTCGCATCGTCGCACGTTGCGTTTCTTCAACGTTTAGCTTGACAGATGACCCAACTTACGCTATAGCTTAGTAAGGAACTCGCACGTCCCATCGAGGTTGATGACCTGCAGCATCATTGCAGCGCAGCGATGTTGACGCAAAGGTACATGCGACAGGTTATCGGACAATGGGATACGCAGTTACGTCTCGGTGCCGGCGGGTTGGCCCAAACTATCGCGAGAGAACGATTCGGGGGTCGGAGATGAGCGGGTCGACAGACGAACAGCGCGCGCCGTCGCGCCCGTGTACGGAGGCTGCGGTGGCGAGTTCAGAGCCTGCGGTGTCGGGCCCGGGCGCTGCGCTGGCCGGCGATCTCCCGCTCTCTGACATACTCCAGCGCGTCTTCGAGGACCTGCCCATGGGCGTGGTCGTTTACGACGACCAGCTCGAGGTCCTGTTCCAAAACCCCCAGGCCCAGCTCCTGTTGATCGCAGCCGAGCACACGGCGACCGACGGGGAACCGTTGGCTACGACGCTCGCCCGAGGCGCCATCAACGGCGTCAAGAAGGATTGGGCGGTCGAGCTGCGGGCCGTACTGGGCGCGACCCGGCCACGACGGTTCGACCGGGTCGAATACCGCAACGGCGACCAGCAGCGCTTGTTGCAACTGACCTGTGCACCACTGGCGGGTGGGGCTCCGCCGGCGAATGGAGTCCTGTTGGCCGACGGATCGAACGATTGCGCGAACGTCGGATACTTGCTCGTCGAAGACGTGAGTGCCGACAAGAGCCTGGTGAAACGGCTGGCCGTCTCGGAGCGCTATGCCGCCGTGGGCAAGCTGGCCGCGCGGGTCGCCCATGAACTCAACAATCCGCTCGACGGTATCCTGCGTTACATCAATCTGACCGAACGGACCATCCAACCCGCGGGACAGGAAAAGCCGACGTCGTATCTGGACGAAGCGCGACGCGGACTGATGCGTATGGCCCGCATCATCTCCGACTTGTTGGAATACTCGCGCAGCTCCGCCGTCGCCCCCGAAGAGAATAGCATCAACGACGTCGTCGAGGACGCGATCAAGGCCATGGAGGACAGGACCCGGCAGGGTAACGTCACGATCGTCTGCGCCTTCGCGTCGGAGTTGCCGCGTGTGCACGGCGCGAGCTTGTTGCAGGTCTTTTGCAACCTGATCAAGAACGCCGCCGACGCCATGCCGGACGGCGGACAACTGGTCATCACCACCCGGCGGCACGAGTCCGAGGCGTACATCCTCTTCGAGGACAACGGCGTCGGTTTGCCCGGCCCGGACATCAACCGCATCTTCGAACCGTTCTATTCCACCAAGCGACCCGGCGAAGGGACCGGTCTGGGCCTGGCGATTTGCCGCAACCTGATCGAGGACAAATACCACGGCACGATCACGGCCGAGAACCAGCCCGAAGGCGGCGCTCGGTTCATCATTCGGATTCCATTGGAGATGCCGCATCGGGGACAGACACCGTAAGAATCGACACGGGGAGAGAGGATACGGAGCATGCAGCCGAACAAGATTCTGATCGTCGATGACGATCGCATCATCCTCGATTCGCTGAGCGAATTCCTCAAGCTCGAGGGGTATGCAGTCGGCGGAGCGCGCGATCTCAAGAGCACCCTGCAAGCCCTCGAACGCGAACCCTACCAGCTCATCATCACCGACATCAACATGCCCGACGCCGACGGATTCGAGTTGCTGCGCGTGGTCAAGGAACGATACCCCGACATCGTGGTGGTGATGATCACCGGTTACGGCACCATCGAAAGCGCGGTCGAAGCCATCAAGATGGGCGCCTACGACTATCTCACCAAACCCATCATCGACGACGAGATCCGACTGGTCGTCGAGCGGGCCCTCAAGCAGCAGTCGCTCCTGCGCGAAAACCAGGCCCTCCGCCGACAGCTCGAACAACGGTACGGGCTGGGCAACGTCGTCGGGCAGGACTACAAAATGCTCAAGGTCTTCGACCTGATCGAAGCCGTCGCCGACACCCGCACCAACGTCCTGATCCTGGGCAACTCGGGAACGGGCAAATCGCTGGTCGCCCGTGCGATTCACCATCGAAGCCAGCGCGCCGCCGCACCGTTCGTCGAGGTCAGTTGCGGCGCGATCCCCGAGACGCTGCTCGAGAGTGAACTCTTCGGGCACATCAAGGGCGCGTTCACCGGGGCGGTGAGCGACAAGGTCGGCCGGTTCAAGGCCGCCGACGGGGGTACGATTTTCCTCGACGAAATCAACTCGGCCTCTCCCGCCTTTCAGTTCAAGCTGCTGCGGGTGCTCCAGGAACGTCAGTTCGAACCGGTGGGCAGCGATTCAACCGAGACCGTCGACGTGCGCGTGATCCTCGCCAGCAACGCCGACCTCGCCGCCGAGGTCAAAGCCGGCCGGTTCCGTGAAGACCTCTACTACCGCGTCAACGTCGTGACCGTCGAATTGCCCCAACTCTACGAGCGGATCGGCGACATCCCTTTGTTGGCCGACCATTTTCTCGAGAAGTACCGCAACCAACAGCACAAGAAAGTACTCGGCTTTACCGACGAGGCCAAGCGTTATCTCCAGCAATATACCTGGCCGGGAAACGTACGCGAGTTGGAGAACGTGATCGAACGGGCCGTGGTCCTGACCCGCAACCGGTACATCACCATGGATGATCTGCCCGAAAGCATGCTCGCCGCGGCCCGGTTCGCCGAGGTGAACCACGAGCACAAGTCCATGTCCCTTCGCCGGGCCCTCGAAGAACCGGAACGTCGTATCATCGAGGCGGCCCTGCGGGCGAATCGCTGGAACCGCCAGATCACCGCCGACGTGCTCGAAATCAACCGCACCACGCTCTACAAAAAGATGAAGCGCTACAACCTCGAAGCCGACCCCGCCGCGCAGGTCGCCGAGTCGGTATAGTCACCGACGACGGACACTCGATATGAACGCTACACGTCGACCGACACTCGAACCCGGCATCATCTCAGTGCTGCAAACCCCGTTCAAGCCATCCGGCGAGGTCGACCACGACAGCTTGTGCCGGCTGATCGAAGATGCGATTCGATGCGGCGTAGCCGGTTTCCTCGCCCCGGCGGTGGCGAGTGAGGTCGGCTATCTTTCGCCGGATGAACGTGAGCGGATCGTGCGAATCATCGGCGAGACGATCGATGGCCGCGTTCGGTTCATCGTCGGCGCCTCGTCGGACGACGGCGCGGTGTGTCGACGGTTCGCCGCCCTGGCCGCAAGCGTCAACGCCGACGCGTACCTGGTGGCCGTCCCCGCGAAGCTCTATGCGCGCCCGACCGAGATCATCCCGTTTTTTTCCCCGATCGCCGCGTCAAGCGACGTACCGCTTTTGATCCAGGACCTCGAGTGGAACGGCCCGGGCCTCGACCTGGACGCCATCGCGGACCTGAAACATGCGCTTCCCACCCTGATCGGACTCAAAATCGAGACGGTTCCATCCGGCCCGAAGTACACCGCGGTGCGCGACGCGTTCGGCCCGGATTTCTTCATCGCCGGCGGATGGGCGGTGCAGCAGTGGATCGAAGCGTTGGATCGCGGCATCGACGCCATGATCCCCGAGAGCGCGATGGTCGGCGTCTACGCGGCGATCCTTAATCACTACCAGGCCGGACGACGCGACACGGCCCTGACGTTGTTCCGAAGGCTGCTGCCCGTGCTCGCGTTCACCAACCAGGAAATCGCCACCTCGATCGCCTTCTTCAAGCGGCTGTTGGTGCGACGAGGCGTGTTCGCCCACGAAACCATGCGCCACCCCGGCTTCACGTGGGACGACTACAACACCCGCATCGCCGACGAACTCATCGATCTGTATCGGCGGTTAGAAGCGGAGGTAACCTAAATCACCGTGCATGAGTGCGCGCCATCGTAACCTCATATTTTACAGGAGCTTTTGATTCTCGATCTCTGCGGCCCTGCCTATGCTATCCGAGCAATGGCAGCTTCCAGTTTCACGTACTGCGGTACCTTCTGAGCATGGCCACTACTCATGCACGGTGATTTAGGGCCGGGACACCGAACGTGCACCGGCAATGACGACGGCCCCGGCACGACGCGGGAATCGGGTCGGATCACCCGTAAGTAGATATATAAAAGTTAAATACGTTACAATTATAATATTTTAAACTAAAGCGGCGCACGAGACTCGAACTCGTAACATTCAGCTTGGAAGGCGGACAGCACCCTACCGAACCTGTTGATTCACAGGCACTTACGAGCACTGATTCGACCGCTTGTACCAGTGCTTGTACCAACTTGCCGGAAAACGTGCACGATGACGGGGCCGGGCCGGTTCCCGAGCCGGCCGACCAATCGCCCGCGGACCAAGCCGACGGGGCCGAGGGGGCCGACGCGGGGCCGGTGGGCGAGCACTTCGCCGAAGCGGTGGCCATGCTCGCCCGGCTCCCCCTGACCGACGCCGAACGGGCCGACGCGGTACGCCGGATGCTGGCCGGTACGCACGAAGACAACCGTGACGAAACGGGGGCGACGTAGCGGCGGGAAGGGACACCGAAAAGGGTAAATCACGCGCGCTGTTGCTCGATTCGCAGGCATGAAGAATCCACCATGTCCCGACAAAATCAGCCCGTACAGCGTAGTTTTCCGCGACGGTCGGCGGTATGATGGTATCGAAATGGATAACGTAATTGGACATGAAATGGACGGTCGCGACCCGAATACGGGGCGTTTTGTGAAGGGCTGGAAGGGTGGCGGACGACCGAAAGGGGGCACAACCAAGCCTCCGACGACCGGCGAAATCGCGCTGGAGCACGCGCTCAAGCGCGACCCCGACGACCCGACGCGGCGGACGCGGCTGGAAAAGGCCCTGGACGCCGTGCTGCGAGAAGACGCGGAAAACTACCTACGGTGGACGCTACGACTTGCGGCGTTGCGGTGACGATTCCATGGCGTCACGGGTGCCCCCCCCCCATGCTGCGAACAAGGGGGGTGGGGTGTGATGGGACTCCGAGCTACTCGCAGGCGCCCTGCCGGAATTTTTTGGAAAGGAGTCGCGCGCCTTTTGGGCTGCAATTCGGCACGGTTCTCGCTACTGCTTGGTCACTCTCAGCGCCGTGGAATCTGCGGCGTTGCCGAGCGTGGGATGATTGGATTATCATGGATGGTGGTCAAGGTTCAAATCACTTCGCGCGTCCTTGCCCACCGACTGGTACGTGGTGCTGACGGGCGCAGCATGGTTCATGGGGACGGTCTTTCGGGCGATTGAGGAGGTCGTTGCATGTCTAGACGAGCGATTGCGGCGGTGATGCTGGTTGGGGTGGTGGGGTGTACGATTGTAGTCCAGGAGCCCAACAGCGAAACTCCCAGCGACATTCCTAGCGAGGCATCTGCTCAGCCGCCTCGGGTAGACGAAAGGTCGGCGTTAGAGCGTGTCATGGATGCTTGTGACTACGATGCTGGAACTGCGGATGCGATTATTCTTGACACAAGGCAGAAGTCACAAGGGCGCACCCGGGAATCTGTAGAGGCACAGCTATCCGGGACATGTTATGAACTTGAGTTAATTGCTCCTATAGCTAGCGATTTGGTGGGCTGCCTTTCATGCATGACCGTGCTACTCGATGTGGTTTACGGCGAATAGCCAACCGATGAACACTCGACATATTCCACGCTTAATGCTAACTGGAACAGTGCGGCGGGCGCTTACGGCGGTTACGGTTATTTCTACATCCTTGGCATGGCCTGGAACGGGCACTTTCTGCCGTAGCGGGCCACTATCGAGGCGAGGTACGGTGCATGAAGACACACCGATTTGTTTCGCAGGGATGGATGTCGACAATACCGATTGTTTCGCGTGAGGAGAACTAGCTATGGTGCGACGAGCGGTTGTGGCGTTGATGGTTGGGTTGGTGGGGTGTACGATTGTCGTCCAGGAGCCTGCATCACAGTCCGTGCCGGACGATGTGAATCCTGAGCCAATCGAGCGCCTAGTGTGTCCCGTCCGCAATCCCTTGGGTGATGTTCAACCGACGTGTGAGATTGGTTCGGACCGCGTTGAGCTGGTCGTGATTAACGATACCGAGTTCCCAATGGAAGCAGTGGCGAATATCGGGCTTCTCGCCCGTGAATATTACATAGGACCTGGGCGCTCACAGAAGCTCATCGGGGATTGTGCGGATCGCGTTGGGTGGGGCGTTGTTTCCAACTCGGTCCGCCTTTTTAGGAGCAACGGAACTGTAGAGGCCTCTTTCAATGGTATCGAGTACGTGCGCGACATAGATTTCTATTGTGGCACTTCCCTGTCGCTACTTGTGTCATTCAACCGTAAAGACCGCGTCATGAATGTAGAGTCTGAAGCTTACTTCACTGGCCCATACCTGGACGACGGCACTTGAAGATGGTTCCGCCATCTGCACATACCCCACGCTTGCGAGAGCGCAGGACCACATCGCTACGCACGCTGGTCACTCACTAGAATACAATTTGGCCATTGTCCTTGACCGCCTGACTTGAACACCTACAATCCCAGCAGCCGGTTGGGGTGACGACCCTGTGACGCTTTCCGGTGACGTGTTCTGGCAGCATCCAGCACGCCGCCGGAAAGCGGCCCGGCTTTTGGATGCTGCCATGCCGGACGAATCAGAACCTTCCGTGCTGATACGCTTCCGAGACCTCAAGGAAGCGATTCTCGTTTCTCTCGATGCGCTTGACGCTCATCAACGGCAACGAGCCGAGGACGAATGCTCGCCTGACCCGGTGAAGATACCGGATGATGTGTGGCGTGCGTGGAAACTCGCCGTGGTTCGATACGCTCCCGCCGGGCCGGACTACGGGGCGTACGAAAACGTGTTGCACACCGTGGTGTGCGAGCAATTCGGCGACGTGCCGATTGAAGACTTGCGATGCGCACTGGGGGATTTGAAGCGGGACGGACTGGTCGATTGCAGCAGCGACGGCAAGGTTCCGGTCTGGACGGTTACGAACAAGGGCAGAATCGAACTCGGCCGGAAGCCGCTGCCGGACGACACACCACAATCCAACCCGTACGAAAACCCATCACCGTATCGCGAACGCAACGCGGAGGTGATGCGAGAGGTGAGAGCGGCGGCGCAAGTCGGGGCAACGGAACATCCCGCCGAAACGCCCAATACCGGCGAGGCGACCGACGACACCGGTGACGACGACGGAGCGACTTGCGCTGATAGCAGCACAGACGAGGATGAAAGCGCCATCCCACAACGCGGTAGAACGGCGCACCAACAATACCTGCAAGCGGCTGAAGCGCTTGGACGTAAGCTACCGACCGACGACGAAGCGTACGATCAACTTCACAGTGCATACGAATCGTCCGGCGAGGCGCATGAACTTCCCGGGCGCGACACCTGGAAACGAAACCTGCGGCTGTACCGACAACAGACGAAAACGCAGAAGTACGCGTCGCGCACGGGGCGCGCCGACGATGCCGGTAGCGTCGTGGACGAAGCTGAACTCTGAACGTTCGCCGAAGCCACTCCCAACCGGACGCGAACCGGACGAAAACCGGATTCCAGTGTAGACCAACATCGCCCCTGGCAGACCGTCAGGGGCATTTTCTTGCGCGACGAACCGGTCGAAACGGACGTTGGGGCATCCGGTCTGTGGTCCGAAACGGGCGTGCGATGACGGCAGGACGTAGCCGCTGACACGCCCCGGACCGGAGTTGTCAAGATGACCACGAACAACAACGCCCCCGACGGGCCGACCGCCGAGCCGGATCATACACCGGCTGAGTTGCTCGAAGCGCCGGCTGTGGCGGACCGGCTCGGCTGTTCCGTTCAATCTGTCTATCGTCTGTCGGAGACCGGCATGATGCCGCGGCCGGTCAAGCTGGGTGCCCTCGTCCGCTGGTCGCGACAGGCGATCGACGACTGGATTTCTGGCGGCTGCAAACCCTGTCGGCGCATCAAGTCGGGGCATGGCCCATGACCAGCGGCGCGAAGAACCCCGGCCAAGCGTAGGGCGAGAGAGCGGCGATCATCACGGCGCGGGAGGCCGCGCAGAGAGGAATGGGCAACCGCCATCGGGCGACGCGGTACCGGTACGTCGGCAATTAGTTTTTTTTGATTGACATGCGCGTCAAGCTGTGGTAGAGTCCTATCAGCATGGACGTGACCATCGCGAAATCGGCGGCGGGGCAATTCGACCGGCTGCCGCTGGTGATTCAGGCACGGATGCTGCGGTTGTTCGAGAGGCTGGAGCGCTGGCCGGAGGTGAGCGGCGTCAAGCGACTGACCGGGAACCTGGCGGGCCGATACCGAATGCGAACCGGGGACTATCGGCTTCAATTCCGCGTCGAGCGAAACCGGATCATTGTCGAAAAGGTTGGCCATCGCGACGGATTCTATGAGGATTGAGACATGGGCGTTCAAAACGTGAACCTGGACGGCAAGGCGTACGTGATTCTGGACCGCGACGAGTACGAGCGGCTGACGACGTTGGCCAAGGCGGCGGACTTGCCCCCCCTGCCCAAGGCGGACAAGCACGGGAATTATCCGGCGGCACGATTCGCCCGCGCCGGCATCGCCCGGACCATCATCCGGGACCGGGCGGCGGCGGGGCTGGAACAAAAGGAACTCGCCAAGCTGGCCGGCATCCGCGTCGAAACGCTGTGCCGCATCGAGCACGGCAAGCATACGCCCACCGTGGCGACCATCCAGAAAATCGAACGGGCGCTGAAGAAAGCAACGGGGCGAAAGAACGGACAGGGCTGACCGATGGGAACCGTATACCGCGAAACGTACACCAAGCCGCTGCCGGACGGGGCCGAGTTGGTCACCCGGACCTGCCGCTCGACGACGGACCGCACGCCGAACGCCAAAAGGCGACCGGAACCGACGATGCTTCGCTTGTACCAATGCTTGTACCAACTTCCGGCAAACCGAGTATGGAGCGGTCCATTGCTGACAAATCGGCCAAGCGCAATAGGAAAGACCCGTCGGCGGTAAGTGACGCCGCTGACGCGGGTTGTCAATTCAAGCCAAATAGTTGATGAAAGCGGCGCACGAGACTCGAACTCGTAACATTCAGCTTGGAAGGCTGACGCTCTACCAATTGAGCTAGCGCCGCATCACCGCCGCACGGAGCGGCAGTGTCCCGCATCTTGTCGCTAACCCCCGCGGATTGCAAGGGGTGACGTGTACCTTCATCTCCCGCGTTTGATCCATTATGATCCCAGGGATTCGCCCAACCTCACGCGGTTTCGCGCTCGAATCGTCGGGGGTATTGCTGAGGGTCGAACCTTGCGTGATTGGTGTAGCCTGCATCGTAGATACCGGTCGCCTTGGCTCGCCGGCGGGGCCCTGGGCCGGACCGTGGCGGCGTTACTGTTTGGGCTCGCGCAGATGGAACGGGAAGCTATCCGGGCGCGACACACGGCCCGATCGCTGCATGGCGCGCGAAGCAGGAACGCGAGGGCAAGCGGCATCGGGCGGGATGGCAACCGACCACGGATTGAGGGCTCGGCATGAGTTGGCTGCTGTTTCTGGACGAGAGCGGGCATGACCACCGCAACATGCCGTACGAAGTACGTGGTGGCATTGCCTTGCACGCGGGGAAGCTGTGGCCATTTGTACAGGACATCCAGCGACGCGAGTTGGAAGCGTACGGAACCACGCTGTCCCAGTTTCGCACTGAAATCAAAGGTTCAAAGCTGCTGGACAAAGACCGTTTCACATGGGCGAGCCAAGCCAAGCCCATGACCGACGAAGAACGCCGCAAGCACTGTCGCGGATTCTTGACGAAGGGTTTGGAAAAAAAGCCACCAATACGCGACGAATTCACCGCGTATGGGCAAGCCTCGCTTGAAATGGCGCGGGGCGTGTTCCAAGCGTTGCAAGAACATAAGGCGACGCTCTTTGCCGCTGCGATTCCAAGGACCCTTGAACGCCCTGAAACGACAGCGGCTGAAGAGTATCTCCGCAAGGACCAAGTG
>Ga0299906_10001961_pt1 | contig 17367 bp, 17 predicted proteins | sample RVTome_14_FD_200259 | JGI IMG/M metagenome (GOLD analysis project Ga0299906, IMG submission 200259) | Soil microbial communities from uranium-contaminated site in the Upper Colorado River Basin, Wyoming, United States - RVT145D125 (version 2) ...
CGACGAAAGATTCACAAACTCTCCCGCCTGTGCGAAAAGATGAAGACCCGGAACAGGCAAGATGCCTGTTCCACCACCGGGCCCGCAAAAAAGCGGCCCTCTACCAATGGCCTAAGCGCACACCTGGCGCGCGCAAAGTGGCCGGCGTTCGCGGCAAGTCCTTGCCCCAGCGGCAGATAAAATTCTCAAAAATGTTCGAGATTCCGTTTTTCGCAGCCACGTTTGCGCGCGCAAATGTGGCCGCATTGTCGCTGCCGCGCCTTCGCCGCCCCGTCATGCCTCTGCTCGTGTCGCCCCTACTCCAGCGCCACCGGCTCGAAGAGGATCGCGCCATCCGCTTTGCGGGCGAAGTAGGCGTCGATTCGCTCCAGCGAAGTCGTGTGGCGGATGAAGTATGCCGCGCGCACCAGGTCGGCCCGCTGGAGCTTTTCCATGTGCACCGCGGGCACGGCAAGGCGCTGCTGGTAAAACGCGCAGCCCTCGTGCTGGATGAGCACCACCCGCGTCAGTTCGTGGGCCGTGATCAGGAATCGCAGCTCATCGACCGCACCGTCCTGGGCCACGCGGGCCTCGGCGTATCCCGCCAGGCACGCCGGCCCGCCCGGCAGGGCCACCCGGTCGTAGCGCGGCAGGCCCAATCCGTTCTGCAAGAAGTCATCGAAGTGCTCGCCGATGCGGCCGTCGGAGCAGTACACCGCCGCCACGTGCATCCGCTCGGAGACGTAGGTCAGGGCGCTGCGGAATGGGCCGGGGCCGGAGCCGGGGGCGGCGGCGCGTCCGGGGGCGGGGGCGGGATCGGGGCACATGCGGGCGGGCTCCGGTGTGATCGGCGAGGACGGACGGCATTGGCCCGCACGCCGGGGGCGGAGTGTAGCGGATCGGCCCGGAATCGAGGACCGGCGACGGGCGGCAACTTTTTCCGCAGATGGTGGCATAATCCGGGCGCGAAACGCCCGCCGGTGGTGAGATACTACCAGCCGCGCATCTCCCGGCGTCTGATCAAGGTGGTGCCCCATGCCCAGCGTCACAGTCTCACGGACCTTCAACGCCCCGCTCGCCCGCGTCTTCGAGGTCTTCACGGACATTGAGCATGCCGCGGGACGGATTCCCGCGATCACGAAGATCGAGCCGCTCACGGATCAGCCGTTCGGCGTGGGATACCGCTGGCGCGAGACGCGGCTGATGATGAAGCGCGAGGCGACGGAGACGATGACGATCTCCGAGTTCGAGCCCAACAAGCGGTACATCGCCACGGCCGACAGTTGCGGCTGCCACTACGAGTCGGAGTTCCGGTTCACCGCCGAGGGCGCGGGCCGGACGCGGGTGGACATGATGTTCACGGGCAGGCCCGTGTCGTTCATGGCCAAAGTGATGAGCCCGATGTTCTTCTTCATGACGGGCATGCTCCGCAAGTGCCTGGAGCAGGATTTCGAGGCGCTGGGGAAGTATCTGGAGGGGGAGGCGGGGAGTGCGGGGGCAGCGGTGGCCGCAGGATAAGCGGCCGCACACGGAGCGTGCCTGTGGCTGAGGCCGAGCGCCGTGCCACCGTGTTCGGCATCCGGCTGTTCCAAAGCTGTGAAACTGTCACAGAGTCGGCCGATTCACAGGCGCCCCCGGCAGCTTCAATCTACCTCACGCCGCATCGTCGAACTGGGTGATCCGAATCCGGCTGTTCTGCTTCGGGAACTCCACCGTGATCTCCAGCCGGCCTCCAAGGGCCTCGATGATCCGGCGCAGCGTGGTGACGGTCATGTCGTCCTGATTCTCGAACTGCGATACGCTGGCCTGGGAGACGTCGAGCCGCGCCGCGAGTTCGACCTGGCTCAGTCCCAGCAGCTTTCGAACCTCGTGCAGGTACATCTCCACCAGCAGTTCCCGCTTGGCCGCGTCGATGCGCCGCCGTCGCGCGGGGGTCAGGCTCTTCTTGAGTTCGCTGAACTTTCGGCGTGTCATTCGATCAATCCTTCCTTTCGCAGTTCCTCCAGCAGTTCGTCGTAGAGGCGGTCGGCAACGGGGACCATTCGCTCATACCACCGGTCATCCCCGCCCTTGCAACCGCCGATGAGCAGGACAGCCGTGCGGCGGGGGTCGAAGGCGTACAGGATCCGATACGGCTCGCCGGCGTGCTGGATGCGCAGCTCGCGCATGTGCCCGTGCCGCGAGCCCTGAATGCCCGAGGTGTGCGGGAAGCCGAGACGCGGCCCGTGCTCCTCGAGCAGTTCGACGATGGCGATGATCGAGTCCTGCTCCGGCTCGGTCAGTTTGCGCCACCACGTGCCGAACTCGTCGGTAAACTCGACGTCCCACGCCACGAGGGCAGTATAGTATACGTACTATACAAGTCAAGTACTGTATGGCGGCTTTCCGGGGTGGTGTGCTGCCGGGGCCTTGGCCGGAAGCACGCACGAGTTGCCGACGTCCCTGAACGTGGTTCCCGCCCAAAGCGGCGGGTACCACGCCACTCGAATCTCGCTCACGCCGCATACGAGCGGACTTCGACCTGCACCCCGGCCGCGACTGCCTGCGCCACCTGTTCCAGCAGCCGCGCGGTCACTTCGGCGGCGATGTACCGCTCGCCGCAGTTCTCGCAGACTTCCGCGGGCACATCGCGGAAGACGATCGTCACGCCCTGCCGCTCGAGCGTCACAGTCGTCGTGCCCGGCTGTGTGTCACCGTGATTGCAAATGACGCACTTCAATTGGGCCTTCTTCGCCGAAACTGGTCGGTCCACCGGTCCAGCGTCGGCTCATAGACTGTGACAACAACAGTCAACTGCACATCCTCCAGATCAATCGCAACAACGTGGATCGGCGTCGTATCAATTGTGCCATTGTAGATGCGCTTCAATCCGCCAGACGGCTCCGCTGACACTTCAACGACATCTCCTTCTTCGAGAATGGCTCGAACTTCCGCTTCCGAAACGACCAAGCTGGACATTCGTTCGATTGCGTGCACACGAAATACCACTCGATGGTACGCCATCCACAGGCCACTCCTCCATCACCCGCCGAGTCGGCATGACCCCCTACGCCCCCACCGCCACCTTGCCGGGGGCGGGGGCGGCGGCCATGTGCTCCACAATCGCCTCCGCGAACTCCGAGCACTTCAGAAGCTTCGCGCCCGTCATCAGGCGCTCGAAGTCGTAGGTCACCGTCCTGGCCCCGATCGCGCCGTCCATGCCCCTGATGATCAGGTCCGCGGCCTCCGTCCAGCCCATGTACCGCAGCATTATCTCGCCGGACAGAATGACGCTGCCGGGGTTGACCTTGTCCAGGCCGGCGTACTTGGGCGCGGTGCCGTGCGTGGCCTCGAAGATGGCGTGGCCGGAGTCGTAGTTGATGTTCGCGCCCGGGGCGATGCCGATGCCGCCCACCTGCGCCGCGAGGGCGTCGGACAGGTAGTCGCCGTTGAGGTTCATCGTCGCCACCACATCGAAGCTGCTGGCCCGTGTGAGCACCTGCTGGAGCGTGATGTCCGCGATGGCGTCCTTGATCAGGAGCTTCTTCTTCCACTTGCCCTGCCCGTGCGTGGGCCAGAGTGTCAGGGCTTTCTCCACCTCGACGCAGACCTTCTTCTTCTGGTCCGCGGTCATCATGTCGTACCCCGGCTCGATCATCTTCGCGTTGGCCTCGACGGCGATGTTCGCATCGTGTTCCTTGTTGCCCAGGATCCAGCTCTCGCGCTCGGAGATCGTCTCGCCCCGGAACTCGCGCGCGGCAAGTGCGTACCCCCAATCCCTGAAAGCCCCCTCCGTGAACTTCATGATGTTGCCCTTGTGGATGAACGTGACGCTCCTGCGCCCGTTGGTCAGGGCGTAGTTTATCGCCGCCCGCACCAGCCGCTCCGTGCCCTCGCGCGAGACGGGCTTGATGCCGATGCCGCTCGTCTCGGGGAAGCGGATCTTCGTGACGCCCATTTCCTTCCGCAGAAAGTCGATGACCTTCTTCGCTTCCGGGGTCTCTGCCTGCCATTCCACGCCGGCGTAGATGTCCTCGGTGTTCTCGCGGAAGATGATGATGTCCACATCCTCCGGCTTGCGCACGGGCGAGGGCACGCCCTTGAAGTAGCGCACCGGCCGCAGGCAGACGTACAGGTCGAGCATCTGCCGCAGGGCGACGTTCAGCGAGCGTATGCCGCCGCCGATGGGCGTGGTGAGCGGGCCCTTGATGCCGACGAGGTAGTCCCTGAATGCGGCGACGGTCTCATCGGGCAGCCAGTTGCCCGTCTGGTTGAAGGCCTTCTCGCCGGCGAGGACCTCCTTCCAGTGGATCTTCCGGTCCCCGCCGTAGGCCTTCTCGACCGCGGCATCGAAGACCCGCACCGAGGCGGCCCAGATGTCCGGGCCGGTGCCATCGCCCTCAATGAAGGGAAGGATGGGCTCATCCGGCACGTTCAGGCCGGTCTTCGTCATCGTGATGGTGGCGGGCATGGCGGGTCGATGGCTCCTGTGGTGCTTCGGGGGTTCGCGGGGTTTGTTCGGGGCGGGTTCACCGCCGCGACCGCCGTTGATCGGCGGCGTGGCCGCGGGGCCGCAGTATAGGCCGATCGCCCGATTCTGTCGGGGCTGCCGCGCACCTGGCAAGACGGCGTTCGCCTCGCCCGCGGCGGCCCGAATATGACGGGACCATGACGGCGGCAATCAGTCCGCGCCGCGTAATCGCCTCGTAATGCTTCATCGCCTCCAGGGCGTACGTTTCAGCAGGAACGAACGCCCGTGATGTTCGACCCGCCGGCAGAAACTCACACAGGAGGAAGACCCATGCGACACAATTCACGCACGCCCGATCATGCTGAGCCGATCCCCCGGCCGAGACGCCGATCGACAAGGTTCGCCCTGCTCCCCGCCCTGGCGGCGCTGGCCCTGTGCACCGCCGCCCCCGCTCAGGATTCGCTCAAGCCACGCGACGCCGTCATCGACGCCTCGACGGCGCTCGACAGCATCACGCTGATCATCCACGACTTCATCGAAGCCCTGATGCAGTTGCAGACCATCGAGAGCCGCGCTGAGGAGATCGAGTTCGATGAGGCGGAGATCTTCTTCGAGGAGAACGCCACCGACGGCGACCTCGGCATCCAGTTCTTCCTCGACGGCGATGAGTGGGACCACGTCGTCATCGTCGATCCCGGCGGTCACCGGATGGTCGATGTCAAGGTGCGCGGCAACACGCGGGTCATAGGCCTGACGGAGATCTTCAGCGAGAGCGCCGAGCCGGACTTCGACGAGATGCCGCGCGATGAGTTCCTCGCCCTGTTCGACGAGGGCGTGTACATGTTCTTCGGCCGGACGCTCGACGGCGATGTGCTCGTCGGCAGCGCCACGCTCACCAAGACCATGCCCGACCAGCCCGAAATCACCTTGCCCGAGGAGGACGATGAGGTCGATGCCAACGCGCCGCTGGTGATCGAGTGGAACACCGTGCCCGATCCCGATGCGCCGGACAGCGTGATCGTGGCCTACCAGATCGTCGTGGAGAAGGATGAAGACGACGAACGCCTGCGCGTGTACAGCGTGGACATGCTGCCCACGGACACATCGGTGACGGTGGCCCCCGGCTTCCTCGAGCCCGGCAAGGACTACAAGGTCGAGCTGATTGTCGTCGAGACGAGCGGCAACAAGACCATCACCGAGGTGCCGTTCACGACCGCCAAGTAACCCCCGGACGAGGAGAAGAGTTCACCGCAGAGGCGCAGAGGGCGCAGAGGAGGACGAGAAGGGCATTGGTGGCCACGGATGAACACGGATGGACACGGATGGACGCCGTTGCGCTTCGATCCGGGCCTCCATCCGTGAATCCGTGTTCATCTGTGTTCATCCGCGGTTTCGCTTCTCTGCGTTCCCTGCGCCTCTGTGGTGGATCTTCCCGAAGCGCCAAGGTCCGCGGGAGGCGGCGATTGGTCGGCGGGGTCCGGAGGCGAAGTCGATGGTTCGCCCAGCGGCGCCGCATCGGACTCGGGCGCGGCAACCTCGCCCAGAAGTTCGCGCACATTGGCGAAGTACCGTTCGCCCTCCTCCTGGGCCCACGCGGGGATGGCGCCTTCGCGGATGGTGAACGTGGCGCTCGGCGTTCCCGAGGCGTTGTAGGTGATCGTGATGATGTAGCGCCGCTCTTCGTCATGCTGCCGCGCGGCTGACTGGATCACATCGCGGTGCAGTCGGCGGTAGATCTCGATCCTGTCCTGTCCCGGCGCGGTCCAGACCTCGTTCTCACGCGCCTCCCACCGCTTCCACTCCGGCAGGTCATCGTAGTCGGGCGACTCGGCAGCGCCGATGAGGGCGGTCCACACCTGGGCGGAATCGCACCCGGCGAACGATGCCGAGACGCTCATGCAGCCGCCGAGGGGCGACCATCCGAGTGCGCACAGAATGAGGATGATCGATCGCATCATGTCCAAGCCTGATGGGCAGGTATCGGCATTGTCAAGGGTGCGGGCCGAAAAGAGTCGCTCGCGATGGCACAGGCCGATGATCCGAGGACCGCGGCGGCCTGCGGAGTCATTTCAGGTAGGTGTCGAACCAGTCGAGCTGCCGTTGCAGCAGGTCCAGCCGATGGGCGCGCTCGGACACGCCGTGCTCAGCGCGGGGGTAGAGCACGAGCTGGGTCGGCACGCCCTTGAGCTTGAGCGCCTGGTACATCTGCATGGCCTGCTCGGGGTGGACGCGATCGTCGGCCATGCCGTGCAGAATGAGCGTGGGCGTGCTGGCCTGGTCGATGGCCGAGAGCGGCGAGCGCTCCCACTGCATCCGGGGGTCATCGGGCCACCACTGGTTCCAGTGGACGATCTGCATCTCGTGGGGGATGTCGGTCGTGCCGGCGAAGCTGATCCAGTTGGAAATCCCGGCCCCCATCACCGCGGCCTTGTAGCGATGTGAGAAGTGCGTTGCCGCGTACGCCGAAAGATAGCCGCCATAGGACCAGCCGGCGCTGCCCACGCGATCGGGATCGGCCAGCCCGCGCATGACCACGGCATCGATGCCCTTGATGATGTCCTCGTACTCCGTGCCGCCGAGGTCGTTGTGATCGCCCTTGCTGAAGGCGACGCCCCGCCCGCCGCTGCCTCGATAGTTGGGCTGGAGGACGAGATAGCCGCGCGCTGCGAGCAGTTGCGCGAAGACGTTGAAGCCCTCCTGGCTGACGCCTTCGGGCCCGCCGTGGGGGTTGACCACGAGCGGGCAGCGCTGACCGGGCTGGTAGCCGACGGGGTAGACGAGAACGCCCTCGATGCGCCAGTCGTTTGCGCCTTTCCATTCAATCGTCTCCTGGAAGCCCAGTTCCAGGTCATCGAGGATGGGGTTGTGATTCGTCAGACGCACGAGTGAGCCGTCTTCGCGTACCACGTAGACTTCGCTTTCGTTAGTCGCGCCAGAGGCGATGAAGGCGATGCGGCTCGTTTCCCGTGACAATGAAAAGCGTGAGAAAGCAGCGTTTCTCACGCGCGACTGGCTGGACTGACCACTGACGGGCTCAAACATGCCCATCACTGTGCCCGTACCCATATTGAGCAGTGTTGCAACCCTGCCGTCGGGCGCGAACGCCACCTGCGCCACCGACGCCTCCAGCCCCTCGGTCAGATTGCGCGGCTCGCTGCCATCCAGCGGCACGATGAACAGACTCTGATCGAGCGGGTCGTTGAGACTCGTCGCGCCCTGGAAGGCGAGCAGCGAACCGTCCGGCGCGACGGCCAGCGAACCCAGCTTGCCCACGGTCGGGCACAGGACCGCCGGCGTGGCGCCATCGCCAATCGTCGTCCGGTAGATCTTCTGGTACATGTAGCCGTCATCGATGCGCGGCGTCGAAGCGGCCTCGAAGATGATCGTGCCGCTGTCCGGCGTCCACGCGAAGTTGGAGGTCGTCAGGGGCTTGTCGTAGACCGCACGCTCCTCGCCCGACTCGACATCCACCGTCCACAGACGCAGATGACGATCGTCGGCATCGGCGATGACCCAGTCGCGCCCTTCCTTCTCGGCCTCCGTCGTCTCATCAGTCTTCGGGTCGCGGGCGGTGAATGCGATCTGCCCGCCATCCGGCGACCACTCGAAGGCCGACACGCCCGTTTCGTGCCTCGTGAGAATCCTGGCCTCGCCTCCGGCGGGTGCGATGAGGTAGATCTGGGTCTGCTCATGCTGGTCGGTGCGCTTCGAGAGGAACGCGACCATCGAGCCGTCCGGCGACCATGCCGGGGCGGATGAGTTGACCTTGGGCGCGGTGAACCGCCGCGCTTCGCCGCCCGCGGCGGGCACGAGCCAGATCTCCGAATACGACCCGCCCGGCTCATCATCCGGCCCGCGCGGCACGGAAAGCGCATACGCCACCATGGCGACATCGGTGACGCGCTTCAGCCCGACCGCGATCTCTGGGGTGAGGACATTGTCTTGCGCGTAAGCCGCAGACATCCCAAGCGCCAGGAACAGCACGCAGATAACGCTTCGATTGATCGGTTTTCGAATCATGGCATCGTCCTTCCAATCTGACCCGGACCTTCGCCCCCGGACAGCCTCAGGTCCGGCGTGAAAAGCAGCCTCAGGTCCGGCGTGTCTGTCGATCTCATGCCTCTTCCTTCCTCGGGTCCATCAGCGCCTTGACTACCGTGCCCGACTCCACCGCCGCCAGCGCCTCGTTGGCCTCATTCAGTCCGAATCGCTTCAGGTCGAGCTTCCGCCATGGCGCCGACTTCCGCGGGTCGGCCATGATCTGCACGCCGCGGTAGAAGTGCGAGAAGTCCGACCCCCAGCACCCGCGGATTTCCAGGTGCTTCTTGTTGAGGTCCAGATGCGGGTTGAAGGGCGTCTCGCCGTGATCGGTGTACTGCCCCACCACCACCACGCGGCCAGCATCGCGCGTGAAGCGCATGGCCTGCACGACCGCGCTCGGCTCGCCCGTCGCCTCGATGGTGATGTCCGTGCCGCGCCCCTGCGTGTGCTCGCGCACCCAGTCCAGACGCGCGGCCATGGACTTCAGCTCGAAGTCCAGCACATCATCCGCCCCCACCGCCCGCGCCACCTCCAGTCTGCTGCCGGGGGCGCCGATGCACAGGACTTTCAGCGCACCCGCCATCTTCGCCAGGATGATCGTCGAGAGCCCCACCGGTCCGCTGCCCAGCACCAGCACCGTGTCGCCGATGCGGAACTCGGCCCGATCGATCGCGTGCAGCGAGGTCGGCAGCCCGCAGCCGCCGGCCATGAACGCCTCGTCATCGACCCGGCCCAGGCGGATGCACAGCGTCCCCGGCTTGAGATAGAGCATCTCGGCCCAGCCCCCGGTGAGCCCGTCCTCGACGCCGTACGTGATGCCGTACACCTTGCGGTGCGGGCAGCGCGTCGAGGCCTTGGCCACGAGGCAGTGCCAGCAGGCGTGGCAGGTCCGGTGGACGTCGAGGAAGGTGATGCGGTCGCCCTCGGCCAGGGGCTCGCCGTGGATGTCGAGCAGGCGGCCGCGGATCTTCTCCAGACGCCCCACGGAGACGTGGCCGGGGATGATGGGGTACGGCACGCCGGCGAGGCGCGAATCGCGCAGGTGCACATCCGTGCCGCACACCTCGCTCAGTTCGACCCGCATGAGGGCGGAGTCGGCCTCCAGGGCCGGCTCGTCGAATTCCTGCACCTCCACGGGCCCGCCCTCGCCGGGCATGACGGCCGCCAGAACCACGCTCATGAATCGCTCCTTGGGGGCAATTGGGGGCAATGATCGCCCCGATGCGGCGTTGAGAACATGAGGAACGATACCACGAGGAGGTCTGTCGTTGCGCTGCGAGGGCCGGCGGGCCCGGACCGCCTCCCGGAGCGCGGAAAGCCGGGTCGCTGGAGCGCGGCAGCGGTCCGGATAAGCCGCTCTTTTCGGCCCCGTGCATGGCCGATACAGTCCTGAACCGGCCTTGCCGCGCCGGTCGCCCCCATGATGCCTGGGAGAACACGATGAGGATTCGACGCGAACGGTCATCCACGCCCACACTCTTGTTTCACGCCCTGCTTCTCGGCGCAGCGCTGACGCTGGGCGGCTGTGACCGGACGGGCTCGACCCCCTCGGCCGCGGCAGCCCCGGAAGCTCCTGCGGCGCAGCCGGCATCGAACGCTGGACAACCCGTCGATCCCAAGCGCATCGCCTCCAATCAGTCAACATCCGCCGCGCCGACCGCCGACGCCGGCACGGCCGACACCGGCCCGTTCGAGTCGCCCGAGGAGCCGCTCCCGCCGGGCCAGATCTCGGGCAAGGGCCCCCAACTCACCTTCGGCAAGTCGATGCACGATTTCGGCCGCATCGCCGATGTCCGCGAGCATCGCACCTCGTTTCCCTTCCGCAATACCGGCACCCAGACGCTGACCATCGAGGACGTCAAGGCCGACTGCGGCTGCACGGGCCTGACGCTGGACAAGCGCGTCTTCGAGCCCGGCGAGGGCGACTGGATCCGCGTGGGATTCAAGCCCCAGGGTCATGGCAAGCAGACCAAGTACATCACGGTCATCAGCAACGCCGCCAACGGGCCGACCATGCGCGTGGCCATCGCCGCCGACATCGAGCCGCTCATCAGCGTCGAGCCGAGCATGTACCTGAACCTGGGCACGGTGAGCATGAACCAGGACAACCAGGGGTACATCGACATCGTCGGCCGCTACCCCGAGGTGGTCATCGACTCGGTGAACGTGCCCAACCCGCAGGTCAGCGGCCGCGTGGTTGAGATGGACGGCTCGACGGACATCATGCTTCCCACGCCGGCCCGCCAGCGCCACCGCGTCGCCATCACCCTGCACAAGGGCACGCGCTGGGGTGCGTTCTACAGCGTGGTGTCGATCAAGTCGCGCATCACGCACCCGGTCACCGGCGAGCAGATCCAGCACTCCCAGTCGATCCACGTCAACGCCAACGTCTTCGGCCGCATCCAGGCCAGCGAGGCGATGTTCTCCGTCGGCGCCACCGCCCCCGGCGCGCCGATCGAGAAGACCATCACCATCACCAGCGCCGACGGGAAGCCCTGGACGATGACCGGGGCCTATCTCCAGAACGTCCAGATGCCCGGTCTGAATCTCCGGGTCGATCCGATCACGCAGCCGAACATCGCCGGCTACCGCGTGACCATCAGCGGCAACCCCGGCTCCTACCAGGGGGCCCTCGGCGGGCGCGTGCTCGTGCTGACCGATGTGCCCGGCGAAGAGCAGTTCATGATCCCAATTTACGGCATCGTGCGGCCGCTCCAGTGACCCTGCGATGCGTGCCACGGCTCTGCGAGCCGTGCCTTGGGACGATCGACAACGCGTGACCACCGGCTCGGCCGACACGGCCGTGGCACATGGTGGCGAACCGCTTCCGCGCGGCTACGCTTGCCGCTCATGGTCGATCTCACCGGCTCCAGTCTGCCCTCGGCCCTCAGGGCCGCCGCGCGCTGGCGGCGCCTCGGCCCCTCGCGGGTGCCGGCGATGCTGGCCCACCCCGACTGGGAGCGTGGCGAACCCGTGCCCGCCGTGATCTGGATGCACGGGCGCACCGTCTCGAAGGAGATTGACCCGGGGCACTATCTGCGTCTTCTCCGCGCCGGCATCGGCGTGTGCGCTGTGGACCTGCCCGGGCACGGTGAGCGCTTCGATGCCGCGCTCCAGCCCCCCGAGCGGGCGTGGGATGTCGTCATGCAGATGATCGACGAGATCGACGAGATCATCGACGCGGTGAGCGCCGAGCCGTCCTTCGATTCCCGGCGTCTGGGCATCGGCGGCATGTCCGCCGGGGGCATGGCCGCGCTCGCCCGCCTGTGCTTCGATCATCCGTTCCGTTGTGCCTCGGTCGAGGCCACGAGCGGCTCGTGGATGCACCAGCGCCACCGCCGCATGTTCCGCGATGTCACGGATGAACAGATTCACGAGCACAATCCCATCGAGCACCTGCGGCACTGGCGCGAGATCCCTCTCCAGGCCTTTCACGCCATCAACGATGAGTGGGTGGGCATCGAGGGGCAGAAGGCGTTTCTCGAGGCCCTGCGGGCGCGGTACGCGCAACCGGAACTGGTCGAACTCATCCAGTACGACCGCACCGGCGCCCCGTATGAGCACGCCGGCTTCGGGCGTCACTCGGCTGACGCCAAGGACCGCCAGGCAGCGTTTTTCGCCCGCTGGCTTCGGGCGGGCGACTGATCGCTGGAGAAACCGCTTTGTCATCATCGGCCGGCGATGTCTGTAAGAGAGCCCGCCCCGGCCGCCGGCGCGTATTCGTTTAAACGCGGCGGGGATTTCCCCGGGGCGCGTCCTGTCGCCGGGAGTTTTGGACATGCAGCCCCCGGCCGGACATGGCATAATGACAGCGTGGAGAAAGGGGACTTGCCATGCTCGAACTCTTCTTTGATAACGGCGCCGGCTGGTTCGCGTTCCCCGCGTTCGTGGGCACGTTCATCTTCGCCTTGCGACTCGTGCTGACCCTGGCGGGCGGCGCTGGCGGTGCCGATCTCGACCTGGACATGGATGTGGATGCCGCCGGCCACACGCACGGCGACCCCGGCGATGCGTTCAAGGTCCTCTCCGTGCAGGTGATCGCGGCGTTTCTCATGGGCTTCGGCTGGGCGGGCCTGGGCGCGTATCGCGGCTCGGAGCTCTCCTGGCAGTGGAGCCTGGCCATCGGGGCAGTCGGCGGGGTGGCCATGGTCTGGCTGCTCATGATCCTCCTGAGGTTCATTCACTCTCTCCAAGCCAGCGGCAACATCAATGTCCGCAATGCTCTCGACGCCGAGGGAGGCGTGTACGTGTCGATCCCCGGCGACGGCAAGCGCGGCCAGGTCCGCGTGATCATCGACGGCCGCCAGCGCATCTTCAACGCCATCTCCGAAGACAACGCACCCATCGATTCGAAGCAACGGATCAAGGTCACCAAGGTCAACAACGACAACACGCTGACTGTTCGCACTCTCTAGTCCAGGGTCGCCGCGGCGACCCGGGAGGCACCCAATGACACTCCAGACCGTCCTCGCCCAGGAAGTCAGCAACAACGCACTCATGTGGCTGGGGCTTTTCGGCGCAACAGCGCTGCTGATACTGTTCTTCGTCGTCTTTGTCATCAAGCAGTACAAGCGCTGCCCCTCCAACCGCATCCTCGTCATCTACGGCCGCGTCGGCTCGCAGAAGGCCTCGCGCTGCCTGCACGGCGGCGGCAAATTCGTCATCCCGCTCATCCAGGATTACGCCTTCCTCAGCCTCGAGCCCCTGGTCATCGAGATCCCCCTGGAGGGCGCGCTGTCGCTCAATAACATCCGCGTCAACGTCCCCTCCACGTTCACCGTGGGCATCTCCACCGACCCCGTGCTCATGAACAACGCCGCCGAGCGCCTGCTCATGCTCGATGACCGCAAGATCCGCGACCAGGCCCAGGACATCATCCTCGGCCAGTTGCGCCTCGTGATCGCCACGCTCTCCATCGAGGAGATCAACAAGGATCGCGAGAAGTTCATGAACCTGATCAACGAAAACGTCGCCCAGGAGGTCAACAAGATCGGCCTGGAACTGATCAACGTGAACATCCGCGACATCACCGACGAGTCCGGCTACATCCAGGCCATCGGCAAGCGGGCCGCGGCCGAGGCCATCAACCGGGCCAAGGTGGAGGTGGCCGAGCAGGACCGCGACGGCGCCACCGGCGAGGCCGCGGCCAAGCGGGCTGAGGTGGTGGGCGTGGCCAACGAGTCCGCCACCGCCATGGAAGGCAAGAAGGCCGCCGAGCGCAAGCAGCGCGTGGCCCTTGCCGCGCTGGAGGCCGAGGCCATCAAGGGCGAGGTCCAGTCCAAGCGCGACAAGGAGATCGTCGCCGCCCAGCGCGAGGCCGAGACCATCGCCGCGCGCAAAAAGGCCGAGCAGGAGCAGCGCATCCATGTGGCCGAGGCCGAGGCCCGGGCCGTGGATGGCGAGAACACCTCCCAGGGCCAGATCGCCGACTCCAACGCCAAGCTGGCCGAGATCCGCGCTGCAGCGCGGCAGCGGGCCGACGTCGCGTTGGCCGCGGCCGAGCAGGCGATCTTCATCGCCGAGCGCGAACAGGAACTGGCCCGGCTGAGCAAGGAGCAGCTCGCCCCGCAGGAGATCGAGAAGTTGCGCATCGAGATCGAGGCCGAAGCCGAGGCCGAGCAGACCCGCCGCATCGCGCGCGGCGAGGCCGACGCCATCCTCATGAAGTACGAGGCCGAGGCCGAGGGCGTGCGCAAGGTCCTCGAGGCCAAGGCCGACGGCTACAAGAAGCTCGTCGCCGCGTGCGCCGAGAACCCGCAGATCGCCCCCACCCTGCTCATGATCGAGCAGTTGCCCACCCTCGTCGCCGAGCAGGTCAAGGCCATCCAGAACCTCAAGATCGACAAGATCACGGTCTGGGACGCGGGGCGCTCCGGCGGCGGCAAGAACGGCGCCACCGCCGACTTCCTCTCCGGCCTCATCGGTTCGCTGCCCGCGATGCACGAGCTGGCCAGCCAGGCCGGCATCGAACTGCCGAGCGTCCTGGGCAAGCTCGAACGCGACGGAAATGTGATGCCTCATTACGCGGCCGGAAACGCCGAGGTCAAGCCCGCCCGGTCCGCCGGCGCGCGGAAGTCCGATGACTCGGCGGAGACGACCTGACGGCAATGGCCACGGGCGAGGACCAGTACCTCACGCTCATCACCGCGCCGCCGGATCACTCCCGGCGGCGCCTGGCCGAAGCGCTCCAGTCCGAGGCCGAACTGGATGCGCGCACGCTGGAGATGATCCTCGGACGCACGCCGCCGTGCATTCTCGGGCGCTTTCCCGCGGCCCGGTGCGCCGCGGCGATCCTCGCCATCACTTCGCGCCGCGGCGACGCCTTTGCCTGCACCCTCGCCGACATCGAGGCCCTGGGACCGACGCACAAGATCCGCGACCTTCAGCACCGGCACGGCGCGCTCATCGCGACCCTGTGGCGCGGCGGGGCGCTGCCGATCGAGCCGAAGTCCATCCAGGTGCTCGTGCGGGCGCAACTGGCGACGTCGGAGGTCAAGCCGCCGCCGGTCCAGTCTCCGCTCGCGAGCGCTCCGCGATCCACCTACGGGCACAACGCCGCGCTGGCCGGATATGCCGTCGGCGGAGCCTACGGCCTGGCCGTCGGAATGTACGGCGAATTCAGCGCTGCCGCGCTGAACTGGGAAAAGACGATCACCACCTCCGACAAGCTCGACATTCACCTGGGCGACGGCCGGGTCTTCCAGGTGGACGGCGACAAGTTCGGCTACCGCATTCTCGGCGATTCCCGGGGCCTCAGCGACAACGTCAACATCTCGCGGATGTGCGAGCTCATGACGCACTTCGCTCCCGATGCGATCGTCGATCCGTATTTCAGTCTGTGGAAGTCGCCTCCGGGGGCCGGCCGGTTGCGCCTGCCGATGATGAAGGTGAACAACGATGATCCGGAGTTCGCGTTCTACTCGCGCTGGGCGGCGCTGATGTACCGGCACGTGATGGCGGGGTGAGCCGGTGGCACAGGCGTCGCGCCTGTGCGAGTCTTCAATTCTCAGTTCTCAGTTAAAGAAGGCGGCTGGCCCGAAAAACGGGACAGGTACGTTTTCGCTCCCGTCGAGTTCGTCATCGCGGGCGATCCCGGCCGTGGCCCCCGGGGGGGTTACACGCCGGCAGGTTCTGATGCCGCTCCATTCGGATCGATGCGCTGGCGAAGCCGCCGCCACACCGCTGCCGCACACACAACGACCGCCGTCAGGGCGAGGGCGGGGAACTGGAGGAGGGCCAGTGCCGTCAGCGCCCGCGGCCAGAAGATGATGACGGTCCGCATGATTGAGGGATCACGCTTCACAAAGCTCAGAGTGATCCCTTGCGAGAGTGGCACGCGTGTCAGGGACGCCCTGGCCGGACCCGGCTGAGAAGGGCCATTCTGCGGATACATCCACGTCTGCTCATCCCAGTATTGAATGACGTACCAGTGCCGCGGCCAGCGAAGGACGTAACGACCGGCCTTGACATCGACCTGCGCCGGTGGACTGCCCGGCGCCTTCGTTGGCGGGATCGACACCGTCGCCGGGTCGCCGAACAGGCCGGCGGCCAGGTCGTCGTGTTCCGTCATCGTCAGCAGACTCGCCGCGATCAGGAGCAATGTGATGATCGCGAAGACCCGACCGGCGGGAAGCAACAGATGGCCGCGATCCGCATCAAACTTCGCACGCGACGAGTCTTTGCGCTCATGTCCGCACTCGGGGCATCGTTCACTCGTGACGCCGCGCAAGTTGTAGCCGCAGTGAATGCACCACTTCTGGCGAAGCCGTCGCCCCACAACAACCCCGTACCGGTGCCACAGGACGAGAACGATGATCCCGACAAGCAGCTCGATCTGGAAGATGCGCGACGTGATGAGACCGGTGCGCAGGATTACATGCGACAAGACCGTGCGATCCGGATTCGACCAGGTCCACGAGATCGCATGACCCAGCGGCTGCCTCATTGAAACATCCTCGAAGTACGCGATCCGCTCGAATGGCCTTGTCGGGTCCGTTACGTCGAAAAAACTGTCTCGACCCCAAGTTACCAATGCCTGTGGCCACCCAAGGAGGGATCGCGATGCGCGCTGATACGCGACCAACTGCAAACCACCCGAGGGTCCATACCAGGCCTGGTACTCGTATTCGTTCGTAAGCAGCGCCGGATCGAACGCAGGCAAGGCATCTGCAACGATTGGCATTGGATTGCCGGATTGATACCACTTGCCCCCCGGCAGGAAGTCCGCATACGGCACCGCCTCCGGAACCGGCGGTCTGACAGGCCGCGTCGTCCATTCGAACCCCACGAAGCCCAAGAGAAGCCACAGCCCCACCAGCAGCGCCCACAGTCCCAGGAACCACCGGAACGGCCGCCGCGCGATTCGCCGGGTCAGATTCTCGCGGGTTCCGCTCATAGGCCGGTCTCGTCCGATCCGCCCCCCGCCGCCGCGCCCAGTGCACGATCATACGAGACTGCGCCCGCCGGCGGAAGTGATCGCCGTGCGCCCGGCGATGACCTCGCGCTCGGGGCCGCCGCAGAAAACAGCCGCCGGGCGAGAGGTTCGAGGCGGCTCAGAGCAACGCATCGGGGCGCCGATCCGCCCGCAACCTCACTCCACTTTCAACTCCGCAATCCGTTTCCGTAGCCCGTCGAGGTCCACCACCTCGATCGGCCTGCCCGAGAACAGGCCGCGCCCCGCCTTGGCGGTCCAGTCCGGCAGGCACCGCGTCAGGATGATCTGCACCCCGTCTTCCACGATGCGCAGGCGATCCGCGCGGCCGAAGCGCGTCTCGGCCGTCTCGAACACCGGCTCCTCGTAGCCCTGCGCGACCAGGGCCGCGGCGATGGCCGGCGCCGGCCGCCGCGTGTAGAGGCGAATGTGCAGTTCGGCCCCACCCTCGATGAGCCCCTTTGCC
>Ga0299906_10001963_pt1 | contig 17351 bp, 10 predicted proteins | sample RVTome_14_FD_200259 | JGI IMG/M metagenome (GOLD analysis project Ga0299906, IMG submission 200259) | Soil microbial communities from uranium-contaminated site in the Upper Colorado River Basin, Wyoming, United States - RVT145D125 (version 2) ...
CCGGCTGCGGCTGCCGGCAACGATCATCGGCTACATCGGCCTGATCGGCGCCACCGCACTCGGGCTGGTCCGGGCGATCTCCGACGCCGCCGAGATCATCGGCTGAGCGGCGGTCGGGCGGGGCGGAGCAGAAGCCCGCGAGATCCCTACCGGGGTCGCTTCACGTAGGCGCCGGGGTCCTTCCGCTGCCGGTGGATCGACTGGACGAGATCCGGGTTGCTGAGCAAGGAGGCCTCGAGTTCGGTGATCACGACGGCGGGTCTCAAGATGATGGTTCCATCGGGCTCGACGCTGGCCAGGTAACGCTTGTGGCCCTCATGACCGATCTTGCCGAGGCTTGCTCGGCGGCGCTGGTCGAGTTCAACCAATACTGCTTCGGATGACATCTGCGCTCCCTGTCCTGGTCGGAATGGTACCCCACGGGATTCAATGCGGCAACAGGGTATCGGGGCAGTAGGGTATCACGGTAGTATTCGGGAGTGGCCGAGGTCTTCTTGAGCCCCGAGATCGCGCTGCCTCAGTACCAGCGCCTGCGGGAGGATGCTCGGCGGCGTCGAATGCTCGACCGTGTCGACGAGATTCTGGATGCCCTCGAGGAAGACCCCGGCCAGGCTTGGTTGCGTGCTCACCGATTCCAGAACCCACCGTTGTGGTGCGTCACGTTCGACGCTTCGGGAGAAGCCTGGGCGATTCTCTGGTCGCTCGACCAGGAGGATGAGGGCCGGGTGCTGGTCGACTACATCGGATCGGCGAGCTTCGCCTGAGCACCCGGCCCGCGGCCGGAAGCGGGCTGCTTGGTGGGGACATCGCGGGGCGGTCACACTTCCCATCCCCAGGGCTGGGCTCCGGTCTCTACTTCGATGGGCTGATCTCGCTCGCCCCGTAGGCCAGCGCCTCTTCGAGGGACATGGTGGAGCCCTCGGCCCAGGCGCTCTGAAAGGCCACGTCGTCCAAGGCCTCCCTTGCCTTGGCGATCGCTGCGTCGGCACTCCGTTGGTACGGCGGGGGGAGGACACCGCCCCACGGCTGTGATTCCCGTTGGGCCGCGTCGGCGGCGAGCAACACCACGCCGCGATGATGGCGTCCTCGGGCAACTTCGGCTTCCCCGCGGACCCGCAGGGACGGGGCCTCGCGGTTGCGCCTCGATGCCGGCTCGCCGTAGTCGATGCCCTCGATCTGGTGATGGAGGCGATCGAGCTGTTCGATGGCCAAGTCGGGGTCGCCCCCTTGCATTGCCACCTGGGCCAATAGCACCAGGGCGCCACCCACATACATGATGCGGGCACCGGGCCGCTCCTCGAGGGCGAGAGCCTCCTCGAGCGCACGAGTTGCCGCCTCCAGATCGCCCACTTGAAGCTCCAGGTCTCCGAGGTGCTGGAGAGCACTGTGAAGAAGGTTCGCCGAACCGAACCGCCTGGTCTCTGGGACGGCTACTCCCAGGAGCGCGGTTGCAGCGTCGAGATCCCCCTCCCAGTACATCTTGATTCCGGCGAGGGTGATCGTCTGAAACCCGGTGAATCGGTCTTGGGCGGTGTTGATCTCTAGGGCCTCTTGATAGAGGCGTGAGGCGAGGCGCCAGTCGCCGTCCTGCTGAATGGCGAACACGCCGCGGTTATGGAGGGCGATGGCCAGTTCTTCGGGTGGTCCAAACTGCCGATAGAGGTCCACCGCCTCTCCCAGCCGGTATCCATCGAAGAAGCTCCCGATCAGCAGGGTTCGCGCCAGGGATTGGCCGGGCGTTTGGTCGGCGGCGAGCATCCGGGTGCGCCACTCCTCGGCCTCGTACCGACGGCGGGTCCGCGCCCAGAAGCGGTAGAGGGCACCGGCCATCAGTTGCCCACCCTGGGCGTTCCCGCTGTCGAGGTGCCAGTCGAGGGCCTGGCGGATGTTGTCGATGTCGGCTTCGAGACGGTCGAGCCACTGCACCTCGTCGGGGCCGACGAGCTCGTGGAACCCGTTCTCGACGAGCTGAGCGAAGTAGGCGGCGTGGCGGGCCGGCACCTCCTCGCCGGTCCTCATGTCTGCCGCCTTGCCCAAGGCGTATTGGCGCACGGGCTCGAGCAGCCGATAACGGGTCCCGGTCGGTCCTTCTCCAACGACGACCAGCGACTTGTCGACCAGAGATCCGAGGAGATCGAGGACGGCAGACGCGTCGATCCCATTGCCGGCGGCGACCTCCTCGGCGGCTTCGAGTGCCCATCCTCCGGAGAACACCGACAGTCGAGCCAGCAGCAGACGTTCGTCTTCGTCGAGCAAGCCGAAGGACCACTCGAGGGTCGCCTCGAGAGTGCGATGGTGCGGGACGATATCGGTGCCTGCCGTCCCGAGTGCAGCGAGTGAGTCGTCCAGGCGGCGAGCGAGCTCCTCGGGTGACAGGACCCGCAGCCGGGCGGCGGCCAGCTCGATGCCGAGCGGGATGCCATCGAGGCGTCGACAGATTCGCCGTACCGCGTCTCCGTTGGCAGGTGTGAGCCGAAACCCAGGGCGGGCTGCGTCCCCGCGTTCCTCGAAGAGCCTGATGGCGTCGAAGGCCCGAAGGTCTGCCATCGCGGCGTCCTCGCTCGGAGTCCGGAAAGGCGGCAGCGGCGACACCACCTCCCCTTGGAGCGCCAGTGCTTCTCGGCTGGTCGCCAGTAAGCGGATCGAGGGCGCACCTCGCATCAGGCCCGCCACCACCGCACGGACCTCGGCGAGGACATGCTCGCAGTTGTCCAGGACGGCCAGCCCGGTGCGCGACTCCACCGCGGTCACGACCGATTGGACCGGGTCGGCACCCCCGGGTTCGGCCAACCCCATCGCTCGGGCCACGGTGGCGATCACCCGGCTCGGATCTTCCATCGGCGCCAGGTCGGCGAACCAGATGCCATCGGGGAACTCGTCGACGAGGCCGGCAGCCGCCTCTATCGCCAGACGTGTCTTGCCGGATCCTCCGGCACCGATGACCGTCACCAGCCTGGCGCCCCTGATCAGCTTGTCGAGCTCGGCGAGCTCCTGATGGCGACCGACGAAGCTGGTCACCTGTGTCGGGAGGTTGTCCCGGCGATGGTCCATGGTCCGCAGGGCAGGGAAGTCCGCCGCGAGCTCGGGGTGCGTGATCTGCCAGATCCGGAACGGACGTTCCACGTCGCGGAGCCGGTGTTCGCCGAGGTCGGCGATTCCGGCCCCTTGGGGTACCCGGGTGCCGAGCAGTTCGCGCGACACGCCTGAGACCAGCACCTGTCCGCCGTGGCCGGCACCGAGCAGCCGGCCGGTCTCGTTGAGGGTCGGGCCGAAGTAGTCGCCGTCTCGCTCCTCCGCCTCACCGGTGTGTATGCCCATGCGGACCTGCAGTGCCGGACCCGACGATGTGTCGTCGGTCAGGCCCAACTGGGCGGCAACCGCAGCGGCTGCAGCGTCCTGGACCCGCCGAAACACGACGGCGAATCCGTCGCCTGAGGTGGCGAAGATGTGGCCGTCGTGGTCCCGGAACGCCGCTCGGAGAAGTTCGTCGTGCCGGGCCAACGCCGTGCCCATGGCCTTCGGATCGGCCTCCCACAGCGCAGTCGAACCCTCGACGTCTGTGAAGAGGAACGTGACGGTGCCGGTCGGAAGATCAGCCATGGGCACCCCCCAGCGCTGGAACGTTCGGGAGCCTATCGAATGGAGCAGGGGCTATTCGGCAGTCACCCGAACTTCCAGGATCTCGTTCGATCCCGCGCATAGGCGACCGCGTCGTCGAGGGTCATGGCGGCGCCCTCACCGACGAGGGCGGTGATTCGCTCGGCAGGGGCCTCCTGCAAGGCTCGAACCCTCTCGTCGCGAATCGGACGGTCGGGTGGGGAGACGACGATGCCGGTGCGGTTTCTCTCTGGTCGTCACTCGGATCCTTCCACGCCTGCCGGCGGTGCGAGTGTGGTGGCCGTTGGCTCCCCCGTCGTGGTCGTGATCTGCGTGATCTCGGTCCCACCCCCCGTGGTCGTCGCCACCTCGCTCGACGGCCTGACCCACGCTCTCGGTCCGACCGCAGTGATGGTCCCGTCGGTGCTGGTGATGAACGCGATCCCGTCGATCACCGCCACCGAGGATCGGACCGGACCCCCCGTCTCCCACCTCCAGAGTTCCTTGACGCTCGAGGTGTCATCGGGATAGAGGGGCACGGCGAAGACGACGCCGTCGTCGTTGCCGAAGTAGATCGTGTCGCCGGCGACCACAGGAGAGGAGTCGATGGGGGCCCCTGCTTCGAACCTCCAGACGTAGGTGGCGGCGTCGGCGTCGGTGAGATCGATGGCAACGAGATCCGGGCCGCTGGGCACGATCATGAGATCGCCGACGACGACGGGCGCAGCCGTCACGCCACTGCCGGGGAACGGGTAGTTCCACAGCCCGCTCTCGGGCAGGCGGCAACGGCCGGCGCGACCGGCCGGCAGGGCGTACACGGCTTGTTCAAGCGAAACGTAGACCTTGTCGTCGACGATCATCGGCGGGAAACGGAGGCTTCCCAGCTGCGCCGACCGACAGATCCCGTCACCGGTCTCGGCGTCGATCAGGTAGAGGCGCCCATCCGACCCGGTGGTGGTGATGTAGACGATGCCGTCGTGGTAGGCAGGGCCGCCCTGGATGGGCCCGATCGGCTCGCCCTCGTGCTCAGAGAATGTCCAGTCTTCCTCTCTTGGGAGCAGCAGCGCGATGATCTCAGCCGATTCGGGTCCACTGGACGCCACGATCACCCGGTCCCCGACGATGAGAGGGGACCCCACGATGCTCCGACCCGTGGGGTAGGTCCAAGCGACCGAGACCGAATTCCAGGCCTCCCGTAGGTAGACGGTCCCGCTGTCGTCCCCGAATACGATCACCGCACGTGGGCCACCGGAGCCGCCCACACTTGCCGACTCGAACACGGCGACCGCAGGGGTGGCACTGAGCGAGTCGTGTGCCCGGTTGCTCCAAAGCACGGTCCCGTCTCGCATCTCGTACGCACGGATGACGCTGTCCCTTCCGGCGACGAATAGGTAGTTGCCCCAGGCAACGGGGGAGGCGACGATCGGGCCGCCCGTCACCTTCCTCCAGTAGAAACCGTCCACCTGCGCGGGACCGACGGCGCCGTCGGGAAGCACGCCCGATCGCGCCGCGTCCGCCCGGTGCATCGAGGCACCCGAGATCCTCTCGGGCAGACCCGGGAGCTGCGTCTCCTCCAGCGGACGCGGTGCGCGCAGGAGCATGAACCCGATGGCGGTGACCACTGCCGCCACGACGGCAACTCCTGCGACCCGGACCAGACTCCGGACCCATGACGTCGCCGCCCTTCGCCGCACCAGCCCGCGGATTCTGCGCTGCGCCGGGCTGAGCACCTCGTAGCCGGCCAGCCCGGCATCGTCGACGACCCGGGCCCACGCGGCGGTCAGGGTCTCAGCAGCGAGATCGTCGCCGGTCACCTCCACCGCCAGTGCGGCTGAGACGTGGGCGAGGCCGGTCCACTCGTCGAGCCACGAGGGAGGCAGATGGGGGACGACGCCCTGGGCGGCGAAGGCGATCACCTGCCCGGCCGGCTGCGACCAGATGTCGGCGAGATCGCCGGCCCGGATCGCCAGGGTGGGGATGCCCAGGTCGCTTGCCAGCGCCGCCGCGTGCAGGGCGAGTTCCCGGTCGTTCTCACGGACCGACCGCTCGATCATGAGAGCGAGTGCGGGGAGATGCCACTGGGTCTGCAGCAACTCGTCGGTGAGGTCCTCCGCCTCGGACTTCGGCCAGGCGACGTCGAGGGGGAGGGCGAGGAGCCTCAAGACCTGGATCTCCTTGCGGAGGCGGAGGCCGTCGACCCCGTGCGGCGTGGTGGCGAGCGCCGCGTCGGCTTCGGTGACGGCGCCCGCGGTGTCTCCCAGGCCGATCAGGGCACGCCCGCGGAGGATGCGGGCCCGGTTCTCCCATGCCGGCAGATCGCGGAGGGCGAAGTCGAGCACCCGGTGGGCCGCCTCCAGCGCCTCGTCGTATCGCTCGAAGTAGAGGGCGCCCTCGGCCCGGGCGATGGCGGCGAGGAAGGCGAGGACCGGTGCGTCGTGCTCGATAGCCACCGCCTCGGCCAACGCCACGGCGGTGAGGGCCTCGACGGGATGCCCGGTGGCGAAGGCGGCCCGGGCCCAGTAGACATGCTTGTCCGCCTGGGAGATGGGCCCCTCGATCTCGACCGCCTCGTCACGCAGGCGGGAGAACCCGGTCTCGGCGCTTCGGGCCTCACCCCGGTCGAGTTGCACCCAAACGCGGTTGAGCCGGGCGTAGAAGCGCTGCACCTCGTGGCCGTGCCGCTCCAGCAGCTCGCCCCCTACCTCGAGCACCCGGTCGGCCTCCCGGGGGAACCCGATGCGGCCCAGCATGCGCCCCCGAAGTGTGAGGATCGAACCTGCCTTGGCCGGCTCGCCGGCGGTCCAGGCCTCCGACTCGGCAAGGGCCGCCAGGGTCTCGGCCCACTGCGGCGACTGCAGGTCGTCGGCAACCACGGTGGCGAATCCCAGGGCGTCGACCCGCTCCACCCCGGTGAGGAGATGCGCTGCCTGCTCCAGTTCTTCCATCGCCTCATGGGAGCGACCGGAGGCGCGCAGGTGCCGGGCGCGGGTGAGGCGGAGCCGGCCCCGGGTGGGCCGGTCTAGACCGGGCACGTGGTCGTCGGCCTCGAGGGCAAGCCCGGCAAGCCGGGCCGCCCTCTCGGGATCGGCGCCGGGGGCAAGTGCAGCCGAGGCGAGCGGCTCCCGAGCCTTCTCCCAGCGGGCAGCCGTGGCGTAGAGCGTGCCGATGTCCGCCGGAAAGGCCTGCCGGGCTTCCAGGGCCTCGGCGAGCGCCACCGCGAGACGGGTGCGGCGGATAGGGGAGATCTCCGCCTCGTCGACGTTGGGACCGGAGACGAAGCCTCCATTGGAGAACTCGAGGACGCCACTGTCGAGGAGTACCTGCCCGGCTTCCTCGATCGCTCCGACGTCCAACCCGAGTGCCGACGCGGCGTCCTCGGAGCGAAGCGGCCCGGGGGCGAGTCGAACCAGGATGGCCAGGTCGGCGAGGGGGTCAGGCATCGGAACCTCCTTCGGCGAGGATCGACTCGCAGGACGGGGCCGACTGGAAGCGGCGGCACTCGTCCGCGGTGAAGGTGCGCATGACTCGGCTCTCAGCCAGCTCGACCAACCGGTCCGGGTCGAGGGGGAATCGGCGGATCACGAACCCGTCGTAACTGGTGTCGCTGTAGTAGAGCCAGGCACCGTCAGGGCTGAAGGCGACGGTGGAGGGATAGGGCATCCCGACAAGTAGCTCGACGAGCAGTTCGGCGGGGTCGAGGCTCCAGAGCCTTACAGGGCTGTTTGGGCTGGAGGTCGCGAGAAGGCCGTCGGGCCCAAGAGCCATGCTCACGATGGCGTCTGCATGTGCTCGCACGCGAAAGACCAGAGCCTCCTCGACAGTCCCCCCGCTCGTCAGCACTTCGAGATCGAGCACCCAGGCGACACCCTCGGTCGAGGCCCCGGCGAGATAGCGCCCGGTAGGATCGAACGCTCCGGGTGAGTACTCGAGGGCGTCGTCATCGATCGCCAGCGAGGCGAGGCGAGATCTCGTGTCGGTGTCCCAGATCTCGACCGCGCCGATGTCGAAGATGTTGACCGACACGTATCGGCCCGCTCGGAACAATCCGGATGGGTTGAAGCCACCGCCCTTGGCGAATACGTTGTGAGAGCCGAGGTCGATGATCTCGGCGCTGGAGTCGAGATCGATGACGCGGCTCCTCAATTCGCCACCAATCGGGAGTTCTTCCAAGCCGACGCATAGACCCATACCGTCGAGCAGCACCAGCGCCGCATCAGGGCTGAATGCCTTTGCCGCGGTACATGGGGGGAGGCTTCTGTCTTGCTGCTGGCCGGTGAGGTCTCGCACCCATGCATCGAGAGACGGATCGACCCAGGCGACGCGCCTCCAGTCCGGGCTCACGATCGCAGGCAATTGGAGGCTGATCGACTGCTCCGTCAACGAGAACAGGATGTCGCCGCTGGTCAGCTCGATCATCAGGAAGGAACCTGAATTGGTCGAGAACGACACCTGGGACCCATCAGGTGACACCGAGGCGTGGACCGGGAACCCGATGCCGCTGGGCAGATCGGTGCCCCCGAGAATGCTTGGCCCGGCGCGGCTGATGTCCCACACGCGAGTCTCACCACCACCGACCGTCACGATATGTTGGCCGGAGCGATCGAACGCCGCCCCCCAGCCGCTGCGGTGCCCGGCGAGTGACATCAACTCCTGCCCGAGCCCGTCGACCGCGAACACGCGAACCGCGCCCTCGAACCCACTGACGGCGACCATCCGGGAGTCCGGGCTCACGTCCTGCACGACCCCGGTTCCGTGAGGCTGCGACCATCGCTGCTTGCGCGTTGGCAGGTCCCAGAGCTGCACCTGGCTCGTTCGCTGGGATCCCAGTACGAGCGATCGGCCATCGGGTGCCACAGCCATGGATCCCGGCTGAAGATCGGGCGTTGCCAGCGAATCGGTTTCGAGGCCGGTCGACACGTCGAAGAAGGCGATGCGCGAAGACAATGCCTGGGTGACGAGCAGCGTCGATTGATCGAGAAAGGCGATGTCGCCCGGCTCCTCAAGCCGGAAGGATTTCCGCGTCTCGCCCGACTCGACATCCCATGCCGTGATGGAGGCGTCGTGACCTAGCGTGGAGTTCGCCGTAGCCAGGATCGAGCCGTCCTCGTTCCAGGCGATGGGGCGCGCTGCGCCGGCTCCGGTGGCGACGGTGTGTGGAGGCCCCTCGAGCGTCGTTCTCAGTCGGCAGCCCGCCGAATCGACTTGCACCACGAGCACCGTGGATGCGCTCTCCGAGGCTTCGTCTCCGTACTCGCCATGTGCGACCGCGAGAACATTCGATACGGGGCTGAACGCGATCCCCATCACGGTGCTGGCCCCGGTGAGCGTACAGACGACTCCCAGGTCTGATGCCCGCAGGATCAGGACGTCCGACGATGGCAGACCGGCGGAGGTCGCAGTCGGGAGGTCGGTAGCCAGGAACTCGCCGTCGGGGCTGAGATCCACGGACTGAAACCCTCCTGTGGTCCGCATCTCCAGCCTCGACGCCTGGATGGCTTCGTGAAGTGCCTCGATCGTCTCGGGGAGTGGAGCCCGACCGACCGCTCGCAGGAGCTCCGCCGCCTCGAGGGCGAGCAGGATGCTGAGTTCGGGGTCCTCGGCGAGTGTGTTGGTGGAGTAGGCGGTGAGCTGACCGGCGACTGCTAGTCGCTCGTTCAGTTGGGCACGACTCCGTTGCCCGACGGCGACGCTCGCCAGCACCGACGCGGCGACGGTGAGTGCGAGCAGGAGCACGCCTGCTGCCCACGCGGTACGTATGGCGCGGCGGTGCTGGCGGACCTCTTCGGACTCCAGGTCGTCCTTGGGGACCCCGCGCAGTGTCGAGGCGATGTCGGCGACCGCCGCGGAGAACCGCGGGTTCTTGAGGTCGAGCTGCTCCTCATCGTGGGCGAAGCGGAGGTCGACCCAGCGGGGCTCCTCGGAGAACACGCCCTGGAGCGACGCCGGCACGGCGTCACCGACCAGTTCCCCGTCTTCCCAGCCGAAGGTGCCGTCGGTGAGCACCGGGATAATCCGCCCCTGGTCCTTGTTGGCCGCCCACCAGCCGATCTCCCGGTTCACCCAGGGGGATTGGGCGGCGTCGGGGGAGAGCAGCAGCACGAACCAGGCGGAATCCTCCATTGCCTGGACGATCGATCCCCACAGGTGGGGGCTGGCCGAAAGCGACGACTCGTCGCGGAACACGCGCAGGGCACGCCGCTTCCACCAGGGTTTGGCGAACCGCTGCAGGCCGGATTGGAGGCGGGGGGCAAGGAGGTCGTCGGCGGCGTGGGAGTACGACACGAAGGCGTCGTATTCGGATCGCCGATCGGGAGCTTCCAAGCCGACTTCGGACACCTTCACACCGACCTCCGAAAAGAGGCACCCGAAGTCTCGCAAACCCGACTAACACGCGACTTACAGAACCAGGAGTTTCTTTGACGACGGATGGCACGGGTTCGCGGTGGCGGTCCCCGTCCAGCCCTCACGCAACTCCTCGAGCGTCGGGCAGTCGTCACCGAAGTTGAATCGCTTGCACTCGAATTCGGTGAACCCCCGGGTGAGGGATCCCCAGGCGAAGGTGCCGTCGGTGAGCACCGGGATGATCCGTCCCGGCTCCTTGTTGGCCACCCACCAGGCGATCTCCCGGTCGACCCAGGGGGAGGAGGCAGCCTCGGGGGAGAGCAGCAGCACGAACCAGGCGGAGCCCTCCATGGCCGCGACGATCGACCCCCAGAGGTGCGGGCTGGCGGAGAGGGACGACTCGTCCCGGAAGACATGGAGGGCCCGGCGTTTCCACCAGGGTTTGGCGAAGCGTTGCAAGCCCGCTTGGAGGCGGGGGGCGAGCAGGTCGTCGGCGGCGTGCGAATACGACACGAAGGCGTCGTAGGTGGCCCGCCGATCTGGAGCCTCGATTCCCACGTCGAACACCGTCACGCCGACCCCCCTGGAGAGCCACCCGAGGTGTCGCAAACCCCACTAACACACGGCTTACGGATTCATGAGTTTCTCTGGCGGTGGATTGACACGGTCAGCATGGCTGCCGGTGATCAGCTCTGCGGACAAACAATGCGCGGAGAGCCACCAGCAGAGTCAGCTAGTTGGTCATCGGGTGCTGCTACAACTCGGGTTGCTGACCCGGGAGCGTTCGTTTGGCCAGCATCGGAGATGCCGGTCCTGAGGCGGTGCCGCTTCGGCACGACGCCTTCATGTCGTATTCGCACGCCGCCGACGGCCTCCTGGCACCACGGTTGCAGGCCGCCCTCCAGCGGTTCGCCAAGCCGTGGTGGCAGCGGAGGGCGGTAGGGGTCTTCCGCGACGAGTCGTCGCTGTCGGCCAGCCCGCACCTGTGGGGGTCGATCGTCGCGGCCATGGAGGGGTCCGCCTGGTTCGTGCTGCTGCTCTCCCCTGATGCCGCTCAGTCACCCTGGGTGACGCGGGAGATCGACTGGTGGGTGGAGAACAAGGAGCCGGGACGGATCATCCCGGTGCTCACCGACGGCACCTTCGCCTGGGAGGACGGGGAACTCGCCGGCGATGCCGTGCCGCCATCCCTCCACAGCGTGTTCTCCGAGGAACCCCGCTGGGTCGACCTGCGCTTCGCCCGCGAAGACGAGCAGCTCGACTTGAAGAACCCGAGGTTCTCGGCGGCGGTGGCCGACATTGCATCGACCCTCAGAGGCGTACCCAAGGACGAGCTGGCCTCCGAAGAGGTGCGACAGCACCGCCGCACGGTGCGGACGGCGTGGGTCGCCGCCGTCGTCCTGCTGCTGTTCGGGATAGCGGCCACCATCGGCGCGGTGGTCGCCGTCGACCGGTCGAACGAGGCGAGAGCGCAACAGCGGCTCGCCGAGGAGGCCAGAGCCGCGGCGGAGACGGCCCAGGGCCTCGCCGAGGAGGCCAGGGCTGGGGCAGAACTCGCCCAAGCCCTCGCCGAGGATGAGCGCGACCGTGCCAACACGGAAGCCGATCGCGCCAACCGGGTCTCGACTCACCTGATCGACCTGTTGGCCCAGACGGCCCTCGCCGGCATCGTTGCTCCGGGGCCCGACGTTCCCTCTGGCGACGCGCCCGCCGCGACGACCCTGCAGGCGGCGGCGCCCGCGACGCCTCGCCTCGACTTTCTCCTGGAGATTTGCTATGGGACCAAGTGCTTTCGCGACGCGCAGATCGTCTATCCCGACGGCCGGAAGACCTCCGGCTGGCGTGCGTACGAGCCGTTCCATATCCGCCATGGATTCGTCCACGGCGACCAGCTTCTCCCCCCTGACGGCCCGGACTACCCCGGCTACGACCTCCGGGTCTTCGTGACCCGGCGTGCCGGGCCTCCGCTGGCCGATGGGTCGTTTCCCATCGACCAGACGCTCCGATTCCACACCGATTACCGGGTCCGCGAGATCAGCGAGGAGTGTGGCACCGCCTTTGCACTGGGGGAACGGACGGGCCCTCAGCCCTGCGAGATGTTCGTGCACGAGTTCCCTGATGGGCTCCCGCCGGGTCGTTACGACTTCTGGGTGGAATGGCGTGCCCCGTGCCGGGCGTGGCTCGGTGACCAGGAGGTCTGCCGCGGTCTCACCGTGCCGCTCGACCTCGTCGTCTCCCAGGTGAACATGGCCTTCTTGGGCGATGGCTATACGCTCCGGGACGACGAGGCTGTGCTGTCCGGCGACGGGGACTGACGAGTCGAAGCCGCTGACGGCGGACTGAGCTACCCACCTCGACGACCGTCCTCCCCGACGAATCCATGTGGCGCGCACGGGTCGTCGGGCCCCGAGACGGGCCTGTAAGCGCACCGAAAGCGCGAGGTCGCACTCTTGTCATCAAGCCGAGATCGGAGCGCTCGATGCCGGTCCCAGTCGGTAGAGTCGCCCGGGTGGACGTCCGACTCCTGGGCCCCCTCCGGGTGCTCGACCCGGGCGGTGCCCCGATCGAGATCCCCGGAGCCCGTCTCAGGGGGCTGGTCGCCCTCCTCGCCCTCGAGGCGCCGAACGTCGTGTCCGCCGACCGGATCGTCGACGGGTTGTGGGACCCGGAGCAGCCGCCGTCGAAGTCGGCCCTGCATGTGGCGGTGTCGCGCCTCCGGCGCTCGGTCGGCGAGACGATCGTCGAGACCCATCCCGGCGGGTACCGGCTCGGCATCCCGGTGGCCAACATCGACCTCGAGCGGTTCCGCCGCCACACCCAGCGAGGTCGGCAGCTGCTCACCCTCGGCCATTCCGGGGCGGCGGCAGAGGGCTTTCGCCAGGCGCTGGCCCAATGGCACGGCGAGGCGCTGGTGGATCTCCGGCAGTACGAGTTCGCCGAGGACGCCGCCCGCCAGCTCGACGAGGAGCGGGTCGCCACCGTGGAGTCGCTGATGGAGGCCGAGCTCACCGCGGGCAACCACGAGCTGGTGATCGGTGACCTCGCCGGCCTGGTGACCAGGTTCCCCTATCGGGAACGTCTCTGGGGCCAGCTGATGCTCGCGCTCTACCGCGGCGGAAGGCAGGCCGAGGCGTTGCGCACCTTCAAACGGATGAAGGAGGTGCTCGCCGCCGAACTCGGCATCGAGCCGTCACGGGAGTTGTCCGACCTGGAGGAACGCATTCTCCTCCACGATCCGTCGCTCGACGATTTCGTCGATGTCGAAGCCGTCGATGCCTGGCAGGGCACCGAGCTCCTCAGCTTCTCTCCCGGTGAGGTGATCGTCGCCGAAGGCGATCCCGCCGGCACGGTGTACTGGATAGAGGACGGGAGGGTCGAGATCTACAAGACCACCTCCGACGCGGGCATCACCGTCCTGGCGGAGCTGGGCCCGGGTCGCTACTTCGGCGAGTTGGCATCGCTGCTCGGCACGGGGCGCACCGCCTCGGTGCGTGCCGCCACCGCGGTCACGGTATCGCTCCACTCGGTGGAGAGCTTCCGGGTGCGACTCGGCGCCGAGCGTGCCAAGGACCAGGGGGACGCTCCTCCCGCCGACGGGGTGCGGGAGTTGATCCGCGAGGGCCAGTACCTCCACGCCTACGACCTCGCTGCCGACGTCATCGAGCGTGGGTCGGGGGACCCGGAGATGCGGTTCCTGGCCGTGCTGGCGCTGGCGCGTTCGGGAGCCACCGATCAGGCCCGGCGCCGCTACGACTCGCTGGGCCTGGGCACGATCCCCCCGGACTCGATCCCGACGCGGCTCGCCCAGGACCTGGCCGGGCTGGCGGCCCGCCTGGACAAGGACATGGCACTCCGCTCCAACGGGGAGGCACGCATCCGCTGGGCACAGCGGTCGGCGCAGGGCTACGAGGATGCCTTCGAGCGGCACGGATCGGCCTTCCTGGCGGTGAACGCCTCCACGATGTGGCTCGTCGCCGGGGACCGCAGCCATGCCGAACGAATGGCCAAGGTCGCCTTGACGAGTCTCGAGGCCGGGGGGGAAGGCGCCGGGGAAGATCGCTACTGGAACGCGGTCAGCGAAGCCGAGGCGGCCCTTGCCCTGGGGGACACTCCTCGCGCCACCAAGGCGCTCCAACGCGCCGGCCGCGCTGCCGTGGGAGACCACGCCTCCAGAGCCACGACGCTGCGCCAGCTGCGGATGGTGTGCGACCAGACCGGAGGCGACCCGTCGATCCTCGGTCCGATCGCCAATCCCTGTGTCGTCCACTTCTGCGGGCACCGCATCGCCACGGGCCGGAGGGGACGATTCACCAAGACCGACGAGCCCCGGATCAGTGATGAGCTTCGCAAGACCTTCAAGGGGCTCGGCGCAGGATTCGGGTTCGGGTCGTTGGCGGCCGGGGCCGACATTCTCGCTGCTGAGGCCCTTCTCGATCTGGGGGTGGGCCTGCACGTCGTCCTTCCATTCGATCGTGACGAGTTCGCCAGGACCTCGGTGGCTCCGGCGGGAAGGGAGTGGGTCCGTCGGTTCGAGCGGTGCCTCGGCCAGGCCGATCACGTCGACACCGTGTCCACCGGCGACCACCTCGACGACCCGGCGTTGTACGACTTCTGCGCCCGGATCGCCATGGGCGGCGCAATCATGCGTGCCGACTTCCTCGAGGCCGAAGCCCACCAGGTGGCGGTATGGGATGGGGTTCCCAGCGGTGAGCTCGCGGGAACCGCCGTCGACGTCGCCAACTGGGCAGCGACGGGGAAGCCCGCCACCATCATCGCGGTCTCTGCGATGTCGCGATCGGCGACCGGAGGGCCGGCGGCGCCGCTACGGCAGATCCGAGGTATCGTCGTCGCCGACTTCGCCGGCTTCTCGACACTGACCGACGCCCAAGTGCTGGCGTTCCAGGACCAGGTGATGGCGCGGCTCGCCCACGCCCTGGAGCCCTTCGAGACCCAGATCCTCAGCAGCCGCACCTGGGGGGACGGTCTCAACCTGGTCATCCGTGACGTCACCAGCGCCGCCGAGGTCGCGCTGGCGCTCCAGGAGACGGCCCGGGACATCGACTTCGCCTCGATCGGCCTTCCCTCGGTGCGCGGGATGCGTATTGCCGCCCACGCCGCCCCGGTGTTCGACGGGTGGGATCCCATCGCCGGGGGCCGGGTGTTCTTCGGCTCCGGCTTCACCCAGACGGCGCGCATCGAGCCGAGGACTCCCGAGGGCGAGATCTACACCACCCAGCCCTTTGCCGCGCTGGCGATGCTGGTCCCGGATCGCCACTACGACACCCAGTACGTCGGCACCACGCCGACCGCCAAGGGTTTTGGGGCGATTCCGCTGTTTGCCTTGCGACGGCGGGGGTGATGTTCCTAGATCGTGACCACCACCTTGCCCCGGGCATGCCCTTCGCCCAGGTAGCGGAACGCCGCGGCGGTCTCGGCGAAGGGGTAGGTGCGGTCGATCACCGGGGTGACCTGGCCCGATTCGAGCATCCCGGCGAGGGTCTCGAGGTCGGGCCGACTGAACTTGGCGATGAAGAAGACTCCCGAGCTGCGGCCGAACATCGCCCCGATGCGCTTCCCGAGGATCTTCCCCAGCGCACCGATGATGCGGCCGCCCTTGGGGGCGCCGACGATCACCACCCTTCCTTGCGGTTTCAGCACCCGCCTGAGGGCCCACCACGACCGGCTCCCGGCGACGTCGAGCACCACGTCGAATCGCTCCCCGCTCCTGGTGAAGTCCTCGGCGGTGTAGTCGATCACGTGGTCGGCCCCGAGCGATCGAACCAGCTCCACCTTGCCGGCGCTGCACACCGCGGTCACCTCGGCCCCCAGCGCCTTGGCGATCTGCACGGCGAAGGTGCCCACCCCTCCCGAGCCCCCGTTGACCAGCACCCGGTGGCCGGGCCGAACCTGCCCGTGATCCCGCAGGCCCTGGAGGGCGGTGACCCCGGCGATCGGGACGGCCGCCGCCTCCTCGAAGGTCGCGCCGGCGGGCATGTGGACCACGGCGTTCTTGACGCACACGTACTCGGCCAGGGCGCCGGTGCGGGCCCCGAACACCCGGTCGCCCGGGTGGAACTCGGTCTTGTCCTTTCCGACCGCCTCCACCACCCCGGCGAAGTCGGTGCCCAGACGGGGGTTCTTGGGTCCGAGCAGTCCGGTGGAGAAGCGGAACAGGTAGAGCCAGCCGGTCATCTCGTACCAGTCGGCGGGGTTCACCGAGGCGGCCCGCACCCGGACCAGCACCTCGTCGTCGGCGGGCTCGGGCCGTTCCAGATCGACCATCTCGAGGACGTCGGGCTGGCCGTAGCGGGGGCGGACGATGGCCTTCATGGGGTTGCTCCGAATCGGGTGTCTTACAGTGTAAGATAGATGGCGGAAAGGTAGACCGCCCAGCAGGTTCCGTCAAATGGACCAAACCACCACCGACCACGACCGAGTCCCCCTCACCCGGGAGCGGATTCTCGACGCCGCCATCCGCCTCGCCGACGAGGAGGGGATCGAGGCGCTCTCGATGCGGCGCCTCGCCGGCGCCCTCGGGGTGGAGGCGATGTCGATCTACTACCACCTCCCCAACAAGGGGAGCCTCGTCGACGCCATGGCCGACCAGGTATTCGGGGAGATCGAGCTTCCCGAGGATGGGGACGGGTGGCAGGAGGCGATCCGGCGTTGCGCCGCGTCGGCCCACACCGTGCTCATCGCCCATCCCTGGGCGTCCCGCCTGGTGATGGCGCCTTCGTCCCGGGATGCCCCCCAGCCGGCGCGGCTGCGGTACATGGACTGGCTCCTCGGCCGACTGCGCCGCGCCGGGTTCTCCGCCGAGCTGGCCTACCAGGCCTACCACGCCGTCGACGCCCACGTGCTCGGCTTCACCATGTGGGAGCTGGGCCACACGGCGGGCCTGCGACAGGCCTTGGCCGGGCGCGAAATGGCGGCGATGGTGGCCGCGTTCATCGGGGAGATGGGGGCCGGCCATCCCCACCTCGCCGAGCACGCCCGGCTCCACGTCGCCGCCCCCTCGGGCGACGGCGACCGGGAGTTCGCCTTCGGTCTCGGCCTCATCCTCGAGGGGTTGGAGCCGGCCCGGGCGGCCGGTAAGCCTGCGCCGCCGCGGTGAAGCGGTTGGTCCTACCCCAGGTACTCGGCGAGGTCGGTGGCCGCGGCGAGCCCGGCGTCGGTGGTGACGACGGGGGAGCGGAGGCGATCGGCCAGTTCGATGTAGAGGGCGTCGACGAGCCGCAGGGTGTGGCGCCGGCGCCAGGCGCCGCCCAGGAGCGGTGCCAGCGGATGGCGTTCCAGGGGCGCGGCGGCGAGGTGGGTGAGCCGGGCCTCGGCGGCGGCCGCCGCCAGCGAACCGCTCCGCTCCAGGCGACCCAGGGCGGAGAGGACCTCGGCGTCGAGGTGGGCCGGGGCGT
>Ga0299906_10001964_pt1 | contig 17350 bp, 17 predicted proteins | sample RVTome_14_FD_200259 | JGI IMG/M metagenome (GOLD analysis project Ga0299906, IMG submission 200259) | Soil microbial communities from uranium-contaminated site in the Upper Colorado River Basin, Wyoming, United States - RVT145D125 (version 2) ...
GGCTAACCGTGCGCCGCATGACCGGCACGCGCGGGTCTGCTCCTCTTCCTCCACGTTGTCTGTATCGGAAGCCGGGGGGCGGCAGCGGAGCAAGGCGCGCCAAGATGATCCTGATAGCCCAAGAGGCCTATGTGTCAGGCCGGCCGGGCGATGCACTCGATGAACGAACCCTTGCCGCGTTTGCGACCGAGCCACTCGAGTGCCCGAACCATGGGCGCCGCCGGCCCCGCGCCCTTCCACGAGACGACCGGGTAGTGCTCCGGATCGCCGTTCCCCGTGATGATCATCGACTCGACGCGGAACCCGGCACGCTCGAGCGCGAAGGCTAAACTCTGCCGATCGAAGGCGTAGAGGTGCGACGGGGGCGCGAGGCTGCACGAGAACTTGTCCTTTCCGTACCGGCCGCGCAGGCGGTGGTAGAGGTTGTAGGCCCGGTGGATGAGCGCCCGCGAGTTCGGCAGCGCGAGCACGAGCACGCCCGAAGGGATCAGCACGCGGCGCGCTTCTCGCAGGAAACCGAGCGGATCGGGCACATGCTCGAGCACGTGAGACAGGACCACTGCGTGGAACAAGCCCTGGGGGAAGGCGGCTTGCTGCAACGTCCCGTGGAAGACCTCGACGGAGTGGGTCTGCTGGGCGAACTCCGCGGCGCGTAGGCTCACCTCGACGCCCTGGACTTGCCAGCCGCGCGCCTTAGCGGCCGCGAGATGGAAGCCGGTACCCGTCCCGACGTCGAGCAGCCGCCCGCGGGTCCCCAACACGGCCTCGATCCGCTCGACGCGTTTGGTTGCGCTCTCCAGCGTTGTGCTTTCGAATGCGTCCCCGTCGGCGCTGCGCTCACCGCTGTAGAAGGTGGCCGAGTAGTGCGCGCCCGCGTCGGGCAAAACGTCGCCCTCGGGCATCGGGGAGACGAAGAACACGCTGCATCCCAAACAAGCATGGAAATCCCACACGCCCTGGCGCGCCATCGATCGCGTCTCGCTCGAGTCGCAGAGGGGACAGCGCATGCGGCTCAGGGTAGCGGGCGGTTGGACCGACCGGCGATACCGGCGTCGGCGCCGGGCTTCCCGAGAACAACTCCCCTCCCTCCGCTTCGCATCAGCATGGATCCCGTTCGCCCCGGCTCGGAACGCCCGCGATCTCTCCACCGGTGTCCGAGCAGCCTGGTAGACTTCTCTCCGATTGAGAACTACATAGGGGGTGCATGGATTCGACTTCGGTCGATCGATGCGGAAGAAGCGGGCCGAGGATCCCGGATGCCTCGTTAAAAAGCCGGAACCATCTATAAGTGCCGACTCTCAAGTCGCACTCGCTGCCTAGAAACCGGTAGCCGTCGCCCGAGGACCGCCCGTGGCCTCGCAAGCGGCGTCATTGAGCGGGCTCTACCCTCCGCGAGCGTCCAGGTAGCGGAGGGGACATCTCACTGGACTGGGTGAAGCCGAGCGCGCCGGTGCGCGCGGTGGAGCCGAGATCCAAATCGCCGGCTGCGCCCGGAGATGCTTCCGTGACGAGTCCGAAGGACGGGGGTTCGATTCCCCCCACCTCCACCCAGTCGAACCTCGACGCGAACCTCGACGCGACCGGGAGCTTCGACACCACCAAGCCCGAAACGTCGAGACATCGCTTGGGCCGTTTGACGGTCGCGCCTTGCCGAGCCGATGCTCCTTCCGTGGACAAGCCTCGGTACGCCTACGTCCAGAACGCATCCGGGCTCAACGTCTCGTACCTGACATTGGGGCGAGGAAGCCAAGACATCGTCTGGATGCCGAACTTCACCGGGCGGATGGACGCCGCGTGGCTCAACCCGATCCTGCAGCGGTTCCTTCGCCGGCTCGCATCGATAGGCAGGCTCCTTTCCTTCGATACGTCCGGCACCGGCGGCTCGGATCCGATCCCGCCCGACCAGCTGCCCACGATGGAACAGTGGATGGACGACATCCGTGCGGTGATGGACGCCGAGGGCAGTGAGCGTGCCACACTTTTCGCAATGGACTCGGCCGGCGCGCTCGCGATGGTGTTCGCCGCGACACACCCGGACCGTGTTCAGAGATTGGTGCTTGCCAACAGCTACGCACGCCTCGCAAGCGACCACGACTATCCATTGGGCTTCCCGCTCGAAGCGCAGAGAGCGGGTGTCGAGTGGTGGCTCAAGCGCTGGGGGACAGGTACGCAGCTCGAGCTGACGGCTCCGAGCATCGCCGGCGACGAGAGCTACCGGGACTGGATGGGTTTCGTCGAGCGGTCCTCGGCGCCGAGGCGCATGTGGCGAGCGATCTTCGAGATGATCGGGTCGATCGACGTTCGGCACGTGCTTCCGGCGATCCGTGTGCCGACCCTGGTGATCCACCGTGCGGGCGATCGCTGGATCCCGGCTGCCCTCGGCAGGTTCGTCGCCGACAGCATCGCCGGCGCTCGATTTGTTGAGGTTCCAGGCGAAGACCACTACCCATGGCTCGGGGATACCGAGCCCATCTTTGCCGAGGTGCGCCCGTTCGTCACCGGACCGAACGTCCTCGCCTTTGACGAAGATCGGGCGCTCGCGACGTTGCTGTTCACCGACATCGTTGGCTCCACCGCGCGCGCGGCCGAGATAGGGGACGCGCGGTGGCGCGACCTCCTGGACAGGCACGATGACGGTGTCCGGATAGCACTCGATCGATTCCGTGGTCGCGAGATCAAGACGACCGGGGACGGGTTTCTTGCAAGCTTCGATGGGCCGGCACGGGCCGTCCGTTGCGCCCTTGCGATCGCTGCCTTCGCGCGCGATCTGGGGATCGAGGTGCGCGCTGGCCTTCACACCGGCGAGGTGGAGTTGCGAGGCGATGACATCGCGGGATTGTCGGTTGCGTTGGCTTCTCGGGTCGCCGCCCTCGCCGGTCCCGGCCAGGTCCTAACGTCTCAGACGGTCAAGGACCTAACGATCGGCTCGGGCTTGGGGTTCGACGATCGTGGCATGCACACGTTGAAGGGCGTACCTGGGGAGTGGCGCGTGTTCGAAGCCTCCTCGAGCGGCACCCGATAAACCTCTGCGTCAGCACCGATGGTCGAGGTTCAGATAGTGACCCCTACACTCCAAGAGCGCTCGACTGTGGTCGAGTTCTGTTGGAGGTGTTCACCCCTCGTATCGAGCTAGTATCTCTTTGGCCCATCTCACCGCGTCTGAAGCACGGATGCCGTTGGGATGAGGTTTCACCCACAACTCGAGGTTCTCGCGACGGTTGTCATCTTTGATTCCGTTGCGATGGTGGATGTTCTCACCCGGCCGGAGATAGCGGCCCAGCACCTCCTCGATCACGAGGATGTGCTCGAACACGTATCCCTGCCTCCCCGCACGCGGATGTGCTTTGGCCTTCACCATCACGTATCCGGCTTTGTGGCGGATACGACCGCCACGCCAATTGCCGTTCGAGGTTCCACTATGCTCGCGACAAGTCCAGCAGGTCGCCGACTTGATCTGCTTCGGTGCGCCGCATCCACATCGGTCTCGCTAACGGCATGCAGGACAGAGGAGGTGCCGGCTCGAAGGCTGGAACAAGCGGGCACAGTAGCTGCAGGTCCGCGCCTTCATGAGGTTCGTCCGGATCCTCGCACTCAAGTCATGTCTGATGCTGGAGAGGCAGTCTAGAACGGGGGTACGACAGGAGCGGCGATCGTGCGCCCCATCTACGCGACGCGCCAAGCTCCGGCTCCCTCCCCAGGTGATCCGACTTCGGCAACTGATCGAGTTTCGAACACCTTCTGACCTGTGTCGCGAGGTTCGAGCGGTAACGGGTCGAACTTCACCCGTAGAGGGCAGCATCTTCGCGAACGAGACGAGCAACCTCTTCCCTTTCGGAAGCGCGCTCGATCCTGTCTGCCATCCGCCGAACCTCGAGCGCGCCGTTGAGGGCCGAGATGAAGTCTGCCTCCTTGAACGAAGGATGTTCCTCACCCAGTTCGGTGAGGAACCATCGAGCAACGTCCGCCCACTTCCAGATGCGTCCTCGAGACCTCAAGTGTGAGATCGGAGGCGGGAATCTCCCGGGACCGCGCTCCCCGGCGATGAGCAGGCGAACGCTCTCACGGGTTCGTCCAGTTCGATCGGCGATGTCGGCTGCGGTGACGAGGTCCTCCGGCTCGACACGGATCACGCGCACTCCCGGAACCGCCGACTCGATCGCCCGCTTCGCCGAGCCGATGGCGTCCGCTAGGGATCGGGCCCTTCGCGTGAAGTCGGCGTACTGGGATCCATCAACTTCACCGAACGTGGCATCTCCGCATCCCGACTCGAACAAGGCGTCCACCGCCTCGTCGCCGAGGACATCCGGCCCTTCGAGGATCAGCGTGAATTCGTATGTGCCCATCAGCTATCTCCTGGCCCGAGGTGGCGCGCCCGTGTGGGTGCACCGCTGAACCCGCCGGCGGATGTCCTTCGCGTGATCGCCTGCGTTTCGAGGCGTCGACCAGATCGAGACTCGGCATCCCGCCCGTTCCCGGTGGCCGCATTTGGTCTCTCCCCACCGGTGTCCCGATGCTGTTGGCTCGACGCTCCACCCGCGCAACTCCGCGAAACGCAGCGCCGCCTCGACCTCCTTCTTCGGATGCTTCGGTCGCACGGCTCAGGATACGAGGGGATGTTGGTACTTGTCAACGGCCTTGGATCAACGCCCTCAGCTGGTCCAGCATTTTCCGACGGGCTCCCCAGGTTTGACCCCCGAGAGATATCCGGATATCTTTGACCCCATGGCCAAGGTTCTCGTGTCCCTCGACGAGGGGTTGCTTGCGCGCCTGGACAAAGAGGCGAAGCATCAAGGCCTTTCGCGGAGTGCATACCTTGCCCGACTGGCGTCCAGAGAGCTTGACGCGCGCCAGGGGCCCGGTCGGGCGATTCACGTTCGTCAGGCGCTCGACCGCCTCGACCGCCTCTTCGCGAGACAAGGCAGCAGGGAAGAGTCCACGTCTGCGATCCGCAACGAACGAGACTCTCGTTGACCGAACTGATCCTCGATGCATCTGTTGTCCTGAAGTGGTTCTCGCCCGCCGAGGAGCCGCACTCGAACCAGGCCCGAGAGATCCGGAACAGCTATCGGGCGGGGGAGATCAGTGTGACGGTGCCTTCGCTGCTGTTCCTTGAGCTGCTGAACGTGGCAGGCAGGCGGTGGGGGTGGGAGGAAGACGCGCTTGCACAACTCGCATCCGCGCTCGACGATCTCGGATTCGACGTTGGGGAAGCGGAGCTTGTGGCGATCGCGGCGTGGACGTCCCGCGGCCTAACCGCGTACGACGCGGCCTACGTTGCTCTGGCCGAGAGTCGGCGGCGCCCCCTCATGACCGACGATGAACAGATCCTTTCTCTGGCCACTGAAGTGGCCGAGGCCCTTGCCCAGGACCACTGAGCCGGTCGAAGTTCAGCAACTTCAATCCGGCGAGAAGGCTCGCCGGCGTGCCGGGTTTGGCCGGCGGCTGGGCGGCCACACTCCGGTGTCGGATCCGCATCATCCGAGCGCCGCGCGCGCGGCGGAGGCCACATCGAAGGGGTCGGCGCCGATCACCGGGTGCCCGTACAGCTCCATCGCCCCGATATCGTTGGTCGCGCTGCTCGGATCGCCGCGATCCACGATGCGCGCGATCGCCGGCAGCTCCGACCAATCCTCCTCCACACTCGCGAGCGGGCGGAGATACAGCGCGAGGTTGAACGCACGCACGCCAAGCTCATCGATCAGGAACCGAGACGCGGCCCACACCGCCGCCGCCAGCTCATCGTCGAACGCGCGCGCGAGCAGCACCAGCTCGCGGTCCTTCACTGGTGTTAAGTGCGCGAGCCAGCGCACCTCGGTTCCCCCTGCGAGCTCCAGCGCGTCGTGGGTCGCCCACAGGTCATCGAGGTAGCTGCGCCCGGTCTGCAGCCGGTAGGCGACCGCCGCCGACCGCCAGGCCTCGACGCGCGCCGGCGGACCGTCGTCGGCGAGCATCACCTGCAGGTGCGGGTGGTGGACCGATGCGCCGGCGCGCGGGGAGCAGTTCCACAGAACGAACGGGTACAGGGCCGTGGGATGCTGCTCGTTCGCGGCGACCAGCCATCGCCGCGCCGTCGTGAACGCGTCGACCAGTTGATGCTCGGACCAGTTCAGCGGATCGTGCGTATCCAGGATCACCAGTCCGTGCAGCCATTCGTACTTGGCAACGTTGCCGGCGCTGATCGAGTGCTCGCCGGAGATGCGGCCGAACGTGTCTGCAGGCGTGCGGGTCTCGGGCTCGCAGAAGTCGTCGGAGGGGGGCGCATCCTGCGCGGCCGAGGCAGGTTTGGGGCGGCGCGCTCGGAGATCGTTGAACGCTGCGGCCTCGCCGGTCCATCGGTTGCGCACCTTCACGACGTGCTGGCGCTCGGCCGCCTCGACCGATCCGAAGCGGTCGGTCAGCCAGTCGTGCATCGAGAGTGGCGCCTCCAAGCGCCCGACGCGTGCGCTGACCTCGAGCAGCGCGTCGAACCGCCGTCGCTGTGCCTCATCCAAGGCTTCGAGCTGCTCGGGTAGCGATCGGATCGAGCGCGTCGTCACGGGATTCTCACGACCATGTCCCGACCGTATACCTCGACGCGCGTGCAGGCGGTCATCCCGGGCTCAGGCTCGCCCGTTCATCGCCGTATCGGTGCCGGATCCGCGCCGGCGACCGCCGAGGATGGCACGCTTGGGCCATTGCGGGGCGGGCCGACGCGGCGCAGGCTCGGACGGTCGTCTGAGAGAGGGAGGGGAAGATGCTCGGAAAGCAGATAGGGGAGGAGCGCGGCCAGATCACCGCGATGCGCGTGCTGCCCACGGACGGGCCGCCCACGATCGAGGTGTCCTTCCAGGCAGTGGGTCACCTGCTGGACGTGGACGTGACGGACATGGGCACCTACGTCGCGACGGCCAGGCCGGACGGCAACCTCGCCGGGACCGGCCAGGGCGTGATCATGACCCCGGACGGGGACGTCGCCACCTGGACCGGGAGCGGCGTCGGCCGCCCGGGCAAGGGCGGGAAGGCGAGCTGGCGGGGCGCGATCTATTTCCACAGCGACTCACCTGCGCTCGAGCAGCTCAACGGGATCGCCGTGATCTATGAGTTCGAAACCGACGAGAGCGGCAAGGCGGAGAGCAAGAGCTGGGAGTGGAAGTAGTCCTTACGAGAACCTGAACCAGGGAACACCCCGCCGACTACACTGGTTCTTCCCGGTGAGCAAAGGAGGACCAGTGTCTGAGAAGGCGACGTTCGCCGCCGGCTGCTTCTGGGGCATCGAGGCGATGCTCCGGCAGCTGCCCGGCGTCCTGGATTCCCGGGTCGGCTACATCGGCGGGCACGTGCCGAACCCAACGTACGAGCAGGTGTGCTCGCACGCGACCGGTCACGCCGAGGCAGTAGAGGTCACGTTCGACCCACAGCAGGTGAGCTACGACGAGCTGCTCGAGGGGTTCTGGAAGATCCACGACCCCACACAGGTGAACCGGCAGGGCCCCGATGTAGGCGACAACTATCGCACGGGCATCTTCTTCCATTCGCCCGAGCAGGAGCGCGCGGCGAAGGAATCGAAGGAGCGCGCGCAAGAGCGGTTCTCGCGACCGATCGCGACCGAGATCACCCAGGCCGGCGAGTTCTGGGACGCCGAGGAATACCACCAGCGCTACTACGACAAGCACGGCGTGACGTGCCGGCTGCCGGGCTGAGACAAGCGTGATCCGGCGGCTGCCGGGCCGGCGGAACTCTAGGCCAGATAGAACGGGCTCGCGTACGCGACCGCAGGACCGAACGAGGCCCAGGTCGCGTCGGCGCGTCCATCCGGTTGCCCCGCCGGGTCGGTGATGCGCAGCACCACCCAGTCGCCGTCGGCACGGTCGATGTCGGTGGTGAAGGTGATCACCGACTGCTCGGACGATGGGACGACGACGATCCGGTTCTCCTGGACCGCGGGCAGCCGCTCGCCGGAGCGAAGGACCTGAACCATCAGTTCCTTGCCGACCCACTCCGCACCGCGGTCGATGTCCAGCGCGAAGGTCATCGGTCCGGAGGGGTGATCCTGGGGGGTGCCCATGCGCACGCCGTTGGCGGTCGCGTCCACACGCAAGCCGCGCTGGTTGGTGGCGAAGAAGCGGCGCGCCGCCATCGCCTCGCGCACCCCGGCGCGGGTCAGGTCCGTCACCCACAGGCCGGTGCGGCCCTTGCCTTCGGGATGCCCCCAATCCGTGCCGTGCTCGTCGGTGACGCCGGCAAGACCGACGCGCCATCCGGCGTTCAGGCACTCGTTCAGCGGACTCTGCGCGACCGAGCCGGTCCCCTCGAAGATGTAATCCTCGCGGCGGTTGAAGATCTCCAGGGACACGACGCGATCGCGGATGCTTGGCCCGAGGCCCAAGTTGCGGAAGTGCGAGAATCGTCCGGGCTCTCGCCCCGGGTGGTTGAAGCCCGCGAGCCCGTCCGCGCCGCCGCCGTACACAGGTCGAGAGGGGTCCGCCGTCAGCCATTCGTAGAACAGCGCCATGCCTGCGCCGGTCGTGGGTGCCGCGCGCACGATCGCGTCGAGCGCGGCCATCTGCTCGATTGGGAAGTTCCCCTCTTCGTGCGCGAACTGCGCGGCGCCCTCTCCGGTACCGCCGCCGCCGGTGTGCAGCGGATCGATCCACCGCTCCGAGAACCACACGTTCATGTGGCCGATGGTGGGGCTCGACCATTCGAACCCTCGCATCGCGATGAACTCCTCGTCGACATTGGCTCCATCCGCGAGCAGCTGTTGCGCCGCCCACGACGCGTCGTCGATGCCTGCGACGCTTTGACAATCCTTGTTTCCCGCACAGGCGCTTTGCGCCAAGCCCCAGCTGAGCGTGGAATGGTCGGTCAGGGCGGCGACGTCGAGCCCCGCCGACGACATCGACGCGAACGCGAGCGTGGGATCGCCGTCCCCGTCGGAGTGCAGCGAGTGGTTGTGCAGATCCCCGTGTGCGAGCAGCGTGCCCGGCGACAGCCGGGATGCGCGGGACGTCTCGAACAGGGAGGTGGGGCCGAGGGGGCGGCTGAGCGCACCGGCGACGCGGGGCATCAATAGCCCGCCTGCCGCGACGGTCAGCCCTGCTTTCAACAGGTCACGCCGGGAGATGTCCATGGCGGGGTTCTTCTCCTTCCGATCTGTCGGTTCCTGCCGGTTCATGTACTTTTCAACCCCCCGCCCTCCCCGGTTCCCATGCCCCGGCGTCGCCGGGTGGGCGCCACTAGACTGCCCCTCCGATGCCCGAGCAGCCCTGTGCTTTCCATCCCGATCGCCTCACGGGCGTGGCGTGTAGCCGCTGTGAGCGACCGATCTGCCCCGACGACATGCATCCGGCGCCGGTCGGCATCCACTGCCCGGTCTGCGCAGGCAAGATGCGCGAGGGCACGCTCGGTGAGGCCGCCTATCGCGCGCGCGTCCGGGTCGAGCGCGTGCCGCAGGTCCGCCGCCTCACGGCCCTGTCGGCGACCAAGGTGCTGCTGGGGGCGAACCTGATCGTCGCGCTGTTGATGTTCGCGACCGGTGCGCCGACCTCGCCGCGCACGCTGCTCCGCTTCGGAGCGCTGCCCCCGGTCCTGGACACCGGGGAGTGGTGGCGTCTGTTCACGGCGATGTTCGTCCACATCGGTCCGGCCCATCTGCTGTTCAACATGTACGCGCTGTGGCTGTTCGGCCAGGCGATCGAGCAGCGCTTCGGCAAGCTCCGGTTCCTGGCTCTGTACTTCGGGAGCGGGCTGGTCGGCTCGGCGGCCTCGCTCGCTTTCACCGAGGGAGGCATCCGCGCCGGTGCATCCGGCGGGGTGTTCGGCATCCTCGGTGCCTTCATCGGGGTGTATCTGCAGCACCGGGACAACGTGGGCGCGCGCAGCCAGCTGACCAGCTTGTTCTTCCTGGTCGGGATCAACCTGTTCTTCGGCTTCACGGTGCCCGGGATCGACAACTCGGCGCACCTGGGCGGGCTGGCCGCCGGCCTGGTGATCGGAAGCGGCGTCGAGGTGTCGATGCGGCGACCGGGCGGGGCTTGGCGAGTCGCCGGCGTCGGCGGATACCTGGTCGCGGTCATCATCGCCATCGTCTTGATCGCCCCGAACACGGTGTGAACCGCGGCACTATCCTTTGATCCGATGCGCACGCTGCTGAGGCCCCGCTGGCTGCTCGCGCACCTGGTGATCCTCGCCCTGGCCGTCACGTGTGTGAGCCTCGGGTTCTGGCAGCTCCGACGGCTCGACGAGCGTCGCACCTACAACCGCACGCTCACCGAACACGCCACGCTGCCGGTCCTTCCGGTCGAGCAGCTGCTCGCCGACGTCCCGCCCGCCGACGCCGCCTACCGGCGGGTCACCGCGCGCGGGGCGTTCGACGCCGCCAACGAGATCATCCTGCTCTCGCGCTCGCGCAACAGCGTCGCCGGCAACCATGTGGTCACGCCGCTGGTGCTCGGCGACGGGTCTGCCGTGTTGGTCGACCGGGGCTGGGTGCCGTTCCAACATGACACCCCTCCGGTCGCCGAGGCCGCGCCGCCCGACGGCGAGGTGCTGGTGCGGGGAACCCTCTTCCCCAGCCAGACCCGCGGCCGGTTCGGCCCGCAGGAGGAGCCCGGCCCGCTGCATAGCGTCTTTCGCATCGACACCGGGCGCCTGGCTCCGCAGATGCCGTACCCGATCGTACCGGTGTGGCTGCTGCTCGAGCAGCAACAGCCGACGCAGCGTGGTGGGTTGCCGCTGAGCGTCGAGCTCCCTCGGCCGGACGCGGGTCCGCACCTCTTCTACGCCATCCAGTGGTTCCTGTTCGCGCTGATCGGGTTGATCGGGTACCCGCTGGTTGTGCGCGCGCGGCTGCGGGAGCGACGCCCGATCCCAGACGTGGAGCCCGCTGAGCGCGATGCTAAGGTGAGCGAACCGTCCTGACGATACCGGTCTGGGAGGTTTTGTCCCCGCCTCGAGGCGGGGATACAGGATGAACGAGGCCTCGCGGCAGGGTCGCCCTGCTCGGGGTCGAACCAGGGGGAGAGATGCCGGCGCGAAGCAACATGCTGCTCGGCCTGACGATCGGTGTCGTGCTGATCGCGGCTGGCCTTGGCGCGCGCGCGCCGAACGATGAGCCTTCAACCCCCTCGGCCCACGAGCGCGCGGCCGCGAGCGTGGCGGAGATCGAGATCGCCGACGATCCACCATCGTCGGAGGCGACCCCGCAGGTGAAGGAGAAGCGCTCCGCGCGCACCGCGAAGACCTCGCCGCGGGTTCGTGCCGGAAAGGTCGTCGCGCAAACCGTAGAACGCCAGAAGGTTCGCACGACCGTCGATCGCTCGAGCAGCTCGTCGGGCGGGTCGGGCGGGAACCCACTGAAGAAGATCTTCCCGGACCAGTTCGCCGCCGGTCAGAGCGCGAGCGAGCCGGCGACCCAGCACTGGGCGTTGCTGATCGGGATCGACAAGTACTCGGGCGGAACCTCGAACACGATCGGCTCGGTCGCCGACGCGAAGGCCTTGCGCTCGCACCTGTTGTCGGAAGGCTGGCGCTCGGATCACATCATGTTCCTGAAGGATCGGCACGCCACCGCCGCGAACATCGTGCACGCGATCCGCTGGCTGCGATCGAAGACCACGGGCTCGTCGGTGGTCGTGTTCAGCTACGGAGGTCACGAGAAGCCGCTGCGCACCTCCGCGGACGGCGACAACGAAGCGCGCGACGTGGCGCTGTGGGCGACCGACAACAAGCTGGTCGTGGACGGGGATCTGGGCCGTGAACTCGGTCGGATCCGCAGCGCGCGCATGTGGATCCACATGGCGACCTGCCGCGCCGGCGGATTCGACGATCCCGGCATGGCAGGGCGGAACCGCTTGATCACGTACTCATCGCCCGAGCATGAGCTGTCCTACGAGGATCCGCAGTACGGACATTCGGTGATCGGGTATCACATGCTCGAGCTTGGCCTGCGTCAGGGGCACGGCGATCGGAACGGCGACGGCATCGTCACCGTCGAGGAAGCGTTCGCATACGCCAAGCCGCGGGTCCGGTCGCACACCAGCGATCGCCAGCATCCGTTCAACGACGACGCGTTCGCGGGCGGGTTCCGGCTGAAGGTGCCGCAGAAGCCCACGTCCCCCCCGCCCGATCCCGACGAGCCGGATGAGGACACGTGCACGCTGATCGTGTGCCCTAACTCGGGGTCGGCGAAGGCGACGTCCCGGGAGTACTGACCTTCGTCGGATCCAAGATCAGGATCAGCAGGACCTCGGTGTAGTCCTGGTCGCAGTAGACGGCGCGCGCGCGGAACTGGCCGTAGCGCTCGGTCCCGCTGGTGAAGAACACGCTCTCGGCCTCGCCCGGCTCGCGTTCCCCGCGCCCGAGGATCCAGCCGGCCTGTTCCCACCTGTCGAGCACGAAGCGGACGAAATCATCGAGCGTGCCCAGCACTGTGAAGACGATCTGATCCACGCCCTCGGCGCGCGACTCGGGGACCAAGCTGACGTAGCTGTCCGGCGGCAGCGGAAGGTCGGCTGGGAACCACGGTGGGCGGTCGACCTGCTCGGGCAGCTCAAGGCACTCGACCGGTAGTGGCACGCTGGGTGCTGCTGCCACGGTTGGGAAGGCGCCGCCCTCACCGTTCGATCCGCCTCCGAGCAGCACACCCACGGTTCCCCCGGTCGCGAGCAGCACGACGAGGACGATCAGACGCATCCGGGAGGCCATGGGGCCGCAATCCTGCCCGGCGGGGACGCACGGCGCAACAGGCCGCCCGGTCTCGCCGTCTCGCCCTCGATGTCTGGTTCGCGCGGGAGGGACACGCCCCCAACAGGGCGAATAGGTTTGCGAGCCGGCGAAGGCCGGCCTCCTCGCGTATGGAAGGACCGTCGATGCTGCAGCCTTCGTCCGCCGCGTTCCCGACCCGTCGCCTTGTCGCAGCCGCGCTCATAGCAGCGGCGCTGCCGGCGATCTTATTGAGCAGCTCGCGCGCGGCCGCCCCTGCGTTCGCCGAGCCGGTCGCGCTGACCAACGGTGGCATCTCCGAGCCCGGCATCGACGTCGGTCCCGACGGGACCATCTTCGTCAACGGGATCCTCGGATTTCCGGTCCATTCGAGGTTGTGGCGCTCGATCGACGACGGCGCAAGCTTCGAGCAGCTGACGTTCAACTCGCCGTACAACAGGTTCCCCGGTGGCGGCGACTCTGATGTGGTCATCGGCGACGACGAGCGCATCTACTTCCTGGATCTGTCGGCGTTGTCGAACAGCATCGCGCGCTCCGAGGATAACGGCGACACGTGGATCGAGGGAACGCCCTTCACGACGCTGCCGGTATCGGACCGTCAGTGGATCGCGCTCGGCCCCCGGGATCCGGGCACGGGTGAGGACACCGTGTACGCCATCTATCACTTCATCCAGCCGCCTCAGAACATCATGTTCGCGCGCTCGCGCGACAGCGGGCTGACGTGGGACTGGCACGCAGCGCCGGCGGGGTTCGGCGGCGCGCTGCCGGGTCAGATCGTCTCGGACGGCGACTTCGTTGCCTACAACTACGAGAGCAGTGGCATCATGTATCTGGTGCGCTCGTTCGACGCGGGGACGACCTGGACGCGTCATCAGGTGACGCTGATCCAGGAGGCGACCCAGAATCTGACCGCGGTGACCCTCGACGGCAACGACATGTACATCGCGTGGATCAACCGGTTCGACTACTCGGTGCGGGTCGCCCATTCCGCCGACCGGGGCGAGACCTGGCCGTTGGACGAGATCGTCACCGTCTCGACCGGGGGCACGGCGATGTTCCCGTGGGTCGATGCTCGCGACGGCAAGGTCGCGGTCACCTGGTATGGCGCCGACAACGCCACGGGCAACCCGAACACCGTGCCCGGCAACACCGAATGGAAGGTCAAGTACGTCGAGGCGCAGCCGTGGGTGAACGGTTTCACCGCGCCCGTGGATGCCAGCCAGGGTGTGGTCAAGCGCGGCATCATCTGCACGGCCGGGATCAGTTGCACTACGGGCCGCGAGCTGGGCGACTTCCTCCAGGTCGCCATAGACCTGGAGGGCAAATCGCTGATCAGCTACGTCGATCTGGTCTGCGACCCCTACTGCCGGGGCGCGAACGTGGTCAAGCAGCTCTGAGCCGTCGGTTCGTGGGAACGACCAAGCGCGCAACCTGAACTTCGTGACTCCCCGGGTCGTGCCGGGGAGGAACTCGCCGGTGCTTGGGCGAACCCTGGAGGCCAGGACATCTCCGACATTCCTCCGGGGGGAACCATGAGGCTCAGAAGCATCTTCACCGCAGCATTGACCGGCGCGCTGCTGATCGGGAGCGTGTGGGCCGGCACGGGCTTGACACCGGTCGGCGTCGATGACGCCACGAGCGCGGCGCGAGATGCGCTCGCGCGGGCAGGCACGATTTCGAGCGCTGAGGTGGGCGAGGGCGAAGAGCTTGGGCTCGACGAGGCGCTGGTGGGAGCGGCCAAGGTCGACATCGAGCCGCGACCGGATGACTTCGGCGCAACCTGGGTCAGGGACACGGCCGCCTGCACGCCGCTGACCAGCGGCGACGCCCAGGGGAGCCTCGACCACGCAGCCGATCCCCGGGTCACCTGGATCGAGAACAACAACTGCATCTACATGGGCGGTTTCGGGCTCGGCCCCTCGCAGCCGGTGCTCGAATGGGATTCCTACGATCCCGAGATCCCCGTTCTCAACCCCGACACGGGCGACTTCAACGAGCTCGGATACGGCCTATGGGCCCGCACTGTCGCGGTCTCGCGTGGGGGACAGACGGTCATCCTCACGATCCTGGACGGTGAGGGCTACTTCGGCGAGTACAGCCGCATGTGCGGGTCGACCCCGTGTGGCGCGTTCGACCTCGCCCAGCAGATCGCGACCGAGGTCGGTGCCGACCACCCGGATCTCGGGATCAGCACCGACAGCTTCGTGCTCGCGTCCACGCACGCGCACTCGGCCATGGACTTCATCGGTGGCTGGGGTGGCGTGCCGCAGTGGTACATGGACCAGGTCGCGGCATCGATCGTCGAGTCGGCTCGGGTTGCCGTCGAGACGATGGAGCCCGCCACGGTCGAGGCCGGTGACACCTTGGCGCGCGGCCACAACGGTGAGCGCCGTGACACCTACCGTTCGGCCGAGGACCCGTCGGTGAACTGGTTCCGCGCTGTGAACCGGGACGGGGACACCATCTCCACGGTGGGGACGTACGCAGCCCACGCGACCTCCTTCGGGAGTAGCGCGACGCGCGCGCACGCCGACTGGCCCGGCGTGTGGGACAAGCGCGTCGAGGAGCGGTTCGGCGGCGTGGGTGTGATGTTCGAAGCCGGCCTGGGCAACATGTCAACGCGAGGCGGCTGGCGGATCGGCGCGCGGCTCGGGAACCTGATCCCCGACGTCGGCGAAGGCACGCTCGTACGGACGCCCGATGTGCGCGTGGCGCGCGCGTACTGGGACCAGCCGGTGACCAATGGCCCGCTGGCCGCGCTCGGCGGCGGTGGATTCTTCGACCGGCCCTTCGGCGGTCCGGGGGCCGTCGACGTCGGTACCGCGGATGTCAGCCGCTGCCGCTCGGCTTCCGCGATCAGCGTTCGCGTCTCGGTCACGGCCGCCAGGATCGGCGACGTGATCGTCTCCGCGGCGCCCGGCGAGATCTTCGCCAACTACTCGAACACGATCGAGGAGCGTGGGTCGATCACGTCTCTCGCGATCGGGCAGGCGAACGACGCCCTCGGGTACATGCCGCAATCGTTCGAGAGCGACCATAAGGCGCGTCAAGGCGGCGGCTTCGTGGGTGCCGAAACGTTCGAGTACGAGGACGCGTACTCCATCGATGGATGCTTCGGCGACATGGCGCTCGAAACCACGCTCAGCCTCCTCGAGAACCTGTAGGCAGTCCCCCGATCTCAGAGGGCCGGCGACTTCGTCGCCGGCCCTCTCGATTACCAGGGGAGTTCAAGGCCGAGCTTCTGAGCTTTCTCGCGCCAGTCGGGGGGCAGATCCTTGGTGAAGTGCTCGACCGAGACGATGATGAACAATCCTGTTCCTTCGGCGGCGATCTCGCCGTCGGGGTCGCGCATATCGATCGCGGTGAAGATCTTCCGGCCGTCGAGTCGCTCCATGCGCGCGTGCAGCGTGTACTCGATGTTGAGGTGGACGGGACGCCGATAGTTGACCTCGAGCTTGGCGGTCACGGCGGGCTGCTGTGCCAGGTACATCAGGTAGCCCAGGCAATCGTCGATGGCGGTGGAGACCGCGCCGCCGTGTGCGTAATTGGGCGCGCCGGAGTGATGCTCGGCGAAGGTGACGGTGCCGCGGATGTCCTGGCCGTCCACCCAGGCTTTGAGCTGTAATCCGCAGGGGTTGTCGTTGCCGCAGCCGAAGCAGCGCGGCGCGTGCACGGGAAGCGGGTTGGCGGCCGAGTCGTATCGGGTCGGGTCCATGCTCATGGTGGGCACAGGAAACAGGAGCGCGCGCGCCTCGCGCAAACTCGCCGGGGGCTGCTTCCGCGCGCCTCGCGGTTCGCGCGGCCGGGGTCCCGGTCCTAGAATCGCGCGCGATGGACTACTGGCTGCTGAAATCCGAGCCCGACTCGTACTCGATCGATGATCTGGCGCAACAGGAAGTCGGGCATTGGGACGGCGTGCGCAACTTTCAGGCGCGCAACAACCTGATGGCCATGAAGGTGGGAGATCTTGCGTTCTTCTACCACTCGAGCACCGATCCGCCCGGCGTCGCCGGCGTCTGCCGGGTGGTGAAGGAGGCGTATCCGGATCACACCCAGTTCGATCCGGGGTCGAAGTACTTCGACCCCAAGTCCTCACCTGAGCGGCCGCGCTGGTACATGCCCGAGGTCGAGTTCGTCGAGAAGTTCGCGCGCCTGATCCCGCTGGGCGAGCTGCGTGAGACGCCGGGGCTCGAGGACATGGAACTGCTCAGACGCTCGCGTCTGTCCGTGCAGCACGTCACGCCCGAGCAGTGGAAGATCATCACCGCGATCGCGGAGGGCGCGTGAGGGTGCACCAATGAGCGACGCGGCCGTCGAGGTCATCGACCTCGTCAAGGACTTCCCCCAGCGCGACGGCTCGACCCTGCGCGCGGTCGACGGCGTGTCGTTCCGCGTCGAGCCGGGCGAGATCTTCGGGTTCCTTGGTCCTAACGGCGCCGGCAAGACCACCACGCTCGAGATCGTCGAGGGCTTGCAGGACCCGACGGCCGGCGGCGTGCGGGTGCTCGGGCTCGATCCCGGTACCCAAACCGATGAGATGAAGCGACGCATCGGCATCCAGCTGCAGGCCGGCGCGTACTTCGACTACCTGACCTGTCGCGAGATCCTCGAGCTGTTCGGCTCGTTCTACCCACGCCAGATCCCGCCC
>Ga0299906_10001965_pt1 | contig 17335 bp, 19 predicted proteins | sample RVTome_14_FD_200259 | JGI IMG/M metagenome (GOLD analysis project Ga0299906, IMG submission 200259) | Soil microbial communities from uranium-contaminated site in the Upper Colorado River Basin, Wyoming, United States - RVT145D125 (version 2) ...
AAGGATCGTCTCCCAGGCCGCGAGGGCAGCGCCGTAGGCCCGGTCGGGCAAGAGGTCTCGGAGGGACGCGATCGACGCCATGAGGCCCGACAGCGCGTCTGCCTCGACGAGCAGCTCGCGGCGCACGATTGCCTCGGCGGCCTGTGACCACACGCCGCGCCCGTCCACGCTCGCGGGCTCGTGGGCCTTGTGTGTCGCCAGGGCCTTGGCGAAGTCCACGGTGATGTGCCGGACCAACGCCTGGAACTCCTCGTGCGAGAGCGGCCGCGGGAATAGCTGGACAGCGTCGATGTCCACGCCATCGAGATCCAGCTCGGTGCCGATCGTGGTCTCGCGGTAGCCTATCGAGAGCGTGCTGGCGGACGGTCTGTCGAGGGTCTCGCGCGCCGTGGCGACCTCGGCCATGCCGAGCACCTGCGAGTAGTCGTAGATCGACCAGCGGAAGCCGTTCTCGCTGCGCTCGCGGCTGATCCCCCAGATGGCCCACTCGCCGAACCGGTGCCCGACCTGCAGCGTGTCCGTGGTCTCGACCAGGCCATTCGTGTGGAACAGGACCACGTTCACCAGGTCGGTGGCCGCGGTCGTGAGCCTCACGCCGTAGGTCCACCCGTCGCCCTCGGTGCCGTAGGCGAAGAGCGTGCCGGCGGGGCTGTCCGGCTTGAGGATCAGGATCGCCCCGAACTCGGTGAGCGCCAGCTCGGTGCCGGCCGGGGTGCCGGCAAGCCCCTCCGCGCCGGCGAAGGTGCGGGCGGACCCGATGAGGCCGTCCACGTCGGACGGCGCGGCGAGCCCCGAGGGCGCGGCGAGCACCGACAGGGTGCCGGCCTGGTCGAGCACTGCGCCGTCGTCTCGGAAGTCGATGAGCAGCGAGCTGTCTACCAGGTCGAGCGGCAGCCTGGTCTGCGTCACGCCTGCCTCCTCACGAGCACGCGGCCCGGTATCAGGAGCCGCACGCTCGCGCTGTCGAGGCCGGTCGGCGGGTCCTCGGGCTCCTGGTCGCTCGCGGGCGCGACCACGGTGAGGTCGCGGACGTCGGGCACGGCGGAGAACACGGCGGCCTCGAGCTGGCTGATGTCGATCGTGTCGCGCCAGTCGAGCCCGTACTCCCCGAGCGCGGGGCCAAGAGCGTCTACGAAGGCCAAGAGCGCGTCACGCGCCGGCTCCGTGAGCGGGCCAGCCGGGTGCACGAGGTCCCCGGCGCCTGGGGTGAATGACGGCTCCGCGGCCAAGACGAGCGCGTCGGTGCCGGAGATCGCGTCCACGACGAGCACCTCGCCGCCGCCGTTGCCGCCGGTCTCCTCGAGGACGATCCGGTCGCCGGGCTCCATGTCCGCCGGTCGGTCCGCGGTCAGCGTGACGGTCCGGGTGCCAGAGTCGTAGCTGTCCACCTCGTAGCTCGTCGCCTCGCCCCAGTCCCAGGCCACGCCGCTGCGCTCCTTCAGGGTCACGTCGACGTCCACCTCGGTCGTCACGACCGAGAGCACGCGCACGCCGACGATGCCCACCTGCCTAGCGGTCTCGAAGAGCACCTCGAGCGCTGCCCGCTCGCTCTCGGTCAAGACGCGCACGGTGCCGGACCCGGCCTTCAGCGCGGCCACGTCCACCGTCCCGATGCCGTTGCGCAAGGGGTAGACGTAGGCGGAGTCCACGCCGTCCTGGGCCAGCGCAAACCCGGCGTAGTCAGCCGCGGTGATGAGCGCGTCGGACTCGACGAAGCGGGCCAGGATCCTGGCCCTGTACGCCTCTAATTGTTCCTCTGCCTCGCCGCCCTGCAGGTCGAGCAGTAGCGTCGTAGTGGCGTCTGCCCCGGCCGGCGGGGAATCGAACGTGAGCGACTCGCCCGCGGCCATGAGCGCCGTGGGCCCGGTGCCGACGGACCTCACGTCGAAGTCGCGAAAGCCCGCGGCCGGGATTGTGCCACCGGTCGGGATCGTGTAGGCCACGCCGGTGACCGTGTTGGTCAAGGGCTCGTCGTCGGCCACGATCGTGGCGGCTGCGCCGGTGACCCGGAGCGCGGACGAGCGCTGCGCGACCGTCGCGCCCTTGCGGGGCAGCGAGAGGATCTCGCCCCAGGCGGACAGGTCCTGCGAGCTGTTGGGCAAGAGGTCGCGCTTGACGATCCCGAGCTGCTCGTACAGCGTGCGGAGTGAAAGGGCAAGGACCTCGAGGCGGCGGCGGCCGTCGGATCGAGGCCGCCACGAGCGCTCGGGTAGGCGCTGGCGAGCCGCGACGACGACGCGCTGGACTATCTCGGAGAGTGATGGGATCGTGATCATAGGGTGAGCGATAGCTCCATCGGGCTGCCGCCCGAGTCCGTGCAGGTGACCGTGACGGTGAGCGCGCCGGTGAGCGAGTTCCGCTCGACGGCGACAGAGAGATCGCGGATCCGGCCGTCGTTGACGAGCGGACGGAGTGCGGCGAGGGTCATGGCGCGGACGATCGGCGGGGTGGACGCAGCGCTCTTGCGCACGCTGTCCAGCTCGCTGCCGTCGTCGGGCGCGGGCGCAAATCGGTTCTTGACGGTCATCAGCGCGTGCCAGATTTCGCTGGCCGCGGTGACGCCGGTCTCGACCTCAGCATCGGATGTGATGACGTAGTCGCGGGTATCGGTGTCAATGACCGCGTCTGTGAGGATCTCGGCCATCATTCCCCCTTAAGCTTGGTTGTGCCGGCCGGCCCGGGGAGTCCCTGAAATAGCGTTTTCAGGCTGGTCCCTCCGTCACCGGCGACGGGGACCCACGTGGTCGCGATGGCGTCGTAGACCGCCTGCAGGTCCGCCTTGGTCGCCAGCGACACAGCGGTGCCATCCCGTGATCGTATCTCGACTGTCCCGTCCGCCTTGAAGTGGCACACGGACATGGTGTTGTGCACGGCGGTCTCGTCGGCCTCCACCTGGAAGCGCCCGCCAGGATCGGTAGTGGCCACGACGATGGGCTCGGAGCCATCTCCTGGGTACAGGACCACGGCCTGGCCGCGGCCCTCCGGTGGCCTGGCAGTCACGCCCACGCCCTGGAATGCGGCGGCGTCCGCGGCCCGGTTCTCGAGCCCGAGAACCTGCCACAGCTCGCCGGATGTGCGGCCCAAGGCGGCCAGCTCGACGAAGTTCGCGAGCAGGGTCCCGAGCCGGGATCTGAGGTTCTTCGGTGTCGGATTCACGCGACGATCTCCGTTGCGAGGGGGAGAAGCTCCAGCTCTGTGGCATCCTCGCCGACGCGATGCTGGAGCGTGACGCCGGCGACGTAGTAGTCGGCGACCCGGATTCCGAGCCGCCGCATGTCTACGCGGGCCACGGTGTCGATGGCGTAGAGGGTCTCCGCATCGGTCGAGGCGTAGCGCTGGCCGTGGCAACTCACGCGCACGGTAAGCCGGTCCGCGGTTTGCTGCGCCCGCAAGAATTCGGCGCGAGTGAGCCTCGCCAGCTCGCTCTGGTTGCGGGCCCCGCCGAGGATGCGGACGGCCCGTTTGCGCCGCTGGAAGTCCCCGCTGGCGTCGGCCTCGGTTGCCCGCAGCTTGGCCGCGTTGAGCCGCTGCGGCCGCGCCAGGCCAATGAACTCGGAGTGCCGGTCGGCGACGCTGCGCGAGCGGTCCGCGCTCAGGATCGTGCCCCGGGCGAGCCGATACTGCGGCGCCTGCCTCTTGTTCGGGCGGGCGATGACAAGCGTAACGCCGTCGGCAGATGCCCACGCGAGGAGCTGGGCCTGTGCGAGAAAGAATCGCAAGACGTCGGCCCGCGGCATCCCGACCATCGACCGCCACTGCACGTCGCCGCGCCGGCTGAATATCGGCTCCCCCGCGGCAGTGGACCGCCGGCCGCGCCCGCGCGTCAAGGCGCGGTTCTGCGCGTTGCTGAGCAGCACGGACGGGATCCAGGGCGAGGCCAGCTCGGTGCCGAGCCGGACGAGGTCGTAGTCGCGATAATCGCGCACGTCCGCGGCGTCGTCCACGAGCCTGCCGGCCACGTCCCGGCCGCGCACGGTGACGCCGGCCCGCGACGGGTCCTCGCTCGCCTCCCGCTCGTCCACGAATCCGCGCAGCAGCGTCACGCCGTCGCGGGCGATGGCGACCTCGCCGTCGAGGGGGACATCATTGGGGTCGATCGCGGGAAAGGCGACGTCGAACTCGCCCGCCAGCTCGTAGACCGACCGGGTAATCGTGATCGAGCTATGGCGCGGAGCGGGCTCCCCGCCTATGGTGACGGTCCAGCTCAGGCGGGCACCTCGATTCGTCCGGCAACCGCGTGCGGGTCCACGGTCGGGTTGAGCCGAAGGATTGCCGTGGCGAGCGCGTCAGCCTCGCGCACGCGGTCCGGGTACAGCTCGACGACCAGGGCGAACAGCTCGCGGGCGCCCTGCAGCGTGACGTGGCGAGTGTCCTCGACAGTGAGCGCGGCCGCGGTCTGGCGGACGGACTCTCGGAGCCGCGCCACGGCGCCCCAGGCCGCCTGCGCGCCGATCTCGACGCTGTCCTCGAGTTGGGCGAGCAGCGCGTCGAGTTGGCCGACGATGGCCGCCCCCTGGCCGGTGAGCTGGTCCGCGGTTGTCTCGAACGTCCAGGCCCCCACGGTGCCGGCGGCCTGTGTAAACACGTCGGCACCGGCGGCCACGGTGCCGGCCGGGACCGGCGTCGGCTCGACACCGGGGACCGCCGCCACGGCCACGGCCGCGGCGTCGGAAAGAACGCTCGCCGTGGCGGTGCCGCTCAAGTCGTCGCCCACGCCCTCGGGCTGCTCGTTCAGCAGCGCCTCCACGAATTCGGCGACCGCACGGATCGCGGTCACTTCCGCCGTGAGCAGCATCTGGACGCTGCTCACGGCCGCCGGGAACGAGCCGAACGTCGGGTGCGTGAGCGAGCGGACCTCGCCCGTGTCGGCGGCGTCGCGAAATGCCTCAAAATCATCGATCTGGCCCTCAGAAAACCATATCAGGCTCATCGAGACGCGCCTCGGTGCGCGCTTGCGGTCGGTGATTCTTGCCCCGTCGGTCTCGGGGTGCTCGTCGATCTGCAGCCGCCTCGCGGCGGTCGTGTCGATCGCGGTCACGTCGAGCGTGAGGTTGCCCCATTGGATCGGGGGCAGGTTTTGCCATCCGTTCGCCATTACTGATTCCTTGCCTGGCTCGCCTCGGCGTTGACGAGGCCCTTGCGGTCTACTGTGATGGTCACGCGCTGCGCGGCGAGCGCGGCGTTCACGCGGGCCAGGATCTCTTTCTGCAGTCGAATGGCCTCGATCGCATTGCCGCCGGAGGCCTCCTTGGCTACCTTGAACGCGGCGCGATCATCGATCTCGCCGTCCTTCAGGATGCCGGTCCTCTCGGCGTCCGCGAGAATGCCGCGGGTCTGGGCCTCCTTGGCCCGCCTCTCCGCCTCTGGCAGCAAACGCGACGTGGTGGTCCCGAACCGCTCGGCGTCCGCGAGCGACTGGATCGGCGCGTCCAAGGCGGTGACCGAGCGCCCGCCCGCGGTGTGCCGCAGGTGCTCGGGCAGTGAGGCCGCCTCCCTCGCGTCCTCTTGTGCAGCGAGCGCGCGTAGCTCCGTGCGCGTGCGGTTCTTGAGCGCCTTGTCGCCGTCCTCGACGACCGAGACGAAGCCCTGCTCCGACTCGGCGAGCCTCTTGTTCTCCTCGTCCACGCCGCTCGTGACGAACGAGGAGAAGAGCTGCTGAGCCTTGCCGAGCAGCTCCAGGGACACCCCCAGGGTCGCGGCGAACCCCTTCAGCGCCTCGACCATGGCCTGGACGGCCTCGGGCGTGAACGCGGCCTGGACGGCCAGCTTCACGTCGTTGAGGCCTTGCTTGTACTTCTGCGCCTGGCTGTTCAGCCGCTTCTGCGAGTCTTCCTGGATCGCGTTGCTGCGCAGGGCGGTCGCGGCCAGCTCGTCGTACCGGTCGCGGCCGCGGTCGAGCGCCTTGAAGAACTTGAGCGCCTCGGAGCTGCCGAAGGCGGTCTGCAAGAGATTGGGGTCCTTGGCCAGTCGGCTGTTGCCGATCTGGTCCAGGATCTCGTTTATCGGCTTCAGGACCTTCGTCCCGTCGCTCTCGATGTCGAAGACCTTGACCCCGAACTTGCGAAATTCCTTCGCCTTGCCAGTGAGGCTGCCGATCAGCGCGTTCAGGCCCGTGCCGGCCTCCGCTGCGCTGCCGAAGCCCTCGCGGGCCACCTGGAGGGCGGCGGAGAGCTGCGCGGCGCCCGCTGGCCCCTGCGCCGAGACCTCGGAGAACGTCACGGCGACCTGCTGCAGCACCGTGGCCATCTCCCCGAGCGGGATCGACCCCTGCTTGCCGGCGTCGATCACCGCGTTCAGGCCGCGCTCCAGGCTCGCCGGGTCCGTGAGCCCGAACGCGTTCTTCAGCGCGAAGCTCACGCCGGCCAAATCCTTCATCGGCGCGCCGGTGGCGAGGCTGGCCTTCGCCAGCAGCTCCATCTTCTCGACGTTCGCGCCGGCGATGCCCTCGAGGTTCACCAGGGCGTCGGCCGCCCCGAGGACGTCTTCCTGAGCGATGCCGGTCGCCGTGCTCACGCGCTTGACCGCGTTGCGCATGTTGTCCGTCTCGGCCGCCGATAGGTTGGCCTGGATCGCGAGCGAGGTCAGCGCGTCCTCGAACTCCAGTATCTGATCCACAACCACGGCGGTGACCGCGGCGGCGCCGGCGAAGCCAGCGCCCAGGTTCTTTCCCACGTCTTTGAGGCTGATGCCCCTGAGCTTTTTCTCGAGCCCGGTCTTGAAGCGCGCAAGGGTGCCCTCGGACTTCTTCAGTCCGCGCTCAAACTCGGTGTCGTCGAGTCCGAGAGTTACTTCTGCGCGGTTCTTTGTCGCCATGCAGTGAGCTTGCTCGTGTAGACCGGCACGCGGCCGGCCTTGTCCTTGTCGCCGTCAAAGGCCCCAATCAGGGCCAGGTACTCGACTACCTCGTGGTCCGAGACGCCTCGAGAAGGGCGACCAAGATAGGAATGCAGGCCCTGAGCGTGGACGGCGCGTAATCGCTCAAGGCTTCCGGTTTTTTTGCGGCGGCTATGATCCCCTGCACGTCAATCTGGTCGCCGCTCGGCCGCCGCTCGGCCGCCCAGTCGGCATAGATCTGGGTAATCTCGCCCATCTGCTCGGGCGTGAACGCGGCCCGCAACTCGTCAATCGAGTCGGCGATGCGGCGAGGGTACGGGTCGCGCAGGTCGGCGTCGCTGCGGGCGCGATCGTCGCGTAGGACCTCGTGGAAGAACGCGTAGCAGAACTGCTCGCGGTACTCCGACGAGTACGCCGCCTTGGTGGCGACCTGGTCAACGGGCGCCCCGATGCGCCGGCAATACTCCCACGCCGCGGCGGCCGCGCGCTCGTGCGTCTGACCGTCAGCCTGGACCATCACGGCGGACATCCCGTTGGGCAGCGACACCGTGCTGTGCGGCCGCGCGTTGCGCTTCAGGTACTCAGCGATTGCGCTCACGGCTATCCCTCCTGGATATCGAGCGCCATGAGCGACACGCTGAGCGCGGCCGCTCCGTCGGCATCGACCGAGTTCTCGACGTTGCTCACGCGCACGCTGATGGCGACGTACGTCTGACCGTCGAACAGGTCTGCGGCCGAGCTCTCCTGCCACTGCAGCGTGAACTCGGTCTCGGTGCGCAGGAGCGCGCGCCAATCCACCTCGGGCACCGGCCGGATCTTGGTCTCCAAGGCCAGCTCGAACGTGTGGACGCCGCTCTGGTATCCCTGCGCGCGCCGCGACGGGTTGATCGTCTTGACCGTCTCGAGGTCATTCGTCTCGGTGACCGAGAACGATGTCACGTCGAGGAGCACCTTGGCGTCGTCGCCATGGTCGCTGATGGTGATGTAGTTTGCGCTGATGTACGCCATTGGTCGGTATCCGTTACTGCAGCAGCAGATTGAGGGTTGTCTGGATGCTCAGGAGCGGCGGGATCACCGACGCCGGAACCTGTACGCGATACCCGGTGACCGCGATCGACGGGTCATCCGAGCTGTCCAGGACCGCGAGCTGGTCTCGGTTTGCCTCGACGTTCTGCAGGATCTCGATGCGCTCCAGGTCGCGCAGCACCTTGAGCACGCCACTGTAGATGGCGCGCTTCGTGAGCGTATTCCTCTTGGCCCGCGAGAAATTGCGCTGGTACGCAACGCGGAGCTGGCGGGCGAGCTCGAAGAGGCTCGCCGAGATCGAGTAATCCAGCAGCGCCGGGTTGGCATTGCCGTCGATCGTGGTCTTCGTGGTGACCGCCCGGACGTACGTCGCCTGGGTTCCCGCGTCGTTCACGCTGATGAGGAACACGCCGGCGGGCCCGGCGTCCTCGATCTCGGCGCTCGTGAACCAGTCGGCCTCATCGGGTAGCCAGAGCGAAGGCAACTCCATCGGTGCCTTGAAGGGCAGCGCGGGGTCCGGCTCGGCCGCGAGCTGGGCCTGCACGTAGCTGGCGAGGAGCGCCTCGGGCGCCCGCCCGCCGCGCTGGCAGAGCACGAGCACACCCTCGGAGTTCGCGGCGCCGGCGAGCGTTTTTGCGGCCGAGGTGCTCGCGTTCTCGGCGATGGCCACGTGGCGCCAGCGCTGCACGTTATCGGCGAACGTGTTGGTGATGTGCGTGCCGATGGCGGTCACCTCGGTCGAGGTGTGCTGGCTCACCGCGATCCAGCCGTAGTCTCCGCTCTCCAGGTTGCCGAGCGCGGTTGTGAGCGCCGCCGCGCCAGCGCCGGCGACGGACACCGCCGCGGCGCAGGTGAGGCCCGCCGGCACGCTCACGACCTCGTGGCGATAGTCGTTGCCCGTCACGCCCGTCCACGCGCAGGTCGCCGTGGCGACGCCCAGGGCAGACGCCGCGGTGTGCCCGGTGCGGTCCAGCGATGCGTCGATGGCGTCGGCGAGGGCGCTCGCGGCATCAGTGGCCGTGGTTCCGCTCGGGACCGTGGTGCGCACGTACTCGCCCGCGATGCGGATCACGATATCGCCGGCGGCTGTGCTCGTGCCGGTGAGGGTGTACTCGGCCTCGGCCGCGGTGCCGGCCGGGTCGGCCAAGGGCGCGCCGTAGATGGGACAGCCCGCGCCGTACTCGCGCTGGCCGAGCACCGCCCACCGGTACATCAGATGCATCTCGGAGCCGCGGCCGAATTTGGCAATCGCGTCGGCCTCGGACGCAATGGCCGTCGGCGCGTCCGCTGTCGCGCTTCCGCCGGCGAGCTTGATGCCGACAAGGGAGAGCCGGCGCGGAAGCTGCGCCAGTCCCTGCAGCGCGTTGGCCGCGTTGATCTGCGTCTGGAAAGACGGCTGAAAAAGGGTCTGAAAGGCCATGTTACCTCGGAGCAAGACCAGAATCGCGTCCGGCCTCGCGTCGTCGTTGCGTGAGCGGCCAGCCGCTCAGCTACGGGTCGAAGGTCTCGACCATGGTGAGTGCGGGATCGCCCGGCTTGAGCTGGTTGATGCGCGTCTGAATCTCGGTGAGCAGGTCGCCGGCGTCGGGGTTATTGACCTCGACCGCCAGGTTAGCGTCGAAGTCGAGCTGCCACACGAGCAGGCCGCTGCCGTAGCCCTTGTGCTCGACCGAGCTCAGGACCGGCGTAAATGTGGGGCCGCTCGCGGTCGAGAAGCCCACGTTCTCGATGCCCTGGCGCACCAGCTCGCTCAGGTCGTAGACCCCGAGCTGCGCCGGCGGGCTGGCGATGCCGCGCAGGCACTCGGCCATCGTGGTGTGCTTGACCGCGATTGCGACTCGCAGAGTCCACGTTTCGTCCCTCGTGCTATTGGTCGAGCGCTCGATATCGATCTCGGGTATCGAGACCAGGATCGCCGGCAGGTTCTCGAGCTCGTGGCGAAACTCATCGCTGTCGCTGTCGAAGTCGGGATCGCCGGCCCACTCGGCCACGCGCTGGACCTGCTCGGCGGTCTCCAGGGGCGCGAGCGCCCCCAGGATCGCGTCCATGACCTCGCTGTAGAGGCTCATCGTCGCCTCCTGGCACGCCTCGCGACGTGCGCGATGATGATAGGGATTGCGCGGTCGCGGACGAACTTATCGTTGACCCAGAGGAACTCGCGGGCCGGTATCTCGGCCCCGTGGCCAACCTTCCCGCCCGCCTGCTGCACCCCGGACCACGGGGCCGTGGAGAACGCCGTGATTGAATTCTTCGTGTACCGGATCTTGAAGTTGCGCAGCTTTCCGAGCAGTCGCGTGCGGCGCGGTCGGTTCTTCTTGCCGCGCGCGGCTGCATCCCTCTGCGCCTTGCGGAGCTGTCGACGCTTGGTCTCGTCGGTCCGCTCCGGCCACCTGGAGCCGTCGGACGACTCCTCGGCTCTGAAGTGGCTCCTCTGCTCTTTGCGAAAGTCCTTTCGAAGCTTGCGCATAGCGGGCGTCACGTCCCTGGCGGCCCGTTCGAGCCGGCGGAACATGGCCTTGACCCTGCGCGTATCCACCCTGCCCCTGCTCACGCGAACACCCCCTTGACCGTCGCGAGCGACAGCCGCGTGGTGGGGATCTCGACGAAGCCGCCATCGGCGCTGTCGGCGCTGTCGGGGGCGAGCTGCTCCCCGGTCCAGTGGCCGCCGCGCGCCATGCTGTCCAGGGTCTCCGCGAGCTCCGCGGCCTCCGCGGCCTCGGGGTCGCTCAGGCCCGCGTCGGTACGCCGGCGGGCCAGCAGCACAGCGTACCGGCTGCCCAGGTGCACGAGCGGCCGGAACTTGGTCGCGTCGAGACTCGTCACGTCGTAGGTGATGCCCAGGCGCAACTGCAGGATCGAGTGGGCCTCGTCGAGCATGCGCGCGACCTTGTCCGCGCGCTCCGCCGCCGGGTTGGCAACCAGCTTCTCGTAGCTCGCGTTGCCGCCGATGGCATCGATGAGGTCCTGCTCAACGATCCAGTCCATCACCGGTTCCGGCGCGGCCGATCGCGATCGGGCCTATCGGCCTCGACGCGCTCGGGCTTGTGCGCGACGACGCGCAGTCGCGGCTTGAACGTGCGCTGCTTGCCCGCGCGCACGATCTGAGTGACCGTCTCGGCTGCCTTGAGCATGCGCCCGGCAACCGCATCCTCGACCTCGATCACCTGCGCGACCGGGCCGAGTTGGTGCCCCTCGAGCCAGTAGGGGCGGCCGTCCAGGGTCTGGCATTCCAGCTTGAGCATCAGCCCGCCCCCGTCGAACCGTAGGCGGCGCTGGGCATGTTCGGCCCGATTCCGAAGCGCTGCTGCACCCGCCACCTGTACTCGCTGTTGGTCCACACGCTCTCGCTGTTCTGGTCCATGTCGCTCACCAGCATCGCCTGCTGCGGCTCGTGCACGAGCAAGAAACGCTCGCGCGGGTTCATCGGCATGCGCATCAGGAACCAGTAATTTGCGCGGGACCCGACCAGATAATGGTTCACGAACCAGGCCTTCGGCCGGATAATCGTGTTCGTGTCGCCGCCGTTGACGAGGCTCGCCTCGAACAGGCTGCGCGCGAGGGCCTCATTCGATGGGCCCACGACCACGACCCAGTCCTCACCCACGCCCAGGTACTCGCCCGAGAACGAGCGAAACTGTCGGATCGCCTGGATCGCGCTGTTATAGGCGTTCTCGGAGAACGCCGCGGTCGTGGTGTTCGAGTATGTGACCGTGGCGCCGTTTTCATCCACGAACGGATGCGACGCGGAAAACAGCGTGGTGTCGTCCGGCCCCGAGAAACCTTCGGAGCCGTCGAATGCCGGGCCGGTCATGAGCCGCCAGAATTCGATCCAGGGGAATCGGCGCGCCTTCTGGCCCAGGCTGAAGGATACGCCGTTGTATAGGCCGGCCTTGTCCTCCTCGAAGTCCACGGTATCGACCGCGAATCCGAGGCCGCGCTGCTGCGCCTCGACGAAGGTCTCGTAAACCGACATCGTGGTGTACTGCAGCGGGTTGCCGCCGCCGTAAAGCGGCATGCCGGCGCCGTTGATGGCGGTATACGCCACGTTGACCCCGGAGATTTCTTCCTGGGTCGGCGCCCAGACGAACGGCCGCCATTGCTGGTCGAACTGCGCAGACGACCCGATGCCGGCCTCGAACTCCACCTGGTAGAGCTCGTTGTACTTGCTGATTGCGGCAGAGATGGAGAGTTTGCCCATTTGCGTGGTTCCCCGTGATCAGATGGTGCCGGCGCGGATCGTCACTCGGACGACGCCCCCGACGGTTTTGACATCGAGGCACTCGCCGGCCTCGATGTTGTTGCTCACGCCGGCGACCTTGACCACGGTCTGGTCGTCGAGCACGTAGACGGTGCGGCCCCGGTCGGTGACCGTCACGGCATTGGCACCCGTGGTGAGCGCGAACAAGCGCTCGCCGCGCATGACGAGAACATTCACGTCACCATCGGCGCCGGCGCTGTTATCCACGCCCTCGACGGCGACGCCGATGACGCTCGAGATGCCTGCGGTGTCACTCGCGGGGATCGCGAAGCCGTCCGCGTCGATGCACACGAGCGCCCCGCGATAGAAGACGGCGCTCGCGGCGACGGGGTAGGCGCGCTTCTGGCCGACGTTCTCGTGGCCATAGAAGTTTCGGTCTGCTGTCAGTGCCGCCATGGGTTATGCCTCGACCGGCTCGTAGCCGGCGGCCTGGAGGGTCTTGTTCAGCGTGCCGGCGCGATGCATGCCGCGCAGCACATCGGCGGGTAGCATCGGCGAGCTCGAGCGCGCGCTCAGCGCGCGCACCCGGGCCTTGACGTCATCGGGCATGCCTTCGTAGGTCTTGACCCAGTCGATCGCGCCGTCATCGCCATGGGCGAGCTTTGCGCGCGGCTTGCCGGCGGGTGCCGCGGTGGCCGCGTCGGTCAGCTTGCCGCTCTGTGGCGCTGCAGCCACCGCGGCGGGGGTGCTGGTCGCGCTGATATCGCTGAGCAGATCCGAGACGGCTTCGGCGCCGTGCGCGCAGTAGTGAGCGTGGAGGTGAGCGTACAGACGCGTCCTTGGCGCGACCTTGGCGGCGTGGCTCGCGAGAAACTCGTCGGCCTCGCTGCTGAGCGCGGAGCGCCGCATTTCGCCGAGCTCGGCGTCCTTGGCGTCGCACTCGGCCAAGGCCTTGGCGAGCTCGGCGACCTTGGCGGCGAGCTGCGCTTTCAGCTTGTCGATTTCTTCCACGTTGGGCTCCTGCGCGGCCGACGCCGCCTTGGCCGACGCGTGAAGCGCGGCCGGTAACTTATTGAATTTATCGGCGCGGAACATCACGCCGTTGATCATGAGATTTTTGCCAGACATCGACGCGGCAATCGCTTTGCTGCTCTCGACCTGGTCTGCAAAGCCGAGGTGTACGCACGCGGCGCCATCGAGCCAGGTCTCGTCCGCAAGCATCTCGATGAGACGATCGCGGTCGATACCCGTCCGCGCCTGGTAGATGTCCACCATAGTGTCGCGCGTGCGAATGAGCGCCTTGGCCGCGTCGAGCATGTCGTCGGCATTGCCCACTCCGAAGGTCCACGGGTCGTGGATCATCATCTGAGTGCCGGTCCCCATGAGGATGGAGCTTCCGGCCATAGCCACGAGCGAGGCTGCGCTGGCGGCGATGCCGTCAACGAAGACATCGCAGCCGCCGGGGTGGCGCTTGAGCTGGTTGTACATTGCGATGCCCGCCATCACATCGCCACCGGGTGAATTGATGCACACGCACACGCGCTGTTCGCGATATTCGCGCAGCGTTTGCACGAACGTGCGCGCGTCCCAATCCCACATCTCGCCATAAAGCAGCAGCTCTACTGCGCTTGATGTGGCAGCATTGCGAAACTTGTAAAACGTCACGGCGTCACCTGCGGAGCGGCACCCGTGCAGGCGTCCTCGCTGCTACGCGGTGCACGGATACCGGTAATCTCTCGAATCTGGTCCGCCGAGAGAGGAAGTCCGAGCTCGGAGAGGACCTTGGCGAGCCCGACCCATGTCGTCGGCTCACTGTGCGGTCGCACCTGGAGGCGCATTTTCGGGGTCGCAGCCCTGATCCCATTGAAGGCCAGGAGCGGCCGAAACAGGTGTTCTTCGTTGGCGGCCTCGAGGCTGAGCGCATGCGCATGAATCAAGCCCTGGGTATTGGCGGCGTGGACCTCGCCCAGAGCCCTGGTGCTCGTCGAGGAACCCACGTCGTTGACCAGCGTGCCGCCCAGGTACAGCTTGCTCATGTCGCGCTCGCACTGACTGATCAGCGACGCATGGCCATCGGCCGGCCCGCGCGAAGTGCTCTCTACCGTGGTGATGTTCACCTTGGCGCCCCACGCATAACCGCCACCATCGGCGCCGAAGTGTTCAACAAGGGCCTTGAGTGCACGCTTTTGGCTCTCTGTCGGCGTGTCGGTCTCCATGGAGGCGAACACGAACGGCAGGCCATTGCGCTCGTCCCACATTACCCAGTAGCCCAGGGCGCGGAGCTTGGTGAGCGCCAGCCGTGCGGCGGGATGAAGCAGGCCGCGCTGGGGCAGAGGGGCTGTGCCCGGCGCCGTGGTGACGACCCATTTGTCCGGCAGGAGCGCCTCGTCGAGGCCATCGATGGACAGAATCAGCGCATATACACCCGTGCCTGGTACGTGAGAGAGCCCGGGCACATTGATCTTGAAGTACTCCGGGGCAACGGGGATAAGGTCCTGCAGGACAATGTCACCGCCCTCGCGGGCCCAGATGATCTCGGCGGCCGCATACCCAAACGAGAGCGCCTCGGCCTGCGCGACCAGGTGCGATCGCCAGCGCTCCTCGCCCACGCGGGCGATTTGTTCGGCGACAAACGCCGCCGCAAAGGCATCCTCGGGCTCGGGGCCGCCGGGCACGACTTGCCATTCGCGCGTGACCGCGCTGCATCGGAGCTCATGCAGGCTCGCCAGGTGACTCTCCTTGGCGAGGAATTGCTGCACGAGGGTCACCCATGGGGCCATGTAGCCCTGGCGCGCGGATCGCTCTGCTCGTTCGAGCGCGTCGAAGTCCGTATCCCGGACATAATGACGGCTGAACGGTTCGCGGACCTGCGCGTGACCGGTCCTCGGCGTCGAGCTCGAGGACCGGTTACGCGGGGCCATGGCGGGCGCCTGCATCGCGCGAACAGAGCGCGAGCGACGCCGTTTTTGGCGGCTGCGGGCGATAAGTTGTCCCTAGCCGGCAGAGATGCCGGCACTGCAACTCTCTATATGTCATCGTGGCCGCGATTTGCGGCGCACAAAATCACGCGAGCTGCTCGATCCGGCCAAATAGCCAGTATAGCGGATAGGTCACGGCATCATTGATATGTGCAAACTTGGATTGCCGATAGGCAACGCCGTTTTTTCGCTCCCATTTGGCAAACGAATCGATGACCTTGGTGCAGCCCGGCAGGATGTGTAGCCGACGCTCTTTCCTGGCATTGCACAGCAACGCCTTTGTCGTGGAGAGCCGGGCTTTGATGTGGGGATTGGCCAGGCGCCCTCGGGCCGGCGGCACACAGCGATAGCCTGCCTCTTTGAAGAAATCGATGGAGTGCAGCCCGCTCCTCCGAACATCTTGCCAGTTGCCGGAGGCGTCGGCCACGAGCAGACATTGCTCGGGCGGGTACCGCTCGAGCATCCACTCGACCACGTCGCTCTCCTCGCCCTGCACCGTGAATTCGTCGATAACCCAGGGGTGCGGGCGGGCCACGTCGCCGCCCGGCGGGCAGAACAGCTTGATTGCCGAGGTGGCTAGGTGAGGCAGCTTGTCGAAGTCCTGGCCGAGCACCACGGGCCTCGCGAAGTCTCTGAGATCGAGGACCTCGCCGATGTACTGCTCGGTGACATCCGTCCAGCCCTCCGGCACCGGGCCGACATTGTATTCGCGGACGAACTTGTCAAAGACCGTGTCCGCATAGGGCAGGCCCATGATGCCGCGGATCTCGCGTAGGAAGTCCCGCTCATCCATCTCGCCGGCGAGGGCCTCGAGGGCCTCCTGCTCAATGTGCGGGTTCTTGCGGTTGTCGATGAAAAAGGAACGGGCCGGCAATTTGCCGGCCTGCACGTCCTGCCAGGCCTTCTCGAGCCATTCAGCTTCGACGGAATCCGGCGGGTTATAGGCGAGCACGGCCAGTCCGGCGCTGTCCGCGAGGCCGCCGCGCAGGTTTTGATAGAGCTTGCGCTTGGCGAGCTGCGCTTCGTTGAGCACAACGAAGTCGATCCGGCCCTCTTTCGCCTGCGACCGTCCATAGCCGCCGCGGCATTTGATGATGGAGCCATTGACCAGGCGGAACTCGGCCGCGTCGGCACGCCATTCGTAGGCGCCCTCGGGCAAATACTCCTGGAGCACGTCCTGGAGCTCGGCCGTGCCTTTCTCGGAGGGGCACACCGCCCAGACAATGCTGCCGGGGACGGCCACAGCATAGGTGCCGCCCCACACCGACGAAACCCAGCTCTTGCCAGCGCGCCGGCCGCCGTAGCAATGGACCGCGTAGACCGGCTCACGCGGGGCAATGCCGAGAAGGCGGGCATCGAGCCAGTCCGCAAACCATCGCGCCGCATCGAACTGCGCCGGCGAGAATTCGACAACCGAAGCTCGCGCCGGCCGCCGGTCCGTGGCCCAGCGGCGATGCATACGGTCCCAGACGCCGCCAAACGGGCGCGGCCGGCCGCCGACGCGGTGGACCATGGCGCAGTCCACAAAGCGCCCCGCGGCCAGCCCGGAGCGGGCCATGAGCGCGCGGAACGCCGCCGCCTCGAGGCCGGACGACACCTATTCGCACCTCTCACCCCATAGCCCTGAGAGGTCCTCGGGCAGCTCCGTGGTGGCCGAGGCCTGGCGGCGCTTGGTGCTCGCTGCCTCAGCCTGGAGGTCCTCGCGGGCCACGATGAGCGCGGCGACGGGTACGACCGACAGCGCCGTCTTGACGGCCTTGCGCACCTCGGCGACCTGCTCGTAGTCGCGGGCGCGGCCGGCACACAGGTCGTGGAGCACCCGCACGAGCACGGCGCCGTGCCAGCACACGATGCCGAGCTCGTCATCGGGGGGAGCCTGCTCGGGATCGGGCCATTCGACAAGGCCACGCGCGATCGCCGGCGCGCAGGCGCGGAGCACCTTGGCGGCATACTCCGCCGTCACCCGGATGGCCTCGGTGACCTTTTGCGAGCCCTTTCCGCCCTGCAGGGTCACCCAGGTGCAGGTTGCGCTCAGCCGCTGCACCCATTTGAGCTGCTCGAGCAAATCGGGCGGGGGAGGCTCGGCGAATTCTCGGTACGGATCCAGGTGCTGGTGACGGGAGCCTTTGGGCGCGCCGCGGCCGCGGCGCTTTGGCGCAGCCTCGGTGCCCTCCCCTGAATTTTCGTCGCAATCGTCGAACATGCGATATTCGCTGTCAAAACACCGTTTTTGCGGCTACTGACATGTCGGAGGCGGGTTTTTATTGGGTGTCGGCGCGCAAAAAAGCGAGCGGCGCCG